>Ga0233425_10003598_pt1 | contig 27803 bp, 25 predicted proteins | sample Watercolumn_Towu_2_FD_181712 | JGI IMG/M metagenome (GOLD analysis project Ga0233425, IMG submission 181712) | Freshwater microbial communities from Lake Towuti, South Sulawesi, Indonesia - Watercolumn_Towuti2014_140_MG | ecosystem: Environmental > Aquatic > Freshwater > Lake | place...
CACCATGTCACTGGGCAGCCTCGCCCGGGAAGACGGTGAGAGGGCAGCGACCCGCGAGCCAGGAGACCTGCCGTCAGTCGTGGTCACACGCGAAACGCGTCGGGCGGGGTGTCCTGGCGGGTGTCGAGGGTCCGCCAATCCTGCGAGGAGGCGGTTCCCGAGGCCTCGTTCGCGGTGACGTGCCACTGCCGTCGCCTGAGGCCTGTCTCCCGTGCCCCATCCCTTCCGTTCCGCTCTCCGGAGCGTGCTGGCGCTGTCCTGCGCCGGCCCGGCCCTGCTCGCCACGCCCGCAGCCCATGCCCAGCAGGTCGCCGCACCCTTCGCGGACTTGCCGCGCGGCGGCGAGGCCGCCGTCTCGCTCGCCGAGATCTCGGTCTCGGCCACCGGCGTGCCGACGCCGGTCACCCAGACGGGCTCCAGCGTCACGGTGCTGACCTCGGACCTGCTCCGAGCCCAGCAGGTCCGCACCGTGCCGGACGCCCTGCAGCAGGTGCCCGGCCTCAACGTGGTTCGCACCGGCGGCGCGGGCGGCCAGACTTCGGTCTTCATTCGCGGCACCAACTCGAACCACGTGAAGGTCCAGATCGATGGCATCGACGTCAACGACCCCTCGACCCCGAACCGCGCCTTCGACTTCAGCCAACTCCTGACCGAGGATTTGTCCCGCATCGAGGTGCTGCGCGGGCCCCAGAGCGGCCTCTACGGCGCGGACGCCATCGGCGGCGTGATCTCCTTCGTGACGAAGCGCGGCGAGGGACCGGCCAGGGCCACCGCGTTCGTCGAGGGCGGCTCCTACGGCACCGCCAACCAAGGCGCCCGCATCTCCGGTTCGGAGGGCATCTTCGACTACTCGGTCAGCGTCCAGCACCTGCGCCAGGCCGCGCTGCCGGTGACACCCTTCGAGCTCCTGCCAGTCGGCGTGCCGCTCCGGACCGCCTTCACCGACATCAAGACCGTCTCAACCAAGCTCGGCGCCCAGCTCACCGACACCTTCCGCCTGAACTACGTGTTGCGCTTCTCCGACAGCGCCTATCTCGACCAAGCGGACGGCGGCTTCCCCTACCGGCCACTACCGTACCGGAACCTCAACGACCAGCAGCAACTCCTCATGCGCGGCGAGGCCGAGTGGACGCCGGTGCCCGGCTTCCACAACGTCTTCGGGGCGAACTACGCCACGTTCGATCGGCTCTTCGCAGGTCCCCTCGATCCGCTCTCCGTGCCGACGCCGACCACGTATTTCGGCGAGCGCACCCGCTTCGACTACCGCGGCGACGTGCAACTCGCGCCGGGGAACCTCCTGCTGTTCGGGGCGCAACGCGAGGACGAGCGCATCGAGACGGCCGGCCTGAACCGCGCGAACGGCAACACCGGCGGCTTCGCCGAACTCCAGTCCGCCGTTACCGACCGCGCCTTCCTCGTGGCCAACATCCGCCACGACGCGAACGACCAGTTCGGCGGCGCCACCACCTTCCGGGTCGCGCCGAGCTACATCCTTCCGGGCACCGAGACACGCTTGAAGGGCAGCGTCGGCACCGGCTTCAAGCCGCCGACCCTGAGCCAGCTCTACCAGGACTATCCCGGCTTCCGCTTCTTCGGAAACCCAGCTTTGCGACCCGAGGAAAGCTTCGGGTTCGATGGTGGCTTCGAGCAGCCGCTCGGCGAGAGGGTGCTGGTTGGTGCGACCTACTTCGAAACCGACTTCCGCAACCTGATCCAGACGGCCTACTTCCCGACCTACTCGACCAACGTGAACGTCGGCCGGGCGGTGGCTTACGGCGCCGAGAGCTTCGTCTCGGTCAAGCTCACCAACACCTTCAGCGCCCGCGCCGACTACACCAACACGGTGACGAAGGACGAGGTCGCCAACCAGGAACTGCTGCGGCGGCCCCGCCACAAGGTCAGCTTCACCGGTATCTGGACGCCCCTGCCGAACCTGACGCTCACCGGTACGCTGATCTCCATCGGCTCCTTCGTCGATGGGAATCGGGATTTTTCGGTCACGCGGCTGAAGAACCCGGGCTTCACGCTGGTCAACCTCTCGGCCAACTACGTCTGGTCGGAGACCACGACGTTATTCACGCGCATCGATAACCTGTTCGACCAGCGCTACCAGAACCCGACCGGGTTCCTCGGGCCCGGCTTCGCCGTCTACGGCGGCGTGCGCCTGACCACGTTCTGAGGTGACGATGCGGTTGCGGGCTATCCTCGCTTTCTGGGCCATCCTGGCCGCGATGCCCGCGGCCTGTGCCGCCGGCTCGGCGGAGGCGCCAGTGCGCGTGGTCTCGATGAACCTGTGCGCGGACGAGCTCGTCCTGCGGCTCGCCGACCGAGACCAGGTACTGGCGGTCACCTACCTCGCCCGGGATCCGCGCGGATCGACGGTCGCGAGCGAGGCCGCAGGAGTGCCGGTGACCCGTGGCCTCACCGAGGAGATTGTGGCGCTCAAGCCCGATCTTGTCATCGCGGGCGCCTTCACGACGCGCGCCACGGTCGGCATGCTCAAGCGCGTCAGCTCGCCCGTGCTCGAACTCGGCGTACCGGCCGATCTCGACGGCGTGCGCGCCCAGATCCGGCAGGTCGCGGGGGCGCTCGGCCATCCTGAGCGTGGCGAGGCGATGGTGGCAGACCTCGACGCTAGGCTCGCCTCGGTTACCCCGGCGACGAAACCGTTGCGGGCGCTCGTCATGCGCCCGAACGCTTTCACGGTCGCGCCCGGTGGCCTCGGCGACGCACTCATTCGCGCCGCCGGCTTGGTGAACGTGGCGGCCGAGATCGGGCGCGACCGTTTCGGGCAGGTGCCGCTCGAAGCCGCCGCGCTCGCGAATGCGGATCTGATCGTGGTGGACGAGGCCGCGCCGGGTCTGCCCTCGCTCGCGGACACGCTCCTGCATCACCCCGTCTTCCGGGCGCTCGCGCGTGAGGGTCGGACCGTCGCGATCCCGAACCGGTTCTGGACCTGCCCGGGGCCCCAAGTCGCCGAGGTTGTGGCACGGCTGGCTGCGGCCGCGAACGAGCCGGGGCCCCGGCCATGAACGCGCCCGTTCGGACCATCGCCAGCCCTGCCGCGCGGCCCCTCGGCATGCCGCGCGCACGGCGGGCGGTCATCGCCGTCCTCGCCCTCGCCGTCCTCGCGCTGACACTCGTCTCGGTCGCCATCGGCTACGCGCCCTTCGACGTGCCGGCCGCGTTCGCAGACCTCGTCGCGGGCCGGACCACGCTGCCGGCCATGGTGCTGTGGGAGTTGCGCGTCCCGCGGGCGCTGCTGGGCAGCCTCGTCGGGTTCAGCCTCGGCCTGACCGGCGCGGCGATGCAGGGCTACCTACGCAACCCGCTGGCTGATCCCGGCATCCTCGGCATCTCCTCGGCCGCGGCGCTCGGTGCCGTGATCGTCTTCTACGGCGGTCTCGCCGCTTCCTTAAGCCTTGCCCTGCCGCTCGGCGGCATCGCAGGGGCGGGCATGGCGGCGCTGCTCCTCAACGCGCTCGCCGCCCGCGGCAGCTCCACGCTCGGCCTGATCCTGGCCGGCGTCGGCCTGTCGAGCCTCGCTGGCGCCCTGACCGCGCTGGCGCTCAACCTGTCGCCGAACCCCTACGCCGCCCTGGAGATCGTGTTCTGGCTGATGGGGTCGCTCAGTGACCGCAGCCTGGATCACGTCGTCCTCTGCCTACCGCTGATGCTGGTCGGCTGGGGCCTGATGCTCTCGACCGGCTCCGCCCTCGACGCCCTGACGCTCGGCGAGGACACCGCCGCGAGCCTCGGGGTCGGCCTCGTCTCGGTCCGGCTGCGCCTCGTCACAGGAGCGGCGCTGGCGGTCGGCAGCGGGGTGGCGGTCTCCGGCGCCATCGGCTTCGTCGGCCTTGTGGTGCCGCACTTGATGCGGCCGCTCGTCGGGGCCCGGCCCGGTGCCGGCCTGTTGCCGAGCGGGCTCGCCGGCGCGGTCCTGGTCCTGGCGGCGGATATCGGTGTGCGCCTGCTCGCCACCCGGCCCGAGCTGAAGCTCGGCGTGGTCACCGCCTTGGTGGGCGCGCCGTTCCTGATCGTGCTGCTCCTGCGGAACCGCGGGAGGCGGGCATGAGCCTCGACCTCAACGACGTCCGGGTGACGCTGGATGGCCGGACGATCCTCACGGACATCGACCTCGCCCTGGAGCGCGGCCGCTTCGTCGGGCTCGTCGGTCCGAACGGAGCCGGCAAGACGACGCTCCTGCGCGTCCTGACTGCGCTAGTCGCGCCGAGCCGGGGCGGTGTCACCCTGGAAGGCCAAGCGCTGTCCGGCATGAGCCGCGAAGTACGGGCCCGCCGCATCGCCGCCCTGTTCCAGGGGGCCGGCGTTGGCTGGCCGATCACGGTGCGCCAGATCGTGGCACTCGGCCGGCTGCCGCACAGGCGCGCCTTCGCGGGATTCTCGGAAGCCGACGAGGCCGCGGTCGCGCGTGCGATGGCACGCACCGATGTCGGACACCTTGCCGGCAGGACCGAGCCCACCCTGTCCTCGGGCGAGCGCATGCGCGCGCTGCTCGCCCGGGCGCTCGCGGTCGAGGCCGAGTGGCTCCTCGTCGACGAACCGATCACGGCCCTCGACCCAGCCCACCAGCTCGACGCCATGGCGCTGCTACGCGCGGCGTCACGCGACGGTACCGGCGTGGTCGCCGTTCTGCACGACCTCGCGCTCGCAGCCCGGTTCTGCGACCGTATCGTCGTGCTATCCGACGGCCGGCTCGTCGCGGACGCCTCACCCGAGGAAGCCATGACGGACGCCTTGCTGGCCCGCGTGTTCGGCGTGACGGCCGAGCGTGGCGAGGCCGCGGACGGAACCCGATACCTCCTACCCTGGGCGCGGTCCGGGGCCACCACGGAGACGAGCGATGACGCCATCATCCCAGGCTGAGGCGGTCGCGGCCCTGCTGCGCGAGGCGCTGTCCGACCCCAGCACCGCCTGGAGCCTCGGCAGCTTCGGTGCCATCGCCGAGTTCATGCGCGACCCGGACGAGGCGGTCTCGGCCCTACCGGACGACCGAATGGGCATGGCGACCGAGCGCGGCGCCATCGCCCTGACTGCCTGTCCCGACTTGCGCCCGGTGGCCTACGAGACCGCGGTCGCGTCCGGTTGGAACCACGCCGTCGCCCTCTGCCTGCCGCAAGACGACTGCGCCATGAGCCGGCGGGGCGTGGTGACGGAACTCGGTCCGGACCATCATGCCGCCCGCGAACAGGATCGAGACGCCCTCCTGTTCGACCTGGGCCTCGACCTGCTCGCCGTCGATGCCTGCGTGCGCACGAGCGACCCGAAGGCTATCGCATGTCTTCGGTCGGGCGTCGGGCAGCCCCTGTTCGACCCCGCCAACCCCATCGGTCGGCAGCTCGTAGCGATGAGCCCGCACCGGGTATTCCTCGCCAGGGCCGGCCGCATCGAGGTCTATGCCCCGATCCCGGGGCCGGGAGGCACGAGCCCTGAGGGACCGCACACCCACGTCCTGCCCAAGCTCCTGCGCAGCGGGCGCACGCACGCGGCGACGACCCCAATCCCCGCGGGCTGGGTGCCCTGCGCCGGTCTCCATCCGGCCCACCCCTACAAGGACATGATGGGCCAGCGAATCGACTTCGATGCCAGCCGGCACGCGGCCTTCCAGGTCCTACTTGACCGCTGGGGCGACCCGGACCTGCTCTCGGTCAAGCGCGGCGGCGACCTCGGTTCGGACAGCCTCGTTTCCAGCCGCCACGCGCAAGGTGCCCGGCGCGTCGCTGAGGTGCAGGCCCGGTACCTGCGAGGTGAGGTCATCGAGGCCGACCCCGAGGCCGACGAGGACGAGGCGGTCGCCGACCATGCCTGACCCTGTTCGCGATGGCCGGTGACCTGCCCCTACGCCGACAAAGGGTGGTCGGGCTGATCGGCTGCCCCGGCGCCGGCAAGACGACCTACGCGCGTCGGTTCGAGCCGTCGAAGGGATGGGTGCACCTGACCCTCGACGACTTCCGGCAATCGCTCTGGCCGCCGGATCGACAGGTCTACTGGGAGGTGCGCCGCAGGGGCTGGGACGGACCGGCTCATCGGCTCCTACATGCGGTGAAGGTGGCCGCCCTCGACACCGCCCTGACCCAGGGCTTCAGCGTAGTGATGGCTGACACCCACCTGACGCGCACCGTGTTCGAGGAAGAGCTTGAGGTCGTCGTTCGGCATGGCCTCAACGTCGAGTGGAAGGTGTTCGACGTGCCCTGGAAGGTGCTCCAGGCCCGCAACGAGGAGCGCGCCGCCCACGACCCGTCGCATCGCCAACCGGAGGATGTACTGAGATTCACCTATAATGCCTTCCATGCGCCTGAGGCTTGGTGGCGGACGCTTCCTTCTGGTCAAGTCGAGATCATTGAGGGCTGATTGCGACTGCCGCGGGAGGTCTCCATTGGCATCATGAGCGGACGTTGCGTCCTGAGAATTCCAGAGTCTGCTGCTGGCGCGATCCTCCCATCCAGCTTCAAACCGGTGAGCCACCGCTACCCACCCTCTGCAGGCATCGAGTCGGCGATCAAGCGCTACTGGCTCTCTACCGGCAATTGATGGCAGATTGGTGAGCTTCCGTTCTACGGGCCGGTTGCCCAATCTGGGTTTGATCAGCCTGCGGACCGCCGGCTTTTCGATTTGGAAAGCCATAAAGCCATCGGCCCTTACGAAAAATCGTAAACAGTTCAGTCAAGATCGGTCATCCCATCGGACGTCTGATTGGAAGCTCCAGAGCGGCCGCTGAATGTCTGCCAGTCGATATGATCTCCATTGGGAAAGCGGATTCTTACATCTCGCATGCCCAGCTTCGTAACTCGTTCAGCCTCTTGATAAGCGCCACGAGCGGTAGGCACAACCGCCGATACGGGCCCCTCGGGCGTCGTCCACTCAACTGTGAAGCACATCTCCCCTCCGTGTGACCGGATAGGCCACAATGGACCCGCAGAGCGAACGCTCACGATGCCGTGATTAATCCGACTGCTGAGTTGATCTGGCAAAATTGCTAAGCTGCCAAGCGGGCGATCATTATCTCCAGCACCGAGAACGTAAGCGAGTGGATCTCAGCGCATTGCCGAGTTGGAGTGCCAATCGCGGTGGACTAACCGCTCGTCGTCACCCGTCTACCTTATACCCGCTCTCCAGCGGGTTTCGATACCTGACTTGCCTCGCCCGGCTCAGCCGCGGCGGGGTTTTTCGTTTCCGGCTTAGGCGCGGCGCATCTGCTTGGGCACTGGTCGGGGCGGGAGCTTCTTGAACGGTACCGGGAGGCACAGCGTTCGTTTGGGGTTGGTTCTGTAGCCAATACCCATGCGAACTGGTTCGCCGTCCATCGCGGGGGCAACAGCGCACGATGCACATCAGAGACATAGGATCCTCTATCGCGGCGATCGAGCATCAAGGCTTCCGTCTGCGAGAGCGACGACTGCCGCGCTTACCTCTTTCGCGTGCGACCGGCGTATCCCTCTACCTTTAGAGAGACCGCCAGTGGACGCCAGTCTCACATTACTCAGCATTCATTTGCTCCTGATCAGCGTGGCAATATCAGCGCGATCAGGTCCAGAGGCATCGGCTTCGTTGTTGGGTAAGAATGATACGATCTTTCAGCGTCGAGCAGCGGGGTTTTAACCCGTGCCGCAGGTCATGTCATAAAGAAGAAAGAAGCAACTCTTTCGCGCGGCACTCTCGGGCAGACTGTCTGCCGGATCTTTGTTGGCTGTAGTCAAGTCGCTCATTGGAGGATGTGGTTATAAGGACATTCGACGTTGCGCCCCTGTTCAGTTCGTCGGTCGGCTTCGACAGGCTGCTCGATCTGCTGAGCCTAGCCGAAAGGGCCGAAGCGACAGCCGCTTGGCCGCCCTACAACATCTAGAAGGTGGCTGGATTCTGTCCGGCCCGAACCAAGTCAGCGGCAGCATCTTAGTTAGAACAATTCGTTTTAGTTGCTGTGAAAACACATCCACAGAGCGATGGTGCCATTCCGCTTGCTCACATCGCTGTGATCGCCTATTCGCTCAAAATATTGGTGCAGATGAAGTCGCATGACGACTTGAAGCAGCTCTATGGTCCTGCGGGAGCGCGCTCCGCTGGTCATTGGACTAAGGACGCAACGGTGTTCAATCCTGGATATCAGCTTACTTCAGCCTCAATCTGTGCGCTGATCGGCGCCGCATCACTCGGCATGGCCGCCCCATGGTCGGTGACGAAAGCGTGGGCGCAGGACGCGGTGCAGCTCGACGAGCTCGCGGTCCACGGCCAGGTCGGCAATGTCGGACGGGTCGGTCAGGGCGTTGGCCTCCAGAAGGACCTGCCCGCCCCCTATGCCGGCGGTCAGTTTGCCCGCGGCGGCTCCCTCGGCGTCCTTGGAACCCGGGATGCGTTGAACACGCCGTTCAGCACGGTCAACTTCACGCAGCAGGTGATCCAGGATCAGCAGGCGCGTACCGTCGCAGACACACTCGTCAACGACTCATCGGTGCGACTGACCACGGGCAGCAATGGCTTCGACGACACGTTCCAGATCCGGGGCTTCCAAGTTCCTTCTCAGGACGTCGGCCTGAATGGCCTCTACGGGCTGATCTCCTCCAACCGCGTCGCCGCGCAATACATCGAGCGCATTGAATTGCTGAAGGGCCCGGGCGCGTTCATGTATGGCATCCCGCCGGGCGGCAGCGTCGGCGGCAGCATCAACATCGTGACCAAGCGCGCGCTCGATGTGCCGTTCCTCCGGATCACGCCGCAGTTTATCAGCGCCGGCAACTTCGGTGCGCATGTCGATGCCAGCATGCGGGGCGGTGAGAACAAGGAGTGGGGGATCCGCTTCAACGGCCTGGGCCGGACCGGAGAGGCGTCGATCAACGACGGCAACTGGCAGACCGGACTGGGCGCCCTGGCCCTCGACTATCAGGGCGAGCGCCTGCGCTGGGCCCTCGACGTCATCACGCAGAATGACGATACTAAGAACTTCCGTCCGCAGATGACCCTGCAATCGACGATCCCGTTCATTCCCCGTCCGCCGGACGCCCGCGGCAACTGGTATCCGGGAACGCTTCTCAAGCAGCGGGACAACACGATCGCCTCCTTCATCGAGTACGATCTGACCGACTGGCTGACGGCCTATGGCGGCATCGGCTATCGCGCCGGCTCGAACGAGCAGACCTTCCCGGATTCCCGCGTCGCCGGCTTCACGAGCGGAGCGGACGCGCTCGGCAATTTCCGGCTCATCAACGCCTATTACGACTCCTACAGCAGTTCCGTCAGCGGCAATGCCGGCCTCAAGGCCCGCTTCGACACCGGGTTCATCAACCACTCGCTCAACTTCGTCTTCACCGGCTTCGCGCGCGAGGACGGAAACGCCTATGTCGCGAACTCGGCGGCGCAGTCGGTACCGTCGAACATCTATCGTCCCTCGCCGCTTCCGGTCGTGACGGGCGCGCGGATCGATCCCCGGCGAGCCTCGGACACGTCGCTGACGAGCGTCGCCGTCGTCGACACGATGTCGATCGCGGACGACACCGTCCTGCTGACGGCGGGCGTCCGCTACCAGATGGTGCATCAGCAGGGCTACAGCACCACGACCGGCCTGCGGACGACCGAGTACGACGCCGACGCGACCTCGCCCCTCGCCGGCATCGTGATCAAGCCCTGGCAGAACGTCGCGCTCTACGCGAACTACGCCGAGGGTCTGACCTCGGGGACGATCGTCGGGGCCGGCTACAGCAATACGGGCGAGATCCTCAGCCCCTACAAGTCCGATCAGCAGGAAGTCGGCATCAAGATCGACTGGGGCACCATCACGACGACGGCGGCGCTGTTCCAGATCAGCCGGCCGAACCAGGTCCGCACCGCCGCCAACGCCCTGGCCTACGATGGCGAGCAGCGCAATCAGGGGCTGGAATTATCCGCCTACGGTGCAATCGTGCCGAGCGTGCGCGGTTTCGCGAGTGCGACCTTCCTTCGTCCCGAGTTGACCAAGCCGGCCAATCCATTGGAACGCGGCAACGACGCTGCCGGTGTGCCGGATCTGACAGTGTCCGCTGGGCTCGAATGGGACACGCCCTGGGTTCCCGGGCTCACCCTGAACGGCCGGGTGATCTACACGTCGGGCTCCTACCTGACCAACGCCAACACGCTGCAGTTCCCCGACTGGGCGCGGGTCGATCTCGGACTTCGCTACGCGACGATCGTATACGATCGTCCGATCACCGTTCGGTTCAACGTCGAGAACGTCGCCGACAATCGGTACTGGCTCACGACAGGTACCTTCGTGACGGTTGCGTCGCCCCGAACCTTCATTCTGTCCGCGTCTCTTGATTTTTGACGATGACCACCTCCAGCGATCGAACTGCGGCGGCCGCCTTTCGCGCTTCAGTCACAAGGGTGTCGAGTATCCTCTGGCTGTGTAGACGGACATGTCAGGGAGGTGGTGCCACCGACTAGCGAGATCGTTCCGCCGCTCCAGGACGGGCCCGGCATCAGCTCGAAAGCGAGAGCAGGCGACACGACACAGGCGAGCCAGCGCCGCGAGCAGAAGCACACAGGTCATGATATTGGTCCTGAAAATGTGGTGCGCGGCTGGCCCGGTTGGCGCAGGACATATTTTCGGGGCAGCCGAAGGTGCCCCTTGTGCGGCTTTGAATTGAGGCGCACGAATGAATGGGTCTGCTAGACCGTATCACTGCGCGGAGGCTGCGGACTGCGGGCCGGTGCTCTTCTGAGGGCGCGCCGAGTATAAGATGTGATGTCGCCGTGCCGAAGGCTACTCAGCTTCGCGGCCGTCAGACGGGCGGCCAGCGGAACGCGGTGAACTCCTTGCGCGGGAAGGCGGCGATCGACCACGCATTGCCCCGGTTGCCGCCGAGTAGGAAGATCTGCGTCGGGCACGCGCCGACTACGAACTCGACATGGCCCTGCCAAGACGAGTTGCCTCGCTTCTTCGTGGCGATGGCGCCGAGCGCCGGCTCCTTCAGCCCCACGCCTCATCCTTCATAGCACCGCGCCGCAAGGCTGCCCAAGGGCTTGTGACCGGCCCGCTTCAGCATGGCGCCGACGGCCGCCGAGCAACACGCCGCTGAGACCTGTTTGATGCTGGAGAATCCCGCATCGGCGAAGAGCTGCACAACGCGCGAATTTTTGGCAGCGCCTGCGCCTTCGCGCACGCCGAATTCGCCCTCTTCCAGCACCGGCCGCCCGCCTTGTCCGGTACCTCGGGCCGCTCACTGATGTCGGCCTACTGTATGGCGGACCGCGTCTTCGGCCCAGCGATGCTTTCGGCGACGAGGCCGGCTTCGCGCTGGAACGCGGTCACGGCGGCGATGGCGCGCGGCCCGGCATCGCTGTCCGCTCTGGAAAGTCCGAGGTCATACCCGCGTGCGAGGAGCGCGCGCTGGATCTCAACGACGGTGATGGTGGTATTCTCCGATGTGAAAGTTTCCCGGCAGACCTGCTGGGAGCGGGGGAATGGATGAATCACGGGACCGTGAGCGTCTGACCTCGAGGGACGATCTCGCCCGACGGCATCAGCGGGAGGAGGAATGGCTTTCGCGGTTCAATGGACGAGTTCACTGGGCACAGTATCGCTGGCGCAAGCGACGGCGCAGGGCGCTTATCGCCAGGCTGAACGCGTTACGATGCTGGGGATGAAGAATGTCAGAATTCGCCTGCCAAATGGAGAGCTCGTTACTCTCGCCGATTTTCAAGAAGCATTTGCGCCGCCTCGATCTAAGGGGGCTTCTGGGATGAACAATTTTGGCGGAAGCGTCAGTTGATTGTCGTCAGGGATCTCAGCCTCATCAGCGCAAGCGACGACAGGAGGGCCGACCTTTCCCCACTCTCACAGGTCGGTCCGCCACATTGAGTGGGCGACTTGGATCGCGCGACCGCCATAGTGTTCTTCGATGTCAAGGGAAGGCGTAGGGCTCGGGCCGGGTGGCGCGGCGAGCGGGTCCGGGTGAGGCTGACGACGGCTGGCCTTCATTTATGAGGTCTGGTTGGCCGGCCTGCGTTTCTACTGAGGTCGGGATGGCGCGCGTCGTTTCGGATCTCGTCGGTGACCTGCGCGGCGACCTTGCCACCGTTCTTCATGGCGGCGAGCCCTTGGGCCACGAGCGTCTTGAGAGCGTCGTTGTTCATCGTCGTCCTCCGGGTAGTGTGCGCCGGCGCGGGATCCAGCCGCCGACGACAATGAGAACGTCTGGAAAGCAAGCAGCACTTCGTGTGCGACGATAAATGTCGGTTGCTTTATGATACCAAGCTGAATTCAACTAAGTATAAGTTAAGCTCGGCGCTCGCACCAGCCGCCCTGATCAGCAAGCCATTAGAATACAAGCAAACAAGTGCCCAATTAGCGCAGCCATTGCTGGAACAGGGTAATCCAGAGATAGGCTTGGCATGGCGCTTCCGTCGCACATCCATACCCGGAACGGAGGTGCCCGGTTCACGTTGGCGGGCGAACCCGACACCAACAAGGAGTCAGGACAGCATGGCCAGCACGGACATCGGCACGATCTACGCGGGCGCGCTGCGCAACACCCGCGCCCTGGAACGGCAAGGCCTGGAGCAGATGGAGCGCCAGCTCTCCGGCCTGGAGCGCTACCCGGATTATGCCGCCGTCCTGCGCCGTCATATCGAGACTACGAAAGGTCAGATCGACCGCCTCGACAAGGCGCTGGACGCCGTTGGCGACAGAGCTTCGACCCTGAAGGCGACTGCGACCAGTGTCGCCGGCTCCATCGGCGCGGCCGTGCACGCCGTTGCCCAGGACGAGACCCTGAAGAATCTCTACGCGGGCTACGCCTACCAGTACGACCGGATTGCCGCCCGCCGCTCGCTGGCCGTCATCGCCGAGCGGGCCGGCCAATCCGACAAGGTCGAGGGCTTCCGCACGGCGGTCGAGGAGGAGACGAAGGCGGCCGATAAGATCGCAGCGCTGATTGAGCCGGTCACCAAGACCTACCTCGACCTGACGCTGAGCGGCTCCAAGGCCGACAGCTAATCCTGTTCCCGGGCGGCGTCACTTGAGGTCGCCCGTCTTCCTACCCGGAGGCGGACCATAGCGGAGAAGGACGACTACGAGGAGACCTAAATGGCGTTCAAGGAGGTCGTGAACATGACCGCTTCGGCGCTGGAGAAGCATCTCAAGACCGAGGAGAACCAGTTGGTCGGCCAGAAGAAGGACGGAGCCGGCGAGGCGACGGGCCACGTCGAGGGCCGGCGCGTCGTCGAGATGCTGCACAAGAAGAAGTCCGGGCTCTCGGACGAGGACTACGGGCACATGCGCAAGGTGGTCGGCTACGTGCACCGCCATCTCAAGCAGGGCGGCCCGAAGGACAAGGACGTAGTGAAGGATTCGCCCTTGCGCCTCTCCCTGAGGAACTGGAGCCACGACCCGCTCAAGAACGCGTAGCAGCATATCCTGCTGGTCGGTGCGGATCAGGCGCCGCCCAGCACGAGCCGCATCTTGGTCGCGAGTTCCTCGCGCTGGTAGGGCTTGCTGAGGAGCGGCAGGTCGGCCGGCACGCCCTGGTCGTCGAGCGCCGTGCCGGTGTAGCCCGAGGTCAGCAGCACCCTCAGTCCCGGGCGCAGGCGCCGCGCCTCGACCGAGAGCTGTACCCCGTTCATCCCGCCTGGCATCACCACGTCCGAGAACAGGATGTCGATCCGCTCCGGCCCCTGTAGGCGGTCGAGCGCCTCGCTGGCCTGCGTGGCGGTCAGCGTCCGGTAGCCGAGCTCGCCCAGGCTCTCCACCGCCATCTCCAGCACCGCCGGCTCGTCCTCGACCACGAGCACCACCTCGTCAGCGGCCGCCCGGCGCAGCGGCAGCAACCCCTCCGGCCGGCTCTCCGCCACCTGCCCGACCGAGCGCGGCAGGTAAAGCTCCACGCTCGTGCCGCGACCGGACTCGCTCTTGATCTGCGCGTGGCCACCGGCCTGCCGCACGAAGCCGTAGACCTGGCTCAACCCGAGGCCCGTGCCCTTGCCGACGTCTTTGGTCGTGAAGAACGGCTCGAAGGCGCGCGCCATCGTGGCTGTGTCCATGCCGTGGCCGGTATCCGTCACCGCGACGAGCACGTAAGCACCGGGGCAGAGATCCGGTCGGTCGGCGAGTTCGCCGGGGTCGAGATGCGCGTTGCAGGTCTTCACCGTCAGCGTGCCGCCGCCCGGCATCGCGTCGCGGGCGTTCACGGCGAGGTTCAGCACCGCGCTCTCGAACTGCCCCGGGTCAAGCCGGACCGGGTCTAGGCTGGCGTCGAGGTCGAACCGCACCTCGATGGTCTCGCCCAGCGCGCGCCGCAGCAGGCCCTGGAAGTCCTTGAGCAGACGGTTCGGGTTGACCGTTTCGGGGCGCAGCACCTGCCGGCGCGAGAAGGCCAGGAGCTTCTCGGTCACCTCGGCACCCCGCTTGGCCGCCTGCAGGCCGGAGGCCGCTAGCCGCGTGACGCGCCCCTCGTCTCCGGGCCGGCGCACGATCATGTCGAGGTTGCCCACGATGATGGTGAGCAGGTTGTTGAAGTCATGGGCCACGCCCCCGGTGAGCTGGCCGATGGCTTCCATCTTCTGCGCCTGGTTCAGGCGCTCCTCCGCCTCGTGCTGGCGCGTCGTGTCCATGACGATGCCGGCCAAGCCCCGTACCTGCCCCGCGTCTCCGAGGTACGCCTTGCCGCGCAGCGCGATCCAGCGCATCGCGCCGTCGTCGGCGCGCCGGATGCGGCAGTGCAGGTCGATGCGCTCTCGCCCGACGGCGTCCTCCAGCGCCGCGCGCGCAAGGGCTCGGTCCTCCGGGACGACGTGGCGCAGGAAGGTCTCGACGTCCCACGCCGCGACCGGCCGCTCGTAGCCGAAGATCGCGTCGTGGCGTGGGTGGCGTCGGGACGCGCCCGACCCGAGGTCGAGCTCCCAGTCGCCCATCTCGGCGGCCTCCAACGCCAGGGCGAGATTGTCGCGCGCGAGCTGCAGCTCGGCCCGGCGCTCCTCGCGCTCGCCGGCCGCGTCCTCGGCTCGGGCGTACAGGAAATCGACCTCACGCAGGTAGACCCCAAGCAGGATGAGGCCGGCGAACAGCGCTTCCATGCGGCCAGCGAACCAGCCGACCGTGCCGCGGGCGGCGCCCGGCAGGGTGATGAGGTTGTCGCAGACCAGCAGGAACAGCGAGACGGCCAGCCAGAGCTGTAGCACGGTGCGGAGGCGCGTGGTCCAGCACAGCACCGCGAGGGCCAGGACCGTCAGGGCGATGACGGCCGGGCCGACGCCCGAGGTGGTCAGCAGCCAGTAATCGTCGCCCTCCACGCTTTTCGGCAGCAAGTGCACGTAGCGGGTCACCGCCACGGCCGTGAGAGCGGCAGCCGCCACGGTCCCGGCGACGGCGAGCAGGCCGACCCGGTCTGTTCGCGGCGGAGGGATCGACCGGTCGCGTCCGTTGCCTTCCATGATGGCGTAGGGCAGCGCGAACAGAGGGGGGCCGAGATGCCAGAAGGTCCAGAGCCAGGTCGTGGTGTCCGGTCCGCTGCCGAGGATGCGTCCCTGCGCCAGGACGTTCGGGAAAGACAGCATCTGCAGGAGCACGGCCAGCGTCACGTAGAGGCTGCCGGTCGCGAGCACGAGCAGCGAGCCCGAGCGGGTGCGGCGATACTGGACCAGGAAGAGGTAGGTGGTCAGCCCGTAGACCACGATGAGCGCCGATTGATACACGGGCACGAAGCCCGGCATCGGCGGCATGGGTCGGCTCGCGAAGGGCAGGAGCGCGAGCGTGACAGCGCCGAAGGCGAGGCTGACGAGGCCGGCGGTCAGGCGCTGCGTCTTGCCGGCCCGGGCGGTTGCGAGGGTTGCGAGCGCGGGGCTCGCGGTAGCCGTGCCCATCGTGTGCTCCGTGACGAAGCGCGATGGCTGACCGTGCGGTAAGTCGCTCGCGAAGCACAGGGGTACCATGGCTTCGGCCGAGGCGCCATTTGTCACCTCGGCAAGCGCCCGAACCGGCGTTCGTATCCGGAGGCGTCGATGGCGCCTCCACCCTCTCGCCTCGACGGAGGGCGCCGCACCCCCGGGCCGGCGGAGCGGACCGGCGAAGAAGCCTATATCTCCCAGGGGGCGGCACGGACCTGCCGCATGCGCGCGATGACCGTCCTCAGGACCTTCCCGAGCTGCTCGGCCGAGTAGGGCTTGCGCACGAGCTCGAAGCCGTGGGCATCGTCGCTCGCCAGCACGTGGCTGTAGCCGGAGGTGAGCACCACCGGCAGTTCCGGGTGGAGTTCCCGCAGCCGCTTGGCGAGTTCGACGCCGCCCATGCCCGGCATCACCACATCGGAGAACACGGCGTCGAAGCGGAAGGGCACTGCCTCGATCTCCGCGAGCGCCGCCTCAGCGGTTTGTGCCAGGAATGTGCCGTAGCCGAGGTCGTGCAGGATCTGGGTGCAGAAGCGGCCGACCTCGATGTTGTCCTCCACCACTAGGATGCACTGGTCGACTTCCTCGACTGGGGCGCCCTCCAGCTCCGCATCCGTCCCCGCCGCGTCCGCCTGCGCGTCGGCTTGCGCGTCGGCCTGCGCGTCGGCCTGCGGCAGGTAGACCGTGAAGGTGGTGCCACGCCCGACCACGCTGGAGACGTCGACGTCGCCGCCGGATTGTTTGGCAAAGCCGATGACCTGGCTCAATCCCAACCCGGTGCCCCTGCCGACTTCCTTGGTCGTGAAGAACGGCTCGAAGATCCGTCCGACCTGGTCTGCCGCGATGCCCGTGCCGGTGTCCGTGACCGACAGCACCACGAAGTGGGTCGCCGCGCCGGCATGGCCGCGGATGGCGGGCTTCGGCCGGTCGCAGGCCAGGGCGATGGACAGCGTGCCCTCACCGCCCATGGCGTCGCGCGCGTTCACCGCGAGGTTCACCAGCGCGGTCTCGAACTGGCTGACGTCGGCGCGCACGAAGCAGGGAGTGTCAGGCTTCTCCGTCACGATGCGAATGCGCGCGCCCATGAGGGAGTCGAGCATCGTCGCCACGCCGGCCAGGCGCTCGCCGGCGTCGAACACCTCCGGCTTGAGCGCCTGACGCCGGGCGAAGGCGAGGAGCTGCTCCGTCAACTTCGCTGCCCGCTCCACCGTATCGGAGACCGCGTCCATGTACCGGGTGCGTCGCTCCTCGGGGAGGTTGGGCCGGCGCAGGAACTCGATGGACGAGCGGATGATGGTCAACAGGTTGTTGAAGTCGTGCGCCACCCCGCCGGTGAGCTGGCCGATGGCCTCCATCTTCTGGGCCTGCACCAAGGCATCCTGCGCCTCGGCAAGCTCGCGGGTCCGCTCCTCGACCCGCCGCTCCAGGGCTTCGTTCATGCCCCGTAAGGTCTCCCGCAGCCGCCGCTCGGCAATGGCGCGCCGGTCGATGTTGCGCGCCATCCGGATGACCAGCGCGGCCAGCCAGAGGGTGAGCACGATGACGAGGAGCGCCGTGCCGGTCCCGGCTTCGATCAGGCCGGTACGGACGGCGTGAAGCTCCAGCCATCCCAGAAGTAGCGGCGCGAGCACGACAGCCGGCAGGAGGTGGCGCGTCAGGGTACCCGCCTCGCCTGCGCCCAGGATGGTAACGACCCAGGGCCGGCTTGGCCGGCTGAAGAGGACGCCCACGGCAAGGATGCTCAACGTCGTGGCGGTCACGAGCGCCATGCGCGAGAACATCCCCTCCTCGTGGAAGGCATCCAGGCCGTAGGCGTAGCCGAGGCCACCGACCGCCGCGATGACGAGGCTGCCCAGTGTGACGAGGGTGCCGAGGCCGCGCAGCCACCGTTTGCCCGCACCCTGAAGGAGGAGGCCCACCGCGGTCGCCAGGACGCTCGCGGCCGTCGCCAGGGCCATGCCGGTATCCGGCTTGAGCGGTCCGAAGACCAGGCGCTGCACCCAGTCATCGAGCTGGAACTGTCCCGGGGGGATGTACCTCAGGAGCCCTGCGAGCCCGACAGCCGCCGCCGCCGCCGCGAGCCACCGGCCAGCCTGACGAATGGGTCTGGACGTGCCGGGACGGGTGGCGAGCAGCGCGCAACCGAGCAACAGGGTGCCGACGGCGGTCAGGACGACCATCGGCGGCTGCCCGGGGATGATGCGCCGGAGGATGGGTATGTCGAACCACCAGCCGGCCAGAACCGTCAGCGCGGTGGCGACACCGAAGCCGCCGCTCGCCCATGCGATCCACCGCGTTCGAGGAACGACGTTCATTGGGCTCGATCGTGACGGCAGCCCCGGATGAGGCAACTCGCTCTCAGACATTCCACACCGACCGGCCACTTACTCGTTGTGTCACCCGCATGCGCCACTCGTGTCGTGCTCGCTCGTGCGTCGCCATTAGCGTGTCATATCGCGGCCAGGGGTGGCACTTGGCACCGTGTTCCACGGTTAAGTTTGCCGACAGCGGCGAAGCTTCTTCCCTCGCTACCAGTCCTCGCGCGCAACACAATCACGCGCTAGGTCGCGAACCCATAATGGCTGGCACGGTTGAGCCGCAGCATCGTTAGCCCTCTGAGCAGGAGGGGCTTGGATGGCGCGGTTTGACCTGACGGATGCGGAGTGGGCGGTGATCGAGCCGCTGTTGCCGACGGACGTGCGCGGCAAGGAGCGCGTGGACGACCGGCGGGTTCTGAACGGGATCTTCTGGCGGCTGCGCACGGGCGCACCCTGGGCCGATATCCCGGCGCGCTATGGCCCACATACGACCTGCAGCAACCGCTTCCGGCGCTGGCGCAAGCGTGGCATCTGGGATCGGCTTCTGGACGCGGTGTCAGAGGCTTACGAGGGCGACCTGCAGATGATCGACGCCACGAGCGTGCGGGTGCATCAGCATGCCGCCTGCGCCCAAAAAAAGAGGGCGGATCCGGTGGCATGGGTCGCTCGCGCGGCGGCCTGACGAGCAAGATCCACGCGCTGGTGGATGCCGAAGGTCGTCCCGTGGCGCTGAAGATCACGGAAGGCCAAGCGCATGACGGGCGTTCGGCCGCCGACATGCTGGGCGGGTTGGGTGCCGGTCAGATCCTGCTGGGGGACCGAGCCTACGACAGCAACGCACTGCGGACCCGGATGGCCGAGCAAGGTGCATGGGCCAACGTGAAGCCAATGCCCAACCGCAAACAGGTGCTGGCCTTCAGCCCGTTCTTGTACAAGTACCGCAACCTCGTTGAGCGCTTCTTCAGCAAGATCAAGCACTTCAGAGCTGTTGCCACGCGCTACGACAAGGATCCCGATAACTTCCTGGCCAGCGTCAAGCTCGCAGCCCTGCGGGTCTGGCTGCGAGCTTTATGAGTCCGCGACCTAATCCGCCCCGCATGCCTGCAACGCAAATCTCTGACCCGGAAACAATGACTCGCGAGGAGCTCGAAGCGGAGGTCCGCCGCCTGCGCGCGCACTCGGCCTCCCTCGCGCAGATGTTCGAGCAGGCCCCGAGCTTCATCGCCCTGCTGAGCGGACCGGAGCACCGCTTCACGCTGACGAACGCCGCCTACCAGCGTGCCATCGACGACCGCAACGTGACCGGCCGCACCGTGGCCGAGGCCCTGCCGGACGCCGCCGCCCAGGGCTATGTCGACCTGCTCGACGAGGTCTTCCGCTCCGGCCAGACCCACCGGGCGACGGGCGCCAGATTCGACGTCCAAGCCGTCCCCGGCGGCCCCGTCAACGAGCGCTACCTCGACTTCGTGTATCAGCCCATCACCGACGCGCACGGCACGATCAGCGGCATCTTCGTCGAGGGCCATGACGTCACTGAGCGCACCCGGGCCGAGATCGCGCTCCGGGAAAGCGAGGCGCGCTACCGGACCCTGTTCGAGAGCATCGAGGTCGGCTTCTGCATCGTCGAGATGAAGTTCGAGGGCGCCCGCGCGGTCGACTACCGCATCGTCGAGGCCAATCCCGCTTTCGTGGAGCAGACGGGGGCCGACGTCGCCGGCAAATGGGTGAGCGAGTTCGCGCCCAACCTGGAGCGGCACTGGTTCGACACCTACGGGCGCGTTGCCCTGACCGGCGAGCCGGCGCATTTCGAGCACTACGCCGACGTGTTCGGGCGCTGGTTCGACGTACGGGCGCTGCGCACCGGCAACCCCGCCGCGCACCGGGTCGCGATCTTCTTCTCGGACATCACCGAGCGCCGCCGGGTCGAGCAGCGCGCGGAAGCCGGCGAGCGCGAGCTTCGCCTGATCACGGACGCGCTGCCGGTCCTCATCGCCTTCATCGACGCCGACCTCGTCTACCGCTTCGCCAACAAGGCCTATGAGGACTGGTTCTTCCTGCCGCCCGACCAGGTCGTCGGCCGTGACGTTCGGGACCTCCTTACCCCTGAGGCGTACGCCGCACGTGAACCCTTTCTGGAGCGGGTGTTGGCGGGTGAGGCGGTCACGTTCGAGCTCGACTGGCCGCACCGCGACGGGCGCCACCGGGTCGCCGAGATCCGCTACCTGCCGCGACGGAACGCCGAGGGCCGCGTCGACGGCTACCACGTGTTCGTTCAGGATGTGACCGTCCGCAAGCAGACCGAGGCCGAGCTCGCCCGGCAGGTCGCGGCTCGCACGGCCGAGCGCGACTAGGTCTGGCAATCCTCCTCGGACATGCTCTGCGTGGCCAACTTCGACGGCTGCTTCGTCAGCCTCAACCCGGCCTGGCGCCTGACGCTCGGCTGGACCGAGGCCGAGATGAAGGCGCGCCCCTTCCTCGACTTCGTCCACCCCGATGACATCGCGGCCACGCTGGCGGCGGCCGAGGGCTTGGCGCGTGGGGAGGCGCAAACGACCTTCGAGAACCGCTACCGGCACCGGGACGGCAGCCATGTCTGGTTGTCCTGGAATGCGGTGCCGCGCGACGGTCTGATCTACGCCTCGACGCGCGACGTGACGGAAACCAAAAGGCAGGCCGAGGCGCTCGCCAAAACCGAGGAGGCGTTGCGGCAGTCGCAGAAGATGGAGGCGGTCGGACAGCTCACCGGGGGCTTGGCCCACGACTTCAACAACTTGCTCGCGGGCATCTCCGGCTCGCTGGAGCTGATGCAGACCCGCATGTCGCAAGGCAGGATGGGCGACCTCGACCGCTACATGTCGGTGGCACAGGGGGCGGCCAAGCGCGCCGCGGCGCTGACGCATCGCCTGCTCGCTTTCTCCCGACGCCAGACGCTCGACCCCAAGCCGGCGAACGTGAACCGGCTGGTCGCGGACATGGAGGAACTCGTCCGGCGCACGGTCGGCCCGGCCATCCACCTGGAGGTGGTAGGCCTCGCGGGTCTGTGGCCGGCGCTGATCGACGTCGGCCAGTTGGAAAATGCGTTGCTCAACCTCTGCATCAACGCGCGCGACGCCATGCCGGGCGGTGGTCGCATTACCATCGAGACCGCCAACAAGTGGATCGACGAGGCCGGCTCCCGCCAGCACGACCTGCCACCCGGGCAGTATCTCAGCGTCTGCGTGACCGACACCGGCACCGGCATGCCGCCAGACCTCGTCGACAAGGTGTTCGAGCCGTTCTTCACCACCAAGCCCACCGGCGAGGGCACGGGCCTCGGTCTGTCTATGGTCTACGGCTTCGCCCGCCAGTCCGGCGGACAGGTCCGAATCTATTCCGAGGTCGGCCAGGGCACGACGGTCTGCCTCTACCTGCCGCGCCACTACGGCGAGGCCGACGAGGACGACGTGACCCGGAGGCTCGCCGAGGTCGAGCGCGCCGGGCAGGGCGAGACGGTGCTCATCGTGGACGACGAGCCTTCGGTGCGCATGCTGGTGACCGAGGTGCTGGAGGATCTCGGCTACACCGCCATCGAGGCCGCCGACAGCGTCGCCGGCCTGAAGGTGCTGCAGTCGGACGTGCGCATCGACCTCTTGGTGACGGATGTTGGCCTGCCCGGCGGCATGAACGGGCGCCAGATGGCGGACGCAGGCCGCGAGCGGCGGCCGGACCTGAAGGTGCTGTTCATCACCGGCTACGCCGAGAACGCGGTACTCGGGAACGGGTACCTGCGGCCCGGCATGCAGGTCCTCACCAAGCCGTTCGTGCTGGAGACGCTCGCCACGCGCATCAAGGACCTCATCGTCCAGGCTTGACCGACGCGTTCGTGCCGCACGCGATGCCGATGCCTGGGCGCCGCCTCATGGGCGACGAGGTGGGAGCCCCCTGTCGAGGGTCTCGCGGAACGGGATATCGAACAGAACGGGCCCCGCCTCGTTCGCGACCAAGAAGCTGTACCCCCCGCGGGTGCCCCCCGGCGCGCACCAGCTCGGCCGTGAGGTTCGGGATGGCGGCGCACGCCTTCAGGGAGGCCGCCTCGGCGCTGGCGAGTTCGAGCCCGTCCTCGTCGGCCTCCAAGGCGGCCCTGGGCGCACACGTCGAAGAAGAAGACCGGCATGGAGGTGCGTGCCCGCGTCCCCTTCGGTTGTAACCCGCCTCGCGTGGTTCGGTCCCGGGCGGCGAGGATTCGCACACCGCGGTCGCAACCCGTTCCCGGGGACTGTAGGGTTGTCGGTGCGGGAACCGCCCTCCGATGCTCAAACTTATACACTATCCGTCCGGGACGACAGCTCGGGCGCGAGGAACGACAAGTCGAGCAGTGGCCGGAGAGGCGGTGCAGTTCAGCGCGACGCAGCGGGACGCGGGTGACGGCCCGCCAGGAGCGACGGCCACCTTCCCTTATGACCGCACGACCGTGGAGCGGTTCCGCGCGGCGTTCCCTCGGGCGCGGTGGCGCGACGACCTGGGCGCTTGGTTCGTGCCGGGCGCCACGGCGGAGCGGCGCCTGAACGCCTGGTCCGGCCGCGAGTGGACGGGCGTCCTGGCCCATGCCGACGAACGCGGCCGCGACGCCTTCGCGTTCGAGCCGCTCGCGAGCCCCTACCTGGAGGCCGCGGACGACCTGGTGGTCCGGACGCCGTATTCCCGCGTCGTCGTCGCCGAGTTGCGGATGGTACCCTGGGCGCGGTGGGACCCGGCATCGAAGGCGTGGCGCGTGCCGTTCCGGTCGCTGGAGGAGCTGCGCCAACGCTGGCCCGCCATCGAGGATGCCGCCCGTCAGGCCGAGCCCGAGGAGCGGCGCAAACGCGAGGCGAGCCGCAGGGCCGCGCCCGAGCACGCGGATAGACTGGCCGAGGTCGCCGAGCGCCGCCGCAACCGGTACCCTTTGCCCGAAGATGCGCTGCCGCCACTCGGGCAAGTGCTGCAGACCCACCTGGTGTGCTCGCGAACGACGCCGAGATGGTCCTCATGGACGAGCCGTTCGGGGCGCTCGACGCCATGACCCGCGAGCGTCTGCAGGACGAGCTCGTCGATCTGTGGGCGCGGACCGGCCTCACCGTGCTGTTCGTCACCCACGCCATTGAGGAGGCGATTTTCCTCGCCGACCGCATCGTGATGATGTCGCCGGGGCCGGGCCGGATCGAGGCCGTTCACACCGTCGACCTGCCGCGGCGCCGGGACGTGTCGAGCCCCGCCTTCAACGACCTGCGCCGCATGCTGTCGGCCCAGCTCCACAGCCACCACGCGCCGAAGGCTGCCTGATGGCGTCGACCAATGCCGTAGATTGGCGCAGCCTCGAACGTGCTTCGCTGACGAGAGCCTACGACAATTCAGAGGCGGTCCGGGACAGCGCCGCGCTTGTGGCGGGCTGGCGCACCCGCAGCGCCGCCTTCCGGGAGGCCAAAGTCGGACAAACCCTCGCCTACGGCCCCGTCCAGCGGCAAGCCCTCGATCTCTACCGCTGCGGCGCGGCGGGTGCGCCCTGCCTCGCCTTCGTTCATGGCGGCTACTGGCAGCGCAACGCCCGGGAGGATTTTACCTGCATGGCCGAGGGACCGCTCGCCCTCGGTCTCGACGTGGCGCTGGTCGGCTACACCCTGGCGCCGGAGGCGAGCCTCACCCGGATAACCGAGGAGATCGGGGCCGCGCTCCGCCTGCTGCGGCGGGAAACCGGGGCGGGCCGTCTCGTCGTCGCGGGCTGGTCGGCCGGCGGCCATCTGGCGGCCCTGATGGCGAGCTTTGTTGCGGATACGGCCGATGCTGCCCTGGCGGTGAGCGGGATCTTCGATCTGGAGCCGATCGCCGGGACGGCGCTCAACGACGTGTTGCGCCTCACTCAAGTCGAAGTGGCCGAACTCTCTCCCATCCGCCGTCTCGCTCCGGGCGGGCCGCCGGTCTCGGTGATCTACGGCGGGGCCGAACTGCCCGAGCTCTGCCGCCAATCCGAAGACTACTACGCCGCTCGCCGGACCCTCGGCCTCGCCGGCGACCTGCAGGTCGTGCCGGGGGCCGACCACTTCCGGGTGCTCGACGCCCTGATCGCGCCGGACGGGCTCGTCGCCCAGGAAACCGCCCGTCTCGCGGGCCTGTGACACGCATAAACGCGGACGGACGGTGACCTCTTTTCGACGATCAGTGCGTCGGCCTCACCATCCAGTTGGCGCGCTCGATTGCGCGCCTCGTCGGCGTCGCGCGTCCCAAGGCTGACTCAGAACTCGCGGCCGGCCTGGCTTCCCTTCAGCGAGGGCCGGTGCACCCTCGTCGAAGAGGTTAGGCCCTGCCGGTCCGAGCACGGCCGGCATGTCGGCGCGCAGCGCGTCCGGAATGGTGCGACGGAAATAGAAGACGCGCCAACGTTGGACCAAGCCCACCATCTGCCTCATGGCTTCGTAGCACTCGTTCGTAGCAGGAGCGTGCTCAGAAGCCTATGGAGTCACAAAGATACCGTGATCACAATGAGCGTTCATAGAACCACCGAGAGCGTGCTTTGAGGACGGAGGAAGCTTGCGCGATCTATCGTTGCAGGACGGCGGTGCCGATTAGCATGTCGCGGCTGACGAGACCTGCGAGATCGATCTCGTGTCGACCAACGGTTTCAGCCGGAGGCATGGGGAGAACGAGGTAGCGCATGTCGGCATTGCTATCGTGCACGCGCACGCGGACCGCTTCCGGGATATCGAGCCCAAACTCGTGAAGGACTGTCCGTGGTTCCCGAACCGCTCGAGAACGGTACGTCTTGGAGATGTACCAGGAGGGAGGCTGTCCGAGTATGGACCGAGGATAGCAGGAGCACAGTGTGCAGACGATTAGGTTGTGAACGTCCGGCGTGTTCTCCACCACGACAAGCTGCGCCTCGCCCACTTTCATACCGAGTTCCGCAGCGGCGAGCTTTCCGTCGGCTAGGAGGCGGTTTTTGAAGTCAGGGTCGACCCACGCGCGAGCAACGAGGCGGGCACCGAGGTGGAGACCCGGAGTTTCGATCTTTTCGATCTCCTGGTCGGCCTCGCCTTTCGCCAGCAGGCCTTTGGTCACCAGTATGCCTTCGAGGATGGTGGTGATCCGCGCGGCCTCGGCATTGCCGGCATCGTCTTCGACGACGAGAGCCTCCTGGGCCGTGTAGGCCGTACGGAGAGGCAAAGGACAGGGATCGGTGGTGTCGCGTTCAGCCATGCGCCGGCTCCATCCAGTGCTCGTAGATCTCGGTCACGAGCGTGTCGTCGGGGTATTCAGAGTAGTCAGTCCAAAGGTCCGTCTGCAGGAATTCGACGCGATAGCAGCCGACCACGCAGCCGCCCGCATTGCCGATGGCCAGATCTTCGGGATTGAGGAACACGCCGCAGAACTGCACGACGGTTCCGACGTGTCCGCGGACATAGGCTGGGATGCGGACGTGCCCCGCCTTTCCCAGATCCAGCACGCGTATCCGTTCTCCCGCATGAAAGAGCGGCATCAGGTTTCTCCCGGCTCTTGAACGGAGTTTTCCACGGCTGCAGCCAATTCGGCTCGTGTCAGAACGCCCTTCTCCTCGAGGATGTCGATCATCGCCTCAAGGCGCCGCCGATAGAAAGAGAGTGTTCTGTACTTCTCGGGCCCGAAGGACTCGAAGCCTCTGCGCATCTCATCAAGACTGATCACGCGTCGCGTGCTATCCCCGAGAAGATTTCGGATGGCTTCCACCCTCTTTTCCCAGTCGAGCCAGGGCAATTCAGTTCGGGGAATGGGCCCGGACAGCGAGCCGCCGATGTCGTGGTAGCCGCGCATGCGCCTGATCCTTAGTTGGCCCGGATGGATTCTTGGAAGATTGCCAGAGCCTTCGCCTTCAGCGCCATGAATTCCGGCTCTGTCGTCGCTTCAGGGACGCGGGGACGAGCGAGGGACACGTCGAGATAGGCTGCAATCCTCGTCGGCCTGCGGGTCAGAAGAAGGACCTTGTCCGCCAGATAGATCGCCTCATCGAGGTCGTGGCTTACCAGAAGCGCGGTAGTTCGCGTCTGACCGAGCACCTTCTGAAGCTGGTCGCGCATCGTTAGCGTCATCTCGTAGTCGAGTGCCGAAAAGGGCTCGTCGAGGAACAGCACCTCCGGCTCGGTCACCAGGGCGCGCATGATCGAGACCGTCTGCTGCTGTCCTCCCGACAATTCGTAGGGGTACCGATCAAGGTCGAACTTGAGATCGAACGCTGCCGCCAAGCGTTCGATCCGCCGACGCTGTTCTGCAGGCGCGACGCCCATCAGCATGAGCGGATACACGACGTTGTCCCGAGCTCTCATCCAGGGGAAAAGGGCTTCCCGATAGTTCTGGAATACATATCCGATGCGGGCTTCCGAGACCGGACGCCCGTCAAACAGTATCTCGCCCCCGTCACGCGGCATGATGCCCGAGATCATGTTGATCAAAGTACTCTTCCCGCAGCCGTTCGGCCCGAACACGGAAACGATGGCTCCACGCGGCAGATCGAGGTCGAAGCGATCGTAGACGGTCTGGCCCCGAAACCGCTTGGCGAGGCCTCGGATGGTGATGTGGGGGTCAACGACGGGTTGAGCCGATGAAGTCGATGCCGGCGTATTCATAGGCCGATCTCTCCCTTTCGGAGTATTACGTCCGAGACCTTAATCGGATTCTTGAGAACACCCTCCGCGGCGAAAACATCGACGAGTGCCTGATAGGAGGCAAGATCGGTGTCGCCCAGATCTGCAAATGGCCTGAGGTAGGGCTGAGCCACCACGTCGACTTGCCCCGCCTTGATGGCCGTGTACTTTGGCAGAACCTTTCGGAAGCGAGCGAAATCGCTCTCGGCGAGCCGCGTCGCCTCATCCAGGACCATGACGATCTTGCGGGCCACCGCCGGCCGCTCGGTTACGAACTTCGTGGTCAGCACCGAGACGCCGGAATAGAACGGGTCGGCAATGACGGAGGCACAGGCATTCGTGACCGCTCGCTTCGCCTCACCGAGAGCCGTCGCGATCGAGCCAGCCGGCTCCAAGGACAGCGTCGCGTCCGCACTCCCTGAGATGACCGCAGGGACCTGCAGGCCGACCGCGAGTTCGACGAGACGCACGTCCCTGTCGGGGTCGAGGCCGGCCTTGCGCACCATGTGGCGGGAAATCGTCCGCCACTGAATTCCAGGGAGATGTCCGAGCGTCTTGCCCTTCAGGTCGGAGAAACTAGCGATCGAGGAATTGCTGGCAACGATCAGTCCGTCATTGATCCGCCCGATCTTAATGCCGCCGCCCTGAAGTCCGAACACCTTGAAAGTGCCTGGAAACTTCACTTCCGCCAGCACGGTGATCCCGGCAGCAGTTCCCGGAGCACCGACCTCCGCCCGGCCGGATACGAGGGCGTCGATGATCTGATTGGGAGCCTCGAACCGGACTGCCTCCACCTCGATGCCTGCCTTTTCGAAAAGCTTCTCCTCCTGCGCAACATAGAAGGCGGTGGTCTGCATAATCGGCAACCAGGCGATCATGACCTTTTCGCGGGCCTGCGCCAAGGCAGGAGCAGAGGGAGCGAAGGCTGCACCTAAGGTCGCCAGCGTAAATGTTCGGCGCGTGAGAGCGTTGGACATCTTCGTATCCAGAC
>Ga0233425_10003599_pt1 | contig 27798 bp, 26 predicted proteins | sample Watercolumn_Towu_2_FD_181712 | JGI IMG/M metagenome (GOLD analysis project Ga0233425, IMG submission 181712) | Freshwater microbial communities from Lake Towuti, South Sulawesi, Indonesia - Watercolumn_Towuti2014_140_MG | ecosystem: Environmental > Aquatic > Freshwater > Lake | place...
GCATGCCGGCCTCGAGCGCGCGCAACTGCTCGAGGCGCTCGCGCAACTCGAGCGGGGAGGGCGGCAGCGCGACGAATCGCTCCAAGGCCGCGCGGCGGAAGGCATAGACGCCGATGTGCTTCAAGCGCGGTCCATCGCCATAAGGCGCGGGCGCTCGCGTGAAGTAAAGCGCACGCAGCCGGTTGGGCGTAAGCGAGGCTCCGATGAGCTTCACCGCGTTGGGATCGTCGGTCTCCTCCGCGCTCGCCGCGCAGGCTAGCGTGCCGATGTCGACGAAAGAGTCATTGAGAAGCGCGAGCGCCGCTTTAAGGGCGCCGTCCGGAAGGAAAGGCTGGTCGCCCTGCAGGTTGATCACGGCGTCATGGCGGCCTTGCGGATCAAGCGTATTGAGCGCTTCGCCGATGCGATCGCTGCCGCAGGCATGAGAGTCGCCCGTGAGCACAGCGCGTCCCCCGACCGCCTCGACAGCGCGCGCGATTTCCGGCGCATCCGTCGCCACTACGACGGGTCCAAGCGCTGCTGCGCAGGCGCGCTCAAAGACGCGAACCACCATCGGCCGACCGTCGATTTCGGCGAGCGCCTTGCCGGGCAAACGCGTCGAGCCAAGGCGCGCCGGAATGACCACGATCGGCGCCAGCGTTCGCACGATGGCGTCAATAGGCGTGATTATCCTCGGCCATCCATCCCTTTTCGCTTTTCACGAAATGCAGCGTGCCTTCGCTCGTGTGCACTTCGGCTTTCGCGAATGTCCGGTCGTCGTCGATGCCGAGGAACGCGCATTTTCCGCGTTCGCGCTCATCGGCGCATTTGGCTTCAAAACCCTCAGGAAACTGGATTTCGGCCTCATACATCAACTCATAGGCGTCAACATTTTCACGCTTCACTTCGCGGCCCTGCACCTTCTTGAAGGAGACGAGCTTGGCGTCGACGCCATTCTTTTCCAGAAGATTGCGTAAGACCTTCGCGCCGGTGGCGTCGCCCGGCATATGTTCGCCGCAAGCAGAAAGGGCGAAGGCGAGACAAACGCCGGCCGCCATGCCAAGAACTAAGCGTAATCCAGATGCCATCTACCCCTCCGGCGCCGCGTTCATCGCAGCGCATTGTTGTTCGTTACGCTGTGCACAAACGTGTCACAGCTTCCGATATGTGAAATTTCATATCAGATAGTTGCATTTTTGTGCAGCCGGAGTAACGTGACTGCGCCAAATGAGTTGCGCGTCTGGCGGCGTCGAAGGGCCTGAAACAAGACCCGTGGCGCGCTTAAAGCGTTCGATGCGTATTCGGCACAACTTTGAATACCCTGCGGAGTGCTCAGGTCCGCCGCATCTCCTGGGTCCGTGGGGTTGGCCGACTGGCGGTGGTTGGAGTGGCCTCCTTGAAGCCATCGTCAGTCGGCCGCCTTGCTCCCGACGAACATTGATCTTCCAACCGACGCGCGGATGCGCTCGGACCGACGACCTCTCGCTACATCATGGTGGTCACGAAAGCGTCGTAAAAAACGCGCGCGTTCTTCGCGCGCGCTTACTTGATCTTGGTTTCCTTGAATTCGACGTGCTTGCGCGCGACGGGATCGTATTTCTTGAAAACGAGCTTTTCCGTCTTGGTGCGCGCGTTCTTCTTGGTCACGTAAAAATAGCCCGTATCCGCCGTGGACAGGAGCTTGATCTTGATCATGGCGGATTTGGCCATCTCTCGTTCCAGTCTATCAGAGAAAGAAAATCGCCCCGGCCGCGGGGCGCGCCGGGAGCGAATTTGCGCGCAACATACGTGCGGCGCACACGATGTCAAGAAGGCGCGGGGGGCGCGGGGGCGCCGGACAAAGCGCCCTGGGGCGCCATTGATCAGAATCGGCAAAGAACAGCCATAATTTTATTGGCTAATCTCAAAGAGCAGCGGCGCGTGTCCGGGCCCTGCTTGGCTAATAGCGCAGCAATATTCCGGCGGGGAGAAATATCTCCCAAGAAGCCGACGGTTTGCGCGAGTTAAGCGCCGAAATCCGCATGTATCGATGTGGAGGAACTTCTACCTCGTGCTTCATGCGGCGGCGCTCGGAGTGAGTAATATGAGCGTAATAGTCGAGAAACGACGAAAAGTCGCGGAGTTAGAGAACTTCGAACGGAAGGTCCTTCAAGAGAAGCGGCGCTTGATGCGCGAGCTGGAAAGCTTGGAGAGACCCTTCCGCAAGGCGCGCGCGACGGACTGGATCAAGGATTTCTCAAGCGACCTCGTTGGCGAATGGCGCGCGATGCGGGACTCAGCGTCATCGAGAGCGCCCCTCTGGTTTTTCGTTGTAGGGGCGATCATCCTGCTCGGCGGCGGCGGCCTTGTCGCGCATGTGGCGCTGAAAGGCGCGCCGCAGCAACGCCACGACGCGACCGCGCTGCGTCGCGTCGAAAACCCGCCGACGCAGCCGGCCGCGCCGGCGCCTGAGACCCAAGCCGCACAAATCGCCGAAGCCGCGCCGCTTGCGACGGCTCCCGTGGAGGCCGTGCGGGACTCTGTTGCATCTCCCGCGCAGCAGTCGCCCGACGCGACGGCGCTGCGCGAGCGACTCCTGGAAGCCCAGTCGGCGACGGAGCCCTTGCCCGAGCCGCTGCCGCCGCCGACGCAAAAAGCCGAAGCGCCGGCCTCGCCGCCGCCTCCTGACGCGGCGACAGTTTCGCCGCTCGATGAAGCGCCGCCAAAAAACGCCTTAGACGATACGCCGCCGCTTGACGCATTCGCGCCGACTGATTCGAAGAGGGTTGTGGCGGTTCGCGAAGTCGAGCGTCAGCAACAGCCCGCCGACGAAGGCCGTCGGACGCAATGTCTCGTCAAGGTGGATGGACGCGTGCTCTTTGAGAAGACTTGCCTGCTCCAGCAGGATGGCCGCTCATCTCTCACGCTTATTGCCGGGAAAGATTCGCTCGTTTTAACGCTCGATCATGGAAGGACATGGAGCGCGACTCTCGGCGGCGAGAGTCTTGGTCCAGTCTATCGAACAGGGCAATGCTGGGGCAGGCGCCACGAGGTCTACATCTGCGCGAAAGGCGCGTGAGACGCGCCTATCGCTTTCTCTTCCCACGCGCTGACGGGCGCCGGTCCTTAGATCTGGCGCTCGTACGCGGCGGCGCGCGGCGTTCGCCGCCGCTCAAAACCTCGAAACGCAAGGCGCCGGCGATCGGCGCCGCCTCGATGAGCCGCACCTCGACAACATCGGCCAGTCGATAGCTGACGCCGGAGCGCGACGTCAGCGCATGCGCGGCTTCGTCATAGGCGTAATATTCGCGACCCAGCGTCGCCGCCGGAACGAATCCGTCGGCGCCCGTTTCAAGCAGGCGCACGAAGAGCCCGGATCTTGTCACGCCCGAAATGCGCGCCTGAAAGCGTGCGCCGATCTGGTCGGCGAGATGATGCGCGATGAGCCGATCGACGGTCTCGCGCTCCGCCGCCATGGCGCGCCGCTCCGCGGCCGAGATGCGCGCGGCGACCTCCGCCAGTTCGCCAACCGGCATTTCCGGCAAGGCGCCTTCGCCAAGCTTCAAGGCGCGAATGAGCGCGCGATGCACGATCAGATCGGCATAGCGGCGGATGGGCGAGGTGAAATGCGCGTAGCGGCGCAGATTGAGGCCGAAGTGCCCGTAATTTTCATGCGTATATTCCGCCTGCGCCTGCGTGCGCAGAATGATTTCGTTGACGATGTTCTCATGCTCCATGCCCTTCACGCGATCGAGGATCACGTTGAAATGCGCGGCGCGCAGCGTCTGGCCCTTGGCGAGCTTGACGCCGATCGTCGCGAGAAACTCCGAAAGCGCCGAAACCTTCTCGCGCGAAGGTTCGTCATGGGCGCGATAGATCAGCTGCTGGCGATGCTGCTCCAAGGTTTCCGCGGCGGCGACATTGGCCAGGATCATGAATTCTTCGATGAGCCGATGCGCTTCTAGCCGCGGCGGAATGACGACGCGGTCGAAGGAGCCATCCTTCTTCAAAAGGATCTTGCGCTCAGGCAGGTCGAGATCGAGCGGCGCGCGCAGATTGCGGGCGTGCTGCAGCGCTTCATGCGCGGCATAGAGCGGCTTGAGCACCAGAGCGAGCAGCGGCTTCGTGATTTCGTCCGTGCGGCCCTCGATTGCGTCCTGCGCCTGCGCATAGGCGAGCTTGGCGTGCGAGCGCATCATCACGCGGTGAAAACTGTGATCGATCTTCCTGCCCTTGCTGGTGACGCGCATGCGCACGGCGAGCGCCGGCCGATCCTCATTAGGGCGCAATGAGCAAAGATCATTGGAAATGCGCTCGGGCAGCATCGGCACGACGCGGTCCGGAAAATAGACCGAATTGCCGCGCTCCAACGCGTCGCGGTCGAGCGCCGAGCGCGGCTTCACATAATGGGCCACGTCGGCGATCGCGACCGTAAGGACGAAGCCGCCGTCATTGTCCGGCGCTTCGTCTCGTGTGGCGTGCACCGCGTCGTCGTGGTCCTTGGCGTCCGGCGGATCGATCGTGACGAGCGGCAGGTCGCGCCAGTCTTCGCGCCCGTGCAGAGACGCGTGCTGCGCGCGTTCGGCCTCTGCAATCGCCTCGCGGCGAAACACGTCGGGAATGTCATGCGCGCGCAGCGCAATGAGGCTCACCGCCTTTTCGCCTGTCACCGAGCCGAGCGTTTCGCGCACGCGGGCGCGCGGCGCGCCGAAGCGCGTCTTGCCGATGAGATCGACCGACACGAGGTCGCCGTGCTTGCCTTCGCCGATGTCGGCCGCCGCAATGGCGAGCTCGCGTCCCGCCTGCTTCTTGTCGATCGGCTCGATACGGCCGGCGCCGTTCGCTTCGACATGCAGCACGCCGAGCACGCGTTGGCGCTGGCGCGACAAAAGTTTGACGACGCGCCCGACATAGGGCGGCTCGTCAGGCCCAGCGTCGCGATCGGGTTCGGCGCGAACCAGCGCGCGGTCGCCGACGCCGGGCAGGGGCTCGCCCGGCCGGGCGCGGCGCGGCGCATGGATGCGAATGCGCGGCGCGGGCCCCAGCTCGTCCTCGTCCCATTCGACGGGGGCGGCGATCATCTCGCCGTCGCGGTCGCGCGCGACGATATCGACGAGCGCGACGGGCGGCAGCGCGCCCTTGCGGGTCACGCGTCGACCGCGTTTTTCAAGGACGCCTTCTTCCGCGAGTTCGGCGAGCATGCGCTTAATCGCGATGCGGTCATCGCCGGTGACGCCAAAAGCGCGGGCGATTTCGCGCATGCCAATCTTGCGCGCGCCGCCAGCCTCTGTTTCGCGGGCGATGAAGGCGAGAATGTCTTCGCGAGAGGGCGTGCGCTTTTCTCTAGTGTCTTTTTTCGCCAAGGGCTCGCTCGAAAAGAGGCGGGAAAGCGGACCTATGCCGCCCATGTCGCAGGAAACCGGGCTGAGCAACTCATCCGCAGGTCAATCCCGGCAGGCCTTCGGTCCGTCAGGAATGATACGGCAGCGTGGCCCGTCATTGCGAGCCGTAGGCGAAGCAATCCAGAATCCGCCCCGCTACTCTGGATTGCTTCGTCGCTGCGCTCCTCGCAATGACGATCGTCGGGGCTGCGACTACAAAAACATCGTTGCCCCATCGCGCGCAAGGCGCGCCTAAGGAATGACATCCGAGCATTTCGACCGGACTCGTTGGTCCACATATAGGATCGCGTCGCCGAAATCGAAATGTTCCGCCGCGGCGCTGCTTTATTTCGCCGCGACTTTTTTCGTCGCGGGCTTTTTCACGGCGGTCTTTGCCGCCGCCTTCACGGGGGTCGAGTCGTCAAAAGGCGTCTCGTCGCTGTCTTCGATTTTCTTCTTGGCTTTGGCCGGCGCCTTCTTGGCGGATTTCTTCGGCGCGGCCTTCTTCGGCGCGCCGCCCTTGGCTTCAATCAGGCGCAGCGCCTCTTCGAGAGTCACCTCGTCCGGCGATGTTCCCTTCGCCAGAGTCGCATTGATCTTGCCCCAGTTGACGTAAGGGCCGAAACGGCCGGCGCGCACCGTGATCTTGCCGCCGTCTGGATGGTCGCCGAGCGCGCGTCCGCCAGTCGACGCGCCGCCGCCGGCGGCCTTCGCGGCGAGAAGTTCAATCGCCTGTTCGAGCGTCAGTGACGCGGGGTCGATCGCGCGCGGTATCGTCGCGTTGACCTTGCCCCAGTTCACATAAGGTCCGAAGCGGCCGGATTTGACGCTTACCGATCCGCCTTCCGGATGGTCGCCAAGCACGCGCGCCGGCTCGGCTGGTCCGCGCGAGAAGCGCGAGCCGCCGCCCGACTCCTTCTGGACAATGAGGTCGATGGCGCGGTTCGCGCCAATGCTCAGCACATCGTCGTCGCGGCCGATATTGGCGTAAGTCTTGCCATGCTGGACATAGGGACCGAAGCGTCCGATGCCGGCGACGATAGGCTCGCCGGACGTCGGATGTTTCGCCACTTCGCGCGGCAGCGAGAGCAGCGCGATGGCCTGAGTAAGCGTCAGATCGTCGGGCCTGATGTTCTTGGGGAGCGAGGCGCGTTTGGGCTTCTCGCCGCCCTCCTCCTGTTCGCCTTCCTGCACATAGGCGCCGAAACGGCCTTCCCGCAGCGTGACTTCCGCGCCGGTCTCGGGATTGACGCCCAGGACTTTCACGCCCGGTCTCGCCGCGTCGGCGGCGTCGCCCGTCGGCGGCGAGAGCGTACGCGTATAGCGGCACTCGGGATAGTTCGAGCATCCGACAAAGGCGCCGAATTTGCCGATCTTCAGCGAGAGTTGGCCGCTGTTACAGGACGGGCAGAGCCGCGGATCGCTACCGTCCTCCTTCGGCGGAAAGACATGCGGGCCGAGCAGCTCATTGAGGCTGTCCAGCACCTCGCTGACGCGCAAATCCTTGGTGCCGTCGACGGCCGCCGAGAAGTCGCGCCAGAAATCGCGCAGCACTTCTTTCCAGTCGATCTCATTATTCGAAACGAGATCGAGCTTTTCCTCAAGGTCGGCGGTGAAGTCGAATTCGACATAGCGCGAGAAGAAGCTCTCGAGGAAGGCGACGACGAGGCGCCCCTTGTCCTCGGGCACGAGGCGCTTTTTGTCGAGCCGCACATAATCGCGGTCGCGCAACACGGCGAGCGTCGAGGCGTAGGTCGAGGGCCGGCCGATCCCGAGCTCTTCCATGCGCTTGACGAGCGTCGCCTCGGTGAAGCGCGGCGGCGGTTCGGTGAAATGCTGGGTCGCGTCGATCTTCTCGCGTGTAACAGGTTCGCCCTGCGCCATCGCCGGCAGGCGGCCGCCGTCCTCGTCTTGGTCGTCGTCACGGCCTTCCTGATAGAGTTCAAGGAAGCCCGAAAAGCGAACGACCTGGCCCGTCGCGCGCAGCTCGAGCGCCCGCGCGCCAGCTTTGGCGTCGATGTCGACCGTGGTGCGCTCCAGTTCGGCCGACTCCATCTGGCTCGCGATGGTGCGCGTCCAGATCAGCTCATAGAGCTTGGCCTGCTCGGGCTCGAGATATTTGGCTACTTCCTTTGGGAGCCGCGCCGGGTCGGTCGGGCGGATCGCCTCATGCGCTTCTTGAGCATTCTTGGCCTTCGTCGTGTATTTGCGGGGAACGGACGGAACGAAGCGGTCGCCATATTCCTTTCCGATCACCCGGCGCACGCTCGCCACGGCCTCTGGCGCCATGTCGACGCCGTCGGTTCGCATATAAGTAATGAGACCCGCCGTCTCGCCGCCGATGTCGACGCCCTCATAGAGCCGCTGGGCGATGCGCATGGTGATCGCCGGCGCGAGCCCGAGCTTGCGCGACGCCTCCTGCTGCAGCGTCGAGGTGGTGAAGGGCGCATAGGGGTGGCGCTTGACCGGCTTCGCTTCAACCGAGCGGACGACAAAGGCGGCGCTCTCCAGCGCTTTTTTGAAATCCTCGGCCTCTTGACCCGCGCCGATGTCGAGCCGCGAAATCTTCTTGCCGTCGGCGCCGACCAGTCGCGCCGTGAAGGGCTCGCCCGCCTTGGTCTTCAGATGGGCGACGAGCGACCAATATTCGCGCGGCACGAATTTTTCGATTTCGAGCTCGCGGTCGCAGACGAGGCGAAGCGCCACCGACTGCACGCGGCCGGCCGAACGCGCGCCGGGGAGCTTGCGCCACAGCACTGGCGACAAAGTGAAGCCGACGAGGTAGTCGAGCGCGCGGCGCGCGAGATAGGCGTCGACCAGCGCCTGATCGATTTGGCGCGGATGCGCCATCGCCTCCTTGATCGCGTCCTTGGTGACGGCGTTGAAGACGACGCGCTCGATCTTCTTGTCCTTGAGCACGCGCTTCTTGTTCAGAATGTCCAGCAGATGCCAGGAGATGGCCTCGCCCTCGCGGTCCGGGTCGGTCGCGAGGATGACCGTGTCGGCGCCTTTCACCGCGTCGGCGATGGCCGAGACGCGCTTCGCGCCCTTGGCGTCCATCTCCCAGACCATGGAGAAATCCTGGTCGGGATCGACCGAGCCATCCTTGGCGGGGAGGTCGCGAACGTGGCCGTAGCACGCTAACACATTGAAATTTTTGCCTAAATATTTATTGATCGTCTGCGCTTTGGCGGCTGACTCGACGATAACGACGTTCATTCGCGACAATTCCAGCAGGTGCGCCGGCTCGGCGCGAGCGGCGGAAGATGGTCAAAATGGGCGCCGCCTGTCAAATTGGCTAGCCCCGGACTTTATGGAAGCTGCGCCATGGAAAAGTCAGTTCCGCGCCGGCCGGCCGCGGTCGAGGCGGCGGCTGTCGCGCCGCGCGCCAAGCCGTCGAGCTATCCGGAACCCTTCGCGTCGCGCGTGCGCGGCCGCGAAAAGCGGCCCCTCGGCGACCTTTTCGGTCTGACCAATTTCGGCGTTAACCTCACGAGGCTCGCGCCCGGCGCGCAGTCCGCGCTGAAGCATCGCCATAGTCGGCAGGACGAGTTCGTCTTTATTCTGGAGGGAGAGCCGACGCTCCTCTCAGACGATGAAGAGATCGTCTTGCGCCCCGGCATGTGCGCGGGGTTCCCGGCTGAGGGCGCCGCCCACTGTCTTATCAACCGGACTGATCGCGACGTCGTCTATCTCGAAATCGGCGACAGATCGCCCGGCGATGAGGCGAGCTATCCTGATGACGACCTAAAAGCCGCGCTTGGCGTCGATGGCCGCTGGATCATGACCCATAAGGACGGCCGTCCGTATTGAGGCGCTGATATCTTCTTGCCTTGGCTTGCTCGCCCTTATGCCCTCCTGTATGAGCGAGCGCACGCGGCGCGCGCCGCGCTATGGCCTCGTGGCGGAGTGGCTACGCAGAGGACTGCAAATCCTTGTACGGGGGTTCGATTCCCTCCGAGGCCTCCATTGAAAAATCAATCACTTGCGACCAAAAGCCCCGGCGTATCGGCAGATTCTATGTTGTGTCATGTCGCAATCTGTTCCCGTTAATTTCCAATGATTTCCAAATGTGCCCGGCAGCTCCATGCGACATGAACGCGACATGCAGCGTCCCTCCAACAATCGCCGATCTTCGCGCCGAGCCCGTCAAGGGCGGCGCCAGCCCATGGGGCCGACGGACTGCGGCTCAATTAGGCGCAAGCCCTACAGTTGGGCGCGAGCTTGAATCGAACGAAACACATGCGTAGATTCACGACAATGTGACGGCTCCGGCCGTCCCAAGAACGCCCCGACCTCGGATGAACAGGCGGGGCGTTTTTGTTTTCCTTCCTCAGCACATGCTGTCGAAGCATCGCCGTGCAAAGGTCTCGCAATCGATAGGGGTGAAAAATGACGGAAATCGTTAGAGATAGCAATGGCGCGGAACTGAAGGATGGCGATTCCGTGACATTGATAAAAGACCTGAAGGTGAAAGGCACTTCCACGGTCCTAAAGCGCGGGACTTTGATTAAAAATATCCGCCTGACCGGCGATCCGGCAGAGGTCGAATGCCGCGCTGAAAAGATCAAGGATCTAGTTTTGAGGACCGAGTTCCTCAAAAAAGCTTGAGGAACTCGTTCTCTGATCAAGCGATGCCCCGACCGTGGATGTATCGGCGGGACGTTTTTTTCTGCGCTACTTGGGCGTTAGTGTCTTTGCGCTTCAATCCATGCTGCTGACCGCAAACGATCACCGGCTTCCAGCGCAGGCCCCTGTCCAATGGCGGATGCCCCGCGTCGCTTCCACGGCGCTATTGCTTTGGAAGCAGTCGCCGACGTGGCGCGTAACGGCGCTTTGATCGGATTCGGAAGGCGCCAGGGCATAGAACTCGTTATAGCGATGGTGTGTTCGCGCGCTTGCCGCGAACGCCGGCTCGACCATCGAGCCAAGACCGGCGACCATCGCGATGGCCAGGGTTAGTGGCCTGAAGAGACTGCCTTTTCCCATTCCGCTCCCCCGCAAAGCTGCGGCTTCCGTGGTTGCACGTCAGCCTATTGAATCATCAGATTGCCTATAAATTATTCATCGGCCCAGAGCTGAGCTAAAGGGCCACGCGGGGAGAAAGTGGTGGGACCAAGAAGCCGGAGCGGGCAAGCCATCCGGTAGAGCAGAAATGGCGGAAAACATCGCCAGGAGCGATTCTTGGCGAATAGCGGCGCGGTTACTTTGTTGCGCGACTCTCGGCTCCTGCTGTCAGCGCCGGCGCGATCGTCTGCGCGCCCGCCTTGGCGTTCCGCGCTAGAGAGGCGCTTTGACAGTCCGCGACGGGTCGGTTCGTCCTCGAAATAGACATAGGCGAGCGCCGTCTCGCCATGTCGACGCGATGGCGCGCCGATCATACGAGTCGCCAGACTCGCCCAGGGCGTAATTCGGAATCGGGGTGAGAGAATTCGCGCTTAGTCTCGATCGTCCCAGTCGCCGTGTCGTCGATATCCATACCCACCGCCACCCCAGCCCCCATAACCGCCGCCCCAGCCGCCAATGCCTCCATAACCGCCCCAGCCTCCGTAACCTCCCCAACCCCCACCGCGGCACCGACGCTGCGGTCCCCATGGAGTCTCCACTACCCAGCAGCGCTGAAGACCGCCGCTCGCAAGCTCGATTTGCATGTGCGGCGCGGGCGATTGCGCAACTGGCGCCGCGAACGCAGGAAAGGTGGTCGCGGCGCAGGCAGCGAGAGCGAAAGAAATGAAGATAGGTTTGGTATTACGCATGTGAGTTGACTCCTAAGCTGCGCATTGCGCGACGATGCGAATTAGCCGGTGAACTCGGCATGAATGCGGAGCTCGCTTCCAGCATCATTCGGCGAGCGCACGAGCGATGGGCTCGGGGAATGGGTTTGTCGCTGACACACTGAGCAATGATGCTGCGACCGCTTTCTTCGCGGCGAAAGAAATGCCGCGAAACGCCCCGCTGTGGATATGCTGCGGGGCGTTTCTCTTAGGCAAAGCTTCGCTTCACATGAAATCGCCGGCCCGGCGTGGCCCCTTTAATTCGACCCCAAACGCCATAATTCTCCGTCAGAAGAATAGGGAGGACCCTATGCGCAAAATTCTAACTTCTAGCGCTGTTCTAGCAGCTGCGATGTTGGGGGCGTCATTGGCGCAAGCCGGCACAACGCACCACGGTCGGTATCTGCCGGACTACGGAGGGCACGGCCGCCATTTGCACCGCGATTGGAGCGGCGGTTACTACGGTGGGGGCGGCCATGTCCATGGTCCCTGCTGGGTATGGGATCAAGGCCATTGGGTTTGGGTTTGCCAGTGACGCCCAGCTATTCCGCATTAGAGACGCCCGCCAAGTTTGGCGGGCGTTGTCGTTCGGGTCGCCGCCTCGCATCTGTGATGCAGTTCCGCCCCGTTGCGTCGATCGTCGAAAGGCGGCTTGCGGAGTTGTTCCCCGCCAAGGTCGGGGTTGAAGCCCGACCCTTTTCATCGTCGTCTAACTTCGCAACGGCGTCGCTCACATCGGAGAGCCCCAACGCCTCGCAGACGTCCTTGGCGACGCTAATGCGCGGTCGTTTGCTTGCCGGCTAGGTAAGCCGCGCGCTGTTTTGCGCGCCCGGGGAAGAATAGCCGCGGCTCTGTCGTATGGCCGATTTGTTTTCGTTGCGTTCGGAAGAAGTGTTGGAGCCGACGGAACAACAAAATAGCGCGCGCGTTGGACGGGGTGGCCGGGGGCTTTCACATGGACCTGGAGGTTCGCCATGAAGAACCTACGTAAGCTGCTTACCGGCGCGCTCGCTGCAACGATGCTCGTCGGCGCAGTGTCGGTTTCGACCCCGGCCGTCGCGTGGCACCGTTGGGGCTGGGGTCCCGGTAGTTATTGGGGCTACGGCGGCGCGTGGCGGCGCCCCGGTTATTGGGGATATGGCGCGGGCCTTGCCACTGGCATGGCGCTCGGCGCCTCATCCTACCCCTATGGCTACGGCTATTGGGGCTCCGCGAATCCGGGCTATTATGGCTATGGCGGCAATAGCGGCTGCGGTTGCGGCTGGTAGCTGTAACCGTCGCGGACCGGCCTAGGTTCGGTCGATCAAACAGAGGCGCAACCGCGACGACGTGGTTGCGCCTTAAGTTTGGGCCAAGCGTCTATTTCCCGCGCCCCGCGTCCATCGGCCGCCACGTCAGCGTCAGCGAATTTTCGCAGTTGCGGTATAGTCCTCCGCGATATCACCACCGACGAGGTAATGATGTTGAATGCGTTGATTGCGGATGCGCAGGCGCGGCTGGATCAGGCGCGGCGCGAATTGAAATCCGCCGTTCTTGATTTCGACGTCTCAGACGACAAGCTTCTGGAAATGCGCGCCGCCGCGCGCCGAGTCTACGAAGAACTCAGCGAACTTGACCGCAAGAAGCTGAAGAGAGGCTTCTTCGGTTTTTTGAAATTCCGCTGACTTCGAAGCGGCGCGTTCGGCTCTTTCGCCGGCGGCCGCGCGCTCCATAATGATTGAGGAGCGCGCGTTCATCGCGCTGCAGAACGAGGTCGCCGATGATTAGTCCTGAAACGCCTCCTGGCGCCGAGGTTGTCTGCGTTGACGCGACTGCGGGGCCCTATGGACGTTGCAACGGCTTGGCCCGCGGCGCGATTTACACGGTGGCGCGGATCGCCCGCGGCATCGACGGCGGTCATGTCGTGATTCTAGCGGAAGTCTCGCCCTGGCGGACCTATGCGCCGCCCTGGGGCGTGATCGAAGTTGGTTTTGAACTTCGCCGCTTCCGCTATCTCGACATCCCCGACGAGTTGACCAGGCTGTTGCACGAAACGCAGCTTGAGGAGGTCTAGCAATCCTCGATCATTGCCGCGGCGCGCTGCGATCAGCCGGCGCGCCTTGTGGCGTCAGCAGCGGCGCGGCGGCGTCCGAGCGTCGGATGAAGGCTTGCGTATCCAACCCTAGCGACAAGTCGTCCCAGCGGCCGACCACATCGAAGGCGATGCTGGGCGCCGATGGGTCTGTCTTGCCGGCGCTGGCCGCCTTACGCGCGATGGCTTTGAGAGCGAGACGGCGATCCGCCAGCGGCGCATAGCCGCCGAAGGCGACCGAGAAATCTGGGCCACGCGCGTCTCCTTCGGAAATCTCGGCGAGGCCATTCTCAATTTTGATTGCGGCGCTCGCGGCGTCGAGCGTCGAGCGGCCCGAGCGAATGTCAAAGGCGCTCGATAATGGGCGCTTCTCCAATCCCTGCAACGCCTTCTCCAAATCGATGCCGGAAATCTCTCCGTCGACGAGAGTGAGGTTCGCGCGGCCGTTCAGGCTTTGCATGAGCGTCGACATTCGATCGCCAAAGCCGTCGAGCGCAAGAGTGGCGTTAAGGGCGCCGGCAAGCGCTGGTTTGCCGTAGGCGTCCCAAAATAGCGGGCCTGCCTCCACCGCCGTCGCTTGCGCATTGGCCCGCAACGCGAGTCCGTCTGCTCCTGGCGTGATCGATGCCCGAACTTTAAGGCCGCCGCGATAGGCTCGCGCCTGGGTTATTGCAAATTCCGCAGCGCCGTCGCGTAGCGTGACTGCGATCGCCGCGTCTTCAATTTTGAGGCGGCCAAGTCGGGCGTGGCCAACCGCGATGTTAAGATCGACGTCGGCGCCAGCGAGATCGGGTAACTCGAAGGGCTGCGCGCTCCACTGTCCGTCAGAGTCGACAAGCGGCGGCGCGTCGGCGAGAAGCGGCCTGAGCGAAAGAAAATCGCTCTGGAGCGCCGCCGTCACCGTCGGTCGGCCGCCAACTTTCCGAAAGTCGAGATCGCCGCGGAACTCGTTTCCGTCGACAAAAACGCGCGCGCCGCTAAAGTGCGCTTCATCAGTTGCGAGCGTCGCCTGCGCGGAGAATTGCGCGTCATTGAAAGGGCCAGGCAATGGCGCCGCGACGCCGAACAACTTAAGCGCTTGTCGTGCAGATTCTGCTGCGGCGGCGGCGCGCCCCTCGAAGCGCGCGTTGGCGCCGAGTTGGGCCAACCCTTGCGCCTCGAAATGGAAGACCGAGCCGTCAAGCCGCGAGGTGACGACGGATTGTTCGCCGCGCAGCAGCGCGCCGGGACGCGCGACCCACAGGATGCTCTCGAGCCGTTCTCCATTGAGATCGAAGGCGGCTGTCAGAGCCGCCGCCTCGCCAATGCGACGCCAGTCGAAGTTCGCGTTGACTTTCTCCAGCCTGTATAGCCGGCCGCGATAGGCGATTTTCACGTCGCCGTCGACGATCGACACGGCTCCAAATCGCACATTGTCTGCAGCCGCGGCTTCGAGCGTCGCCGGTTTTGCGGCGGCCGCCCGGGCAGCCGCCGCCGGCGGGCCGACCGGCGTCTTGTCAAAATCGATGAGCGCTCGCGGCCGGACCAGCTTTACCGCCGCAACCTTGAGCCGTCCCGCAAGCAGCGGCAAGACGTCGACGTCGCCGTGGAGCTCGTTCGATTCGATCAGCAGCGCGCCGTTGCGATCCGCGAAGACAACGCCTTCAACAGCGATGCTGGGGCGCGGCAAGAGCGAAAAGCTCGTGCGTCCGCGGGCGGCGACATAAAGCCCAGAGGAGCGTTGAAGCTGATCGGCGACGGCGTCGATCAGGGCCGCGGGCGAGAACAGCCAAGGCGCTATCGCGGCGGAGATCGCCACAAAAGCCACGGCGGTCGCCAACGCCGCTCCTAGCGCCCGCGCCGCTGCGCTCGACGGCCGGCGAAGCTTAGCTGACGATGTCTTGTCGCTTACGGCGGACGGCTGCAACCCGCGATGCTCCTGAGCGAGTCTTTGGACTTCGCTTGTCGCGGGCAAGCGCGGCGATAAAGTGGCGAAAATCCGAGAGTCTAACGCTCTTCTGCGCGCGCGAGCTCGCTGCGTAGCGCGGCCAAGATTTCCTCGACATAAAATGGCTTTTCGACCATGGCGCGCTCGAGATGCGCCTCGGGCAATCCGGCCCGCCCACAGCCCGTTGTAAAGATGAAGGGGCAGCCACGGGCGGCGAGCGCGTCGGCCACGGGATCGATCTTTTCGTGACCGATGTTGACGTCGAGTAGGGCGAGATCGACGCCATCCCCGCGCGAAAGTCGAACCGCCTCTTCGAGGCTGCGCGCCATCCCCGCGATAATCAAGCCGAATTCAGAAAGGGTCTCTTCCAGGGCGAGCGCAATGTAAGGATCGTCTTCGACAATGAGCAGCCTGCGCCCGAGCAATGGATCGCTCGCGCGTTGGGAATCGTCGCTCGGAGCGGCCGAGGACGAAAGGTCGGAGTTGGAAACCGACATAAATGAATGGTGGGGCGCTTTGCCACAGATGTCTAGCTTTCGGGCGGGGTCTGCAGTGAATTTGCGCGCAACATGGCGAACGCCGCCCATACGGCCAGAGCGCACCAGCTTACGATCGTCAGCACGCCGCCGATCGGCGCGGCGAAGGGGAAAAGTTTCCCGGTCAAAACGACGCGCGCCGTAAGGTCGCCCGCGAAAAGCGTAACCCCTGCCTGAAGCGCCAAGGCGATTACGGCGAGCCAATGCGCCTCTTGCCGCGGCGTCGTGCGCACAAGCGCGGCGAGGCCGAGGCCCGCTGCGGCGTGGACCGTCAGGAACTGGCTTGCCGTTGAGAGGAGAGGATTCGAATCGACATGCGCTGCTGCGGCGGCGAGCGTAACGCCGGCCGCGCCTTGCAAAGCGGCGACGCCGGCGATCAAGAACGCTAATTTCGACGATGAAATTCGCATCTCAGCCTCTACTCAACAGGCGTCGCCAGTTTAGGAGCGCACAACCCAAATGTCGAAAAGGATCGGTCAGTTGGCGATCGAGATCACTTCCACGATTCTCTTTTGACCGCGAATGCGGCGCTTCATAAGGCGCCTTGAAGAGCAGTAATCGTGTCTCCGGGCCGCACTGGGAAATCGAGCGTCACGCAAGCGGTCACAGGGCGGCGGTCGATCAAGCGCGTCAAGTCGGCGCCGCCCTCATAGGCGCCAGGCGTGAAGCCGCCGGCGGCGGCGATTGCGCTTCGCACCGTCATGTTCTCAACAGAGGGATATTGGCCTGCCTTCGTAACTTCGCCGAGAACCAAGAAGAGCTGAGAACCCTCGATTTGAACGGTGACTTTTGGGTTTCGAATATAGCCGTCTCGCAGCCGCGCGGCGATGACGCGCTCAACGGCGGCGGCGCTAAGTCCTTGCACCTTGACGAAACCGATGAGGGGAAAGGCGATGCGTCCGGCGCGATCAACGAAATAGTTCTTGGAAAGCTCCCTTTGGCCAAGGACAGTGACGCGCAGCCGGTCGCCGGCGGCCAGCGTATAGAGTCTCTGCGCCGTCTCAAGTTCGATTTCGGGTCGACAGTCAGTCGTTGGAGATGCGCAGCCTGAAAGCAACGCGCTGATCAGCGCGTCGATGGCGACAATCCTCCACCTGACCATCTCGACCCGACTGCTTTCTTAAACTTCGATCAATCGTCGCCGCGCGACCGGTTCTTTTTAGTACTGTATGGTTAACAAACGTTCACCTATGCGCGGGTACGGGTTAACTTCGCTTAAACCATGAATTTGCGATGGTCTTTGCTGAACTTGGAGCGAGTAATGCCGTCCGGCGATGCAGCGAATGGCGAGGGCGCGGATCGCCCGGGAATCGATCGCATCAGGAGATGCTGGCGGGTTATCGGACCCACGCTCCTGGCCTTCATCGGCGCCCTGCTTTTCGTCGAAATCCTTGCGCCGGGCTATTTCGTCGACGCGCCGCCCTCTGCTGAAGAATCAGGGACGCCTGCTATCCGCGCTGACGAAGGACTCGTCGCGAGTTTAAAAGCGCGAGTCGCCGAGGCGGAGGCGCGAGTCAAAGAGCATCGCGCGCGGCCGAACGCCGCCGCTATTTCCACGCGGCAACTTGGCGAACTCAGCAACCAGTTATCTTCTGCGCGCACCGCGCAGGCGGATGCGCATGGAAAGGCGAGCCTGCTGAAAAACGTGTTGCGTCAGGGACGAGCCGACGAAATTCCGGATATCGCGAAGAGTGAGACGATGCGGCGCATCGAAGGACGACGCATCGCGCTTCAAGCGCAGCTTAGGCGAGAGTCGCGCACGTTCCTGTGGAAGCATCCGCGCATCAAGAAGTTGAAAGCGCAGCTTGCCGATCTTGGTGCGGAATGGCGTTTAGCCGCTGAGCGCGAGGCGCGCGTCTATGAGAACGAGGCGCGCCTGGCCGGCGCGCGAGTCAATGACCTGCAGCGTGCGCTTGAAGAGAAAAGCCGCGTCGCTGGCGACGCAAGCGCGCAAGAAGCGCAACTGCGCGAGCTCGAACGCGCGGCGAGACTGGTGAAGGAGCAGTTGGAGACTGAGACAGCAAAAGATCAGGAGGCGTTTGCGCGCGAACGTCAGGCGCCCTCCGCTGCCGGCATCGTTCAGCGCGCCATAGCGCCGCTATTTCCCGCATTGCCACGAGAGACAGTGATTGTCGGTCTTGCGATTCTTGCGGCCTTCATTCTCGCAATCGGAGCGATCGTTTCCAGCGAACGCCTCGGTGGCGCTTCCAAAAACATCACTCCCGCGCAGACGCGGGAATTGAGGTCGGAAGCGACTTCGCGGGAAGACGTCAGCGATGCAAAAGCGTCGGCTCAATCGCGCGACAGCGCCGAGGAGGCAACTCGCCTGACTCGCGTGGCGTGCGTGAAAGTGTTGGTCGCCCCATGCGACGCAAATCAGAAATCGCAGGATGCGGCGATCGCGCTCGGCCGAAATCTCGCGCGTCGTGGCCGCGCGTTGCTGATCGCAGCCGATCGCGCTTTGACGCGCATTGACGCCTTGGCGTCCCCCGACGGCGCATCCAAAGGCCTCGCCGACCTTCTAATTGGAGAGATCTCCTATTCCGACGCGATTTACCGCGACGCTGGATCTCACTTGCATGTCGTTCCCGGAGGCGTTGGCGATAGCGAAGAAAGCGGAGACGCAAGCGAAAGCCAAGACGAACTCGAATCGGCGATCAACGCTCTCGCTCACGCTTATGATTTTCTCGTCGTCGCCGGATCGCCGGAGACCGCGCGTCGCTTGGCGCCGCTCATTGATCTCGCCTTCGTCATCGGCGGCGCCGAAGCAGAGAGCTTGCGCGCCGAACTCGCCGGCGCGGGGGCTGACGCCTTTTTACTGGAAGAGGGCGTCAACGCCGACGACCTAATCGCGGCGGAATAATCCGCCAATCAGGTAAGCTACGCATCCCCGACGCGATTCTCGTTCCGATAAGACGCTCTCTCGCAAAGGAGGCCGCGCTCTCCTATATTGCCGCAAGAGAATTTCGGGAGCGAAGAATGAGCGCAATGGGCCTGGTGATTTGTCTGGCGATCGCCGCCTCGGCCGGTTTGGGCGTTTATCTGCGGCTCCGACAGATGACGATGGTTAAAGCCAACCGCGATCAGGTGCCGCCGGATTTCGCGCGCGAAGTGACGCTTAACGATCATCGTCGCGCCGCCGAATATACGATGGCGAAAACTGAGTTCTCGATCGTCGAAACGGTTTTCGACGCCGCGATTTCAATTTTGTGGCTGGCGTTGGGACTTGCGCCGCTCTATGCGGCGATCGCCGCCTTTGTTGAACCGGGGCTCGTGCGCAGCGTTCTTTTTGTTCTCGTCTTCGGCGCGATCGCCAGTTTGATCGACATGCCCTTTGCCGCCGCGCGCGCCTTTTGGCTTGAGGAGCGGTTTGGATTCAATCGCCTGACGCCGGCAAAATTTCTCTTCGATCAGGCGAAGTCCGGCGCCTTGGAGCTTGCTATCTCAACGCCTTTGCTCTTCGGCATGTTCTGGCTGTTGCGCGCGGCGCCTGACACATGGTGGCTTTTCGCCTATGTCGCCTTCATCGCCATCGCCATCGCCATGACGGTGATCTATCCGACTGTCATCGCGCCGCTCTTTAATAAATTTACGCCGCTCGAAGAGGGCGACATGAAGCGGCGCATGGAGGCGCTGCTCGCCAGATGCGGCTTCGAGTCGAAAGGCCTCTATGTGATGGACGCGTCGACGCGTTCGACGCATGGCAATGCTTATTTCAGCGGATTCGGCAAAGCCAAGCGCATCGTCTTCTTCGATACGCTGCTCGCGAAACATTCGCCGGACGAGATCGAGTCGATTCTCGCGCATGAGCTCGGCCATTTCAAATTCGGCCATGTTCGGCAAATGCTGTTACAGGGGGCCGCGATCGCTTTTGTCGGCTTCGCCGTGTTGTGGTGGGCTTTCGGCTCTGACATCTTCGCCGGCTGGTTCGGTCTGCCGAACGATCCGGGCGTCGTTCTTATAGCGCTGCTGCTTGCGCGCGACCCGATCTCGCATGTCCTATCGCCCTTGCTCGCCTGGCGCTCGCGTCGCGCTGAATTCGAGGCAGACGCCTTCGCGCGCGATCTTGTCGGAAAGGAGCCGATGATTTCGGCGCTGACGCGGCTCACGCGCGATAATCTCGCGACGCTAACGCCCGATCCGCTTTACGCGACCTTCTATTTCTCGCATCCGCCAGTGCCTGTGCGGGTCGCGCAACTGCGGGCTGGCGCGTAGCTCGAACGCCTATAGACGCGCTGGTTAGCGCGTCCGCGTTCTCGCGCCATCGTCAGGATTTCTTTCCGGTGACCCAGGTCGCGACAATCGACAGGTCAGTCGGATTCAACGCGACGATATCGGCGCGGTAGCCTGGCGCGAGTCGGCCAAGAAAATGGCCAACGCCGAGGAAGTCGGCGGGCTCTGTAGAGGCAAGACGTAATGCGCGTTCTAACGGCAGCCCCAAAAGGCGAACGCAGTTTTCAACCGCAGTCGCCATGTCGAGCGACGATCCTGCGAGGACGCCGTCCGGCGTGACGCAACGGCCATTGCGAACCGTGATCTCTTTGCCCTGGAGCATGAATTCTTGCTTCGATCCGCCAACAGGCGGCATAGCGTCGGTGACAAGCATCGGATGGCCGGCGCCGCGGATTGCAAGGCCCAGAGTCGCCGGGGCGACATGTTCGCCATCGACGATGATTCCATAATAGGCGTTGTGCGATTCAAGCGCCGCCGCAATCGGCCCAGGGTCGCGGGACGAAACCGGCCGCATGGCGTTGAACAAATGCGTGAAGCCGGTCAGCCCCTCCGCCATTGCGGCGCGGGTCTGCTCATAAGTCGCCATCGAATGGCCGAGCGAAACCTTGGCGCCCGCCGCAACCAGTTTTGCAATGAAGCCCGCGGACGCCACTTCCGGCGCCAAGGTGACGAGCAACACGCCTTTCTTGAAGGAAGCGAGCATTTGAAGGTGATGAGCTTCGGGACGCCGAATGAGGTCGCGGCGATGGACTCCGGGCTTATCAGGCGACAAGAAGGGGCCTTCGAGATGGATGCCGAGAATGGCGGGCTCCTCTGGAAGCATCGTCTCGACGGCGTTCAGCGCCGCAACCATGATCTCATCGGCGTCGGTGATGAGCGTCGGCAAAAGCGCCGTTGTGCCGAACCTTCGATGTGCGGCGACAATTCTCGCGAGGCAGTCGGGCGTCGGGTCAGCATTGAATAACTCGTCGCCTCCGCCGTTCACCTGTACGTCGATAAAACCCGGCGCAAGCCAAGCGCCCTTTGGCGCTTGGAAAACCTCGACGGATTCAGATAGTTCGTCGCGCGGCGTGACTTCCGCGATTTGCGAATCCTTGATGAGGATGGCGGCGTCTCGATGAACTGTCGCGCCATCGAAAACGAAATCCGCGGCGATGGCGTGTAATCTAGATTCGCTCATCGCGTGCGCGTGATTTTTTTCAAGTGACGCGGCTCGTCTACGTTGACGCCACGCGCCGCGGCGAGTCGGACGACCATCGCATAGAAGCTTTGGATCTGACAGATCGCATCGGTTTCTGGCTGATCGGCGGCGAGCGTCTCGAGTTGGCTCTGCGACGCAACGTTCGAACCCGTAGCGAACAAAGCCGCTCCCTTCGCTATCAGATCATGAGCCAACTGGTTCGTTCCCGCGGCTGCGGCGTCGGTGGGCGTGAATATCAAGATCGGATAATCCGAAGAGACCAGGGCGATCGGTCCATGCTGAAATTCCGCCGCAGAAAACGCTTCGGCATGGAGACGCGAAGTCTCCTTCAATTTCAGCGCCGCCTCCCTCGCAATGGCCAGCGTGGGGCCTCGCCCAATCGTGATCAGACTCTCGGCTCGGTCGAGAACGCCAATCAAATTGCTCCAATCGAGTTCGCTGGCGGCGGCGAGCCGGTCTGGCAGACGCCGCAACGCGCTGGCGAGCGCCTCGTAATCCGCCCACAGCGCCGTAAGGCGCGCCAAAACCGCGAGCGACGCCACGAAAGTTTTGGTGGCCGGAATACTGAGCTCAGGCCCGGCCTCCATCGGCAGGACAAACTCACAGCTCTGCGCAAGCTCGCTCGCGGCGTCATTTGTAATGCAGGCGGTGACGGCGCCGGATCCCCGCGCCGCGACGGCTTGCTCGATAAGATCTCCGCTTCTCCCGGACTGCGAAATCGCCAAGAAGAACTGGCCGTTGAGATTGAGACGCTGATGGTAGATTGTCGTAATGCTCGGAGCCATCGGGGCGACGACAATACCAAGGTATCGCTCGATCAAATGTTTGCCGAAGGTCGCGGCATGCGCGGAACTGCCACGCGCGCAGGTGACGACAATTTGCGGCGGCTTGCGCCGCAGCCGCGCGACAAGCGCGGAGAGGACGTCCCTTAGAGCCTGCTGCTCCTGCCGCCTCACGACCTCTGGAGCGGCTCGCAGCTCGGCGGTCATTTGGAAGTTGTCGATGCTCATTACATTGCATTGTTAGCGCTGGCCATTTTTCAATAATCGCATAAGATTCCGAGCGAAGCGAACGTGAAAGAGCGAGTTCGAAGAAGCTTGTTTGGAGAACGCCAGGATGCGCCTGGGCCAAGCTTTTAGTTCCGCCCTTCGGTCACTCTCTTGAATCTGCTTCATAGGTGGGCATATCCCAAAAACCTCGCGATCGCGGTGAATGACGCCGATGGAAACCGAACGCCCCAGCCCTCGTTATTCCAACATCGACCTCTGGGAGCCGGCGGAGATCTTGGAAGCGATGATTGAAGGGCAGTTCGCCGCCGTCGCGGCCGTGCGGGCGGCCCATCCCGCCATTGAAAGCGCAGGCCTTGCGATAGAGCGGCGGCTAAAGCGCGGCGGGAGGCTTGTTTACATGGGCGCCGGAACCTCCGGCCGCCTGGCGGTCCAGGACGGCGCAGAGCTCATGCCGACATTCGGTTGGCCAGAGGAGCGACTCCTGCTGCTCATGGCCGGCGGGAAAAACGCGCTTCTTCAAGCCGTGGAAGGCGCCGAGGATCAGGAGGCGCAGGCAGTGGAGCTTGCGCGGCGCAATGCTATCGGTCCGGCGGATGTCGCGATCGCGGTCGCGGCGAGCGGCACCACGCCGTTCACCGTGGCATGTCTGCGTGCGGCAAAGGAAGCGGGCGCTCTTGCAATCGGCGTCGCCAACAATCGAGATACGCCGCTCCTTAAGGAAGCCGATCACGCGATATTTCTTGATACGGGCCCAGAAGCGATCGCCGGTTCGACGCGCATGAAAGCGGGGACGGCCCAGCGCATCACTCTTCTTCTGTTATCCTCTCTTGCCATGATCGCGCTCGGGCGCGTGTATGACGGCTTGATGGTGGATGTGCAGGCCTCAAACAAGAAGTTGGTCCGAAGAAGCGAAAGGATATTGTCGCGCCTGAGCGGCCGATGTCACGAAGATGTGCAAGAGGCGCTGTGCAGAGCAGGGGGAAGCGTTAAACTCGCCTTTCTTCTTCTCCAGGGATATGGCTGCGACGAGGCGCAGGCCGCGCTCGATCGCGCAGACGGGCACTTACGCCGAGCAATGAGCCTGATCGGCGAATTTCATGAAGACGCTCTTGAAGGAACGCAGCCTTCAATTTCCGCCGCCTCCAGCGAGCGGGCGACTCACGAGTAAGCGCTGCGCCAATCACGCCTTCGGTGACCGCTTTCGCGCATTCAAATCAACGCGCTACAGCTGGACAGCAAGATCAGCCGCATTACCTAACGACTTTGATCGCGCGGCTCGCCCTCGCGGGAAGTTCCGGCGGCGGAACTGGCGACGAGTGCTGGGAGGTAAAATTGTCCAGCAGTTCCATCCCCAAGGTCCCCACCCCTAGTGAGCACGAGAAACTGGGACGCGAACAACTACTCGCCCTCCTGCGCGATGTAACCGAGCAGCGTGACAATCTACTTTCCCAATACGAAGCCATGGCGTTTCAAGTCGACGAGTCGGTCCGAGAAATCGCCGCCGATGTGCTGGACGCGCAGGAAAACGCCAGGAAGGCGGAGGCGTGCGAGCATCGCGCGGAGCAGGAGGCCACGCGTATCACTGAGCTTTCGCGCCAGCTCGACGAAGAGCGCCGCAAGAGGGCGGAGATCTCCGCCGAATTTGCCCGTTTTCGTGATGCCGTGGAGCGTGCGCCGGTTGAAGACCCGTGGAGCGTCTTGTGGCGCGCAGTCTCGCAGATCGTCAGCGATTGGGTCGCCTGGGCGCGAGCAAAAATCCCGCCAGACAGTCGGTTCTTGCCGTGGTTCGACCAAGCGGTCGAAATAGCAAAAGCAGTAGGGCGCCTCGCGTGGAGATTGAGTAAGGCCGTCTTCGAATGGGCAAAACCGCGCGTCATTGATTTATGGAAATGGCTCAAAGGCGAAGTCGCGCGTCGCATCAACAAGGAATAGCGCAACTGCAAAGGAGCGCTTGGCTATTTTCTCGTTATCGATTGAGTTTGCGCTGGCGCGCCGTAGTCGATGAAGATGGGCCAATATTGCTTCAACGTGGCGCCATGACAGTGCGCGTTCAGGGTCAGCCTGGATTTATGCAACGCGCCGGAAGGCGCTGAACTGAAATTTCTGCACAGCATGCCAGGGCGTTTCATGCTGATGGCGGCGACTGTCGACGAGCGTGAAGTCGGCGCCAAGAAGGGCTCCAAGGGTTTCGGCGCTGTGCCGCGCCACCGGGAGACCGCTGCATTTATCCGGGCCGTCGAGCGCAAACGTTCCGATAATCACGTAGCCGCCTGGCTTGACCGCTTGTTTGAGCCGCTGGACATAGGCGCGCTGTTCCTTTGCGCTGGTCAGGAAGTGGAAGGCGGCGCGGTCGTGCCAGATGTCATAGGTTTCCTTCGGCCGCCATGCCGTCGCATCGGCGACAATCCACTTTACCGCATCGGCTTTGTCGCCGAGCCGCGCCCGTGCTACGTCGAGCGCGGCGGACGACAAGTCCAGGACGGTGACGTTCTGGAAGCCTTTTGTCAGAAGGCTGTCGACAAGGCGGGACGCGCCGCCGCCAATGTCGATGATTGCTGATGACGGCTGCGCGCCGACAAGTTCGAGCAATTCGAGCGATTGAGCCGGGATTTCCTCAAACCAACTGACTTCGGACTCGCGCTTAGTGGCGTATATGTTCTCCCAATGCGCCTGCAGGTAAGTAGTCGCCATCGCCGCCTCCTCGCTGCATTCACCGCACGCCCGAAGCGGCGGCCGGTCGGGCGTCAGATGCGCGTCGCGCCCTGCGAACCGAAGAGAGTCGGCGTGCGCGTCCCTGCGGCAAATAGTCTCCTGCGCTCCCGCAGCCTGGCCTGTGGCGCCTCGGTTGCCTAAGAAGGTCGCGGACGTCAACGATCCGCGCCGAAACCAGGGAGTTGCCCAATGCCCAACGTGACCTTTTCTTCTCCCCTTCTTCACAAGGACCTGACAGTCTATGCGGTCGCCGGCGACACCTCTACGGTGCTGGCTGTCGCGGAGGCGCACAAAATTCCAATCCCACACGATTGCAAGGACGGAGAATGTGGTTCCTGTCTTATTGAAGTCGTGACCCTAACCGGCAAGACCATGGGCTCTCATCTGACCGAGAAGGAGAAGGGTCTGCTCAAGTCGATCGGCAAAATCACGGCGGAGGAAATCCGCGTCGCCGAGGTCGATGATGTCGCGCCGAAGTTTCGCCTCGCCTGTCAATATGTGGTGCGCGACCAAGACATTCTCGTGAAGTTCACTGGCGAACCGGGCGGAGCGTGAGCTAGCCGTTCTGGCGATCTCATCAAAGTGTAGAGGATCGCCGCGACAAAAGCCCTTCGTCACCGGCCGGCCTTGTGATCGCGATCGAGATAGGTGGGGATGATCACCTCGATCGCCTGTGGCGCGACTCCAAGTCCTTCCAGTGTTTTTTCGGAGGCTTTCGCTTCGTCTGAGACGATGTTGTCGCGGCGGAGCAATTCGACCTGGTCGGTCGTCATGGACAATAATTTCGGGAACAATCCAAAGGATAGCTTGCTCGCGAGTTGAGTGACACCGGCCATGAGCTTCCCAGTTTCGAACGAGAGCGGGACGATGTAGCGGCGGCGCTGTGTGATGTCACAGACATACTGAACCAGTTCGCGAAAAGTTTTCACCTCTGGTCCGCCCAGTTCGTATGTTGCTCCAGTGGTCGCCCTGCCATCCAGTGCGAGCGCTACCGCCCGAGCGATGTCGTCCACGAAAACCGGCTGGAACCGTGTGTTTGCGCCGACCAGCGGCAGAACCGGCATAAGCCGGGCCATAGCGGCGAAACGGTTGAAGAAGTCGTCCTCTGGGCCGAACACGATCGACGGCCGAAAGATAATGGCCTGCGGAACAAGTTCATGCACCGCCGCCTCTCCTTCGGCCTTGCTGCGGGCGTAACCGGAAGCGGAATCTTTCCGGGCGCCGATCGCCGATATGTGAACGAAACGCGTAATGCCAGCTTCTTTGACCGCTTCGGCGACGGCGCGCGCGCCCCGCGACTGAATATCGGTAAATGTCTGATCGTCGCTTTCAGCCAAGATGCCGACGAGATTGACTGCGGCGTCGGCGCCTTCTAGCGCGGCGGCGATCGTTTGCGTATCGCGCAAATTCGCCTGAATCAGTTCTATCTGGCCGGGCTCGCCAAACGACTTCAGAAGGTGAGGCCGTCGGCACGCGACTCGGACGCGCCAGCCGTCGTAAATCAGCGCCCGGACGACATGTCGTCCAATAAAGCCGGATCCACCAAATACTGTCGCCAGTCCTTTACGCATTTGTTTTTCGTTCATCATGAGCCTCGCATTATGGAAGCTCTAAAAATTATTGACTGGTGGTCGCGGTGATCGGTCCGCCGCCCTCCTGCCAATAAGGCTGAGCGCTATAATGCTGATGCACGCGCGTCTCCCATTCGCGATCCATCCAGCTTTCGTCGGTGTAGTCCGGCGCACTCTCGACCAAGTCCTGGCTCACATCCGTCACGTATCCGTGACGGTCCCTGTCGTATTTCAGCGACGTCCAAGGCAACGGATGATGACCTGGATGTAGGCACATGAAGCCGCAGAAGTTGACGACCGCGTAAAGAACTCGGCCCGACACCATATCAATCATGAGATGGTCGATTTTGCCGATCTCTTTGCCGCCCTTGTCGTAAACGGCCACGCCATCGATATGCTGGCTCGATATGAGGTTGACCTTCGGATTTGAGGTGGCGGTAGCCATTTGAAATCTCCCATGTATGACGCCATTGCCGCCTTCCATTAACCCACTCACGCTCTTTGGGGCGGGCGAACGTCTCGCATCCAAAGACAAAGGCCAGCGTCATTTTGCGCCGTGAACGCGTGACCGGGTATAATCTTCCAAGATCGCTCGCGGCACTCGCCGCACACGGCCTCAGAAAATTGATCTACTATCGGCGCGGCGCCGCTTAGCGCTTAGTCCGTTCCGACAGCGTAGCCGTCGCAGTTCATCCAACAGGACTGTCATTCGCGCCGGCAGTGGTCCGACGACGATTTTGGCGTGCTTGAATCGTAGGCGCTCGCCGATCCTTTCAAGCGCGATGGCGAACTGCCGTTCGGCTTCGCGTTCCACCGCGTTGCGCCATTTGTCCGGCTTTTTGTTTAGCACGACACATGCTTCCCTTTTTAAGGAGAGGAACCGCGTTGCAGTCGGATTGTTCCAGAGAAATCGTCGAAAAATTAAAGCGTTAGCAGGGCCAAAAGTGGCGGATCGCGCTCCGCATAAGCATGACGGCGCAGAGCCCGCGCCCGTTTCGACCTTCTCGACTTGAGCATTGAATATTGCGGGCAGTTCTTTTAGCGGCTTTTTCCACCAAGCCGGCACGAGGCCCCCAGCGCATCGGGACCAGCTCGTTGCCCTGCAGGCCGAGGCGAATGACTTCGATCCGCGTCGTCAGGCAATGTTGTAGCGCGGCGCGCCGATGAGATCGGCGAGAGCGTGAAGCTCCGCCCAGGAAAGACATTACGTGAAGCGACCGCACATGGCTCGACAATAGCAGGCCAGAGCGCGGATGTAGCGACGGTGCGTTTTTGTTTGTGCGCGTTCTTTCCCGCCGTCTCGAACGCGCCATATCGGCCTCACGAGATCCGATATGAATTGAGGGGGATCGGCCATGGCGAAAAGAGAGCAACACAGCAATCGCGAACCCAAAAAGCCGAAGAAGGATAAGCCTAAGATTTCG
>Ga0233425_10003600_pt1 | contig 27791 bp, 24 predicted proteins | sample Watercolumn_Towu_2_FD_181712 | JGI IMG/M metagenome (GOLD analysis project Ga0233425, IMG submission 181712) | Freshwater microbial communities from Lake Towuti, South Sulawesi, Indonesia - Watercolumn_Towuti2014_140_MG | ecosystem: Environmental > Aquatic > Freshwater > Lake | place...
CTTCGGCGCAGTCGCCTCACGCATATGCAGGCCACGCACCGGACGACCGCCACGCGTGCGCGCCAGATCGAAGGCTTTTGCGGCGGGCAACTTCTTCTCCGCCTCGGCTAACAGCGCGTCCGTGTCACGCGGCGTGAAGGGCGGCCCCCACGCGACCCACAGCGACCCGCCGGTGCCGGTGACCTCGTAGAGGATGCGCGCACCTTCGCGCTTGCCCGGCGCGGTGTGCCGCCACGTCTTGCCGTCGGTGGAGAACGTCGCGCGCGCCGGCATCGCCCAACTCGCAGCGAGCGGTTTGCCGGTGTCTTGGCCGTTGTTGCGTGCGGGCCGGTCGCTGCCGGCGAGATCGAGCGTAACCCTCTCATCCTTCGCCACGCCGTCCACGCGCAGATACCACCAGCACGGCCAGCCGCGGTGCGGGTCACCATCGGGCATGAAGCGGATGACGCGCGCCGACTGGTCAATGGCTTCGACCTTCGCGGAACCGCCCTCAAAGTCGGAGCTAACGCGCAGTTCGGCGGCGGACGCTTTCGCGGTAATCAAAGCGATGCAAAGAAGGGGAGCGAGTCTCACGGCGATAATCTCCAGACTTCCGGCGAGCGAATGCCGGGCTTTTGCTCGCCGCTGACGACCAGCCACGCGCCGTGCCATTGCACCGTCGGCACGGTCACGCGCGAGGCAGGCACTTCGCCTGCCAGTTTCCACATGTCACGCAAAGTGTCGTAGGCGAGGATTGTTTTCGGGAAGCCCTTATGTTCCGCCGGCGGCGTGTTGACCTGCGCACCGTCATCGCCGCCGAGAATCAGGAACTGATTGGCGCCGGGTGTCGGCGCGGGCGAAGGCGCGGCGACCGCAGCGCGGGGCAGGTCGGCGATGCGCTTCCAGCCTTTGCCCGGCGTGAAACGATACGCATCGCGCAAGTAGGTTCGCAGCGGTTTGCCATCTTGCCCGGCCGACACGTCCGCGCCACTCGCTAGGTAGAATGAGCCATCGAGCGAAGCCGCAACCGCGAGCATCCGCGGTGGCCCCGGCCACGGCGGCAACTCGCGCCAAACTCGTGGACCACCGACGGGAAATTCCAACGCGTAGAACGTGTTCAGTGCGTTCGTGGAGTCGGGCTTCTCCGTGCCGCCCGCGATGAAGAGCGTTCTGCCAACGAATGCGCCACAGGCATTCGCGACGGGACGTGGAAGCGACGGCAGCTGATTGAAACGCGGCGCGGCCTTTCCCCAACCCATCGTGAATGCGTCCGCGTAGTGTCGCTCCGCATCACTGCCGCCGACGCACACCAAGCCACCGCCGTGCGTCACGCTCACGCCGTAGCCGAGCGGACGCGGCAGCTTGCCCGCGACCTTCCACGCGCCGTCCGGCTTCTCGAGCACGAAGATCGTGTCATGCCAGACTTTCTTCCCGCCTTCCCACGGCTTCTTGTCCGGGAAGTTCGCCCCGCCCGCCGCGAGCAGGATTTCCCCTCCGTGGTCAACGCTCAAGCCGGCGAACATCGCAGCGAAGCCTTCGCGGTCAGGGAGCGGCGGCAGGTGCGTCCACGCTGTCTGCTGCTCCGCGGACCGGCCGCGCAAGGTTGAAACCGCCACAACGGCGGCGACCGCGCAACACATTCGAACAGCCGAGATCATTGCCGTCCGCCTCCGCCGAACAACGGGATGCGGCCTTCCACGCCGACGCCCCACGCTTTCGCGCCGGGCGGCAGCGCGCCGACATCGGGCGCGTCCTTGTCCGCGGCGCGCAATGGGTCGGGCCAGTCGCGCGGAATCGTCTGGCCCGAATTCACCGCAGAGCTGGTGGGCTTGAGCAGCGGTCGCATTGGCGGATGCGAACGGAACGATTACGCTTGGATCGCGATGCAGTTCAACGCAAGCCAGGCGGCAAGCGCGCCGCGAAGAAGTGAAGGCCGGTGCATGCGCATTGGCTATCATCCCCGCTGCGGCATTCCAAGCCGGACGTTCGGCCGGCCGGTCCGAAGTTGCCCTTTGCCTCGCAGCCGGTAACGTGACGCCATGCTTTCGGTGAAGCCATGGAAGCCCGAGGCGGTGCTGCGGCTGATGATCGCGGTGTTCGTGAGCATGTCGCTCGCGTCGCTGGCGACCGCGGCGGCGCTTCCCGCAGCGGAACGCGAGACCGCTTCGGGCCGCTTTCTCATGCTGCTGGCAGGGACGGTCGGGTTTCACTGGTGCGCGTTGTTGTTGATCGCGCTATTCGTGCGCGCGCACGAGACGAGGTGGCGCGCGGCGTTCGGATTGGATTCGGGAAACAACCTGCGCTCGCTCGGCCTCGGGCTCGGCGCGGGCGCGGCATCGCTGCCGGCGTGCTGGCTGCTCGGGCAGGGCTCGGCGTGGGCGCTGACGCAGCTCAAGCAAAGGCCGGAAGTGCAGTTCACCGTGCAGACCATCCAGGTGGCGGTCGCGCAGGACCAGCAGGTTTACGCGGCGTTCGCGACGGTCGTGCTCGCGCCTGTTGTCGAGGAGTTGCTCTTTCGCGGCGTGCTGTATCCAGCGGTGAAGCAGTTGGGCCATCCTCACCTCGCGCTGTGGGGCACGTCGCTGTTCTTCGCGATCATGCACGCCAACGCCATGACATTTCTCCCGCTCGTGCTGCTCTCGCTCGTGCTCACGTGGCTTTACGAAAAGACCGGCAACCTGCTCGCGCCCGTCGCGGCGCACTTGTTCTTCAACCTCGCCAACTTGGTGATGCTCACGTTCCAGCCGCAGATCGAGCAGTGGTTGCGCTCGTTGAAGTGAGCACGGCTCTCGCCCAACGTCCCGCACCATGACCGAGTTTGAACTAATCGCGCGCCTCACGCGCGGACTGCCGGCGGCGGATTCGGTCGTCGTCGGGCCGGGCGACGATTGCGCCGCGCTCGACCTCGGCGTGCAGGGACAGTGGGCGCTTTTCAAAACCGATGCCGTCGTCGAGGGCGTGCACTTCTGCCCGGACGCGCCGCCGGAAAAGATCGGCCGCAAGGCGCTCGCGCGCTGTTTGAGCGACATCGCGGCGATGGCCGGCACGCCCGCGCACGCGGTGGTCACTCTTGCGCTGCCTCCGAAGTTCGATCCCGCGCACGTCGTGCGGGTCTACGACGGCTTGCGCGTGCTTGCCGCCGAACACCGCGTTGCCATCGTCGGCGGGGAAACGACCGCGAGCGCGGGCGGCTTGATGCTGTCGGTTGCGATGCTCGGATTCGTGCCGCGCGACCGCTGCATCCGGCGCGCGGGCGCGAAGGCAGGCGACGCGCTGTTCGTCACCGGCACGCTCGGAGGTTCGATTGCGGGCAGGCACTTCGATTTCGAACCGCGACTCGTGGAAGCGCGCTGGCTCGCGGGACATTTCCCGGTGCACGCGATGATTGACGTGAGCGACGGACTCGCCGGCGACCTCGGTCACATCCTTGCCGCCAGCGGCGTCGGCGCCGAGCTGCGGGCGGCGTCCATCCCGGTCAGTCGCGAGGCGAAGGCGCGCTCGAGGGCGTCCACGCTTGCGAAACCGCCGCTCGCGGCCGCCCTCACGGATGGCGAGGATTTCGAACTGCTGTTCGCCTTGCCGGGCGGACACGCCGTTGCGCTCGCCGATGCGTGGAAGGCGCAGTTCCCGCAACTCCGGCTCACGTGCATTGGCAGGGTCACCGCCGAATCCGGGCTGCGCCTGCGCGACGAGCGCGGCGTGCGGCCCATCGCTGCGCGCGGGTTCGAGCACTTCGCCGTCGCCGCCGGCAACGGGTCCGCATGACGACCATCGAGACGCAGTCGCCCGAGGAAACCGCCGCGCTCGGCGAACAGTGGGGCCGCATGGCGCGGCGTGGACAAGTGTTCGCGCTCAGCGGCGACCTTGGCGCGGGCAAGACGCAGCTCGTGAAGGGGATTGCGCGCGGGCTGGGCGTGGGCGCGCGGGTCCACTCGCCGACATTCGCGTTGCTGAACGAATACGGCGGCGGTCGGCTGCGGCTGTTCCACCTCGACCTCTACCGGCTCGACACGCGCGCGCAGATTCTCGGAGCGGGACTGGACGAGTTTCTATCGGACCCCGACGGAGTGACCGTGGTCGAGTGGGGAGAGAAGTGGTTCGGCCCGGCCTCACGCTCCGCGCTCCACGCGCCAGCCCTTCCCCCGAATTTTGTCACTGCGACAATCGAAGTCGTTTCCGAAACCACCCGCCGCATCACCCATGAACATCCTGGCGCTTGAGTTCTCGTCGTCGCGCCACAGCGTGGCGGTCGCGCGCAGCGAACCGGGTTGGCCGCCCGTTGTGCTCGGCGCGGCGCGCGAGGACGGCGCGCGGCACATTCGCGCGATGGCGCTCGTGGAGGAAGCGCTGCGTTCCGCCGGCCTGAAGCGCGACGAAGTCGGGCGAATCGCCGTCGGGCTTGGGCCGGGCTCGCTCACGGGCATCCGCGCCGCGCTCGCGGTCGCGCAAGGCTGGCGGGTCGCGCGCGGCGTGAACGTGACCGGCATCAGCGCCGTCGAGTGCCTTGCGGCTGAAGCGCACGAGGCGGGCTTGCGCGGATCGGTGTGCGTCGTGTTCGAGGCGCAGCGCGGGGAATACTGCGTGGCCGGGTTCGACTTGCGCGATGCCGGTTTGTTTGCAACGCACGAGCTGCGGCTTGGGAGCAGGGCCGAGGTGGAATCACGCGGTTCCATGCCGATCATCGGACCGTGCGCTGCGGCGTTTGGCGCAGGCGCGCGGGTGATGTTCCCGGACGCCGCGATGCTCGCGAAACTCGCGCACTCGCGTCCGGTGTCCGATGCGGTCGAGCGTCTGGAGCCGGTGAACCTGCGCGAGACAGAGTTTGTGAAAACTCCTGCGCCCCGGCCATTGCCGGCGCGGTGACGAGGCCGCCGGTCTCGGCGTCCGTGATTTTCCTTTTTGCCATGTGCGGCGCGCCCCTACTCTCCCGCGTCGCGATGCCGCTGCGCCTGTTCAACACGCTCACCCGCTCCGTGCAGGAGTTCGTCCCGCTCGACCCGGCGGGACGGAAGGTCGGGCTGTATTGCTGCGGGCCGACGGTGCACGACTTCGCGCACATCGGGAACTTCCGCACGTTCGTCTTCGCCGACCTCGTCCGCCGGCACCTCCAGTTCCGCGGCTACGAAGTCACGCACGTGATGAACGTGACGGACGTGGAGGACAAGATCATCCGGCGCGTGCGCGAGGCGGGCACGTCGTTGCCGTTGTTCACGCAGCGTTACGAGACGGCGTTTTTCGAGGACCACCGCACGCTGCGCTGCCGCCCGCCGCACCACGCGCCTCGCGCCACGGGGCACATCGCGGAGATCATCACGCTCATCGAGCAACTGGTCGCGCGCGGCATCGCGTATCAGGCGCCGGACGGTTCGGTCTATTTCAGCATCACGAAGTATCAGGGCTGCGGCTGCACCTACGGGCAGCTTGTGAACCTGAACTTCGAGGGCATGCGCGTCGGCGAACGCGTGGCGAGCGATGATTATGGTAAGGAAGCGGTCGCGGACTTCGCTCTGTGGAAGGCGCGCTCGCCGGACGACGGCACGGTGGCGTGGCCAAGCCCGTGGGGCGAGGGCCGTCCCGGCTGGCACATCGAGTGTTCGGCGATGAGCATGAAGCTGCTTGGACCGAGCTTCGACATCCACATGGGCGGCGAGGACCTCGTGTTCCCGCATCACGAGGACGAGATCGCGCAGAGCGAGGGCGCGCGGGCTTATCCGCCGGGACAGCGCTTCGTGAAGCACTGGCTGCACGGCGCGCACCTGCTCGTCGAGGGCAGGAAGATGAGCAAGTCGCTCGGCAATTTCTTCACGCTGCGCGACCTGCTGGCACAGGGCTTCACGGGGCGTGAAATCCGCTACCTGCTTCTCACGGCGCACTACCGCGACTCGTTCAACTTCACGATCGAGGGGTTGAACGGCGCGCGGGCGGCCCTCGCGCGGCTCGACGAGTGCCTCGCCAAGCTGCGTGAAACCGCGGCCGGCGCGACCGCCGCGCCGGAGTCCGGGCCGTTGCAGCGATTCGGCGAGGCGCTCGACGCCGACCTGAACGTCTCCGCCGCGTGGGGCGGAATCTTCGAGTGGGTTCGCGACTTGAATCGCCGGATGGCGGCGGCCGAACTCAGCCCGGCTTCGGCGGCGGCGGCGCTGGTGGCGTTCGCGCGGATGGACGACGTGCTCGGTGTCGGCCCGTCCGCGACCGCGCAGGTGCCGGAGGAAGTGCTTGCGCTGGTCGAGGCGCGTCAAGCGGCGCGCAAGGCGAAGGACTGGCGCAAGTCGGACGAATTGCGCGACCAGGTCAAGGCGCTCGGTTGGACCGTAGAGGACACGGCGGCCGGTCCGAAGGTGAAGCAAGGGTAAGCGCTTCGAACCCGCAGTTGTTCACACCATCGCCAGCTCCCATCCGGGAATGGTTGCTGCATCCAAGTCCGTTGGCGTCGCACCGTGAGCCAGCTTCAGTCCGGCCAGCAGCCCGATCATCGCGGCGTTGTCGGTGCACAATTCCCTTGGGGTGAGGCGGAGCGTGAGCCCTCGTTCCGCGCAAGCCGCCGCGAGCTGGCGGCGCAGGACGGAGTTGCACGTCACGCCGCCGGATGCGGTCACGCAGTTGACGCCGAGGCGCAACGCGGCGCGCACGGTCTTGGCGACCAGCACGTCCACGATGGCGGCCTGCGCGCTGGCGGCGACATCGCGGCGCCTTTGCGCATCGGAGAGAACATCCGGATGGTCGCGCAAGTAATACCGCACCGCAGTCTTGAGCCCGCTGAAGCTGAAATCGTCGTGCGCCTCGCGCAGCATCGGGCGCGGGAAGTCGTGCGCGCGCGGGTTGCCCTGCGCCGCGATGCGGTTGAGTTCCGGACCGCCGGGATACGCGAGGCCGAGGAGCTTGGCCACCTTGTCGAAGCACTCGCCTGCGGCATCGTCCACCGTGGAGCCGAGCACGCGATGTCGCAGCGGCGCGTCAGCGTGAACGAGCAGCGTGTGTCCGCCGCTCACGATGAGTGAAACGTTCGGCTGGAAGGCTTGGAAGTCGGCGGCCAGCCGCGGCGGCACCGAGTCCGGTGAATCCAAACTCACGCGCACCCACGGGGAAAGCAGGTGCGCTTCGTGGTGGTGGATGCCGAGGAACGGGCGGTCGAGCGCGAATGCGAGCGCCTGCGCCGCGCGACACCCGATCATCAGCGCGTTCGGCAAACCCGGCCCGAGCGTGGCGGCGATGGCATCGAGTTCGCCCGCGTCCACGCCCGCCTCGCGCAATGCGGCGCGGGCGACGGGCAGGAAGTTGCGCAAGTGCTCGCGCGTGGCGAGTTCGGGGACGACGCCGCCGTATTTGGCGTGCAGGGCCATCTGCGAGGAGACGACGTTGGACAGCACCGCGCCGTCGCGCACGATGGCGACGCTCGTTTCATCGCAGGAGGTTTCGATGGCGAGGAGTGCGGGCACGAGCGTCGCGCCGTCAATTCGACTTGCGGTCCGCGGTCTTCTTCGCGGCCTTCGCGGGCGCGCTGGAGGGCGAGGCGGGCGACGCGTAGAGCGTGATGCCCCTGAGCAGGTCCATGGCGCGGTCGAGTTGCGTGTCGCGCGCGTTGCGGACAGCGTCGCGCCGCGCGTCGGGCAGACCCTCGGGACCACCGGGTGCGCGCTTGATGGCGAGGAGTTCCTCCTCCTCCGCGCTCATGGGGACGAGGATGTCCGGCGTGATGCCCTTCTCGTGGATGACCTTGTGGCTCGGCGTGTAATACTTCGCCGTGGTGAGCCGCAGCGCGGTGTCGCCGGGCATCGGCAGGATGCTCTGGACGGAGCCCTTGCCGAAGGTCTGCTCGCCCAGCACGACGGCGCGCTTGAGGTCCTGCAGGCAACCCGCGACGATTTCGCTCGCGCTGGCGCTGAAGCCATTGACGAGGACGACCATCGGCACGTCGGGATGGCGGGTGCGGCCACTGGCGCGATACTCGACCTTCTCGCCGGGGCTGCGGCCCTCGGTGGAGACGACGAGCTGGTTTCGCGGGAGGAACTTCTCGGAGACCTTCACGGCCTGGTCGAGCAAGCCGCCGGGGTTGTCGCGCACATCGAGGATGAGCGCCTTCAAGCCCTGCGCCTCGAGTTTCTTGAGCGCCTCCTCGATCTCGTTCGCGGTCGGCTCGCCGAATTGCCGCAGGCGCACGTAGCCGATGCCGTTTTCGCCGACGGGGAACTCGCGCCGGCCGTTGATGTCCTTGACGGTGTCCACGCGGATGGCGGCGCGCGTCAACTTCACTTCCCACTCCTTGCCGGTGGTGGGTCGCAGCACGGTGATTTCGACATCGGTGCCGGGCTTGCCGCGAAGTTTCTTCACCGCGTCGTCAATCGTCGTGCGGTCGGTGGACTTCCCGTTGATGCGCGTGATGCGGTCGCCGGCGAGGATGCCGGCCTTGAGCGCGGGCGTTTCCTCCATCGGCTCGATGACCATCAGGTAGGTGCCGATGCCGCTGGCGTTGGTGCGGACACCGACAAGGATGCCCACGCCGCCGAAGTGGCCCTCGGTGTCGTCCTTCATCGTCACGAAACGCTGCGGTTCCATGAACTCGCTGTGCGGGTCGAGCGTGCCGACCATGCCGCGGATCGCCGCGTGCACGAGGTCCTGGTAGGTGATCTTGTCGGGGTCCACGTAATGCTGGCGGATGGTCTCCATCACACGCGTGAAAAGCTCGAGGTTCGGGTAGGCGTCGTCCTTGCCGCTGGTGGCCGCGCGGCTCAGGTAGATCTGCGAGCCGAAGAAGAGGTTCAGGCCGAGCACGACGGTGAGCAGGCCGTAGAGAAGTCGCTTGTTCATGGGAGCACGAGTCAAGTGGGGCGAAGTTACGGGGCGGTCGCGGGGTTGGCAAGGCAGGAGGACTGCGCGGGGGCGCATCTCACTTTCTTGCAGGACAACGGGAGAACGTGGATTGGCGGCCCAGCGAACTTCGCACGTTCACACCCTCATTCCGGCCCTCTCCCTCCGAGGGAGAGGGGGCATCGTCGCCCGTCACTCCGTGGAATCGAACGCGGTGAGCGCACGCACACCGTCCCGAATCGCCAGCACCGTCCGAAGTGCCTCCCTCTCCCAGCGGGAGAGGGCAGGGGTGAGGGAGAACGACCCCAAAGGTAGAACTGGCGTGCAAGAAACTGAGGGGCGCATCTCAGTTTCTTGCAGCACGAGGGAAGGACGGACACACTGACAGAAAGAAGCGGGCAAAACGAAGGACTGGCACACGGCGCAGCACGGACGGCAGGTGAACGAAGGAAGGCGCATCCACTCCTTTGGCCGCGCATTCGTTTGTCCCCATTCTTTTGCCAACCTCATGAGTCCTGGCATGGGCTCGAACCCCCGGTCTTTTTCTGCCTCCTTCGTTCTGTCCGTTTCCGACGCCTGAGTCGCTTGCAAGAAAGCGAGATGCGCCCCTGCGCGGGGAAGGGGAAAACGATCAACGCCCAACGTCGAACGCCCAACATCCAATGAAGTCGCGAAGTCCGGGACGGACGAGCTTTACACGTGGCTTCTCGCGCAATCGCGCAGCAAGAACGCAGGGAAGTGAGGCGGCGCGCCTGCTCAGAGCAGGTTGTTCGTCGCGAAGATGTTCATCTTGTTCGTGCGGAACTCCATGAACGTCCACGTCTCGATGTGGCCGTCCACGAAGCACACATTGCCCTTGCGGTTGTGCCTGCACGCGGGCTGTTTCTGCACGCTCGCCGCTGGAATCCACTGCAAGGTCATGTCTGCGGAGGGCGCGAAGGTGACAATCTCCGTCCGGTAACCGTCGCGCGGGATGTTCACGACCGTCGTCGCCGTGCGCGGCACCCCGACGTCGCCAAAGAGCCAGATTTCCGCCGAGCGATTGATCTCATCCGTCCTGCGGCTGGCGATGAGCCCGCCCGCCGCGTTGTAACGGTAGCGGATGATGGTGGACTCGACCGGCCCGTAGCCTTCCCATCGTTCGCCGAACACCGACTGGATGTCCTCGTCGCGAACCTCGGGACAGCGCCAGATGTTGTTTTTGTTGGTGACATTCGGGATGTAATTCCCCGCCCGGACAAGCGTTCGGAAATACCACTCCGGGCCGAACGGCGAGACGTTTGTCCCGGCGTTCAAGTCCACGAACCGCCCGCCGAAGTCATCGGCGTAGATGAGCATCCCGATGCCGATGTTCTTGAGGTTGTTGACGCACTTGGAGCCCTTGGCCTTGGACTTCGCGCTTGCCAGCGCGGGCAGGAGCAACCCCGCGAGGATCGCGATGATTGCAATGACGACCAGCAGTTCGATGAGGGTGAACGCCGCACCGGACAGCGCGCGGGCCGACCGGCTTCTGCACTGCGAGACGCATTCGTGTTTCATTGGAGTGGGATGGTCGCGTTCCGGAGTAGCACGACCATCGCGCGCGGTCAATCGCGCCGGACGGGAGAGTCACCGCCGCCGGCCCGTGCGCGGCGGCGCTCGAAACACGCCTCGGCTTGAAAGCCGGAGTTCCACGACCGTTGTCGAGCGCGGAGCGGATGGAGGGAGTGCCCGCCGCTACGCCAGCCGGTTGGCCGCGAGCGTGAGCCGGGACTTCTTGCGGTCGGCGGTCGCGCGATGGAGGACGCCGGACTTGACCGCCTTGTCGAGCGCGGAGAACAGCCCGGGCAACGCGGCGGCGGCCTCCGACTTTTTCCCTCCGCCGACGAGGGCGCGGAAGGACTTTTCCTTCGAGCGGAGGGGGAGGCGGATGCTGCGGTTGTGGCGGCGCTTGCGCTCGCTGTTGCGCATCCGTCGTGCGGCGGACTTGGTGTTTGGCATATCGTTGCGTCAGTTCCCAATCAGGCGGGCGACACGGTAGCGGCCCGCGTCCGGATGTCAACGGCTCTGAGAGCGCCCCGACTTCCGCGGTTTCGCGTTTGCTTCGAGGCGGCGTTGCCGTTGAATGGCGCGGCGTGAGTGACGCGAATGCCATCGCCGCACCCGACGCCGCTCCGCGTGCCGCGTGGCAGCCGTGCACGTTCGGCGGGGTGGCGGCCTTCGCGGACGCCGCGCTGTCACGCCTGTTGCTGGCGCAACTGGTCTTCGCCGCGCTGGCCGCAGGGTGCACGATGGCCGCGCTCGCAATCGCGTGGGTGCCGGTCATCCGCGGCGCGGTGCACGCGCTGCCCGACGCGGCGTCCATCGAGCGCGGTGCGCTGCTCTGGCCGGGTGACGAACTCAAGTTGCTCTCCGAAGGCAGCCGGCTTGCGGTGGTCGTGGACCCGAAAGGCGGCGACTTCGTCGGCCGCGTGGCGGACGTGCAGGTGGAACTGTGCGCCTCGGCCGTGAAGGTCCGCGCGGAGCTCGGCGTCATCGAAGTCCCCTACAATACCGTGTGGCAGGTTGACCTGTCGCGCAGTGCGGCCGGCCCGTGGTGGGGTGCGCGCGAACCGTGGCTCGTGGCGCTCGTGGGGCTTGCAACCGCGGCGGGGCTGCTATTCTCGTGGTGGGTGCTGGCGCTCGCGTGCGCACCTGCGGCGCGGTTGATGGCGTATTTCGGCGACCGTCCGGTGACGTGGGGCGGCTGCTGGCAACTGGGTTGCGCCGCGCTGCTGCCCGGGTCGGTGGTGATGGCGCTCGCGATCCTGCTCTACGCGCTCGAGGCGCTCGCCTTGCCGTGGCTCGCCGTCGGGTTCGCGGCGCACCTGCTCATCGGATGCGTTTACCTGCTGGGCTCGCCGTGGAAGTTGCCAAAGGGGGGCGCGTCGCAATCGGCGGCGAGCCGGGGCGGGAAGGCGAATCCATTCGCCGCGGCTCCGGACGCGCCCTAGTCGTAGGAGACGAGGTGACGAGACTCTGACTCTCCATTTCCGCAAGCCATGCCGAGGGGAATGAAGTGAGACTCCTCACGTCGTCTCCTGCGGCGGAGGGAAGCGTCAGCCGCCGCCAGCTTGAAGGTGCGCCGGCCCCGGCGCCGTTCACTTCGCGCCGGGCGCGAGCGCGGCCTTGTAGAGGAGGTAGGCCACCAGGACGAGCAGGAGGAAGAAGCCCGTCTTGTAAAAGAGCAGCGGGTTTCGTTCGAGCAGCGGCGCGCCTGGAGTGTGAAATGGTTTCACCTTCGCCGGGTTCTCGAGGTCGAACTTCATCTCCGAGAAATGCTGGTAGCGCCGCTCGGGGTCCACCGCGACCGCGCGGAGCAGCACCGCCTCGAGCCACGGCGGGATGAGCGAGTTGAGCCGGCTCGGCACGCGCGCGGACTGAAACGACGGGTTTTGGAACGGCTCGATTTCGCCGTAGGGATAGGTCCGCGTGAGCGCGTGGAAAAGCGTTACGCCGATGGCAAACACTTCCGTGCGCTCGCACAGCGGCTCGCCGCGCAGCCGCTCGGGCGCGAGGAAGCTCGGCGTGCCCGCGCGCGACGTCACGCTGAACAGCTCCGCGATGCTGCCGAAGTCAATCAGCTTGAACGCAAGCGACTCGCCGCGGCGCAGCACGAGGATGTTCTCGGGCTTGAGGTCGCCGTGCGCGAGGTCGAGCCGCTCGAGGTGTTGCGCGGCGTCGAGCAGGAAGCGCCCGAGCTCGACCGCCTCCTCCGGGGACAGCGGCCGTTCCTCGACGAAGTGCCGCAGCGTGGGCGCGGCGTGATACTCCATCGCGTAGCAGAGCACGCGCTGGTTCTCGGGCAGGAACGCCCGCACGAAGCAGTCCGCCTCGAGCCGCGTCGCGGTCCACATCTCGCGCACGAACTGGCTGTGGATGGCGTCGTGCTCGCGCGCGGCGAGCGGGGCGAACTTGAGCACGAAGGGCCCGCCGTCGCGCGTGCCAATCCAGATGCGCTCGTTGTCCTTGAACGGCTGCTTGAGCGTGAAGCCGTCCACGGTCTGCCCCGCGGCGAGCGCGGCGGGGATTTCGAGCCGGGCCGCGTGGCGCTGCGCCCGGGGGCCGAGTTCATTCAGCTCGATCACGACGGCCGACGCGTCGTCGAGGGTCTCGGGCGTGACCCCTTCGCACGCCGCGGAAACGAGGCTCCGCGCGCCGAGCCGCCGCATGAGGATTTGCCGCAAGGCTTCCGCGTCGAGCACGCGGCTCGCGCCATCTGAGCAAAGCAGCAGGATGTCACCCGGCGCGACCGTGTGTTCGAACGCGTGCGGCTGCACGTCGGGCTCCATCCCCATGGCTCGCGTGAGCACGTGTTCGAGGTCCGGATGCGCGACAACGTGGTCCGACGACAACTGCACCAACCCGGCGGAATGGAGGACGTATGCGCGCGAGTCCCCGACGTTCAGGCCGGTGAGCTTGTCGCCCTCGACCACGACGACGCAGACGGTCGAGATCATCTCCGGCGCGCCGAAGCGGGCAATGGATTCGTTGTGAAGCGTGCGGTTGATGAGCCGCGCGAACTCCTCGAGCGCCTTGCGCGTGCTCCAGCTTCGCGGGCGCGATTTGAAGAAGGTGACGAAGTCCGTCACGACCTTGAGCGCCGCCTCGCGCGCGGCGCCGCCCTCGCCCGCGCCGTCGGCGAGCACGGCGATGAGCGAGTCCTGCCAGACCAGCGCGTCCATCGCGTCGGAGGAACCGACGCGCTCGTCGCGCGCCGCGCCGAACGTGGAGACGGAGGCCTTCATGCGTTGCGCCCCCGAGGAAGCCACGGCCGGGGCGGAAGTCCGAGGCGAAAGTTCGGCCGCCGAGCCCACGGTCAGATGCGCGCCTGCGCGAGAGCGCCCCATGTGGTGCGCCACCGCGTGCGCACGAGGCTCAAGCCCACGAGGGCGAACAGGCACAGGCTGGCGAAGACAAGCAGGCCGGCCAGATATGAGCCCGTGTGCTGCTTGCTCTGGCCCATCATGTTCGCGAGCAGGAATCCGCCCAGTCCGCCGCCGCAGCCGACGAGGCCGGTCATCAGGCCGAGTTCCTTGCCGAAGCGCTGCGGGAGCAGTTGGAAGACAGAGCCGTTGCCCATGCCGAACGCGGCGCACGCGATGAAAAACGCGGCAACGCAGGGCCAGAGCGTGTTCGTCAGCGCGCCCAGCACGAGCGCGCCGCACGCGACGGTGTAGTAGATGTAGAGCGAGCGGATGCCGCCGATGCGGTCGGCGATGCCGCCGCCGACCGGCCGCCCCAGCGCGCCCACCGCCGTGCACAACGCCACAAGGTCGCCGGCTTGCGCCGGTGTGACGCCGAAGCGGTCCTTGAAATACAAGCCGAGCGAATAAGCCAGGCCGACGAACCCGCCGAACGTGACCGTGTAAAAGAAGCAGAACCAGTGGACATCCTTGTCGCGGAAGAGCCGCGCGTAGTCCGCCAGCCGCTTGGGCGCGACCTGCACGGGCGGTTCCTTCGACACGGCGCAGTAAATGGCCAGCACTAGCACTGCGGGAATCAGCGCGATGCCAAACACGGCAGGCCAGCCGTAGGCCGCCGCGAGCCGCGGGGCGAGCAGCGAGTCAATCACCACGCCGATGTTCCCCGCGCCCGCGAGCCCCATCACGAGCCCCTGCATGTTCGGCGGATACCACCGGCCCGCCTGTGGCAGCGCGACCGCGAAACTCGCGCCCGCCACGCCGAGCACCACGCCCATCAGCAGCGTCGCCGTGTAATCGCGGAGGCCGAAGCGCCACGCAGCGGCAAGCCCGCCGATGACGATGAGTTGCGCAAGGATGCCCGTGCGCTTTGCGCCGATACGGTCCACAAGCACGCCAAGCACGACGCGGAACAGTCCGCCGAAGAGGATGGGCACCGACACCATGAAGAACCGCTGCTGCGGCGTCAGGTTGAGCGACTCCGGCGCGGCGATCTGGTTGGCCAGCACGCCAAGCAGCGTCCACACCATGAAGCTGTAGTCAAAGTAGAGGAAGGCGGCGACGAGCGTGGGAAAGTGGCCCGCCTTGCGGAGTTCGTTCAATTTCACCGCGCGCCGCAGGAGCAGTCACAAGGCCGCGCGGACTCCGCCCGCATCGCGTAGTTTCAATGGGAACGATGAGCCGGTTTCATCGGGCTGCTCCGCATCGGGCGACGCAGGCTGGCGGCGTCAGGCGAACGGGTTCAGTGGCGAGCGCCGCGCCGCGCGGGCTGGCTTGGAGCATTGTCGCGGATTGAGCAGCCTGGCCGCGACGGAGCATTGGGCGACGCACGCCAGCACGCATGGCCAATGACGAATGACGAAGCACGAAGCTCGAATGTCGAATTCCCGCCCGGCAGCCCCGACTCGGAGTCGGGGTTGAGCGCTTCCTAAAAAAAGAGGGCGGGCACGAGGCCCGCCCTCCGGCGACTTTCGCCTGAAAACGATTCGGGCAGCAGACGCCAAGGAGGTGGGGGTGGGGAACCCCTCTGAAGAAACGTGCTGCCACCCGAATCAAAAATCTGAACCAATGTGTGGCCGTAAGCTAGGATTCGACCCGGCGTTGTCAACGCGAATTTTTGCGCGATTTTTTGCCCCCGCCAGGTCACGGATTGGCCGGGGCGGGTTCATCTCTGCAGCTTCTTCTCGAGCATCGCCACGCGTTGCCGGATGGACGGGTCCACTTCCATCCGGTCCTTCACGAGCCGGCAGGCGTGCAGCACCGTGCCGTGGTCGCGCCCGCCAAACGCCTCGCCAATCGCGCTGAGCGAACTCTCGGTGAGGTGGCGGGACAGATACATCGCGACCTGCCGCGGAAACGCAATGTTTTCGGGCCGGCGCTTGCTGCTCATGTCCGCGAGGCGGATGTCGTATTCGGCGGCGACAACCTTCTGGATGGTGTCCATGGTGACAACGGCGCGGCTTTCCTCGTGGAGGATTTCGCGGAGCATGCCCTCGGCCTGTTCGAGCGTGACCTTTTTGCCGGTGAGCGTGGTGAACGAGGTGACGCGAATGAGCGCGCCCTCGAGCCGGCGGATGTTGGAGCGGATGCGCTTGGCGAGGAAGTCGAGCACCTCGGGCGCGACGTCAATGTTCATCGCCCGCGCCTTCTTCTGCAGGATGGCGAGCCGCATTTCGATGTCCGGCGGCTGGACGTCGGCCACCAAGCCCCACTCGAAGCGCGATACCAGCCGCTGCTCAAGCCCTTGGATCTCACTCGGAGGCCGGTCGCACGAGAGCACCAACTGGTGGCCGGCCTCCATCACCGCATTGAACGTGTGGAAAAACTCCTCCTGGATGCGTTCCTTGCCGGCGAGGAACTGCACGTCGTCAATCAGCAGCACGTCCGCTGACCGATACTTCCTCCGGAACCGCGCCATCTGGCTGTTCTGCAGCGCGTCAATGTATTCGTTGGTGAAGCGCTCGCTCGAAACGTAGGTCACGCGCGCGCCTTTCTTGTGCGCGTGCACATACTGGCCAATGGCGTGCAGCAGGTGGGTCTTGCCCAAGCCGACCCCGCCATAAACGAAGAGCGGGTTGTAGGACTTCGCCGGCTGCTGCGCCACCGCGAGCGCCGCCGCGTGCGCGAAGTGGTTGTTGTTGCCGACGACGAATGTATCGAACGTGTTGCGGGGGTTGAAGGCGGCGTCGTTGGCAACCGCGGTCCGTGCGTGGGCCGCATCCGCGGCTGCGGGCGCCGGAAGCTTGGTCTTAGCAGGCGGCGCGGTGACTGCATGCGCGGTTGAGACCGTCCCGCTGATCTTGAACTTCACCTGGATGTGCCGTCCGCTCGCGTGGGCGACGGCGTCCTGCAACAGGCCGAGGTAATTGTCCTTGAGCCAGACCTCGGAGAACTCGTTGGCAACCTCGAGCGTGATGGTTTTGTCGTCGAGCGCGACCGCGCGCACGGGCGCAAACCACAGGCTGAACGTCTCGGGATTGAGGATGGAGCGAAGCTGCTCCTGCGAGGCGGTCCAGACCTTTTCCGCAGACGATTGCATACGTGTCACCGCGCCGTAATTCCCGCAATTATTCACGCGCCCCGGCCCTCCCTTTCCGGCCGGTGCCGCGCGGCCAAATCAACCGTTGGCTCCTGCGCCACGACCAATCCAGCCGAAGCCACCGCGAAAACCTCCGCGGATTGCTTCATTTCGAGTCTTACGGAACAAGTTCAATTTCAAGCACTTGGGTTATCTAGTTAGCCCTGCGCGCCCGCAACTTTCGACGTTTCTCCGGTTCGCACCGCGCCGCAGGAACCGGATGGAAACTTCTTAGGCAAAGGGGCATGGCCCGACGAGCGAAACATATTAACTTTTGTTCCCAACTTATTCACACGCGATTTTGGCCTGAAAAATCAGGGTTTTCCTGCATCCGGCGACGAAAAAGCGGACGCGCCTTTGCGCGGCGCGCCCGCTCTCGCGCCGACGTTTTTACACGTCGTAGTAGAGGAAGAACTCGTAGGGATGGGGGCGCAGGCGGATGGCGTCGGCTTCCTTGCGCTTGTGGCCGATCCACATCTCCAGGAAGTCGGGCGTGAACACGTCGCCCTTGAGCAGGAACTCGTGGTCGCGCTCCAAGTGGTCGAGCGCCTCGGGCAGGCTCCCGCAAATCTGCGGCACCTTGGCCAGTTCCTCGGCGCTCAACTCATACATGTTCTTGTCCACGGGTTCGCCGGGGTCAATCTTGTTGAGCACGCCGTCCAAGCCGGCCATCAGGAGCGCCGTGTAGCAGAGGTAGGGATTGGCCGACGGGTCCGGCGGCCGATACTCGATGCGCTTGGCCTTCGGGCTTTCGCTGAAGGTCGGGATGCGGATGGCCGCGGAGCGGTTGCGGGCCGAGTAGGCCAGGTTGACGGGCGCCTCGTAGCCGGGCACGAGCCGCTTGTAGCTGTTGGTGGTGGGCGAGCAGATGCCGCAGAGGGCCTTGGCGTGCTTGAGGATGCCGCCGATGTAGTAGAGGGCCATCTGGGAGAGGCCGGCGTATTCCTTGCCGGCAAAGAGGGGCTTGCCCGCCTTCCAGAGGGACTGGTGGGTGTGCATGCCGGAGCCGTTGTCGCCGAAGAGCGGCTTGGGCATGAAGGTGACGGTCTTGCCGTGCTTCTTGGCCACGTTCTTGATGACATACTTGTAGAGCATCATGTGGTCGGCCGTCTTGACGAGCGTGTCGAAGCGGAAGTCAATCTCCGCCTGGCCGCCGGTGGCGACCTCGTGGTGCTGGCGCTCGATCGCGATGCCCAGTTCCTCCATGACCAGGCACATCTCGGTGCGGATGTCCTGCTGCGTGTCCACGGGGGCGACCGGGAAGTAGCCCTCCTTGTGGCGGATCTTGTTGCCGAGGTTGGGCATCTCGTCGCGGCCCGTGTTCCAGACGGCCTCCTCGGAGTCAATGGAGTAGAAGGTGCCGTTGCTCTTGGAGTCGAACTGCACGTTGTCGAAGATGAAGAACTCGGCCTCGGGCCCGAAGACGGCGGCGTCGGCCAGGCGGGTGGACTTGAGGAAGGCCTCGCCGCGCTGGGCGATGCCGCGGGGGTCGCGGTTGTAGGCCTCCTTGGTGCCGGTCTCGGCGATGGTGCAGGTCAGCGAGAGGGTGGGCACGGCGCAGAAGGGGTCCATGAAGGCCGAGTCCGGGTCGGGCATGGCGAGCATGTCGGAGGCCTCGATGGACTTCCAGCCGCGGATGGACGAGCCGTCAAAGCCGAAGCCCTCGGCGAAGACCTCCTCGGAGAGTTCGCGGATGGGACAGGAGAAATGCTGCCACGTGCCGAAGGTGTCCACGAACTTGATGTCCACCATCCGCGCGCCGTTCTTCTTGGCCAGCTCCAATACTGCTTTGGGGGTGCTCATGAGGTTTGCTGTGCGATTCGATTGTTGGTTTTTACGGACAAAAAACCCCGGCCCATTTTCGAACCGGGGAAAGTCAAATTCAGACGGCGTCGTCGCCGGTCTCGTCGGTGCGGATGCGCACGGCCTGCTCGACAGCGCTGACGAACACCTTGCCGTCGCCGATTTTTCCAGTCTTCGCCGCCTTCACGATGGCAGCAACGGCGTCCTGCACCTTCGCGTCGGTCAAGACGACTTCGATTTTCAGCTTCGGCAGGAAGTCCACCGTGTATTCGCTGCCTCGGTAAATTTCCGTGTGACCCTTCTGCCGGCCGAACCCCTTCACCTCCGTCACCGTCAAGCCCTCGACTCCCATCGCCGTCAGTGCTTCCTTCACGTCCTCCAGCTTGAACGGCTTGATGATGGCTTCAATCTTCTTCATGGCGGGGCGCGACGCGCGCGGATACTAGCAACGAGCCTCGACCTGTAAACAGGAATCTGCCTCGGCGCGAAAATTTTCCGCGAAGCGCGCACGAAGCACGGAGCTGAACGCACTTTGCGCGAAAGAGGGACGCGACTGCCCTGCACTCCGCGAGAATTCTTCCCGCGCGCGCGCCTTCCTGTTAAGCCTCCGGCGTGCGCACCTACCAGAACTTCATCGGCGGCGAATGGGTCCCATCCAAGTCCGGCCAGACCACGCAGACCTTCAACCCCGCGGACACACGCGAGTCAGTCGCGCAATATCCGGTGAGTGGACGCGACGACGCGCTTGCAGCCATCGAGTCCGCGAAGGCCGCGTTCGCCGCTTGGTCCGCGCAAACGCCCGTCGCGCGCGGCCGCATGCTCAGCAAGGCGTCGCAGCTCATCGAGTCGCGCAAGGCCGAGCTCGCCGAGTTGCTCACGCGCGAGGAAGGCAAGACCCTCGCCGAATCCACCGGCGAAGTGCAGCGCACGGCGGACATCTTTCGTTTCTTCGGCGCGCTCGGCTACCAGCTCGGCGGGCAGACCATCCCGCATGACCTGCCGAACCAGCTTCTCTACACGCGCCGCGAGCCGCTCGGTGTCGTCGCGCTTGTCACGCCGTGGAACTTTCCCATCGCCATCCCCGCGTGGAAGCTCGCGCCCGCGCTCGTCAGTGGCAACACCGTCGTGCTCAAGCCCGCCTCGCAAGCGCCAGCGATGTCGTGCGAGGTCGCGAAGGTTCTCGCCGAGGCCGGCCTTCCCAAAGGCGTGCTCAACGTGGTCCTCGGCGAAGGCCGCGCCGCCGGCGGCGAACTCGCCACGAATCCCGCGGTGACCGCGCTCTCCTTCACCGGCTCGCTCGGCGTCGGCTCTCAAATCTACTCGCAGCTTGCCGCCCGGATGGCCCGCGCGCAGATGGAAATGGGCGGCAAGAACCCGACCATCGTCCTCGCCGACGCCGACCTCGACCTCGCCGCGCGGCTCGTGGCGACGGCGGGCTTCGGTCTCACCGGACAGGCTTGCACCGCGACGAGCCGTGTCATCGTCGAGCGCAGCGTGGCGGACGCGTTCACTGCGAAGCTCCTCGAGAAGGCGCACGCCATCGTGCCCGGCAACGGCTTGAAGCCCGGCGTCACGATGGGACCGGCCGTCAGCAAGCAGCAACTCGCGACCAACCTCGACTACGTGGACATCGCCGTCGCCGAGGGCGCGAGCCTCGCCTGCGGCGGCAAGCGGCTCACGGACGGCGATTTCGCGCACGGCCACTTCATGCAACCGACGGTGCTGACCGGCGTGAAGCCCTCTGCGCGCATCGCGTGCGAGGAGGTGTTCGGCCCGGTCGTCGGCGTCATTGCCGTGGAGCACTTCGACGAAGCGCTCGCCGTTGCCAACGGCGTGGACGTGGGCTTGAGCGCGAGCCTGGTCACGCGCGACCTGAAGAAGGCGATGCTCTACACCGAGCGCATCCAAGCCGGCGTGGTGAAGGTGAACCAGATTTCGACCGGCCTTGCACTGCAAGCCCCGTTCGGCGGCGTGAAGAAGTCGAGCACCGACTCGTTCAAGGAACAGGGCCCCGGAGCGGTGGATTTCTACACGCGGGTCAAGACGGTTTATCTGGATTACTCGGCGTAAGGGGAGGTCGCCAATGGGACTCGACGGCGTTGAAATCGTGATGGCGGTGGAGGATGCGTTCGGGATTGCGATTGCTGACGAAGAAGCGGCGAAAGTCCGCACGCCGCGGGACCTCATCAACCTTGTCTGCTCAAAACTCCAGCTCTCGACTGACGCGCGATGTGTGAGTCATCGCGCATTCCACCATGTCCGGCGCGAGTTGATGAATTCCTTCGACGTGCGCCGAAGCGACATTCGTCCCTCGGTTCGCTTGGAGGACCTGCTACCTGCGAACCAGCGACGAGAGAGTTGGTGCAAGTTGCGCCAGGCATTGCGCGCAGAAGTGTGGCCCGCGCTTCAGCCGACAGCGGCGCACTGGTGGCTGGCTGCCCTGCCCGGAATTGGCGCCTCGGCTCTGCTGAACTGGGGCGGATCTGTCGCGAACTGGATTTCCACCGCGCTGGTCGCTAGCATGATCGTCGTCGGTTCCGCTTTCCTTGTGATTCGGGCAACGCACCGACTCGGTCGCGACATTCCCACGGAGTGCTTCACAGTCGGCGACCTTGCACTCTTCCTGGTTCAGCACAACCGGGAATTGTTCGCCACACCTGCCGGACGGGAGTGGAATCCGGTGGAAGTTTCCGCCGTGGTTCGCAAAGTCATCGGGGACACCCTCGCGATCCGCGACTTCAGTGACGACGCAGACTTGGTGAAGGACCTCGGCCTGAGTTGAGCCGCCGAGTCACGCCACTGCCACGCCGCGCGGGACTTTCACCACGATGGTCCCCGCGATGAAGTCGTGCCACGAGCGCTTCTGCCGGCTCCAGCCCGCCCAGAAGAAACCCACGAACAGCACGAGCGCCGAGAACACGCTCGCCAGCGCGCGCACGAGCGACACCGCGAAGCCCATCGGCCGCCCGTCCTCGCGCACCATCTTCACGCGCATCGCCATGCCTCCGACGGTCGTGCCGAGCGTCGTCCACAGCGCGAGGTGATAGCCGAGCCACGCGAGCAGCAGCAGCACCGGCGTCGCGTTCGTGCGGAACATTCCCGCCAGCACGAGCACCGGGACCAGCACCAGCACCGCGTCCATCGCCATCGCCATCGCCCGGCGCCAGAAGCCCGCGCGCGGCCACGCGCTCGCCACTTGCAGGAGCGGCGGCGTTGAACCGGGTTCGGCGGCGGCAGGCGGCGCGTGTGGCGTCGCGACGGACTCCTTGCGGCGCATCCCGCTGAACAGCGCGAGCGTGGCATTGCCCATCCCGAGCGTGGTCAGCACAGCCCACGCGACAAGCCCGACGACAGGAATCACATACAACACGTGCAGCAGCACCGTGCCCGCGAGCAGCGCGAGCAACGGCTTCTGGAGGAAGCCCGCGCCCGTCTGCCGGCCGAGCTGCTGACCCGCGTGGCAATACACGGCGACCTTGCCGAACACCATCCCGACGCCGAGCGCGCCGACGATGAATGGAACGACCAGCAGTCCGACACCCGTGAACGCGAGCACGACCAGCACGGGCCCCGCGAGCACCAGCCCGAGCAGTCCCGCGAAAAACGCGCCCACCGGCTGGCGGTCGAGCGCGTTCACGCAAGCCTGCACCGGCCGCGGAAACAGCACCGCGAGCAGCACGTGGATGAACACGAAGACCGCGGCGACGTTCCACACCCAGCCGAGCGACGGCGGCAACGGCCGGCCGAGCATCAATCCCTGCGTCGTCCAGTCCACGGCCATTTTCATGTGCGGAAACTCCTTCGCCCAATCTTCCGGCCAGATTTTCAGGTTCTTGAAGTCGAGCGGAATCACACGCGCCCGCTGGCGAACGAGCGCGTCATCGGGAGCAATCAATTCGCCGCCGACCACGACCACGTCGCGCCGCGCCTCCGACTTCGCGTCGGCCTTCAAGTCGCCGCCCAGCACGACGCAATCGCCCTTCACCAACGCCGTCGGGCCGAGCGTCGCGGAGCCAAGGATCACCACGAGGTCGCGCACTTCGCCGTCCACGCGCGCGTCGGCGAACAGCACGACGGCGTCACCGGCGACTTCACCCTCCTTCACTGTGAGCTTCTCACCGACACGCACGATCTCGCCGTGTGGGGATTGCGAGCGGAGGACGCGGCTGCGCTCGAGCGCGCGCTCAACCTGTTCGCGCACGCGTGCCGCGGAATCCGGCGCCTCCTGTCCGGCCACGGTTGAAACCAGCGCGAGCAGCGCCGCAACGACCGCGGCTTGAACCCGTCGGCAAATCGCCGCCTTCATGCGGTCACCTCCGCGTGGCCGCGAGCCGCCAGCACAACGCGCCCATCACGAGCGTGGCCGAATACACCGTCGCCACCAGCAACCCGGCGCCGATGAGGACCAGCGCGTAAACACTGCGCGACAGCGCGGCCATCGCGCGCATCACGGTCGCGCCGGACTCGACGAGCCAGCTCTGCGAAATCCAATCGGCCGCCGTGCCCCTGGCCGCGGTCACGCCCTGCCATGCGCCGGCGGAGAACCATCCGCCCAACGCCAGCACCGCGAGCGCGAGCACCGCCGTCGCCGCCCGCACGGAGACCGGCCACGCGAACCACGGTTGCCGCCACCACGGCGGCGAAGCGCGGCGCGAGAGAGCGGCGAGCACCACCGGGGCAAGCGACGCCGGAGCGGGCACCTCGGGCAGCGCGCGCAGCTTCGCGTGCAACGCCTGTTCCGCCTCGATCGCCGTGAGCACGCGCGGCACGAGTTGGCGCGGCGCCGGGACTTCGGGCAGCGCGCGGAGCTTCGCGCCGAGCGGGTCGAGGTGGAGGTTGTGGGCGCTCATGAAATCAGATGAGTTGAATGGCGCCGGTGCGGAGCAGGTCGGGTGCGGCGCTTGCGCCCGTGGAGAGTTCGCCCTCGACGGAGAAACGGAGCCTGCGACGCAACGCCGCGCGCCCGCGATGGATGTCGGTCTTCACCTTGCTGAGCGAGATGCGGAGCCTGGCGGCTATGTCCTCGTAGCTGAGGTCCTCGAAGTGGTAGAGCACCAGCGGCACGCGCTGGGCGGCGGGGAGCTTGCGGAGTGCGGCCTCGAGCACGGCGCGCTCGCGCTCCTCGTCCATGGGTTGCCCGCCCGTGTCGGGCGCGGCGATGGACGAGGCATAGTTGCGGTCATCGTCCTCGTTGCCCATCTCGCTGAAGAAGCGCCAGCGCATGCGGTAGCGCTTGAGATGATTGAGGGAGAGATTGCGGGCGACGGTCTTGAGCCAGCCGCCGGCGGTCGGGCTCGAGCGCAAGTCGTCGAAGTGGTCGTGTGCGCGCACGAAGACCTCCTGCGAAATGTCGGCGGCGTCCGTCTCGTTGCCGAGCAGGCGCACGGCGGTGCTGAACACCATGTTCTGGTGGTTGCGCATGAACGTCTCGAATTCGCCGATGTCGTGCATCGTGCCCGCCGGGTCGGGGCGAAGCTACTCCAAGCACACGGGGGCGGCAACGAAGTTGCAGGGAAGTCGGGAGCCCGGCGGGCATCTCAGTTTCTGGCACGTTGGGATTTGGATTTTGGTGCTCATTCCCCCGCCTGCTTCGCGTATTGTGCGCGCGTGCAAACGCCGCGAGACAGCGCCGCGGAAGACCTGCCGCTCAATCAGCTCGTCCTGCCGGACCTCTGGCAGCAGCAGGCCGTGCTGGCGTTGCGCGCGGGGCGCGACGCCGTCGTGCACGCACCGACCGGCGCGGGCAAGACGCTCATCTTCGAGTTGTGGTCGCAGGAGGGGAAGCCTGCCGGGCAGGCCATCTACACCGTGCCCACGCGCGCGCTGGCCAACGACAAGCTCGCCGAGTGGCGCGCGCGCGGATGGGATGTCGGCATCGCCACGGGCGACCTGTCGGAGAACCTGGATGCGCCCGTGCTGGTGGCGACTTTGGAAACGCAGAAGAACCGCCTCATCGCCGGCGACGGGCCCGCGCTGCTGGTCGTGGACGAATACCAGATGCTCGCGGACGCCGACCGCGGCCTCAACTACGAGCTGGCCATCGCGCTCGCGCCGCCGCGCACGCAGTTGCTCCTGCTCAGCGGCAGCGTCGCCAACCCGCACCACGTCGTGCAGTGGCTTCGCCGCCTCGGCCGCGATGCCGTCCTCATCAAGCACGACGTGCGCCCCGTGCCGCTCGAGGAAATCCGCGCGGACAACCTCAACTTCAACGTCCCTTCCGAAATCAAGGGCTACTGGCCGCGACTCGTCGCCAAGGCGCTCGCGGAGGACCTCGGGCCGGTTTTGATTTTCGCGCCGCGCCGCGCGGACACCGAGGAACTCGCGCTCGAGCTGGCGAAGTTTCTGCCGAACCCGGCCCCGCTCGCGCTCACCGCGGCGCAGAAGGAACTCGTGGACGAGCCGCTCGCGCGGCTGCTCAAGTCGCGCATCGCGTGGCATCACAGCGGGCTGAGCTACGGCGCGCGCGCGGGCGTCATCGAGCCGCTCGCCAAGGCCGGGCAATTGCGCGTGGTGGTCGCGACGATGGGGCTGGCCGCCGGCATCAACTTCTCGCTGCGCAGCGTGGCGCTGGCCGCGGCGTCGTATCGGCGAGACTTCACCGAGCAACCGCTGCGGCCCGATGAAATGCTGCAGATGTTCGGCCGCGCCGGACGCCGCGGGCTTGACGAGACCGGCTACGTGCTCGTCACCGCGACCGAGGTGCGCCTGCGCGACGGCTATCCGTGCCACCTCGCGCGCAGCGGGCTGGTGGACTGGGGCGCGCTGCTCACGGTCATGGGCGCGGCGGCGGCGCACGGACGCGACGCGTTCGCCGAGGCGATGCGCGTGCAATCGCGGCTCTTCACGACCAAGCCCGTGTTCCTCGGCGTCGAGGCGGCGATGAAGTTTCGCGACGCGCCGTGTGGATTGCGGACGGACTCCGAGCGCGCGCGCCACGTGCGGCGGCTCGTTCGCGAGCTGCGCAACAGCAGGGGCGAATGGGAGAGGTTCCCCGCGCTGCAGGAGCGGAAGCTCGGGGAGATTCGTGTTCCGTGTTCCGTGTCGCGTGAAAAGGGAAGCGCATCACTGACAAGCCCGGCGATCGAACTGAAGTCACGGAACACGGAACACGGTTTTCGCCCGCTCCTTTCGGACGAGGCGGCGCTCGATCAGGTCGGCGTGGGCAACCTGTGCGTGTTGACCGAGCGCGACGGCGTGAAGACGTTCGGCCGCGCGCTCGGGGTGGCGGACAAGCTGCACGACGGCCGCGTGGTCATCGGCAAGTGGATTCGCCGGCTCACCAACTGGAACGGGCGCCAGGCGACGATGGAGGATTGGCTCGGGAAGATTGCGCCGCTGGTCGAGAAGAAGCTCGCGCAGCAGCACACGCCGGTCGTGAGGTTTGCCGAGCGCGAGCATCGCATCCTCGCCGAGGTCAACATCGCCAGCCTCACCACGAAGGTGCCCGTGGACCGGCACGGCGTGGCGCTGTGGCAACCAGAGGAGCGCGAGATTCTGCCGGCGGACTGCGCGGCGTGCTCGAACGTGGGCGCGTGCCGCTCGCTTTCGGCAGCGACGGGCGTGGCGCTCTTGTGGCGGCGTCTCGGGTTGGTGGACACCGAGGGCGCGCCGACGATGCGCGGGCGCGTGGTGAGCTTCCTCCATGGCGCGGACGGGCTGGCCATCGCGGCGGCTCTCGAGGACACGAGCTATCCGCTGGACGAGCTCATCTACGACCTCGCGAACCTCGACGCCGGGTTTCGATTTTGCGGCGAGGAGGACCGGCTCGAAGGCCGGCTGGTCGTCGCATGCCGGAAGACCTACGGCACGCAGACGATTTCAGGCTACCTCGAAAACGGCGCGCCCCCGAAATACGGCTCGGGCGGCGAATCCGTGGTTGCCGCGGTGCACAGGAACCCGGCAAGCAAAGTTCGGTGGGTCTCGGGCATCATCGGCGCGGGCGACGTGGACCGTGTCATCATCGAGTGGCGCAGCATGCTGCGGCAGTTGGCGCACTCGCCGCCGCTGCAATGGGCGCGCTGGACCGCACTGCAGGCGATGGCGCGGGGCATCTTGAGGGAGACGGAATCCCCGACGCTGACCGACCTGCCTCCGCTGGATTCCCACCAGACGCGCCGCGTGGCGCACAAGTTGAAGTTCCGGAGGCATTGAACAACACGAGTCGCGTCCGTGAACCACGGAGGGCGGCAAGTGGAAGCGCCAGGGGAATGGAATCGGCGCAGCGGAGCTAAAACCCGCCGCCGCCGTTTCGCGCGCGGATGAAGACTTTCTCGCGGCCCGAACTCGTCCAGTTGGCGTTCACGTCGCCGGGGATGTCGCCGAGTTCCTCCATGTTTGGAGAAGGTGTGCCAGTGGCGGTGCCGTTGGGTCGCCAGGGAGGCAACTTCACCCACACCGCGCGGCCATCGGCGGCGGTGGCGGTCATGCCCCAGTTGTGGCGGATCATGCCATTGCGCGGAAACGGCGTGTTGTTCCACGCGGTCCGCACGTTGTTAAAGCCGCCGCTGTTCATGCTGAAGCCCGCGTTGCTCGAGTCCTTCTCCGTGTGCATCACGAAATCGGACGGCTTGTTGATCATCAAGCCGCGCAGGGCGTTCGTTTCCGTGAAGGTGATGTCGCGGAAGATGTGGCGGTTGGCGCGGTAATGGACGAGGAACGCGAGCGTGCCGATGCCGGGCGTGAGGTCCGAGACGCACACGAAGGTCTTGTTGTTGTTGGTCGTGTTGCCGACGTAGGGCACGAGCTGCAACACCCAGCCGCGCGGGTCCATCTGCGTCGCCGCGTCGGTGATCTGGATGCCGAAGGGGAAGCGGTCGTCGTAATCATCCTTGTAGAGCATCGTGGCGAGCGCGAGCTGCTTGTTGTTGTTCAGGCACTGTGTCGTGCGGGCCTTCTCCTTGGCCTTCGACAGCGCCGGCAGCAGCAGCGCCGCGAGGATGGCAATGATGGCGATGACCACGAGCAATTCGATGAGCGTGAAGCCGGCGGCCAACCGGCGCGTTCGGACGGGGTCAAGTGTCGCGGATTTCATTGGCTTGCGTGGAGTGAAGTCCTTTCAGCCGGGAAGTCAACGCCGCACCCGAGGAATGTGGATTGACCGTGGCGCGCGTCCGGCTACATTCGCGACAGTTTTCAAAGCTCCACGCGCTTGGACCAGACGGGCATCTGGAGCGTCCGCGCACGCG
>Ga0233425_10003601_pt1 | contig 27785 bp, 32 predicted proteins | sample Watercolumn_Towu_2_FD_181712 | JGI IMG/M metagenome (GOLD analysis project Ga0233425, IMG submission 181712) | Freshwater microbial communities from Lake Towuti, South Sulawesi, Indonesia - Watercolumn_Towuti2014_140_MG | ecosystem: Environmental > Aquatic > Freshwater > Lake | place...
GTACCGCGCCAGTGCCTCGGCTTCTATTCGTCGCGGGAAGTGACCGGGCACTACACGACGTGCAGTGTATGATGGGGAAAGCAACTTTTATTCAAAAGATGTTCGTATTTGGGGGTATGGATACCGCGTTCCAAAAGAGTGAATACCACACAGGCGCGATACACGTCAAGAATGCCGTTTCGGGGAGGGGAGTGGTATCGTGAGGGGACAGGACGTCTATGCCCGCTAAGACCGACAAGAAACGCATCGTGATTCTCGATTCGCACGCGATACTGCATCGCGCGTATCATGCGTTGCCCGAGTTTTCGACCTCGACGGGCGAACCGACCGGGGCGCTCTTTGGCGTCGCGACGATGCTTTTGAAGACGATAGACGAGCTTGAACCCGACTACATCATCGCCGCGCGCGACCTGCCCGGTGGTACGTTTCGTCACGAACAGTTCGACGGCTACAAAGCGACGCGCGGGGAGATAGACGATGCGCTTATCTCGCAACTGGAGCGTGCACCGGACGTGTTCGAGGCCTTCGGCGTGCCGGTGTATGCCGCGCCCGGATTCGAGGCCGACGACGCGATAGGGACGATAGTACACGAGCTGAAAGGACGCGATGACGTGGAGATAATCATCGCTACCGGTGACATGGATGCACTGCAGTTGGTGAGCGAGCAGGTGGAGGTCTTTGCGTTGCGCAAAGGCGTGAACGACACGGTGTTGTACGATGCCGACGCAGTGCGCGAGCGGTACGGCTTCGGCCCGGAGCACATCGTCGATTACAAGGCGCTGCGCGGCGATCCATCCGACAATATTCCCGGCGTGAAAGGCATCGGCGAGAAAGGTGCGACGGAACTGATACAGGCATTCGGCTCGATCGAAAAGCTGTATGCGACAATCGACGCCGATGAGTCGGCGGTTGCGGCGGTGGGCATCAAGCCGCGCACGATCCAATTATTGAAAGACGGGCGCGAGAGCGCGGTCATGTCGAAAGAATTGGCGACCATCCATCACCAAGTGCCGATACGTTTTGATCTGCCTGACCATCCATGGCGTTTGGCCGACCACGCCGATACCGCGATCGCCTTGTGCGACAAGCTCGAGTTCCGCTCGCTGCGGGAGCGCATACGCCGCCTGGCCGATATCGAGGCGGTGATGAATGACGCGGGTGAGGATGCGCCGCAGGTGGCAGCGGACGCGCGCGAGGTGGCGGAAACAGCCGTGGCGGTGTGGCTTCTCAATTCCGACTTCGCCAATCCGACCTACGACGACATTCTCGGCTTCGCCAAGACGCGCGATTTCGCCGAGGCGCGGGAGACGGTATTCGGGCGCCTGCGCGAGACGGGCCGGCTGCAAGAGGTGTATGACAGGATAGAGTGCCCGCTTATCGATGTGGTTGCGCGCATGCACGAATCGGGAATCCGCGTGGACACGAACCGGCTCGCCGCGCTGTCTGTTGAATACGCCAAGGAGCTGGCGGCGATCGCTGGTCGCATCTATCGGCACGCAGGGCGCGAATTCAATATCAGTTCACCAAAACAGTTGGGAGCGATCTTGTTCGACGAGCTGCACATCGGCGCGAACTCGAAACAGAAGAAGACGGCTACCGGCACGCGCACGACGAAGGAGAGCGAGCTCGAGAAACTCTCCGACGAGCATCCGATCATCGCCGACGTGCTGGCGTATCGCGAGCTGTCCAAACTGCTCTCAACCTATATCGAAAAACTGCCGGCGCTCGTCGCTTCCGATGGTCGCGTGCATGCGCACTTCCTGCAGGCGGGCGCGGCGACGGGGCGCATGGCGAGCAAGGATCCAAACCTGCAGAACATCCCCGTAAAGACGGAGTACGGTCGCCGCATCCGCGAGGCGTTCACTGCCGAACAGGGCAACGTGCTCGTAGCGATCGACTACTCGCAGATCGAACTGCGTATCGCGGCGGGGCTGTCGGGCGACAAGGAATTGGTGCGCATCTTTACGTGGGGGGAAGACGTCCATGCGGCGACGGCGGCGCGCGTGTTCGGCGTTTCCCCCGAGGACGTGACGAAAGAGATGCGGCGCCGCGCGAAGGTCATCAATTTCGGCATCCTCTACGGCATGGGCGTCAACGCATTGCGAGTGAATCTCGGCAACGTATCGCGCGAGGAGGCGGCGAGCTTCCTTGAGGGGTACCTCAAGAGTTTCGCGGGCGTGGCGAAGTACCTGGAGGATACCAAGGCGTTCGCGCGTGCGCATGGCTTCGTCGAAACCCTGTTCGGCCGCCGCCGTTATTTTCCGGGCTACAAATCGTCGATGCCGGGACTCATTGCCCAAGCCGACCGCATGGCGATCAACGCGCCGATGCAGGGCACGCAGGCCGACATCATCAAGCTGGCGATGGTAGAGGCGGAGCGCGTGGTAGACGCTCACGGCTGGCGCGGGAAGGTGCGGCTGCTCGTGCAGGTGCACGACGAATTAGTGTGGGAGATACCGCACGAGATGGTCGATGAGGTCGTGCCCGTGCTCAAGAACGTGATGGAATCGGTCGTGTCGGCAGATACCCTGCATGGCGTACCGATAGTTGCAGAAGTGTCGGCGGGGGAGGATTGGGGGAATATGAAGAGGCAGGCAGTATAACAGGCGTGTATGATCCATCTCTTTCTTGGTACCGATAGGACAAAAGCGCGCGCGGCGCTCGCACAGGCGGTTGCGGCGGGCGGATTACCCGAGACGCGCATCACCGACGCACATATTATGGATGATTTCTATGCTGCGCTTGCGGGCGGCGGGATGTTCATGCAAGCGCGGGCAATCGTGCTTGATGGAGTATTGAGTAACGATGAGATGCGCGAGGCGCTGCTTGATCGGCTTGCAATACTCTCTGCGCCGTCCGAGCCGTTCTATATATATGAAGAAAAGCCGGATGCCGCGACACGCAAGCTGTTGGAGAAGCACGCGGCGACGAGTGTGGTGTTTGATACGCCGAAAGTACGCGCCACGGGGAGTACCGTGTTCGCACTTGCCGACGCCATGAACCGCGGCGACAAGAAAAACCTGTGGATCGGGTACCAGCGGCAACTGCGGGAGGGGAATGCGCCGGAGGCGATACACGGCGTGCTGTTCTGGGGTGCGAAAAAAGCGTTATTAGCGGCGCGAGGGGAAAGCGGGCGGGCGAAGCCCGCCCACCTGGTCGCGCAGCTGGCAGAACTCCCGCACCAAGCACGCCGCAACGGCGAGGACATGGAATACGCCCTGGAGCGATTCGTTTTGAGTGTGTAGCTTTCGCGAGAAGAAGAAATCACAAATACCACATACATTGTCCACTTTGTCCGGCCGGACAAAGTGGACAATGTATGTTTATGCGAACATGGTTGCATAGAGCGCTAATACACACCCTGACGTTTGGTGCGTGTTTGCGCGTGCTATCCTTTTTGCATGAGTAAGCATTTTGCTGCTGTGTCGGGGGGCGTCTCGCTCGTTGCTTGTTTGATTTTCAGTCCGGTCGCAGCGTTTGCCGTCGGTAATGAGGCAAACTCCCAATGCGATCCTACATGGGTGTACGAGCTTGCGTGCAAGCAGCCTGAGTTAGACGCGATGGGCAGGCCGACTGGCCGGCTTGGGGGTCAGGGATGTTCCTGTAAGGAAAAAGTCCCGAACGGGACTGTCCAAGGCACATGCGTGCAGCCGCTCAAATGCGAAGGCAAGACAACCGCAGAAGGTAAAGGTGTCAGTATGGGCCAGGTCTCGCAGATAATGCAGGGCTTGCAAGGTCTCATGCAGGGTTTGCAAGGCATGATGAAAGGCGGCGGCGGGGGTGGCGGCGGTCAGCAGGGAGGGCAACAAGGCGGTCAGCAGGGCGGCATGGGCGGGTTGCCTGGCAGTACGCCCTGGACGACGGGCGAATGCCTCGGTGCACGATATGACGTTTCGTATCCTTCGACCGACCCGTGCGCCCGATACAAGCAACCAACCTCGGAGTCTCTTTTGGGCGGGCAAAATGCTGCTGGTTCGTCACTCCTGAGCCAGCTGACAGGAGGGAATGGCTCCACGCAGGCCGAGTCGACGGGAGGGGGCGGAGACGGGCTTGATACGGTGGATGATCGAACGTCCGCATCCGAAGCGATCTTGGGTGGCAGCAATACGCAAGCAAGTGCGCAGAACATCGGCACCGCCAGTAACTCGCAAACGGCTGCGCAAACCGGGACGAGCGCGACGAGTACCGGGGTGACGACTTCAGTCGACGTTGCCGGCCTGATTCCTGGCGGTCCGCGGGGCGACATCATGACTGATCAGGCAGGATTGACCATCACTGCGGGTTCGCGCGACATATCCGGCAACTCGGAAGTGGCCGGGTTCTTCGGCGCTTCAACGGGGAACACGGGGCTTTCGAAGAGCATCATCGGCCGCTGGTGCGCCACGCGCCCGTGGGCGACAAACTTCCTGGGCAAGATAGTGCCGGTCGCCATCTTTGACGGCCTCTGCACGCGCGCTGGCTACAAGGTGGGAGAAGACCAGGCGCCTGCCGGTGCCGACAGCGGCGACAGCGGGCGGCCGCCGGTGACGGTGTTACAGCAGAAGCGTAATCCGCCGCGCGCAACGACCACGCCTGCACAGGCGTCGTCGACTGGCCCCATCCCGCCGGGAAGAGTCCAGATATGGGCGGTCCCGTCGAGCGTGTCGCTCGGGTCACGCACGTCGATTTTCTGGACCACCGAGAACGTGACCCGCTGCATCGAGACGTCGCCGGACGGCAGTTTCAACCAGGCATCGCTCTCGGGCGGCGCATCGACCGTGCCGTTGACCGGCCCAACGGTGTTCAGTATCTCGTGCCTTGACGGCGCCGGGAATCCGGTGACTGGCTCTGTAACAGTGACGATAAAACACTAATGAGTATGCAGATAAGCCGCGGGGGCACATGGGCGATAGGTATTGCGGCAGCGGCCCTCTTCGCGGTGCTGGTGTCATATGCGCCGCAGGAGTTGCAGATGAAGACTGCTGCAGCGGTCGCGGCCGGATATTACGCTGTCGATGAATGGGGGTATGCCGACGAGTACGGATACCAGGATTACGGTTATGACAACTATGGCAATAGGTACGGAACGACGTACTCGAGCGGATATGCTCCCAACGGCAGCTACTACGAGGAGTATGTAGAATACTACGAGCCGACACCGCGTGCGGCAGCCGCGCCGCTTGGCTGGGGCGTAGGCGGCACCATGTCGCCGTTTCCTGCGCTATCGACACCTATTGTGAGCGGCTTCTACCCGCAGGCGCAGCCGATCGTCGTCAGCAATCAGAACTATCTCAACTACTACAACACGCTCATTCAGCAACAGAACGTGACGAACGCATACAACACGCGCGTTGCGTGGAGCAATTATCTCGCTTCGCAACCGAAACTCCCGAAGCCATCGTGCGGCTTGCGCGCCCAGCCGACCACCGTGCAGACGGGCGGCTCGGTGAATCTTACGTGGGGATCGCAGTATGCGACATCGGCGTATCTTGATGCGGTCGGGTCGGTCGAGGTGAACGGTTCGCGCACGGTTTCGGGCCTTACCAATTCGCGCACGTTCGGCGTGACGGTCTACGGTCCGGGCGGCAACGATGCATGCTATGCGACCGTGACCGTGCGCGATGCGTCACCCCTGACTTGTCTCATCTCGACGAACCCCGTCACCATACAACGCGGGCAGAGCGCGCAGCTGGCATGGGGATCGACAGGCGCTTCGAACGCCAAGCTGACCGGCCCGGGCGGGACTGCCGCCGTGCCGACCTCGGGCGGCATCACCATAACGCCGTCGGTGTCGACGAGCTACACCATCGCCGTGCGCGACTCGTTCGGTAACACCCAATCCTGCACGACCGGTATTCTCGTGCAGTAACAATTCTTTTCCTCTTGAAAAGCCCGTCCGCTGGGGCGGACGGGCTTTGCGTCGATGGCTATCGAACGGTTAGTACACGGTGACCGTCTCGCTCGTTTTATTATACAAGCCGCCGGGCGATACCGGTATGCCGTTGAGCGTCTGTTTGATCGTGTAGATGCCCGGCGCGGCGTATGTGTGGCGTGTGCAACTGCCCGACATCGGGGTTACCCGCACCAACGGCGGGGGCCACGTCTTCAACTCAAGTTTCGTACCGTCGCCAAAATCAAAGCCATTCCAAGGATAGTTTGTCGGGTTTCCGAATGAAACAGTCGCCGGCAGCGGAGCTGACCCCGTGAGCGGTCGAACATACCATACCTGGCCTTCTAACAAGGGCTCACAATTCGCGTCCGTCAGCGGGCCGGTTTGCGGCGGCGTGCTGACCGTAATCGTGACCGATCCGAGTACGGGACCGGAGCATCCCGAGAACTTGACGCTACACGGGCCAGAGAGAGTGGCGGTGTACGTGCCGCCCGCCGTGTACGTATGCGAGATGCTCGCAGTCGTGCCGCAATTTATCGATCCGGGGATGCTGTTCGTCCCGCTGCAACCAGGGCCATTGATGGTGCCGCTGGTACCGTCCCCGAAAGAAACCGTGAACTGCTGATTCGCCGTCGTGCTATCGAGATTGCCGATCGTGAAGGTGACGGAAAGGGAGTGGCCCGTTTCGGATGTCGGAGTGGCGCTGAAGGTCGGTTGTCCCTGCGTCGTGCCGACCGTGCAGCTGGCATACGGATATGAACCCGAGAGTACGCCATCGTTGCAGGTGCGCAGCTCGGACGGTATGAGGTTGTCTCTGCAGGCATTTCCGGTCGCCGGGGACTGGTAGCTGTAGAAGATGCGGGAAGCGCCATGCGCGACCGTGACGCCGTCTTGGGTGCATGAGCGTTTCTGTACTGGCTCTTCCGGTATAACGGACACGGTGACTGACTTTGTTGCAGATTTCAGACCGTCGGTGCTGAAGCAGGTGAGGGTGAACGTCGTCGTCCCCCAGATGATGCCGCTCTCTTGCGTGCCAGACGCCGCCTTCATGCCGGTCCAGCCGCCGCTAGCGCTGCACCACGCGGCGTTCGTCGCAGACCACGTAAGGGTCGTCTGCTGGCCGGGAGCTACCTTCGCGTTCTTGCTGGAGAATGAGATGGTGGGCGTAAGAGGGAGGACCGGGCCGCATCCGTCGGTGGTGTTATTGCACGGCTGTTCCACGCATGATGCATTCTTGTAACTGCCTGTCAGCACGCCCTTGACGCAGGTGCGCGTCTCGCTCACGCACTGTCGCTGCCACGGTGCCGTCGACGACGCATACGCCAGGACCGATTCGCCATCCGCGATGGTCTTGCCGTTGAAGGTGCATGTCTTGATTGTGGTTGGTTGGGGAATGCCGCACACGCGCGCAATCGCCGCGCGCGTCAGGGGTCCCACGATACCGAACGCCGGCAGTCCCTGCTCCCGTTGGAACCGCACCACGTTTCGGTGCGTCAGCGCGCCGAAGTACCCGGTGATGATGTCGTCGGGATCGATGTCGTAGTAATCGGAGAGGAACGTCTGGAGTTCGGTCACCTGCCCAGGCGGCACGGTCGTACGGTCGCGCGCACCGCGCACCATCGTCTGCGAAAGATGCGGACAGTACACGCTGCCGGATCCCGTCAGCGGCACATCTTCCGCCTGCGCGCGTGTTACGGCCGGCACTGCCGCGAGGAAAACGGCGAGGATAAGGAGAGGTATGGTGCGATACATATATGGTAGGTGTGATAAATCGCTGTCCTTGGTAAGCAACGTCATTGTAGCACTTTGTCGTACGTCAACAGGCCTGCCGGGTGCGCTTCCGGTGTCGTTTCTCAACTCGCCCGCCACGAGGACTCTGTCGTTTTTATAACGTCTGCGGCTAACAAAACGGTTCGCGCTGGTGTGCTCACATCGCTCCGGCGTCCGATTCCTCCACGCACAGCGCGCAGGCGCTGTGCTCGTGGGGACATACATGCGCATGTCCCCCCGGGAGGAATCGGACCTCCGTCAACTGGTTAAAAGCCAGCTGCTCTACCATTGAGCTACGAGGGGATGCGCACCACTGTACCAGAAAACGCCCGTTCCGCATCCGCGACGATATATATGCGGGGGCGCCCGGGTCTCTGCGATCCGCGCATGAATACTGCTACAGCGGCAGATCGAACGCGAACGCGCCGGCACCAGTGACGAGAATGGAAAGCGAGAGCGCCAGCAAGAGCCACAGCGTGCTCGGCGGCAGTGCGCGCACGCGCGGTATCGCCAGCGAGGCAGCGACGGTAGCGGCGGCAAGCACAGCACCTGCCTGCGCACCCCAGCCCAATGCGAGCGAGGCGGCGATGCCGAGCTCGACGGCGCCGAGCAATCGTACAAGTGTTTCTCGCGACATTTCATGCCGCCATGCCGAATAAGCGAGCGTCGCCGCGAGCGCGATGCGCAGCACAAGCGCCGAGAACGGCGCGAGGAAGAGGAGTTCGGGGAACAGGGAAAGCATGCTGAAAGTATAACATTCTCTGATACTGTGGCGGCATGCAGACGATAGAACTCCTGCTCCACAACATCCGCAGCGCGCACAACGTGGGCTCGATATTCCGCACGGCCGATGCGGCGGGCGTGTCGCGCATACTGCTTTCGGGGTATACGCCGCGCCCGGTCGACCGGTACGGTCGCTCCAATAAGGACATCGCCAAGACCGCGCTCGGTGCGGAGTTGTCGGTGCCGTGGGAGTACCGGGCGACGCCGCAGAGGTTCATTAAAGAGGCGCGCGCCGAAGGCGCGCGCATCATCGGCATCGAACAAGATGCTCGTGCACAGGATTATCGGACCTATCGGCATGATGCGTCCGCCCTGGTCCTCTTGGGCAACGAAGTGCGCGGGCTGTCGCCTGCGCTACGCGATGCGTGCGATGTCCTCCTTGAAATCCCGATGTGCGGTTCGAAAGAATCACTCAATGTGAGTGTGGCAGCGGGCATCGCACTCTTCGCGCTGCGTGCGAGCTGAACAAACCCATACGTTATGATTTGACGGCCGTCAGATCATAACGTATGGGAGAACGTGAACACTGCCTATGTAGAGCTTTCACAAAGTTTTGGATGCAGTACGAGGCGCGCAAGCGATTCAAGTGAGCCGTACTGCCGGTACGGTAAGCGCCGAATCGTGCGGCGCAACGACGTAATGCGCCAAAACTTTGTGAAAGCAGTACTAGTAGGAATAAGTGGCGACGGTGCGCCCTTGCGCATCCAATAGTCGCACTGCATCGCGGCTGCGCTGCCACAGGGGGCCGTGCGCGTCGAGGAACAGGCGCCAGCGGTTCGTAGTGAAATCGGCCCGCGATGAATAGCCGCGCACGCAGCCGTTGTAGGTGAGGCGCTCGGCGATCGTCGCGCGGCAGGCGCTCGTGAGCGAGCCGGGCGCGGTACCGCCCGGGAACGTGCATGATGGAACACTCGCGAGATAATCGAAGCAGGATTCTCCGAGTGCCGCCACCGTTTCGGGCGTCGCCGGAATGCTGTCGAGCGGCGCGGGGCAAATGGCCGGGAACGGCGGCGCGTAGTGCTGGAGCTGACCGAGATACCCGCTGCAGATGTTCTCGCGGAACGAAACACTCACGGGCGAGGGGCCGGAGGCGGCGATTATCGTCGTGCCGGGGGAGAGCTTCACGGGTTGTATGGTGTTTGCCGCGCCGACGACAAATGCGGATGCGGCGTGCGGCAAAGGAACCCGTGTGCGCGTCACGGCGCTCTGCAGGGACCATCCCGTCGTACTGACGGCCGTGTCGCCGTTCACTTCGATGACAGCGAACTCGTCCGGGGTGCCAGGGTTCTCGACGCGGAGCGTGACGGCGGCGGCATACGGCGAGACACTGGCAAACGTACGCGCTTCGCTCACCTGTGCCTCAAGATCGTCGACTTGCTGCGCGAGGTCAGCGTAGTCGTCGGCGTACCCGATATCGTACTCGCCGCCGGTGTATTGCGAGATATCGGCGCCTGCCGGAATGACCGGCTGTCCGGGCAGGCGAAAATCGCTTCCCAAAGGTCCGCCCGAGAGGATGAGGTTCAGGGGGTTGAACGATCGTGCTGCCGCGACCGCCTTGCTCCAGCCGCCGTTCAGGAGCCATACGGCGAACAGTGCAACAACGAATGCGAGCACGAGGAACGACAGGATGCGGACTATCATGCACGTAGTATAGTATCGTTTTTTTGCGAGAGCACGCGCGCTATCTCTTCACGCGCCACCTGCGCGTCGCTCCAGGGGATCTTCGCACCGCCCGCGCCGTATATCCACGGATCAGTGCCTTTGCCGGTGATGAGGACAGCGATATCAGCGGCCGGATCTTTCCCTTGCGCTTCTGCGGCAAGCTCGATAGCGCGGCCGATCGCTGCGCGCCTGTCCATGATGACAAGCGGCGCGCGCGCCATACCGCCGGCAAGTTCGGTGACGATCTTTTTCGGGTCTTCGTCGCACGGGTCTTCGTCGGTGAGAACGACCGTCTCGCAGTACTGGTCGGCGATGCCGCCCATGACAGGACGCTTCCAGACATCGCGTCCGCCGCCCATCGAACCGAGCACGCCTATCTTGCGCGCACTGCCGTATGCTTCGTAGAGCGCTTTGAGCGAGTCCGGCGTGTGCGCGTAATCGACGACGACGGCGAAAGGTTGCCCCGCTTCGATGCGCTCGGCCCGGCCCGGAATATGCGTGAGCAAGAGGAGCCCGCGCGCGATCGCGTCGAGATGGATGCCGAGTGCGCGCGCAACGGTCGCCGCTGCCAGCGCATTTGCCACCGAGAACGCGCCCGGTTGCACGATGTGGATCTCCTGGCCCTCGAACGTGAACGTGCCGCCGTGCTCGTCGGCGTGCCACGGGCTCGCGGCGGCGAGCGAGTAGGGGAGCGTGTGTTCGACGGGTAGGGTGAGAAATCGTTGACTGGCTGCGTCGTCGGCGTTGGCAACCATCACGCGCGGATGCTTGCGTGAGCGCACCAGCTGGCGACCGAGTTCGTATTTCGCATCCGCGTATGCGTCGAACGAGCCATGCGACTCGATGTGTTCGGGGGCGAGGTTGGTGAAGACGAGCGCGTTGAGCGCGATGCCGCGGTGGCGAGACTGTCGCGCGCCTTCCGATGTCATCTCGAGCACGGCGACGCTGCATCCCGCGCGTTTCGCGCGCGCGAGGAAGTCCTGAATATACAACCGGCCCGGCATGGACATGCGCATCGTGTTGGGCGCGGACTCGTCGGCGACCTTGATGCGGATGGAATTGAGCACGGCGGTCTTGTGTCCGGCCGCTTCGAATATCGCGTTGATCATCTCGGTCGTGCTGGATTTGCCTTTGGTGCCGGTGACACCGATGACGATGAGACGGTGCGAGGGAAAGCCGAACAGCACGGCACCGAGAAGCGCCATACCGAGATGGTACGTGCTCAACAGCCGCGCATAGGATTGCGGCGAGAGCGTGCGGGAGAGCAGTTGCTTGAGCATGCGGTGCATAACGGACGGGACGATTTAGCGCGAGCCGATAAGCCGGAGCGCCTCGCGTAAGCGTGCGGTGCTCTCGGTGACGTCGGGAGAGACACCGCGCAGCGCTTCGCGCGCCTCGTGGGCGGAGTAGCCCAGACTGCGCATCGCTTCGAGTGCGTCGGCATCGCTCGCGAATGCCGCGCCAACGGGTGTGTCCTTGCCGAGCTTGTCCTTCAATTCTAGTACGATCTTTTCGGCGGTCTTCTTCCCGATGCCGGAGACGGTGGTGAGGTAGCTGGCATTGCCTGCGATAATTGCGCTCTGCAGGGTCTCCACCGTGGCGATGTCGAGGATGCCGAGTGCGGATTTGGGGCCGATGCCTGAGACGGAGAGCAGGAGCTCGAAGAAGCGCAGTTCCTGTTCTTCGAGGAAGCCGAAGAGATCGAGCGCGTCTTCGCGCACGGCCTGGTGCGTCCAGAGTGCGATGGGGGAGGCAGGGGCCATGTGCGCGAGCGTGTCTTTAGTGGTAAACACCTTGTATCCGAGGCCCGAAACCAAAACCAGACACCAGCTGTCGCGGACGCTGTGTACCGTGCCCTCCAGATAGCCGATCATGGTTTCCATAATACCGTATGTGGCGCCGTCGCGCAGGACGGCCCGCCGCTTGCATAATCGCCGAAAAGCAGGTACTATCCGCGCACCTATGGCAAACACCAGTTCAGCGAAGAAGGCAGAGCGCGTGGCAGAACGCCGCCGCGTGTTCAATGTGCGCAAGAAGCGCGCCATGAAGGATGCGGTCAAGACGACCGGCAAGGCCGTTGCTGCAAAGCAGGGGAAGGAGGCGCTCGCCTCGCTTCCGGCGCTTTACCAGGCGATTGATAAGGCCGCCAAGCACGGCACTATAAAGAAGAATACTGCCGCCCGTATGAAGTCGCGCATCACCAAGCGCGCACAGGCGCTCAAATAATAGACGTTAGCCACTAGCGGATAGCCACTAGTGATGAAGATCACGTAAACCGAAAGGGCGGCTATAGGCCGCCCGTTCGGTATCGTGTTCCCGTTGAGATAACAAGCAACCCTATACATGCAGACGAAGTAACCACATTCATTGTCCACTTTGTCCGGTCGGACAAAGTGGACAATGAATGTATCCATGCGAACATGGGTGCATGGAGACGCTTGAATCAACCGCGCGGGCACGGCGACGGCGGATGATGATAGGGGAGGTGATTATCGGAACGTTGTCGCTCGCCGCAACAGTTGGCCTTGTTGTTGCCGCTCCGAATGCCGTGCAATTACTAAAATATCTTGACCTTGGGTCGAGCGGTAGTCGCGATCCGCGCCTGCGCGTCAGCGAGGCGGTTTCTCGGCTGCGGCGTAAAGGTATCGTGGAGTGGAAGCATGAGGGCGGCTCGTGGCGTCTGCGTTTGACGGACAAGGGAAAAGCACAAGCGGTGCGGCTGCAGCGTGGCGCGATACGTATCCCGCAGCCGAAGCGGTGGGATGGCAGGTGGAGATTTGTAATGTTCGACATACCGGAACGACAGCACACACTCCGGCGGCGCGTGCGGCAGATAATTGCCAAACTCGGCTTTCATCAGTTTCAGGAGAGCGTGTGGGTGTATCCGTACGACTGCGAAGAAATCGTTGCGATGCTCAAAGTAGAGCTTGGGACAGGCAACAAGCTGCTCTATGTCGTTGCTGATGCGGTCGAATACGACCTTCCGCTTCGTCGGCATTTCAAGCTGTCTCGATAGAGTCCCGCGTAACGTGCATGCACGTACTCATTGCCCGCTTTGTCCGGTCGGACAAAGCGGGCAATGTTTTGGCGGTACTTTCTTTTGCGTGTAGCAGGCGGGGCGGGAGCACAAAAACAGAAAAGACCCCTTGGAGGGGTCTTTTCTGTTTTTGTGCTCCCGCCAAGAATCGAACTTGGATTACGAACTCCGCAAGCTCGCGTTCTATCCATTAAACTACGGGAGCGTTCAACTAACCGCGATACTGTACCACATCGTGCGTGTTTTTCCACATTCTCCGCATTGCCATATCCGCGCAGTGGGCGCATCATTGCACCATGTCCTTTTTCCCTCACGCATCATCCCGCCGCGGCGCATCCGTCCTTGCGGCGCTCGTCTTCATCGCGCTGGTCGGGCTCATTGCTGGCGGCTTGCAAACACTCGCGCCGAAGGTAGCATTGCAGGAAAGCCAATCGGCGCAAGCTGCAGCACCGATGCCGCCAACACGGCCAGCAGGCTTAGGGGCAGACACAACGCCTTCAGATTGCAAACCGGGGTTTGTGTACAAGCTCGTCACTGTACCCAAGAAACCCCTAGAACAACAGGAGGTAGATTGCTTTGCCGGCGCCAAACTTACATCAGAATATGGCACAAATGTTGAAGATACCCCAGAAAATAGGGCCGCAAATGGATCATACAACACGTCCGCGCTGTCTGATTCCTCGTGCAAAGGAGGAGATAGGGCTAGTATTATTCCGTCGGGTAGTGCTTCAGGCAGTGTGCAGCCTCTGCACAGTAATCTGTGTCGGGTCGTTGAATGCAAGGTGCCGGGTAAACCGTGCGAGGTTGTCGGTACATGCAATGTGCAGTCTGGGAAGATGGTTGGTGATGACGGAAAAGACACGACGCGGTCTTGTAGTGAGCTGAAGGATAAACTTAAGTCTGCTTCAAAAACAGGTTCCGGGGGGGCATCAGACGCTAAGGCGGCGGAACGCGACAAGCTGACCGGGGAATTTAAAGAGAAAGAGAAAGCCATACAGGCCGCACAAGCCGCGGAGAAAGCCGCGAAGGAAAAGGCGGATGCTGCGCGGGAAAACTTTGAGATGGCTCAAAAGGCGGCACAAGGATGCAAGCCGCCCCTCGGGCTGGATTATTTCTCTTGGGAAAAGTGTGCTGTGAGCAGGGAGGTGTATGAAGCCACTAAAAGCAGCAGGGCCTGTTCGACTTCGGGCGGGCAATACTATTGTACGAAAGGCAGTATCGACAAGCTGTTCGACGACTCCTATGCGGCCGATACAAAAGCGCAAGGTGAATTACAGAAAGCGGCAGGGCTGACAAAAGAACTGCAGGGGCAGATGGATGGTCTGAAAGGAAAACTTGCAGGTCTGCAGCCAGCTGGGGGGAATGAGTTTCAGAATTGTGCGGGTAGTGGATTTGCCGGTGCTGGCTGCGGTCAGCAACAAAAAGGAGGCGGCGATGGTCCGCCTGGAGGAGGGCAACCAGATGGTCCACCCGGAGGTGGCGGGCCGCCGAATACATTTGGTGATCCGCAGGGCGGCGGCATGGGAGGTGGTATGGGCGGAGCGATGGGTGGTATCGGCGGTGCATTAGCGCGCATGTTTGGCGGCGGTCAGCAGCGGCAACAGAACCCGTATGGTCAAAACCCATATAACAACCCATACAACCAGCAGATGTGCCAGACGTCATACCAATGCCAGGGCAACACGCTCGTATACCGCACGCCGCAGTGCCAGCAGCAGCCCCTGCAGTACTGCCAGTACGGCTGCGACCAGACCGGCACCATGTGCGCGCAGCAGCCAAGCCCATACGGCCGCGGCACCGACGGCCAGCCCTGCCCGCAGCCGCCCCAGAAGCCAGACAACGGCGAGTGTAGCGCGGGCGTGTGGCAGTCGCTCTCTGCCACCAACAACGGCTGCGTCACCGGCTGGAAGTGTTCGGTGACCGGCAGCCCGACGGCGCCGAAGGCGGAGATAACCTGCACCCCGCAGGTCGCCGACGTCGGCGCGACCGTCTCCATAGAGTACAGCTGCTCGGCAGGGACGGTGACGGCGACCGGCTTCACGGTCGCGTCTTCCACGCTCTCCGGTACCGCAAGCGCCGTCGTGCCCGCACCCGCCCAGGGCTCGAACCTCGCCACCTTCGGCATCACCTGCGCCAAGGACGGCCTCACGGCAGGCGCCCAGTGCAACGTGCAGGTGGCCCGGCCATCGATCGTCCTGGTGGCCAACCCCAAGAAGGTGAAGGCCGGCGAGAGTGCCACCGTGGGCTGGGTGACCGCGGGCATGCGCTCCTGCGTCGTCTCCTCTCCCGATTCCGCCGCCTTCACCGACGCCAACAAGAACAACACCAGCATCAACGGCGTGGCGCAGACCCCGGCGATCAACAGCCCGATGACCATCCGCATCACCTGCGAGACCTTGGGCGGTGCGACGAAGAGTGCGGAGACGCGCATCGAGGTGGAGTAACGGTTTGATATATCAAACCATGCGTACCGCAGTGATTACCAAGGGGAGCCCTTGGTATTGATAGTGAGGAACAACGAAGGCGGCCGCGCGCAGCGCGGCCGCCTTGCGTTTGTGATGGTGTTCAAAAACCGAAGAACCGAAGGATACGGTGACCGAGCGGCTCATGCATCTCGCGTTCCTCCTTCACATACGCGCGCATGATCTCGCGTACGAGCGACACGTCGGCATCGCCCAACGGCACGATCAGATTAGGAGAGAGGACGGTGGTGGTGTCGAGGAATAACGCCGGCTCGCCATCATGCAACTCTCCGATCCAGAACGCGAGCATATCGGCGTACTTGTGCAGGCGGCCGTGCGTGGCAAGGCCTTCTTCGGAGAGCGTGAACTCCATCACCTGCGGCTGTCGCCGCGCGATGAGCGCGATCGTCGTCGCGGCGGTGAAGATGACGAGCGCGAAGAAGAAATCGTGGAAGAGGATGCTGACGATGGCGCCGCACACGGCGACGACGCCGAGCGCCCAATACCAGTCGCTGCCTTGCTCGATATGCCAATGCTCGTAGGCGTACCAGCGCAGCACATCCTCTTCTTCGTCGTGCATACGGTGCGCTCATTGTAGCATCAGGGAAATGCGCGGAATCGCGCGCCGTGGTACAACGGTGAGACGGAGAGGTGGCAGAGTTGGTCTATCGCACCTGTCTTGAAAACAGGAGTGTCGCAAGGCACCGTGGGTTCGAATCCCACCCTCTCCGCCCATGCAGATATCGGGCATTGTCACAGAAGGACGGCATCGCGGGCGCGAACTGGGCTACCCGACGATAAATATTCCGCTCGGCGACGCGGCGTTGTCGGGCGTGTATGCCGGGCGCGTGCGGGTGGACGACGCATGGCACGATGCGGCCTTGTTCGCCGATGCGGGGCGGGGCGTTCTTGAAGCACATCTGCTCAATGTTGTCAGCGACCTGTACGGACGTGAAGTGACGATGGTGCCGATAGAGAAACTGCGCGATGCGGTGCATATCGCGGACGACGACGTGCTCAAGCACCTGATTGCCGATGATATCGCGCGGACTCGCGACGTGCTTGCGAATACGGTGCGCGTCATGGTGTTCGGCACGTTCGACATAGTGCACAAGGGACACACGAACTTGTTTGAGCAGGCGCGAACGCTTGCGGCACATCCGTATCTGATCGTGTCCATCGCGCGCGACGCGTCCGTCCTGCGTATCAAGGGTACGGCGCCGCGGCACACGGAGGTGCAGCGGCTTGCGCAGGTTGCGGCGCACCCGCTCGTGCACGAGGCGGTCTTGGGTGACGCGGAAGGATACATGTCGCATATCGTCGCCGCGCAGCCCGACATCATTGCGCTCGGATACGATCAGCAGGGCGAATATGTGGAACACCTGGAACGGGATCTGCGCGGTGCGGGGCTGTCGACGCGCGTCGTGCGCTTGCAAGCGTTCGAACCGGAGATATACAAGACGTCGAAGCTTCGTACAGACGTATGACACCTATCCCCAGCGCAGAGGACCCGCAGGACACGCGTACGTGCCCGCGCGTGGTGTATGATACATGAGCGGACCCACGTCAGACCCCGACGGGGGTCCGTTTTTGTATACTGTAGCCATGAGACATATCGGCATAGATTTCGGGTGTGTGCGCATCGGCATCGCGGTGTCTGACGCTGCGGGCTCCATCGCATTTCCGCGCGCGGTCATCGCGAACGATGAGAAGGCGGTTGCGTATATTACGCGGCTTGTGGAGGATGAGCAGGCGGGCGTGGTCGTCGTGGGCGACGCACGCGCGTTTAGCGGCGGCGAGAACGACGTGACGGCCGCGGCCGATCGTTTTGCTGCCGCACTCGCTGCGGCACTGGCAGTGCCGGTTGCCCGTGCGCCAGAGGCATGGAGTTCGGCGGAAGCGGCGCGCTACGCACCACACGGCAAGAAGCACGATGATGCGTCGGCCGCAGCCATCATCTTGCAGCGGTTTCTCGATGGGGTAGAGTAGCGGTATGGAAACACCCGACACACCCGGCGTGAACGTGAAGCCGGAGGTATCGTACGATGACTTTGCCAAGCTCGACATACGCATCGGCACAGTCGTCGCGGCCGAGATGGTGCCTGAGGCCGACAAGCTCATAAAGTGCACAATTGATTTCGGTGGGCTTGGGGTGCGCACCATCGTTTCCGGCATCGCCGAATATATCGCACCCGAAGCGTTGGTGGGGAAGCAATTGCCGTATGTGGTGAACCTTGCGCCGCGTACGCTCAAGGGCGTCGTGAGCGAAGGCATGCTCGTCGCCGGGCAAGATGACGCCGGACTCGCACTCGTAGTGCCTGAACGCGAGGTCATGCGCGGTACGAAACTGTCGTAGTATTCCGCCGGCTCGGCTCGGGTACCGCAGGCTTTCAAACATCCTCTAACGCGCCGCATTATTATGCGCGACGATGCTATACTTTTCGCATGGCGAGCAGTTCTTCCGTGCACGCGCCGACACAGAGCGTCATAGACGCGTTCTTCCCCGTGCCGCAGCTTTTGGCGCCGTCGTCGATGGGTGTTGATATCTCGGATTCGTCCATCAAGTGGCTCGTGCTTGAGCAGGCGCCGCACGGATTCCGTGTCGCGGGATTCGGCGATACGAAACTCCCCGAAGGCATCGTCGTGGGCGGCACGGTGCGCGACGTTGCCGCGCTCGGCGCCGCGCTCGCGCCCCTGGTCGACGCCTCCGGCGGCGTGCGCTACGCGCACGCCGCGCTTCCCGAAGAAGCGGCCTATGTATTCAGCATGCATGCGCCCCAGGGCTCGAGCCGCGATCAGATCCTTAAGATGATCGAGTTCGAATTCGAGGGCCGTGTGCCCATCAAGCCCTCGGCTGCCGTGTACGACTACGACATCATCGACGAGCACGATGCCGCCGAAGGCATAGAACTTGCGGTCACGGTGTTCCCGAAGGATCTCGCTGAAAGTTACGCGGCGGCGTTTTCCGTCGCGGGCATCGAGCTCTTGTCGCTTGAGATCGAGGCGCGATCTATCGCGCGTGCCGTCTCAAGCGGAAAGTCGGACGAGCCGATAACGCTCTTAGTCGACTTCGGCGGGACGCACACCGGATTCGCCGTCTTGAAGCGAGGTATTCCCATCTTCACCTCGACGGTGGAAGTGGGCGGCAATGCGATGCTGCGCGGGCTTGCCGACAAGCTCGGCATCTCCTATGAAGAGGCACAAGAACTCAACAACGAGCAAGGGTTGACGCCGCAGACGCCCCAGGCGAAGCAGGCGGCCGAGGTGCTGACGATGACCGCCGCCGTGCTTGCCGACGAAGTGACGCGCCACTATCGTTTCTGGGATACGCGACGCGACGAGCGGGGCGATCGCATGACGCCGGTTGCGCGCGTGCTTCTGGTCGGCGGCAACGCGAACCTCAAGGGGCTGGGCAGTTACATCGCCGGGCGCGTTCAGGCGCCGACCGAACGCGGCAACGTATGGTTGCGCGTCGGAACCTTCGACGAATACATCCCGCCCATCGACTGGCGCGCCTCGCTGCAGTTTGCGACCGCTATCGGGCTCGCGTTGCGCGGCGCATAACGAACGCATATGGCAAACCTGCTTCCGCCTGCTTTCGCCCGCACCGTACTTCGCGACACAAGCGTGCGCTTCGCGGCCGTGGCCGCCGCCGCGATTGCGGGTCTCGGCATGTTTTTCATCGTCGCCCTGACGCCGACCTATGTGCTGGTGGCGGGGGATACCCCGGCGACATCGACTTCGGCGACGACGAAGGCAGAGGATGAGGCAGTGCTCGCCCGCGCGCAGGCGCTCGTCGAGCAGCTTGCGCCGCATGCCGCCGCCGGTACTACGCTGCCCGCCATCCTGACCGCGCTCTCGCTGCGTCCCGCAGGCGTGCACATCATCTCTATCTCGTACGCCGCGGGGAAAAACGGTACCGATACGGCGACCTTGGCCGGCAGCGCCGATCGGCGCGAGGATCTTGAGGCATATCGCAGCGCCTTACAGACCTCCGGGGCGTTTGCGAGCGTGTCCATACCGGTCGCAGCTCTCGTGGGTACGACACAAGGCGAGTTCACGGTGACCCTAACAGGGAACTTCTGATGACTATGACCGCGCTCTATAAACATCTCGTCCTCCTGGTCCTCTTCTCGCTTTTGGCGGGCGCGTCATGGGTTGTCGCGTGGTACGCGAATGCGTCGCTTTCGGCGATGCGCGACGCGAAGGTCGCGGCGCGCGCGGCGGTGCAGCAAGAGATGCGAGACAACGCCTCAGCGGCGCTTCTGCACAGTGCGGTCGAGGAGTCGACTGACATGCGCACACAGCTTGAACGAGTGGCGAGCGCCGACGTGGTGTCGCTTGCGACGGCTATCACGCAGGCGGCAACGGCGGCGGGAGCTGTCGTGCGCGTGACCGATGTCGGCCCCGTTCCTGATATCGACGTAGGGCGTGCCAAGCAGACCGGCGTACATACCGTCGGCTATTCCGTAGAGGCGACGGGTACCTTTGCACAGCTGGCATCGGTCGTCGCGCTCTTGGAGACACTGCCGGCACCGTCGTCCGTCGATCAATTCACGCTCGCGCGTGTCTCCGGCGGCAACGGCTGGCGGCTTTCGGTGCGCCTGCGCGTCTTAACCGCCGTCAGCGCGACATGATATACGCCGTATGAACACCTCTCGTGACCCGCTGCTTTCGTCCGCGCGCGCGGCATGGCGCATCAAGACCGACCCGGAGAGCGTGCGCCCGCTCGCGCGCCTGTTCTGGCGCATGACACTCACCACTGTCACGGTGTCGGCCGTGTGCATCATCGTGGCCGCCGGGTACTTCTTCCTTGCTACACAGAGTGCCATCAACCCAGTGGACGCGCTTCCGGTCAAGCGGAACCAACGGCTCGACCGCGACAAGCTTGATGCGGTACTCTCCGGTATCGCGGCGCGGGAGCAGGCGTTCGCTGAACGGACCGTTCCCGCAAGTATCCCGCCGGATCCGTCGCGCTAGCGTTCGCGCAGTTCCGCGGCGCGGTGTATGCTCAAAACGCCCCTGTAGTTAAATGGATATAACTGCGGACTTCTAAGCCGCTATTCGAGGTTCGATTCCTCGCGGGGGCACCGACTGAACGAAGTGAAGGAGATGCGCCCGATCGCAGTGACTGCGACCAATTTTGCATGGCCGTACTCGGTCATAGCAAAATGGAAGTACTCTGTGTGGTGCACACTGCGCGACGAGGAATCGAACGCCGGAGCGATGCCGAGCCACCAGGCGAGGCCGCGAGGCGGTGCCCAGCCCGAGGAGCCCGACGGGGCGACGAGAGGCGAGGGAGATTCCTAGCGGGGGCACAAAACGAGGTGGGCGATACAGACCCGGTCACAGATATTTTGCTCGCCGTCGCTCGCAAAATTCCGCGACCCCGCCTCGGCGCCCCGCTTGCTAGCGAGGACCCCCTGCCTCCGGCTTTCGAGTCCTCTATCGCCCAGAAAAGCATAGACCCCGGAGACATGCTCCGGGGCCGTGCTTTCAGTGGGCGATAGAGGACTCGAACCTCTGACCTTTTCGGTGTAAACGAATTGCTCTACCAACTGAGCTAATCGCCCGCCAGCGCCTATACTAGCCGCATTTGCTCGCCTTGGCCAGTTGTGCTACAGTGCCGCCACTATGGCAACGGGAATCACGGTTTCGCCGGTCAATATGGAGGCGCGTCAGAAGCTCGGCATCCGCGCGGGCGACACGGTTCGCGTCTGGCAGAAGATCGAGGAAAAGGGCAAGTTCCGTCTGCAGGCCTTCGAGGGGCTCGTCTTGGCCGTGAAGCACGGCACCGAGGCGGGCGGCACGTTCACCGTGCGCCGCGTCGCCTCGGGCGTGGGCGTCGAGAAGGTGTTCCCGCTCTACTCGCCGATGATCGACAAGATTGAGATCGTGAAGCGTGCAACCGTGCGCCGCGCCAAGCTCTACTACATCCGCGAGAAGGTCGCCCGCGAAGCGCGCCGCCTCCTGCGCCGTACGCGCATGCTGGGTGCGTCGTCGGCAACGTTTGAGGCGGAGGATCAGGCGGTTGCTGCTGCGGCAGAGGCCGAGGTGAAGGCCGCCGAAGAGGTTGCTGCGAAGGCCGAGGAGTCTGTCGAAGTGGACGTCGCTCCGGCAGAAGAACTTGCCACAGAAGCGACGGACGCAAAGCCCGAGTAACCACGTACATGCGAAACGGAGAACTGCGGCACTCGCCGCAGTTTTTCATTTGTCCAATAAATTGGTATACGCTATTACCTTGAGCACATGCTATCATGTGATGCATGGGGAAGCGTGGGAAAAAGCCGAAGCGAGCATCTCCTCCGCAGTGGTCTGCAGAGTTTGCCTATGCCGTTGGTTTGCTGGCGACTGATGGCAGCTTGTCAAATGACGGCAGGCACATTGTATTCGTGTCGCAAGATCGCGAGCAGTTGGAAAACATGATGCGTGCGCTCGGTATTCGCGTCTCGATTGGCGAAGTTGTATCTGGCTACACAAAGAAGAAGGCGACACGCATTCAATTCGGAGATGTTGTGCTCTATCGGTTTCTGTTGGACATAGGACTGATGCCGAATAAGACTAAAATCATCGGCATTATCAAAGTGCCGGACGCATATTTTTTCGATTTCCTTCGGGGTTCCTTAGACGGCGACGGTAGTTTCTATTCCTACTGGGATCCGCGTTGGCCGTCGAGCTTTATGTACTATCTCTCGTTTGTGTCTGCCAGTGAGGCACATATCGGCTGGCTGCGACAGACACTGCAACGTCTCTTGAGCGTGAAAGGGAGCATATCTCAGGATCGCAAGAAAAATACAATCCAGCTCAAGTACGCGAAGAAAGAAGCACTCACCATTATTCGTTCCATGTACCACTCGAAAGAGTGCATATGCCTTGCTCGCAAAAAGTTGAAGATTCAGGCGGCTTTAGGTATGATGGGTGAGCGGTTTTGAGCCCGGGTGTTGAAATTGGTAGACATTTATCCTTGAGGTGGATAAGCCCGCAAGGGCGTGGAGGTTCGAGTCCTCTCCCGGGCACAACAAAAACGGTATGATGGAATACGTATTCAATACCGTATACGAATATCGCAGCAAGTACGGCCTGACGCAGGAAGAGCTTGCCGCACAAGTCGGTGTGTCGCGCCAGACCATCATTTCCATCGAAAAGGGGAATTACACGCCCTCTGTATTACTCGCGCTCAAGATCGCGGCGGCGTTCAAGACGTCCGTCGAGGATCTGTTCAAGATACGCTATGAGAAATAATACCTGGTGCCCGTACTTCACCACGCTGGTGCTCGTCGCACTCCTCGCGCTTCTCTTCAGCAGCGCATCGTGGATGCCGCCTATGGGTGCCATGCTCGCACTGTTGGCTGCGGCGGTACTCCTTGCGGTGTTCGCCGGTTTCGTGATGAAAGAGAACGGCGGCGATGAGCGCGACATGCTGCACCGCCTCAACGCCGGGCGTACCGCGTACCTCTCGGGGCTCGGCGTACTTACGTTCGCGCTTGTCGCGCAGGGACTCGCGCATGACATCGATCCATGGATACTCTTGGCGCTCGGTGTCATGGTGCTTGCGAAGGTGGTGTCGCACCACTACTCTGACCGATATCAATAAGTAGTAGGTGGTGTGTAAAACTAACTTTACATGCGCTGGTGTGCGGCTACAATAGGTCGCATGGCGCTTCTCATCATCTCGTTCATCGCGGGACTCTTGACGGTCTTGGCGCCGTGCATCCTGCCTCTTTTGCCGGTCGTCGTGGGATCGTCGGCGTCGGGGCGCAGCCGCGCAACACCCTACATCGTCGTCGCATCGCTCGCGGCGTCCATCATCGCGTTCACGTTCCTCTTGAAAGTGTCGAGTTCGTTCGTCATGGTGCCGCCGTACGCGTGGACGTATCTTTCGGGCGGCATCCTTGTCGTGTTCGGCCTCGTGCTCGTGTTTCCGGGTTTGTGGGAAGGTATCCCTGGCATGGCGCGCTTGTCGGCAAACTCGAACAAGCTCGTCGGCGCCGGCTATCAGAAACAGAGCGTGTGGGGCGACGTCATCATCGGCGCGGCGCTGGGCCCCGTGTTCTCGTCATGCTCGCCGACATATTTCGTCATCCTCGCGTCGGTCTTGCCGGTGTCGTTCACGCTCGGTACCGCGTACCTCTTGGCGTATGTGTTCGGGCTGTCGCTCGTGCTGCTCCTTGTCGCGCTTCTCGGCCAGCGTTTCGCCGATCGGCTGACGGGCATCGCCGATTCGCGCGGCGCGCTCAAGCGCGGCGTCGGCGTCCTGTTTATCGTACTCGGACTCCTTATCGCATCCGGATACGAGAAGCGGATCGAGGTATGGTTGTTAGCAAACGGGTTCGACATCGTATCTCTGGAGCAGTCGTTATTACAAACATTCACTCGCTGAAGTATGAAAGCTGAATACATCGTCGGCGCATTAGTGGTGGTGCTTGCGGGAACGGGGCTGGCGTTCCTCTATCTCGGGCCTGTGCCGGGGAGGGGGAGTGCGGTGTGCGAGGCGAGCAGCACCTGTCCGCCGCAGAACATGGACGTGCCGGAACAGCGCGGCGAGCCGTACAAGGAGATCGTAGACCCGTCGGGGTTCGTGAATACCGAACCGTTCACGCTCGGGGAGTTCATCGGCAAGAAAGTCATCCTGCTCGATTTTCTGACCTACAGCTGCATCAACTGCCAGCGCACATTCCCGTACCTCAACGCATGGGACGAGAAGTATCGCGACCAGGGGCTCTTGATCGTCGGCATACACACGCCGGAGTTCGCGTTTGAGAAGGATATACGGAACGTGCGTGACGCGATGAAGAAGTTCGGCATCACGCACCCGATCGTACTCGATAACGACTATGCGACGTGGCGCGCATACGGCAATAATTACTGGCCGCGCAAGTACCTCATAGACATACATGGCTCAATCGTCTACGACCACATCGGCGAGGGCGCCTACGAAGAGACCGAACAGAAGATACGCGAGCTTTTGGCCGAGCGCGCGCGAGTGTTGGGCGAGGAAACGCAGGCGAACGGCGCCTTGGCGGCAAGCGTGGTTGCACCGACGACGATCGCGGCGAACAGCCCCGAGACGTACTTCGGTTCGGCGCGCAATGAGCTGTTAGGCAACGGCGTGCCGGGTGCAAGCGGCATACGGACGTTTACGCTGCCGGAGACGTTTCGCCGCGACACGCTCTACTTGGGCGGTTCGTGGGAGGTGATGCCGGAATATGCGCGTACTACGAACGCGGAAGCGCGCATCGCGTACCGGTTCGACGCCAGGAATGTGTATTTCGTCGCCGGTGCCGCAGGGCCGATAGAGGTGACGGTACTGGTGGACGGGAAGGAAACGAAGCGGCTGACGATACGCGCCAACACGCTCTACATGCTCGTCGAGAATGCGACGCCGGGCGAGCACGTGCTTGAGCTGATCATCCACAATCCCGGTCTGGAGGCGTATACGTTTACGTTCGGATGATGCGGCATAGCAGCCCATGTTCGCGGAGTGTATCATCGAGGAACAGGGAAAGCATATAGTGCAAGTGCAATCCTCCAATACCACTCAATCAATCAACGCGGCACTGGTCTTCTTGCGTGCGGCTGCGATGAGGGTGCGCGGAAAAAACTCGTTGTACTCTTCCTCATTGAACCATGCGCATTTGATGTCGAAGAGTGGTAGGCCGGGCACAAGTCGGGTGAGTGCGAGCGCGTAGAGCGTGAGTTGCGCTACCGGCTTGTTCGTGCGCGCATCGGGCTTGTAGTCGAGGATGTGCACAGCGCCGTTGCGGACCTGCAGGAAGTCCATGTGGCCGGTGACGAGGCGCGGAATCGGCGTACCGGATTCGTCGTATTGCCGGGGAATAAGTTCGAGCTTGTGCTGGCGTTCCAAGGCGGCTATATCGGGCTCGGTGAGCCATAGTGGGACTTCCATGGCGAGCGTCACGCTGTCATTGGCGAGCATGAAGCGCTGGAGGCGCTCGTGGCGCAATTTGTTGTCGCCGGTTGCGGGAATGATGAGTGCGGCCGCCTGCGTTGCCATGTTTGACTTGGTATTGACGATGACAGAGCGTATGTCTGCCCACACAAACTTCGATTGCGAGGCGCGAGAGGTTGTGCTGTTTTGTGCGCCGCCACCGTTTGGAGTTTTGGCCATCGCGTGCGGCGGCTCGTCGCGAAAGAGATCGTGCGGGCAGATGCGCGGGACAGCTTCGAGGAAGTCGGCAAGCGCGGCAAAGCGCGCGGAAGATTGTTGGCGAAGCGGTGCATTTGCTGGTGCAGAGGCGCGTTTGTCATCAAGGAGTCCCGCGCGCAGAAAGGCGAGTTTGGCGCGATGGAAAGCATAGCCGTAGATTTGGCGGTGATAGAGTTTGATGGAGCGGACGACGGCGTACGGAGGAAACAGCGCACGGCTTTTGCGGCGCCAGCGGCGAAAAGAAATGACGGCTGCGTTATCGGTAATCCATGTGTCGATGGTTGAGACCGCGACGGCGCGGCCGGTTTTGGATTTCAGTTTTGCTGCCGTTTCTTCGCGTGTGTAGCCGAGATTGTAAAGGGTAAGTGCTTCGGTGACGATATGTAGGGGGTAGGTTTTGTGGCGCAAGGCCTCCGGCGAGGGTGTAAAGGTGCGCTTGCACGATGAGCACGATCACATTTGCACGATTTCGAGTTTCTTCTTGCGCGTACCGCGGCGCACGATTGTCTTGCTCCCGCAGTGAGGGCAATCCTCTGGGCGCTTGGACGTATGCGGCGCGAGTGCGATGCGCGGGACGGGGGAGTGTTTCTTGCCAGTGGGCATACTGGGGTGGTGCGGAGAGTGTCGCAGTGTTCGACGTCGCGCGGGTCCGCTGTGCCACGAGTTTTTGGGCGGCGGATTTTGTATGATGAATGTAAAGGATTTTAAGAGGTACGTGCGAGAGATTTTGGTCGGCAAACGCGGGGCTTTCGTATCACGAATACTGGGGGGTCATAGCGGGGTAAAGATCGTGGTTGAGCGACGATCTTTGGTTTGGTCGGCCAGGCGCCGCGCTGGCTGCCGGTTGTTGTTCTGCTGGCGGGGCGCTGCTGTCCGCGTTGTCTGTGGGTGGCGGATTGTCATTTGCCGGCGCCGGTGGAGTGAAGGGGTCGCTATTTTCGCTCGGTGGGCCATCGCCGTTTTGTTGCGGGGATGTGCCGATGTCCGTTGACGGGGTGCTCGTGGCTGGCTGTTCGTCGATGGGCGGGGTCGAGGGCGCCTGCTCGGAAGATGCTGGTGTCGTTATCGCCGTGGATGGTGCCTGCGATGATGGATCAACTTCAGGGGATGACGGCCCCACGACGTTGATACTCTGGGAGCCGCCGTTGGTGCTCAACAGAGCGGCGAGTTGGTCGCCGGTGACGCACACGTTCGAGCCGTCGGACTTTGTGACGCACAAGCGGTTGGACACAGTGAGGTCGCGCGTTGAGAAGCGCTCGGCGAAACCCAACACTGCCGCGTTGAGCGTGTCGAGCTTCGCCGAAAGCTCCTTGATGGCGTTGATGACGGCGGCAATGAGCGGACGATCTTGGAGGGTGAGGTAGCCACTGGTGCTTGAGCCGATGGCTTCGGGGATGGCGGCCTGCACGTTCTGTGCGGAGAAGCCTGCGTATTGCGTGCTCGTGTCGAGACCCGAGCGCAGGTTCCAGTGATACTGAATAGGGGAGAGTTGCAGTACGTCGGACAGGCCGCGAGTGAATGCACCGTCGATATTCTTCAGTCGCTCGTCGGATGATACGGAGAGATTGCCCGATGCGTCTGTCGTGAGCGTACCCGCGCCGAAGTTGGAGAAGCGCACGGTGCCGGTGGTGTGCAACTGTGCTGTCGGCGTCGTCGTACCGATGCCGACGTTGCCGTCCTTCAAAATCATACTCACTGTTCCGCCAGATTCATCCAAGTTTTGGACGAACCTCAGGCCATTTAAAACATCTATGCCGTAGTTTGTGTTTGCAGCACTATAGAAATGGATGCCAGGGGTATCTGCTCCCCCATTGTCCAAATCAATGTCACCACTCTGCCCCGACGCCTTGGCGAATGTGTTTGTACCGACAAACATCCTACCTCCACGAACATCCAGCAGTGCCCCAGGCCCCGTCGTCCCGATGCCGACGTTGCCATTGGTATCAATTGAAACCTTTTTAGCCCCAGCGATTGTGAAGTCCAAAGTTGAACCGCCAACTTGTAAAGGCTGATAAGAACCAACGCCTGTCGGGT
>Ga0233425_10003602_pt1 | contig 27771 bp, 24 predicted proteins | sample Watercolumn_Towu_2_FD_181712 | JGI IMG/M metagenome (GOLD analysis project Ga0233425, IMG submission 181712) | Freshwater microbial communities from Lake Towuti, South Sulawesi, Indonesia - Watercolumn_Towuti2014_140_MG | ecosystem: Environmental > Aquatic > Freshwater > Lake | place...
GCGGGCCGAGATGGCGCGGCTCGCCCGGGCCGGCGGCGTGAGCCTCGACGGGGTCGAGGTGGCGGACGTGTCGAAACGCCTCCTCGTGACGCCCGACCTGCCGGCGCGGATGCAGGTCGACGGCGAGCCGCTGGACCCGCCGCAGGGGCTGGTGCTGATGCTGCACAAGCCGGTCGGCATGACCTGCTCGCACAAGGAGGACGGGCCGCTGGTCTACGACGTCCTGCCCGACCGCTGGCGACGCCGCGATCCCGCCATCTCGACCATCGGGCGGCTCGACAAGGACACCTCCGGCCTGCTGCTGATGACGGACGACGGCGGCCTGCTGCACCGGGTGATCAGCCCGAAGAAGAACGTCGCCAAGGTCTACCGCGCGACGCTGGCGCGGCCCCTGGCCGGGACCGAGGCGGCGCTGTTCGCCTCGGGCGAGCTGATGCTCGAGGGCGACGACCGGCCTCTGAAGCCGGCCGGGCTGGAGGTTCTCTCGCCGACCGAGGCCCGCGTCACGGTGACCGAGGGCCGCTACCACATGGTCCGCCGCATGTTCGCGGCCGTCGGCAATCACGTCGAGGCGCTGCACCGGGAGCGCCTGGGCGGCCTGGCCCTGCCGGACGACCTGGCGCCCGGCGCATGGCGCCTGCTGGACGACGGCGAAATCGCCGCCATCTTCGCGGGATGAGCGTCCTCGCCAAGATCTGCGGCCTGACCACGTCCGAAACCCTCGACGCGGCGCTCGCCGGCGGCGCGGCCTTCGTCGGGGCGGTCAGCTTTCCGAAGAGCCCGCGCCATCTCGAGCTGATCGCCGCCGCCGCCCTGTTCGAGCGCGCCCGCGGCCGGGCCAGGGTGGTGGCGGTGACCGTCGACGCCGACGACGCCCTGCTGACCGAGATCGCCCTCATCCTCCGACCGGACCTGATCCAGCTGCACGGCGCCGAGACGCCGGAACGGGCGGCGCAGGCGCGGCTGCTGACCGGGGCGGGGATCATCCGGGCCCTGCCGGTGCGGACGGCGGCCGACCTCGAGGCCGCCGCGGCCTTCGAGCCGGTGGTCGACTGGCTGATGTTCGACGCGAAGCCGCCGGAGGGGGCGGCCCTGCCCGGCGGGGTGGGGGCGAGCTTCGACTGGAGCCTGCTGGCGGGGCGGTCGTTCGCGAAGCCGTGGTTCCTCGCCGGCGGCCTGTCGCCGGACAACCTGGCCGGGGCGGTGCGCATCACCGGCGCGCCTGCGGTCGATGTGTCCTCTGGCGTCGAAAGCGCGCCCGGTGTTAAGGACCCCGGCCGGATCGCGGCCTTTCTGGAGGCGGCGAGGTCGGCCTGATTTCCGCCGCTCCCCCGCGCGAGTTTCCGTCCGTGAACGCCATTCTCCCCAACGCCTACGCCTGGCCCGACGCCGAGGGCCGCTTCGGCCCCTACGGCGGCCGCTTCGTCGCCGAGACCCTGATGCCGCTGATCCACGAGCTGGATGCGGCGTACGAGGCGGCGAAGGCCGATCCCTCGTTCCAGGCCGAGCTGGACGGCTTCCTGACCGACTACGTCGGCCGGCCCAGCCCCCTGTACCTGGCCGAACGCCTGACCGAACACCACGGCGGCGCCGACATCTGGTTCAAGCGCGACGAGCTGAACCACACCGGCGCCCACAAGGTGAACAACTGCATGGGCCAGATCCTGCTGGCCATGCGCATGGGCAAGACCCGGATCATCGCCGAGACCGGCGCCGGCCAGCACGGCGTGGCCACCGCCACCGTCTGCGCCCGATTCGGTCTGCCCTGCGTCATCTACATGGGCGCCGCCGACGTCGAGCGGCAGTCGCCCAATGTGTTCCGCATGAAGCTCCTCGGGGCCGAGGTGGTGCCGGTGACCTCGGGCCGCGGCACGCTGAAGGACGCCATGAACGAGGCGATGCGCGACTGGGTCACCAATGTCGCCGACACCTACTACCTGATCGGCACCGCGGCCGGGCCGCACCCCTATCCGGCCATGGTGCGCGACTTCCAGTCGGTGATCGGGCGCGAGGTGCGCGCCGCCATGCTGGCCCGCCGCGAGAAGCTGCCGGACGCCTGCGTGGCGGCGATCGGCGGCGGTTCGAACGCCATCGGCCTGTTCCACCCGTTCATCGAGGACGCCGGCGTGCGCCTGATCGGCGTCGAGGCCGCCGGCCGCGGGCTGGAGGGCTCCGAACACGCGGCCAGCCTGCAGGGCGGCCGTCCCGGCGTGCTGCACGGCAACCGCACCTATCTGCTGCAGGACGCGGACGGCCAGATCCTCGAGGGCCACTCCATCTCCGCCGGCCTCGACTATCCGGGCATCGGCCCCGAGCACGCCTGGCTGAAGGACATCGGCCGCGCCGAGTACCGCGCCGCCACGGACGCGGAGGCGCTGGAGGCGTTCCAGCTGTGCGCCCGCCTGGAGGGGATCATCCCGGCGCTGGAGCCCAGCCACGCCCTCGCCCGGATCGGCGAGATCGCGAAAGAGGTGGGCAAGGGCGGCGACGTCGTGCTCAATATGTGCGGGCGGGGCGACAAGGACATCTTCGCCGTGGCGAAGCACCTGGGCGTGGAGCTCTGACGACCATGAACATTCCCGGCCTGATCGCCGCGGCGGCCCTGTTCGCGGCGCCTGCGGCGCTCGCGGCGGCCCAGGAGACCCCGGCCGCGCCCGAACAGCTCGTGCTGCCGGGCGCCACCCTGGCCCCCGACTGCGGCAATCTTTACGGCCTCGCCGGCCGCGCCTTCTGCGTCAGCGCCCCTCTGGCGGGCATCGGCGCCCTCGCCGACGCCTACGTCGCCGATCTGCAGACCCGCGGCTGGATCCCCGCCGGCGGCGAGGACAACCGCGTGGTCTTCGTGCGCCGCCGCGACGGCGGCGGCTGCGACGGCCTGCAGATGCAGGCCTTCTACGACACCTCCCGCCCGGCCGGCCCCGAAGCCATCGGCTACCTCGGGTTCGGACCCATTCCCGGCGACGTCTGCGCCGGACAACCCCCCGCCGAGACGCCCGCGCCGCAACCATGACCACCGCCCGCATCGACGCCCGTTTCGCCGCCCTGAAGGCGGAGGGACGGGCCGGTTTCGTCGCCTATGTCATGGCCGGCGATCCGTCCCCCCACGAGGCGCTCGACATCCTGCGCGGCCTGCCTGCGGCCGGCGCCGACCTGATCGAGCTCGGCTTCCCCTTCTCCGATCCGATGGCCGAGGGCCCGCCGATCCAGCGCGCCGCCCTGCGCGGCCTCCGGTCCGGGCTGACGCTCAGGGGGACGCTGGATCTGGCCGCGGCCTTCCGCGCCGGCGACGCCGACACGCCGCTGATCCTGATGGGCTATCTCAATCCGCTGGAAAGCTACGGCCTGTCCGCCTTCGCCCGGGACGCGGCGGCGGCGGGCGTGGACGGGCTGATCGTGGTCGACTGTCCGCCCGAGGAGGCCGGCCCCCTGACCGCCGCCCTCGACGCCGTCGGGATTTCGCTGATCCGGCTGGCGACCCCGACCTCGGACGACGCCCGCCTCAAGACCATCGCCGAGGGGACGTCCGGCTTCGTCTACTACGTCTCCGTCGCCGGCGTGACGGGGGTCAAGGAGGCGGAGGCGGTCGCGGTCGCTCCGGCGGTGGAGCGGGTGCGCCGCGCCTCCGGCCTGCCGGTGGCCGTCGGCTTCGGGGTGAAGACCCCCGAGCGCGCCGCGAGCATCGCCCGGGTCGCCGACGCGGTCGTGGCCGGCTCGGTGCTGGTGGACGAGGTGGCGGCGGCGCTGGCCGAGAACGCCCCGGCCGCGCCGCGCGTTCTGGCGAAGGTCCGGGCCCTGGCGGACGCCGTCCGGGGTGCAAGGACGCCGGAAACCGTCTAAAGCGCCGCCCATGGTCGACAAGAACAAGCCCCAGACCGAGAAGCGCGGCGGCTGGCTGAGCCGCTTCGCCCCCGGCGTCCGCAAGATCGTCAGCCGGCGCGACACGCCGGACAATCTCTGGGTCAAGGACCCGGACACCGGCGAGATGCTGTACCGCTCGGACCTCGAGGGCTCCCTCTGGGTGACGCCGTCGGGCCGGCACATGCGCATCGACGCCCCGACCCGCCTGCGCTTCACCTTCGACGGCGGGGTCTATGAGGCGATCGAGACGCCGGAGGTGCCCGAGGACCCGCTGAAGTTCTCCGACGGCAAGCCCTACCGGCAGCGGCTGGAGGCGGCGCGCAAGGCCGCCGGCCGCAAGGACACCATGGCCATCGGCTTCGGCGCCGTCGGCGGAACCGCGGCGGTGGTCATCGTCCAGGACTTCACCTTCATGGGCGGCTCGCTCGGCATGGCCGCGGGCGAGGCCTTCATCGCCGCCGCGCGCGAGGCGATCTCGCGGGGCGTTCCCCTGGTCTGCTTCACCGCCGCCGGGGGCGCGCGGATGCAGGAGGGGGCGCTCAGCCTGATGCAGATGGCCCGCACCACCCTGGCCATCCAGGAGCTGAAGGCCGCGCAGCTGCCCTTCGTGGTGGTGCTGACCGACCCGACCACCGGCGGCGTCACCGCGAGCTACGCCATGCTGGGCGACGTCCATCTGGCCGAGCCGGGGGCCCTGATCGGCTTCGCCGGCCCGCGGGTCATCGAGGCCACCATCCGCGAAAAGCTGCCGCCGGGCTTCCAGCGCGCCGAATACCTGCAGGAGAAGGGCATGGTCGACAAGGTCGTGACCCGCGCCGACCTGCCGCGCGTGATCGGCCAGATCCTGTCGATGCTGATGGGCGGGACGCGCCGCGCGGCCTAGAACCGCCCGATGGACCCGATTTCCGAACGCCTGCGCGCGCGCCATCCGCAGCGCATCGACCTGTCGCTCGACCGGATGCGGGCGCTGTGCGCGGCCCTGGGCGATCCGCAGCACCGGCTGCCCCCGGTCATCCATGTCGCCGGCACCAACGGCAAGGGCTCGACCGTGGCCTTCATCCGCGCCATCGCCGAGGCCGCCGGCCTGAAGGTCCATGCCTACACCTCGCCCCACCTCGTGCGCTTCAACGAGCGCATCCGCCTCGCCGGGCGGCTGATCGACGACGACCGGCTGAACGCGATCCTCGACCGGGTCGAGGCGCCGGGGCTGGACGCCACGGTGTTCGAGAGCACCACCGCCGCCGCCTTCCTCGCCATGAGCGAGACCCCGGCCGACCTTGCGGTGATCGAGGTCGGCCTCGGAGGGGTGCTGGACGCCACCAACGTCATCGAGCGGCCGTTGCTCAGCGTGATCACCCCGGTCGATCTCGATCACGCCGAATTCCTCGGCGACTCCCTCGCCGGCGTCGCGCGGGAGAAGGCGGGGGTGCTCAAGCCGGGCGCGCGGGGCCTGATCGCCCGGCAGGCCGAGGCCGCCATGACCGAAATCGAGGCCGCCGCCACGCGCGTCGGCGCGCCGCTGACGGTGATGGGGGTGGACTTCGACGCCTGGGCGGAGCGGGGCGGGCTCGCCTTCCAGGACCAGAGCCGCTTCCTTGACCTGCCCGCGCCGGCCCTGCCCGGTCCGCACCAGTTCGCCAACGCCGGGCTGGCGACGGCGGTGGCGCTGGAGCTCGACCTGCCGGAGGCGGCGATCGCCCGCGGCCTTCGCGAGGCCCGCTGGCCGGCGCGGCTGCAGCGCCTGACCTCCGGTCCGTACGGCGAGGCGGCGAAGGCGGCGGACGCCGAACTGTGGCTGGACGGCGGGCACAATCCGCACGCCGGACGGGCGCTGGCGGCGGCCCTCGCCGAGCGGCGCGCCCGCGCGCCCCGTCCGACGGCGCTGATCGTCGGCATGCTGGCCAGCAAGGACGCCGGCGGCTTCTTCGCGGCGCTGCGGAAGGCGGACGCGACGGTGTTCACCGTCCCGTTCGCGGGCGCGGCGGCGGATCCCGAGGCGTTGGCGGCCGTCGCCCGCGGCCACGGCCTTGGCGCGACCCCGGCGGCCGACGCCCTCCAGGCGCTGCGTCAGGCCCTGCGGCTGGGCGCGGGCCGGATCGTCATCTGCGGTTCGCTGTACCTCGCCGGCGAGGTGCTGGGCGCCGCCCGCGAGACCTGGCCCGACTGAACGTCAGCCGTCCGGCATGCGAACGCGCTGGTTATCCCGCATGAACTCCCGCGTGGTCTGGTCCTGGACGCCCTGCCGCGGCACGTCCCGGCAGACCCGCGTGCGACGGTTCGAACCGGTCATGGTCTCGAAGCGACAGACCCGTCGGGTCTCAGGCTCCGGTCTCGGCGCTGTGACATCGACCTGCGGAAGGGTCGACTCGGGCGGGGTTTGCGGCGCGGTCTGAACCGCTGCCGCCGCGAGCATCAGCGCGGCGAGGGGGGCGACAAACATGAAAGCTGGCCTCAAGGAAATGACGACGCCAGCCTGGTCCGGCGCGTGGGTGAGGGCAAGCGCGGCCGTATCAGCCGTTCGGGCCGGCGGGGGTGACCGCGACGCCCTCGTCCGGCAGACGAACGCGCTGCTGGGCGCGCATGAACTCGCGGGTCTGCTGGTCCTGGACGAAGCCGGCGCGCGGCACGTCCCGGCAGACGCGCTGCTGCATGTTCGAGCCGGTGGCGCGTTCGAGACGGCAAACGCGGCGGACGTCGGGTTCGTCCTGGTCGCGGCGCGCCTCGGCCGGCCGTGGCGCCGCGGCGATCACGGCCACCTGGTCGGCGGGAGGCGCGGCGACGGTCAGGGCGGCGCTGATGATGAGGACGCTCAGCATGGAAACCTCCGGGATCGTGAGAACGACCCCGGCAGGAGAACACCGATCGGCCGGCGCATCAACCCGCGGCGGAGGATCCGGCGTCGCCCGCGGTGATCCCGGCGTCGGCCAGCCATTCCACGATCTTGCCCTTCGGCATGGCGCCGACCTTCATCGAGGCCATCTGGCCGTCCTTGAACAGCATCAGGGTCGGAATGCCTTTCACGCCGAGGCGCGACGGGGTCATCGGGCTGTCGTCGATGTTGACCTTGGCGATCGTCACCTTGCCGGCGAACTCGTCGGCGATCTGCTCCAGCGCCGGGCCGATCTGCTTGCAGGGGCCGCACCATTCCGCCCAGAAGTCGACGAGAACCGGTTCGGACGCCTTCAGGACGTCGCTTTCGAAGCTGTCGTCGGTGACCTTGACCGTGGCCATGCAATCTCTCTCCATCCGCCGCCGTCGGAGGCGTGGCGCTGTCTGTGGGCCGGGCATCGTGCAGTGATTCCGGCGGTTCGCTGGCATGTGGGGCGCTTCGCCGCGGTTTTCAACGCGCGGCCGCGGCGTCCAGAAGCTCCGGCGGAATCGGGGTGAGGCGAGGGCCGTCGGTCCACACCAGGGCGGCCTCGACCGACCGGTCCGGATAGAGGTCGCGCAGAACGGAAGCATAGACCGCCAGCTGCAGGATGTATGCGGGGTCGGCGTCCGCGGCGTGGTCGGGCGCCGGACGGTTAGTCTTGTAGTCGACCACCAGCACCCGGTCCGGCGTGACCACCAGCCGGTCGATGCGGCCGGCGACCGGCGCGCCTTCGTACTGTCCGGCGATCGCCACCTCGGCCCGGGACCCGGGTCCGAACACTGCGGCGAAGCGCGCGTCCTCCAGCACCGAGAAGGCGGCGGCGATCATCTCCGCCCGCTGCGCGTCCGACAGGTCGCGCTCGCGGGCCAGCATCCGGCGCGCTGCGTCGGGCCGCTCTTCCGCAGGCAGGTCGGGCAGGCGCTCGAGCAGCCGGTGGATCAGGTCGCCGCGGCGGAACCGCCCCAGCGGCCCGCCCCGGGCGCCCGCCGTGGCGAGCGGGGAGGGGGCCGGGACGCGCAGGGCGCCGCCCATCTGCGAGGGCGCCGCCGGCCGGGCCGTGCGATCGGCCGCCGGCGGCCGCCGCGCCCACGCCGGGACCTCGACCCCCGCCGCGGCCGTCTCCGGCCGGGTGTCTCCGGACGCGGATCCGGGGCCGAAGCGCAGGACGCCGGTCTCCAGCTCCACGATCTCCCCCGGACGCGTCGCCTGCAGCCGGCCGAAGGCGCCCGCGATCACCTCCCACCAGCAGCCCGGGTCGTAGCCCTCCTTCGGCCGGGCCAGCCGGCGGCCCATCACGATCAGCCGGTCGCGGGCCCGGGTCAGCGCCACATAGAGCAGGCGCAGCGACTCGGCGTCGGTGCGGTCGACGCGCGCCTGGCGGACCCGCGCCGAGGCGGCGCAGTCCTGCTTGCTGCTGGCGGGGCACATCAGCCAGGCCTCGCCGCCGTCCTCCAGCGCCACCGGCATCAGGGTGGGGCCCTGCGGCTTCGCCTTCGAGGTGGTGTCGGGCAGGATCACCACCGGCGCCTCCAGCCCCTTGGCGCCGTGCACCGTCATCACCCGCACCTCGTCGCGGGCCCCCTCCATCTCCCGCTTCACCTCCACGTCAGCCTGTTCCAGCAGCGCCAGGCAGGTCTCGAGGTCGTGGCCGCCGCGGGCCTCCGCGGCCAGCACCTGCGCCAGGGTCTCGTCGATCGCCTCCTCGGCCTCGCGGCCCAGACGGTCGAGGATTCGCGCACGGCCGGTGCGGCCGTCGGACCCTGTGCGATTGAGGGCGGTCGAGAAGAAGGCGAACGGATCCCGGTCGCGCGCCTCCAGCAGGGCGCGCAGCAGGTCGCGCGCCGCCGCCCAGGCCGGCTGCTCGTCGGCGCGCCGCTGCAGCTCCCGCCACAGCGAGCGCCCCTCGCGCGCCACCCGGTCGGCCAGCGGATACAGGGCGTCGGCCGGCCCGAAGTCGGGGAGATCGCAGAACGGGCTGCGCAGGATCTCGGCCAGCGAAAGATCGTCCTCCGGAAACAGGGCGAACCGCGCCAGCGCCATCAGGTCGTCGAAGACGATGTGCGCCTTCAGCTTCAGCCGGTCGGCCCCGGCCACCGGCACGCCCTCCGTCTTCAGGGCCCGGATGATCTCCTCGAAGGTGGCGTCGCGGCGGCGCACCAGCACGAGGAAGTCGCCGTAGCGGGCGGGCCGGAGCGCGGGGCGGCCGTCGCGGTCGGTGGTCCAGACCGGCGTCCCGGTCTCCACCTGCCGGCGCACCTCCCGCGCCAGCGCCCGGGCCAGCTGCTTGCGGGCGCTGCGGTTGTCCTCCTTGTCCACGGGGGCGTTCCACGCCTCCCGGGCCGGCGCGGCCGGCTCCTCGAACAGCGGCCACAGCTCGACCGAGCCGTGCTGTCCCCGCCGCGCCGGCCGGTGCACGGCGATGTCGCCGGTCTCTCCGCTGAGGGCGCGGGTGCGCTCCGGCCCCTCGAAGGCCGCATCGACGAAGGCCAGCACCTCCTCCGTCGACCGGAAGGAGGTGTCGAGCGGCACCGCGCGGAAGCGCTCCGCCGGCACGATCGCCGCATGCGCCTGGGCCTCCTGCAGCAGCCGCTCCGGCCGCGCGCCCTGGAAGGAGTAGATCGACTGCTTCACGTCGCCGACCGCGAACATGGTCCGCGGCAGGGCGGCGGCGCGTTCGGCCCCCTCTCCGGCGAAGAAGGGCTCGGTCAGGGCCCGCAGGATGTTCCACTGCTCCGGGGCCGTGTCCTGGGCCTCGTCGACCAGCACGTGCTCGACCCCGCCGTCCAGCTTGTACAGCACCCAGGCCGCGGCCGAGCGGCGGGTCAGCAGGTCGGCGGTGCGCGCCACCAGGTCGGTGAAGTCCAGCGCCCCCCGCCGCCGCTTGCCGGCCTCGTAGAGCGCCGCATGCACCCGGGCGAGGGTCAGGAGCTTCTCGGTCTCGTCGGCGATGCGGGCGGCGCGGACCGTTTCCAGCGTCGCCGCATAGCCGTCCGCGAGTCGGCCAAGCCACGCTGCCGTGGCGGCCGGGGCCGACTTCGTCGCCAGCCGCTTGCGCGGCTCGCCGCCGTCCGTGAGGAACACCGGCTCCAGCGCGGCGAAGGTCCAGCTCTGGGCCGCCGCGCGCATCCGGGCGGCGCACTCCCGGTCGGACGCCGAGCCGGTGGCCATGGCCTCTGCGGCGGCGAGCCAGTCGTCGCGGCCGATCCAGCGCATGAAATCGGCCTCGACCTCGGCCAGGGACCGCGCATCGGCGCCGGCGAGCACCCGGGGCGCCGGGGCCGTCCCGGCCTCGATCCGATCCAGATAGTCGAGCAGGGCCTCGCGCCGCGCCTCGACCGCGTCGAGCAGGGCGTGGAAGGCCTGGAAGTCCAGCTCGACGGCGAAATGGGCGTAGGCCGCGCCCACCGGCCCGTCCGGATCCTGCAGCGCCGCCCGCGCCAGCTCCTCCCGCGCCGCGTGCGACAGGTCGCGCGCCGCCTGGTCCTCCAGCACCTCGAAGCCGGGGGCGACCCCCGCCTCCAGCGGAAAGCGCCGCAGCAGCTTTTCGCAGAAGGCGTGGATGGTCTGGATCTTCAGCCCGCCGGGCGTCTCCAGCGCCCGGGCGAACAGCCGGCGCGCCTCCGACAGCTCCGCCCCCGTCAGCGTCTCCGGGTCGCGGCCCTCCAGCCCGGCCAGTTCGCGCGCCAGCTCGCGGTCGTCGGCCACCGCCCAGCCGCCCAGCTTGGCGAACAGCCGCGCCTGCATCTCCGCCGCCGCCGCCTTGGTGTAGGTGACGCACAGGATGTCTCCCGGCCTCACCCGCCGCAGCAGCAGACGCGCCACCCGGTTCACCAGGGTGGTGGTCTTGCCGGACCCGGCGTTGGCGGTGACGAAGACCGACAGCTCCGGGTCGGCGGCGGTGGCCTGGTGGGCGCAGGCCGCGGCGGCGGGGTCGATCGACACGACGTTGCTCATTCCGGGGCCTCGTCCTCGCCGCCGACCACGTGCCACTCCCAGACCCGGGCGAGGTGGTCGTAGTTGCCGCCGAAATTGCCCATGAACTGGGGGGCCATCCACGAGGTGTAGGGCCGGCTTTCGTCGTCGAAGGCGGCCACGCCGGCCTTGAGCCGCTCCAGCTCCCGCTCGGCCAGCTGGGCGGCGGTCAGGCTGTTGCTGCGGCCCTGCCGCGCCACGTCGTCGACCTTCGCCGGATCCCGCCGTCCGGTCAGCCGCACGTACAGCAGCTCGGTCGCCTCGGTCGGCGGGGCCGGGAAGCCGCCGGCGGCGAGGATGGCGGCGGTCAGGGTCAGCTGCGGCGCGAAGCCCTGCAGCACCTGGGCCTGGCTGGGCGCGGAGCCGGTCTTGAAGTCCATCACCGCCGCGCCGTGGGCGTCCAGCTCGATGCGGTCGGCGCGGGCGGTGAGGACGAAGGGGCCGCCCGGCGCGTCGAAGGCGAGCTCCCCCGCCTGCTCGACCAGCAGGGTGGCGCCGCGCGCCCGCCGCTCGCGCTCGAACCGCTCCAGCCAGAGGGCGCAGTTGCGGGCCAGCGGACGTTCGCGCGCCAGCGCCGGCTCCGCGAAGCCGGCCTCGTCCAGCGCCTCGTGCAGGAAGCGCTCGATCTCCGCGGCGCAGCCGTCCGGCAGGGCTTCCGGCCAGGTGTGGACCACCCGCTCCACCGCCGCGTGGATGGCCGTGCCCCGCGCCAGCGCCTCGGCCGACTCCCCCGGCCGGTCCAGCTGGCGCAGGCCGAGGATGCGTTCGGCGTAGACCGCATAGGGGTCGCGCACCCAGCGCTCGATGGAGGTGACCGGCAACCGCCGCGGGCGGCGGTCCACCGGCGGGGTCGGCCCGGGCCGGCGGGCGTAGTCCGGCGTCGGGCGGCGCGGCGCGTCCAGCCCGCGGGTCCACGCCTCCACCCCGGCCGGGGCCGCGAGCCGCACCGGCGAGTCCGGGGCGTCGGCTCCGCGGGTCAGCATGTCCAGCCGCCACAGCCAGCGCGAGCGCACCGCCGGCTGGCCGCCGCGCCGCCCGCTGTGCACCAGCACCACCTCGTCGGCGCAGGCCGCCTGCAGGAAGTCCTGGGCGCTCTGGCCGATGCGGCGCTCCGGCGGCGGCAGCCCCAGCGCCGCGCGCATCGGCCGCGACAGGAAGGGGTCGGTCGGGGCCGGCTGCGGCCAGACCCCTTCCTCCAGCCCGGCGAGAATCATCCGGTCGGCCCGCACCAGCCGCGCCTCGATCGCCCCAAGAATGCGCAGCGACGGGTGGGTCGCCCCGCCGGTGCGCACCACGGCGTCGGCCAGCAGCCCCTGCACCAGTTCGACCAGTTCCCCCGGCCCGACCTCGCCCAGCGCCGCGCCGCCCTCGATCAGGGCCGACAGGGCCTGGGCCGCCGCCTCGCCGTCGGGGCCGGCCCAGGCCTCCTGTCCCGCCAGCGCCTCGATCAGCTCCGCCAGGGCCCGCGTGGCGACGTCGGGCGCAGCCCTCGCCGCGCGCGCCGACGCCGGCTCCACCAGGGCCCGCAGGCGCGCAGCGAGGGCCGCAGCGGCCTCCAGCCGGGCCAGCCGGGCCGCCGGGGCCGGGGTCCCGTCCCGGTCGGGCGCCGCGGCCCGCTCCAGCCGACGCAGCAGCCGGTCGAAGCCGCCCGACCGCGGGCCGCGCAGGCCGAAGCGCTCCAGCGCCTCGACGGCGGCTCGCCGGTCGTCCCCGGCCGGCTCCAGCCGGACCAGCGGATGCTTGAGCAGGCCGAGCAACACCTGCGGGTCGGCCGGATCCGCCAGCCATCGGGCGCAGAGGTCGACCAGCGTCCCCGCCGGCATGCGCGCCAGCGGCTGGCCGGCGGAGATGTCCGGGACCACGCCCCACCGCTCCAGCCGCGCCGCCACCCGCCGCCCCAGCGTCTGGTCGGGGGTGACGAGGGCGCAGGTGCGGCCGGGCGTCTCCAGCGTCTCGCGCATCATCAGGGCGATGGCCGCGGCCGCCTCCTCCTCGTGCCGCAGGGCCAGCACGCTCAGACCCTCCAGCCCCTCGGCCACCGGATCGGCGGCCTGGCCGGCGGCGGCCGCGCGGCGGCGCAGCTCGCGGATGGCCGCGCGCCAGTCGCCGGTGGCGTCGGCCGGGCGCAGCGCCTCGTTGAGCAGCCGCTGCCGCGCCCGGCCGCGCTGGGCCGCCTGCGGCGCCTCGGCCGGGGCGAACCAGCGACGCACCTGCGCCCGCGCCGTCCCGTGCCGCTCCAGCAGCCGCTTCAGGGCCCGCTGCGGATGCTGTTCGTTGTCGGCGTCGATCTGGGCCCAGACGTCCTCGTCGAGGTCGAGGTCCAGCCCCGGCAGGACGACGCAGCCCTGCGGCGCCCGCGCCACCGCCCCCAGCACGGCCGCGGCGGCCGGGACGGTCCCGGTCGAGCCGGCGGCGATCACCGGCTGGACCGGCGGCTGCGCGTCCCACTGCTCCGCCAGCCGCCGCAGCAGGGTGACGCGGCGCCAGGCGGGATCGACCAGGCCGAGCTCGGCCAGGCGCGCCGGCCAGGCCTGCACCGCCAGCCCGAGGAACTCGGCCGAACGCTCCCAGTGCTCGGCCATCTCGCCCTCGACGAGGGTGGCGACGCGCTCCGGCGCCTCGACCTCCTCCAGCTGGCAGGAATCGATAAAGCCGCCCAGGGCGTCGGCGAGGTCGAGGGCGCGCATCGGGCTGAGGCCGTCGTCGAAGCGCTCGACGATCATCCGCGCCATCTCGAAGCGGCGGGTCAGCGGGGCGATCGCCGGCGGCAGGTCCAGCCCCAGCGCGCCCGGCGAGAAGGGCGGCTCGTCCTCCTCGAGGTCCCCCAGCGGACGCACCTGCGGCAGCAGCACCGGCCGCCCCTCCGCCCGCCGCGCCAGCGCCTCGGTGAAGGCCCGGGCCGCGCGGCGGTTCGGCAGCAGGACGACGGCGTCGGTCAGGCGCTCCGGCGGCCGCTCGCCGATCCAGGCCAGCACCCCGGCGGCGAGGTCGTCGAGGAAGGGCCGGCGCGCCTCGATGGCCCACCAGCGGGGGCCCGCGCCGGCGAACGGGTCGAAGCCTCCGCTCACGCCGGTCCCGCCAGCCGCGCCTCGGCGGCGTCGCGCGCCGCCGGATCGCCGACGTGCATCCAGTCGCCGTCCAGCACGCAGCCGAACAGCCGCCCCGCCGCCGCCGAGCGCCGCCAGAACCCGCTCAGCGAGAAGGGGCCGTCGGGGCCGTCGGCGACATAGTCGGGCCGGCAGATGTGCACGCCCATGTAGGCGTAGGGGGCGGACGGCGCGTCGCCGCGGAAGGTCAGGCGCCCGTCGTCGGCGCGGAAGAAGTCGCCGTCGCCCTCGAAGCCGATCGCCCCCTCGCGCGTCGCGAGAAGAAGGGCGGCGTCCATGATTGACGGATTCCACAGCCGGGCGAGTTGATCGAGGGCGTTCCCCCGGTCCGTCCAGACGCTGTCGATGTTGGCCACCACCACCGGCGCCGCCCCGAGCAGCGGCCGCGCCTTCTTCAGCCCGCCGCCGGTCTCGAGCAGCGCGTCGCGCTCGTCGGAGATGGCGATCGCCGGTCCGCGGTCGCGGGCGGCGAGGTGCGCCTCCAGACGGTCCGCGAACCAGTGGACGTTGACCACCGCCCGCTCGACCCCGCCCTCCGCCAGCCGGTCCAGCACATGGTCGATCAGCGCCCTCCCCCCGACCTCCACCAGGGCCTTGGGCCGGTCGTCGGTCAGCGGCCGCATGCGCGTGCCGAGCCCTGCGGCCAGCACCATGGCGGTCTTCGGCAGGGCTGCGGTCATTGTCGTCCCTCTTCCGGGACATGGCGCGCGAACCAGTTGGCGACGGCGTCCATGCCGGGCTGGCGCAGGTTCCGGCGCAGGTGGTCCCACACCCGTGGCATGAACTGGAGGTAGCGGGGCTTGCCGTCGCGGGCGACCAGCCGCGCGAAGACTCCGAGGATGCGCGCCTCATTCAGCGCCGCCAGGGCGACGTAGTCCCGCCAGTAGGACTCGCGGTCGACCATCATCACCTCGCAGTAGTGGTCGAAGGCGACCTTCTCCAACTCCGGCGGCACGTCGCGACGGGCGTCCTGCAGCAGCGAGTGCAGGTCCCACACGGGATGGGCCAGCACCGCGTCCTGGAAGTCGATCATCCCCACCCGCCGCTGGTGCGTCCGCTCCGGCAGCCAGATCAGGTTCTCCGCGTGGTAGTCGCGGTGGGCGATGGTCCAGGCCTTCTCCTCGCCCATGGCCGCCACCGGCGCCCAGGCGGCCCGCCACTCGTCCAGCGCCGCCGGACCGAAGTCCAGCTCCGGCCGCAGCTTCGGCATCCATTCGACGAACAGGTCGACGCCCCCCTGCAGCGCCGTGGCGTCATAGGTCAGCAGCGGCCAGTCGCCGGCCGGGCCCTGCATCATCTCGGGCAGCAGGGCGGACATGTGCAGCCGGGCGATCGCGTCGACGGCGGCGAGGTACAGCGGCGCCTGGGGCTCGCCCTCGGCGATGACCTGCGCGAACAGGTCGTCGCCCAGATCCTCGATCACGGCCAGCCCCGCCCCGGCGTCCACGGCCACGATCTCGGGCGTCGACAGCCCGGCGTGCCGGAAGTGCTCGGCGACGGCGGCGAAGGCCTCGATCCGTCCGGCCGACAGGCGCGCCACGGCGTTCCAGCCCGCGGCGCGGCGCTGCTCCGGCGTCCACGTCGGGTCGCAGGGGTGGGACTCGGCCGCCGGCGGCTGGTCCATCAGCATCAGGGTCGCCCCCGCCGGCGTGGTCAGCCGCTCGTACCGGCGGGTCGAGGCGTCGCCGGGCAGGGGCGCGCGCGCGGCCTCGCCCAGTCCGGCGGCCGTCAGGAAGTCGCGGCGGAGGTGTTCGCGGTCAGACATGCAGGTCCCTTGCCTTGCTCTCCCACGCCCCTGCGCCAGAAACGGTCGCACGCCGCCCGCCGGGCGTTTCGGCGAGGGTGATGGTGAGCCGGTCGGGGCCGAGCCAGGCGGCGGGGTCGTCGCCGAGCCGCTCCGGCCACTCGATCACCGCGCAGCCCTCGTCCAGCGCCTCGTCCAGTCCGATCTCCGCCGCCTCCCCGGGCCGCTCCAGCCGGTACAGGTCGAAGTGCGCCACCGGCGGGGCGCTGTCGTAGAACTGCACCAGGGTGAAGGTGGGCGAGGGGACGTCCTCGTCGGGCCGGGTCAGGGCGCGGATCAGGCCGCGCGCCAGGGTCGACTTGCCCATGCCCAGCGGGCCGTACAGCAGGACGGCCTCGCCGGCCGCGAGGCGGCGGGCGATCGCGGCGCCCAGCCGGGCCGTGGCGTCGGCGTCGGGCAGGTCGAGGATCCGGTCAGGCAAAGTCGGCGTCCGGCTGGCCGGGCAGCACCCGCTCGGTGAAGGCCTTGAGGGCGTAGGTCGCCTTGGCCGCGTCGATGTCCAGCCGCGAGGGCGGGATCGGCTTGCCCACCTTGAGGTGGAACGGCTTCCGGCGCTTGTTGAGCAGCTCGTGGAACAGGGTGATGTCGCGCAGTTCCTGCGACACCCGGTCGAAGGCGTGGAACAGGCGGGAGTAGGGCCCGGCGACGTGGACCGGCACGATCGGCGCCTGGTGCCGGCGCGCCAGCGAGGCCGCCGTGGTCGCCCACTCGGGGTCGGTCACCGAACCGTCCCGCGCCACCCGCGCCAGTCGGCCCGCGGGGAACATGACGACGCACCGTTCGGCCTCGAACGCCTCGCGCGCCGCCTGCAGGGTGGCGCGGGTCTTCTCGCGGGTGCGCTTCTCCACCACCCACTCCACCGGGATCACCGCCTCGCCGAGGCGGGGCGACACCCGCAGCGCGTCGGCGTTGGCGAAGAAGATGGCGTCGCGCCGGCGGGCGGCGACCACGTCGTACACGGCGATGCCGTCGGCGATGCCCGTCGGGTGGTTGGCCACCACCAGGCAGCGGCCGCTCGCCGGGACGCGGTCGGCGTTCAGCGCCGACACCTTCAGGTCCAGCAGGTCGCTCATCCAGGCCAGGGCCTCGGCGCCCGACAGGGGGGCGAGAGCGTCGGCCATCCGCACCGCCTGGCGGTAGTTGAGCAGCCGGTGCAGCGCCGGCCGCATCACCGGCCACAGGGGCGAGCCGGTCAGCCGCGGCGCGCGCTCGGCGATCAGCACGTCGCAGATGTGCGGCTCCGGTCGCGGCGCTGTCGGGACGGCGGTCATCCGGCCGGTTGTCGCCGCTTGCGCGATGCTCCGCAAGCGCCCGCGACCGCGCCGCGCCATTGACGCCCGGGCGGCAGGGCGCCACGCCTTCGCCCCGAACGATTTCGTCCGCGGAGAAAGCATCCATGTCCCGACTGTCCCGCCTTCTGACCGGCCTGAGCGCCGTGGCGCTGCTCGGCGCGGCGGCCCTGCCGGCCGTCGCCGAGGCGCCCGTCCCCGCCGCCGCCGCGGCCGCCCCCGCCGCGCAGCAGCCGGAGGCCTTCGACTATCGCGACATGATCTCGGCCAACCGGCTCGGCGATCCGCAGGTGTCGCCGGACGGCCGCCGGGTGGTCTACGCGGTGACCACCACCGACGTGGAGGCCAACCGCCGCTCCGGCGCCCTCTACATGATGGACCTGGAGAACCCGGGCGAGCCGCGCCGCCTGGCCATCAACGAGGGCGGCGCCAACACCGCCCGCTGGGGCGGCGACGGCAAGCTCTACTTCCTGTCCGGCCGCTCGGGCTCCAGCCAGGTGTGGCGCGCCGACGCCGACGGAACCCGGCCCGAGCAGGTCACCCGCCTGCCGCTGGACGTCAACGCCTACCGCCTGAGCCCCGACGCCTCGAAGGTGGCGGTCTCCCTCGCGGTGTTCCCGGAATGCGGCGATCTCGCCTGCACCGTCGATCGCCAGAAGGCCGAGGCCGACAGCCCCGCCACCGGCCAGGTCTACGACCGCATGTTCGTGCGCCACTGGGACACCTGGAGCGACGGCACGCAGAACCACCTGTTCGTCGTCCCCACCGCAGGGCCCGCCGAGCCGGTGTGGCTGACCCGCGGCTTCGACGGCGACGTGCCGTCCAAACCGTTCGGGGACGAGAGCGAGTTCACCTTCACCCCGGACGGGGAGGGGGTGGTCTTCTCCGCCCGCGAAGCCGGCCGCTCCGAGCCGTGGAGCACCAATTTCGACCTCTACCAGGTGTCGCTGGCCGAACCGGGCCGGCTGACCAACCTCACCGACGACAACGACGCCTGGGACACCGGCCCGGTGTTCTCGCCCGACGGTCGCACCCTGGCGTACCGGGCGATGGCCCGGCCGGGGTTCGAGGCCGACCGCTACGCCATCTTCCTGCGCGACATGGACACCGGCCAGGTTCGCCAGATCGCCGCCAACTGGGACCGCTCGGCCGACACCCTGCAATGGTCGAAGGACGGGAACACCCTCTACACCACCGCCGGCGACGTCGGTCAGACCCGCCTGTTCGCCATCGACACCCGCAACGGCGTGGTCACCCCGGTGACCGGCGAGGGTCACGTCTCGGCCTTCCAGCAGACCCCCTCCGGCTTCGTCATCGCCCAGGACAGCCTGACCCGTCCGAGCGAGCTGTATGTGAAGACCTTCCTCGGCCGCGAGATGCCGATCCGCATCACCAATGTGAATCCGCAGCTCGACGACAAGGCCTTCGGCGAGGCCGAACAGTTCAGCTTCCCGGGCTGGAACAACGAGACGGTGCACGGCTACGTCATCAAGCCGGCCAACTATGTCGAGGGCCGGAAGTACCCGGTGGCCTTCCTCATCCATGGCGGACCGCAGGGCTCGTTCGGCAACAGCTGGTCGTACCGCTGGAATCCGATGACCTACGCCGGCGCGGGCTATGCGGTGGTGATGATCGATTTCCACGGCTCGACCGGCTACGGCCAGGCCTTCACCGACGCGATCAGCCAGCACTGGGGCGACCGCCCGCTGGAGGACCTGCAGAAGGGCTGGGCGGCGGCGCAGCAGCGCTACCCCTTCCTTGACGGCCAGAACGCCTGCGCCCTCGGCGCCTCCTACGGCGGCTACATGATCAACTGGATCGCGGGGAACTGGTCCGGCGCGTTCGACTGCCTGGTCAACCACGACGGCGTCTTCGACACCTTCGGCATGGGCTATTCGACCGAGGAGCTGTGGTTCACCGAGTGGGAGTACGGCGGCACGCCGTGGGAGAATCCCCGCGGCTACCAGCAGTTCAACCCGGCCAACCACGTGCAGAACTGGCGCGACCCGATGCTGGTCATCCAGGGCGACCGCGACTTCCGCATCCCGACCGCCCAGGCCCTGTCGACCTTCACGGCCCTGCAGCGCCGCGGCATCGACAGCCGGCTGGTGGTCTTCCCGGACGAGAACCACTGGGTGCTGAAGCCGGCCAACAGCCTGCAGTGGCACACCGAGGTGTTCGGCTGGCTGGACCGCTACCTCAAGCCGGCGGACTGAGCCGGCGCGGGACACGACGACGCGGGGCGCTCCGGCCGGAGCGCCCCGTCGCTTTTCAGGCCGGCCGGGTCAGCGGGCGCGGACCACCGTGTTCGCCGCCTGCTCGTAGCGGGCGTGTTCCCGCTCGGTCATGCAGCGCGGCGCCTCCCAGCGCGGGTCGGCCCGGCGGACCTCCAGCGCCTCGCGGGCGGTGATGAACACCGGCCGCTCGCCGTAGGCCCGGGCGAAGGCGCGCCGCGAGGCCGTGTCGGTCTTGCAGATCAGCACGCCGCGCGCGTCAGCTTCCCGATCGGCCCGGGCGGAGGCCTGCGGCGTGGTCTGGGCCGCGGCGGCGCCGGCGGCGGCGACCGCCAGCAGGGTCAGGGGAACAGTCCGGAACAGCCGCATGGAACCCTCCTCAGAAGCGGAAATCGATCAGAACCCGGACAAGAGAATGCGCCTTTGTCTCCGTTTGTAAAGATTTGACGACAGTTCAACGGCGGAAATTTTACAGCACCGGGCGCCGACGCGCCTGAGCCTTTCGCCGCCCTTGTGCGTTCCGGTGGGCCGCCGGAGCTCAGCCGCTTGAAAAACCCGTTGCAGGACAATCGGAACTGGCTGGCGCTCCGGGAGCGGGCGCTGGTCCCCGCCGGGGCGCGGGCGGCGCGCTGGCGCGACTGGATGCTGGCCAACGATCCCGTGATCGCCGCCGTGCGCCGGCCCGGCCGCCCCGAGAAGGTGGCCGCCAGCGTCACTCTCGCGCTCATCGCCGCGGTCCTGCTGTTCCTCGCCCTGTTCGACTGGAACCTGCTGCGCGGTCCGATCGGCCGCTGGGCCTCCGCCCGCTGGGATCGCCAGATCGAGCTGAACGGCGACCTCGACGTCCAGCTGTTCAGCTGGACCCCCTCGGTGCAGGTCCGCGACCTGCGCATCGGCGGCCCCGACTGGGCGCGCGAGCGCGACACCCTGCGGGTCGGCGACCTGCAGGCCTCGGTCCGCCTGCGCCAGCTGTTCGCCGGACGGGTCGAGCTGCCGCGGGTCGCCATCGCCCGGCCCGAGGCGGTGCTGATCTCCACGGCCGACGGCCGCCGCAGCTGGGAGCTCAATCCGGACGCCCCCGACACCGGCGAGGGGCTGAAGCTGCCGCTGATCCAGCGGCTGATCATCCGCGACGGCCGCCTGTCCCTCGACGAGCAGGGCCGCGATATCCAGCTCGAGGCCACCGTCAACGCCCGCGAGGGGGCCGGCGGCGAAGCCGGCTTCCGGCTCGAGGGCCGCGGCACGATCAACGGCACGCCCCTGACGCTGGCCGTGCGCGGCGGCCCCTTCATCAACGTGCGCCGCGACCGGCCCTACGCCTTCCACGGCGAGATCGCCGGGGCGGGGACGCGCATCGTCGCCGACGGGGCCATCACCCGCCCCTTCGACCTCGGCCGCTTCACCGCCGACCTCAGCCTGCGCGGACGCGACCTCGCCGACGTCTACCTGCTCACCGGCATCACCACCCCGAACACGCCGCCCTATCGGCTCTCCGGACGGCTCGTGCGCGACGACGCCCGCTTCACCTTCGCCGACTTCTCCGGCCGGGTCGGCTCGTCCGACCTGTCCGGGGACCTGGTGGTCGACAAGGCCGGCGACCGGCGGCGGGTCGAGGCCGACCTGCGCTCCAACCTGCTGGACCTCGACGACCTCGCCGCCGTGCTGGGCGCCGAACCGCGGGCGACCGGTTCCGGCGACACCCGGGCGTCCTCCGGCCAGCCCGGGCGGCTGCTGCCCGACGCGCCGCTGAACGTCGAGCGTCTGCGGGTGATGGACGGCGAGCTGCGCTACCGGGCGGCCCGGGTGAAGCGCAACGCCCTCGAGGTCCGCCAGGTCGACATCGGCGCCGCGCTGGAGGCGGGGGTGCTCGACCTCGACCCGGTCGCCTTCACCTTCACCCGCGGCGAGCTGCGCGGCACGGCGAAGATCAACGCCACGCGCGACACGCCCTACAGCGCCGTGGACCTGCGGCTGCGCGGCTACCCGCTGGAGTCGATCATCCCCGCCCGCGGCGGCGCCCCGACCGTCACCGGCCGCGCCCTGGGCCGGGCGCAGCTCGAGGGGCCGGGCGCCTCGGTGCATGACTTCGCCGCCCGCTCGAAGGGCCGGCTCAGCCTCGTCGTGCCCCAGGGGCGGATGCGGGCCGCCTTCGCCGAACTGCTCGGCATCAACGCCACCGCCGGCCTGTTCCGGCTGCTGGGCGGCGACGAGTCGACCGCCGAGATCCGCTGCGCGGTCGCCAGCTTCGACGTCGCCGGCGGCACGGCCACGGCGAAGACCTTCGTCATCGACACCACCCCCGTTCTGGCCCGCGGCTCGGGAACCATCGACCTCGGCGCGGAGACGATGAACCTGCGCATCGACGGCGAGACCAAGCAGGCGCGGCTGGTCCGCCTGTGGTCGCCGATCACCGTCCAGGGCCCCCTGACCGGGCCGCAGGTCGGCGTCGACGGGGGTTCGGTGGCGGGTCAGGCCGGTCTCGGGGCCGCGCTCGGGGCCCTGATCAATCCGCTGGCGGCCCTGCTGCCCTTCGTCGACCCCGGCCTGGCCGAGGACGCCAACTGCGGCGCCCTGGTCTCCTCCGCCCGCTGAACCCTTGAGCCGCTGACGCCTTCCATGCGAGGCGTGGCCCGTCGCTGCGCTGACCAAGGACGCCCATGACCCGCAGAGGCCTGCTCGCTCCCCTGCTCGGCGCCGCCGCGGCCGCCTGTTCGCCGCTGGCCCTGCTCAACCGGCTCGGCCCGCGCGACCCCGGCGCCGGCCGGGTGGCCCAGGACCTCGCCTACGGACCGGACCCCCGCCAGCGCCTCGACCTGTGGGCTCCCGACGGCCCCCGGCCCGCCGACGGCTGGCCGGTGCTGGTCTTCTTCTACGGCGGCGGCTGGGACAGCGGCGAGAAGGACCTCTACGGCTGGGCCGCCCAGGCGCTGGCGGCCCGCGGCTTCGTGGTGGCCGCTCCCGACTACCGGCTGGTGCCCGAGGTCCGCTTCCCCGCCTTCGTCGAGGACGCGGCCGCCGCCACGGCCTTCGCCGTCGACGCCGTCCGGGCCCACGGCGGCGCGCCGGACCGGCTGGGCGTGATCGGCCACTCGGCCGGGGCCCATCTGGCGATGATGATCGCGCTGGACCGACGCTACATGCAGGCCGCCGGCGCGCCGGACGTGATCCGCGCCGCCGCCGGCCTCGCCGGCCCCTACGAATTCCTGCCGCTCGACGTCTCGGCCTCGATCAACGCCTTCGGCCGGGCGCCGGACCCCACCCTGACCCAGCCGGTGACCTTCGTCCGCCCGGACGCCCCGCCGCTGTGGCTGGGGCACGGGACCGCCGACCGGGTGGTCCACGCCGAGGACACGGTGATCCTGTGCGAACGGATGCGCGCGGTCGGCGGCCGCTGCGAGGCGAAGCTCTACCGGGACCTCACCCATGAGGACCTGATCGCCACCTTCTCGCCCCTGTTCCGCAAGCGGGCGCCGGTGCTGGAGGACGTCACCGGCTTCCTGCGCGCGGCGCTCGCCTGACAGCGTCTCGCCAAGGTCACGTTCCTTCGTTAAGGGAGGCCATGACAGATACGATGACAGCCCGGGCGGCGCTGGACCGCCTCGAAACCCTCTACACCCAGTCCGTGGCCAACCTGCGCGCGGCCGTGAAGACCTTCCTCGACACCGGCCAACGTCCGTCGGCCGAGGCCCGCGCCGCCGGCCTGTTCGCCTACCCCGAGCTGCGGGTCAGCTGGTTCGGCGACCGCCCCGGCCACCTCGCGACCCGCGCCTACGCCCGCCTGTCGCGGCCCGGCGTCTATGCGACCACGATCACCCGGCCGGATCTGTTCCGGCCCTATCTGACCGAGCAGCTGCGCCTGCTCGAGGCGGACTACGGCGCCAGCTTCGACGTGGGGCCGTCGGAGCAGGAGATCCCCTTCCCCTATGTGCTCGACGGTTCGGACGTCGCGCTGGACCCGTCGAACACCGCCGCCATCGCGCGCCACTTCCCGACCACCGACCTGGCCCACATCGGCGACGAGATCCCTGACGGCCTGTTCGACCCCGCCGAGGCCTTCCCGCTGGCCCAGTTCGACGGCCTGCGCACCGACTTCTCCCTCGCCCGCCTGCGCCACTACACCGGCACGCCGGTCGAGGACGTGCAGTCCTTCATCCTGTTCACCAACTACAACCGCTACGTCGACGAGTTCGTGCGCTGGGCGCTGGACCGGCTGCGCGACCCGGACAGCCCCTACGAGAGCCTGTCCACCCCCGGCGGAGTCGTGGTCACCCGCGACACCGCCGACCCGGAGGCGGCGATCGCCGAGTCGGCCTGGAAGAAGCACCAGATGCCGGCCTACCACCTGACCGCGCCCGGCTGGAACGGGATCAGCCTGGTCAACATCGGCGTCGGGCCGTCCAACGCCAAGACCATCTGCGACCACCTGGCGGTGACCCGGCCCCACGCCTGGCTGATGATCGGCCACTGCGGCGGCCTGCGCGACAGCCAGACGGTCGGCGACTATGTGCTGGCCCACGCCTATCTGCGTGACGACCATGTGCTGGACGCCGTGCTGCCGCCGGACATCCCGATCCCCTCGATCGCCGAGGTCCAGCGCGCCCTCTACGACGCCGCCAAGTCGGTCTCCGGCATGCCGGGCGAGGAGATCAAGCGCCGGCTGCGCACCGGCACGGTGGTCACCACCGACGACCGCAACTGGGAGCTGCGCTATTCCAAGTCGGCGCTGCGCTTCAACCAGAGCCGGGCCGTGGCCATCGACATGGAAAGCGCCACCATCGCCGCCCAGGGCTACCGCTTCCGCGTGCCCTACGGCACCCTGCTGTGCGTCTCGGACAAGCCGCTGCACGGCGAGATCAAGCTGCCGGGGCAGGCCCACCGCTTCTACGAGGGCTCGATCTCCGAACACCTGCAGATCGGCATCCAGGCCGTCGGCCTGTTGCGGGCCGAGGGCGAGCGCCTGCACTCCCGCAAGCTGCGCGCCTTCGACGAGCCGCCGTTCCGGTAGGCGAGTCTCAGGGCGCGGCGGGCGCCGGCCAGACCATCGCCTCCGTGATCACCTCATGGCCCGACGGCGCACGGGCCGCCCGGCGCGCGGGCGGTACGGTGGGGTTCGAGGGGTAGCTCGCGCCGTCGAAGGTCAGGATGGCCGTCCCCGGCTCGATCCCGCCGCCGGCGATCCGCACGGCCAGGTCCGGCAGGCCGTTGGTGGCTGTGGGCAGCACCGTGACCGGCGGCTGCACCACCGTCAGCCTGCCCAGCGACTCGACCCGGCCGTTCGCTGTCCGGTGGATCAGCAGGGTGCAGCCGCCGGAGCCGCAGTAGTCGCGGCCGGTCAGGTAGGTGAAGTGCAGCCGGAGTTCGCCGTCTCCCCAGGATGCGACGACCGGACGAAGCGCGTCGACGGGAGCGGCTTCGTGTTCGGAGATCCAGGCCGCGACCCGGTCCGCGTCGCTTTCAAGGCCTGCCGACGTCGGGGCCGCCGCGTTCCTGCTCCCTGCCCCTGACCCGGCGGCGCAGGCGCCGACGACGGCCGCAAGGCCGAGGGTCAGGCTCCGGCGCATCAGCCGCGTTCCGCCCGCCATGGGAAGCCTATCTCCTCAGCCGTCGCGCATTAGCCGTGGCGGCTGCGTGGATCGGCTGCAGGGCGTCCGCCTGCAGCTTGAGCATGGCCGCGCCCAGCGCCCAGCTGTCGCGGAGCGTCCGGTTCCAGGCGTTGAGCGCCCACAGGCCCTGCGCCCCGGCCGCCTCGACGGGCGTGCGGGCCGCCGCCATGGCGTCCAGCGCCTTGCGCGCCGCGACGCCCTCGCGCCGGGCGGCCCGGCGCACGGTCTCCGCCGCCCGCAGCGCCCCGGAAACCCCGATCGCGGCCGAGGCGGTCAGCGCCTCGACCTTCTCGGAGCCCATCAGGGCCAGCTCCGCATAGTCCGCCTTCAGCGGGTCGCGCACCGCCTCGGCCATGATCTCCATGCGTCGGGCGATGACGTCGCCGGAGGCTTCCATCAGCTCCTGGCTGGCGCGATGGGTGCGGGCGGCGTGACTGGCGTGTTTCATCGGCGGACCGTGCGCCCCGCCCGACCCTACGGCAAGCGCTCGTTTGAGAACTCCGCCACATCCTTCAGCAGGGCCGGAACGGCGGCCTCGATGATCTGACGGCCCTTCTCCGGGCTGGCCTGCAGCGGGTCGGAGCCGATGCGGCCGTCGGGGAACCGTGCCCGGTAGTCCAGGGCGTCGCGGATCGGGCCCACGGGGGCGATCCTGGGGTTCAGATCCGCGGTCTTGACCCGCTCCGGATAGGCGGCCTGGGTGACGGCGATCTCCGAGGGCGTGGCGTGCATGCCGTGGCCGGTCGGGAACATCTTCGAGCAGAAGGCGTGCACCCCGGGCAGGTCCCACCAGTTGCGCAGCTTGAGGATGAACGGCGGCTGCTCCCCGACGAAGGACCACTCCGCATAGATCTCGGCGAAGGTCGCCTCGATGGTGGCGACATTGCCGCCGTGGCCGTTGAGGAGATAGATTCGCTCGAAGCCGTGCCGCGAGAGCGACGACACCCAGTCGGTGATCGCGGCCATGAAGGTCGAGGGGCGCAGCGAGATGGTGCCGGCGAAGGCCAGGTGGTGCTGGGCCATGCCGATGTTGAAGGTCGGCGCCACGACCAGGCTCTCGTCCTGCGCCTCGGCCGCGTGGGCGATGATCTCGGGGCACAGCCAGTCGGTGCCGAGCAGGCCCGTCGGCCCGTGCTGCTCGTTGGAGCCGATCGGCACGACGACCGTCTTCGTGGTCTTCAGCCGCGCGTCGATCTCGGGCCAGGACGACAGGTGCATCAGCATGTGGGGACTCCGGAACACTTCGGCGCCGGTCTAGGCCGATTGCCGCGCCCCGCCAACCGTCAGGGGGCGAAGGCCCGCAGGAACCGCCGCGCCGCCTCGGCGGCCCGCGCCGCGCGGTCGAACGGCGGGTGCGGCACCGCCAGCAGGCTGCGCAGGTGGCCATGACCCAGCACCATGCCGGAGAACATCTCGGCCGCGGCGTCGGGGTCCGGGATGGCCAGGGCGCCGGCGCGGTCCTGCGCGGCCAGCCAGGCCGACAGCCGGCGCAGCCCCTCGGCGGGGCCGGCCTCGTAGATGGCCCGCGCCAGCTCCGGCGCCTCCGGGGACATCAGGGCGACGCCGCGCATCGAGCCGCCGCCCTCCGGCGCGCACAGCTTCTCCAGCAGGGTCGCGGCGACGGCGGTCAGGACCGCCTCCGGATCGCCGCTCCCGCGCAGCGGCGCGCTGACCGCGTCGGACCGGCGCGCGGCCAGGGCGCGGCCGATGTCCACCTTCGACGGGAAGCGGTTGTACAGCGTCTGGCGCGACACCCCGGCCCGCCGGGCGATCGCCTCCATCGAGGCGCGCGCCCCCTTCTCCTGGAACAGCGCCAGGGCGGCGTCGAGGATGGCCTCCGTCTTGCTCTCGTCGACCTGTCCGGGGCTGCGCGGCATCAGTGGGCGTCCGTCATCGGCGGCGCGGCGCGCACCGGCTTCGACAGCAGGGTGACGAAGGCCGCGAAGCCGCAGGCGATCGCCAGCATGGCGAAGGCGTCGCCGAAGGCCAGCGTCGTCGCCTGCCGCTCCAGCATGCCGTAGACCGCCTTCATCGCCGCCCCGGCCGGATCCATCGACCCGGCGAACCGCGCCTGCAGGCCCGTCAGCAGATCCTGCATGCCGACGTCGGAGGTCGGGATGGCCTGGGTCAGCTCGTTCAGGTGCAGCGCCGTGTTGCGGGTCAGCGAGGTGTTGAGCAGGGCCAGGCCGAAGGCGCCGCCGACGTTTCGGCTCAGATTCACGAGCCCGGAGGCGTTCTTGACCATGTGCGGCGGCAGGGTCGACATGGTCACCTGCTGGGCCGCGATCATGGCCAGCATGATCCCGGCCCCGCGCAGGGCCTGCACCCCGGCCAGCTCCCAGAAGCCCCATTCGGAGGTCAGGGCGTGGGCGTCCCACATGCCCCAGGCGCACAGCATGAAGCCGCCGAACATCAGCACGCGGGCGTCCAGCCGGCGCACCAGCCGGCCCGCGAAAGGGCCGGTGGCGAACATGGCCAGGCCCGAGACGACCATGGTGGTGCCCACCTCGGCCGCCGAATAGCCGCGCACCCGCGACAGGAACAACGGCATCAGGAAGGTGCCGCCGAACAGCGCCGCCCCGACGGTGAAGGTCATCACCACCCCGACGAGGAAGTTGCGGTTGGTGAAGGCGCGCAGCTCGACGATCGGATTGCGGTAGCTCAGCGCCCGCCACACGAAGGCGGGCCCCGTCACCGCGGCGGTGACCGCCAGCAGCAGGATCAGGTTGTCGGCGAACCAGTCGTTCTTCGCCCCTTCCTCCAGCACGAACTGCAGGCTCATCAGGAACACCGCCATCAGGCCCAGGCCCCACCAGTCGAAGCCGCGCGCCAGCGACGGATCGCCCTTGTCGAAGTTGGCGTAGCGGGCGACGAGGAACAGCACCGCCAGCCCGGGCGGCACGTTGATGAAGAACAGCCAGCGCCAGTCCAGCCACTCGGTCAGGTGGCCGCCCAGGGTGGGGCCGATGGTCGGGGCCAGGGTGACGATCAGGCCCATGACCACGCTGGCGGTGACCCGCTTCTCGGGCGGG
>Ga0233425_10003603_pt1 | contig 27766 bp, 28 predicted proteins | sample Watercolumn_Towu_2_FD_181712 | JGI IMG/M metagenome (GOLD analysis project Ga0233425, IMG submission 181712) | Freshwater microbial communities from Lake Towuti, South Sulawesi, Indonesia - Watercolumn_Towuti2014_140_MG | ecosystem: Environmental > Aquatic > Freshwater > Lake | place...
AGGTTCGAATCCTAGTCCCCCAGCCATTCTGCCAAACGACCAGACCGGCCTCCGGAGCAGCGCCTTCCGGAGGCTTTTTTCATGCCCTGCCCTCCAGGAAGTCCTGTCCCTGGTAGGGGGGAAGCTGGAGGTTGAGTCCCGGGCGGGGATGGGGACCAGCGTCTTGTTTAAAGTGCCTATGGAATCTTGATAAGATAGCCTGACGCAAAGACGCCAAGGCGCAGGGGAAGACGCAAATGTTCATTTATGGCCGGGAGGAAGGCTACCCCCGGGAAATCGCCAGGTTTTATAGTACCGACCTGGACCCCGTCAGGAAGCAGCTCGACAAGTTGGAAAACGGCGGCATTTTGGCAAGCCGGCTGGCTGGACGGACCCGTCTTTATGCCTTCAATCCCAGGTATCCATTCTTAAAGGAGCTAAAAGGACTGCTGAAAAAAGCCTTGTCTTTTTATCCCGCCGAGCAGCAGGAGGCGCTTTTAATGGTGCGGCGTCGGCCCCGGCGGCGAGGCAAGCCCCTTTGAAGCCGGTTAAAGAAATGACGGTGGGGGAACTGGCCGCGTTTATCGCCTCTCATCTGGAGAAGCACGGGATAGAGGTGGTGCTTTCCGGGGGAAGCTGTGGCACCATTTACAGCCGCCAGCAATATGTTTCAGCAGATTTGGACTTCATTGAGCGGGGTGCAATCAGAAGAAAAGACCTCAGAAAAGCTCTGGAAGAGATTGGCTTCTATGAAGAAAACCGTTAATGTCGGGGAGGCCCGTAATCCGGGGCACAAGGATGGCAGTGGAACTCATCTTGCGCAAGTTGAGTGAGGGAGCCACCGAGGCTGAAAGGCTGGGCGAATAAAGGGGCCCTGGCGCCGCCGGGGATGCGGAAGAAGGGCCACCTTCCCCAGGGGCTGCAGAAGTAATATCTATCGGGGTTAGGGGTTACGGGCTTGAACCAAGCCCGGACTCATTTGCCTCAGCAGCCGCCGAATTTGGAGATAATTACCAGTAAGATGACGGCGATAACGATCAGCCATTCCATCCGTTAAACCTCCGGAAAAAAATAGGGACATTTCCTATTTTTTCTGTCTTTTCCCATCATTTTAACTTTTGCCGGAAAAAATAGGAAGTGTCCCTATTATCTTCTACTTTTCAGCTTCCAGGCGCTTCTTCAGTTCCTTGTTCTGGCGCACCATCTCCCGCCACCGCATGGCCTTGTCAATGGCCAGGAGGATCTGCTCCTTCCGAAACGGCTTGGTGATGAAATCATAGGCCCCCTGGGCCATGGCTTCCTCCGCGGACTCCAGGGACCCGTAGGCGGTGATGACGATGACCAGGGCGTCTTCTTCTTTTTTCCGGGCCGCGGCCAACAGTTCCATGCCGTCCATGCCCGGCATCTTGAGATCGGTGATGATCAGGTCGAATTTTTCTTTATCCAGCAGCTCCGCCGCTTCCACCGGGTTATTGGTCGCAGTGACCTGCTGCTCGGAATAACCCTCGATGATCATTTTCAGCAAGGCCAACATGTCCAGTTCGTCATCGACGGCCAGAATGCGTCCCACTTAGAGACCTCCTTAATCGCAGCCCGGCAGGCTGCATTTACAACCTTTCCATTGACTATAAGACAGAAAACTGAAGCTGTCAGCGGTCAGCTTTCAGCTTAAAGACAAATCGCAGGGCTTCGCTGACAGTTTACAGCTGATAGCCATAAAAGCCCGGCCCGTTCCTTTAACCTTACTTCTTTAAATCTTGGCTCTCCAGAAAAAATTCCCGATAATACTGGTCCACGCTCTCTTCCGTCAGCATGCTCATGTCCAGCTGCTTGCTGACCATCATCAGCCTTCCTAACTGCTCCAGCTTCTCTTCCAGGGCCGCGGCGTTATAACCATCGATGCGGCCGGTCAGGGAATCCCCTTTGATCTCTACCCGGAAATCCAGGCGCTGTAAGACCTTGGCCAGAAAGCGCACCCGCCGCATCCGCCTCTCCAGTTCCGCGCCGCCGCCATAAAAAGTGAGGCTGGCGTAGCTTTCCGCGGGGGTCCCCAAAAAGGCTTCGATGGTGGCGAAATGGAACCCCAGGCGGTTGGACAGGTTCAGATAATCCGCGGCAATGATGGCAAAGTTCTTCTCATGGAGCCGTTCCAGGACATTGACGTCAGTGGCCGCGTTCATCACCACCGACATGAATCCGGCCAGGTCCACGGGCCGGGGGCCGCGCCAGCCCACGGCTTCCACTCCCCGCCAGTAGGCCGTCAGGGGCCGGGAGCGCAGGTGCTCCGGCTTGACCGCCTTCAAATCCTTGGCTTCCGGGGCCAGCCCGCCGCCCAGGTCGATGACGTAGATTTCCAGAGGCAGGCGGCTGCACAAGCGCTGGCCGCCGTTCTCCCCCGGGCATTGGGCGGAAATTTGGAAGAGCTCCGTCATGGCCTTTTCATGGGCAAAGCGGGTCATGTCATGGTAGGTGGCGCAATTCTCCGCCCTGAAGCTATCCGCCCGGGGGTCCAGGAGATTAAGGGGCGTAATGTGCTTCAAAACCCTCTCCAGCACCTTCCAGGCCCGGCTCTGGCGCAACACCGCGTCCCCCGGCGGCGGCTTCAGCAGTTCGGCGCGGCGGCCCTGATAGACGTTGCCGTAGTAACCATCCACCGTCACTATCTCTCCCGGCTTCAACCTGGCCGCAGCGTCTTTGGCGCCAAAGACCGCGGGCACCGCGGCTTCCCGGAGGACCGTGGCCAGGTGGCTGGTGGGACTGCCGGTTTCGCAGACCATGGCCGCCACCCGTCCCGCCACCATGCCGTATTCGGGCAAGGCCCGGCGGGCCACCAGCACCGCACCCTGGGGCACGTCCTGGAGCCGGTTGTCCTGAAGCAGGTGCACCGGCCCCGCGCCCGCGCCCCGGGAGGCGACGGCGCCGTTTTCCAGGAGAATTTCCGCGTCCTTAAGCCGGGGCGGCAGGTATTCGGCCTTTAATTGGCGGCTGATCCGCAAAGGCCGGGCCTGAAGAAGGCAAAGCTTTCCCGTTCCGGTTAAGGCCCATTCAATGTCCTGGGGCATCCCGAAATGCTTCTCCAGGGTCATCCCCAAGTTGTGGAGGGCCAGGACCTGCCGCTCATCCAGGCAGGCACCCTTTCTCTCGGGAGGCGTCTCCAGGTCGAGGGGGCCGCCCTCCGGAGCCGGCTGGTGCATCCGGGTCTTTTCCCCCACCTGCCGGCTGACAATTTTATCGTCCTCCACCCGGTAGATGTCCCGTTCCACCACCCCACCCACGGCCATGGACCCGAGGCCGCAGACCGAGTTGACGATGGTGGCCTCCCCCCCTTGGCGGGGGTCGGCGGTATAAAGCACTCCCGCCGAGGCCGCGTCCACCATCTCCATGACCACCACGCCCATGGCCAGCTCCTGGTAAGCGAAGCCGCTGGTATGACAATAGTAGAGGACCCTGGGGGTGAATTGGCTGGCCAGCACTTCTTTGTATGATTCTTCCACCTTCTCCCGGGGCACATTGAGGAAGGTTTCAAACTGGCCGGCAAAACTGAAGATGCTGTCCTCCTGGAGCGCGGAGCTGCGCACCGCCACCCGGGGAGCCAAATCCGCCAGATGCCCGGCCAGCTCCCGGGAGAGCTCCCGGGGCAGCTCCTGAGCCAGGACCCGCTCTTTAATGTCCGCGCAGGCGTCTTTGAGGCTTTCCAAATCCCGGATATGGGAGCGGCGGATCTGGTCCCGGATATAGTCTTCCAGGCCCGATTTTTCGAAAAAAAGCTTCTGGGCGTAGGCGCTCACGGCAAAGCCCCGGGGTACGGGCAGATTAAGCCGCACCAGGTCCCCCAATTTTTCGGCCTTGGCGCCGAAAAACCGGCCCTCTCTTACCTCCGCCAGGGGCAGGACCAGGGGCCCGGGCTGTAAGGAGACGCCTGCCAGTTCCTGGATAATCTTGGCCTCCACCCTGCGCCGGGCCTCCTCCAGACCCTGGTAGCGGCCCCCGGACATGGCGGTAATGGCCTTGACCATGGCCTCCACCTCCTGGCCCAGCCGCTGGCAGGCGCTGCGTACGAAGTGCATGTCGAACAAAAACCCTTCGTTCATCTTCACCTGGAGGTCGGTGACCATGGTCAGGATGGCGCTGTTGGCGGCCAGCAGGCGCTTGTAATGGCGGTAGCGTTCCAGGAGGGCAGGCGGGGGCGCCAGGGACACCGGCTGCCTTGCCGGCCGGCGTTTGCCCGCGAGCCACTGTTTCAGCTTGCTGATGGGCGCCACTACTGGATTTTCCCCGGAAAAGAAAGATTGACTCCTATTATAAAATAACATAACCATCGTTCACTACAAGCCTTATTCCAACTCCTCAGGGTTGGGATGGAAACCGCGTTAAACCGGACTCGCCTCAAGGGTCAATGTCCTTGATACGGCCAAAGCTTGGATATTATAAAAAAATATTGACTTCGTGAGGGTTTTGCGGTTTCATGGGCTTGCCTATGGCAATTTCCTAATGCTGCCGTCTGGAGGTTTATATGCCCCAATGCCCCCATTGTCGGACCGAATACGATTCCGGTCAGCGGTATTGTCAGATGTGCGGAAGCTTTTTGCTGCATCCCGAGGTTGGGGACACTTTCTGCCCTGAATGCGGCATCAGGGTCTCACCTCGCCAGGAATTCTGCCATGAATGCGACGCCCCCCTGAAAGAGAGACCAGTCGCGGCCCCGGCCCCTATGGAACAGCCTGCCCCCGGCGGACCGGCTGCAGCCGCGCCGGCCGCAACCCCGGCCAAAGGCTCCCAGATGATGGTCGGCTTACTGGTGGGCGCCGGGATTATTATCCTCCTTCTCCTGATTTTGGTTTTCTCCCGCAGCGACCAACCTGCGCCGCCGGCTCCCCAGCCGCCACCGAAAACCGAGGCTCCGGCGCCTCCGGCTGCGCCCCCTACCCCCCCTGCGGCGGCGCCGGCTCCGGCTCCTCCCGCTCCGGCCCCTGAAGCGAAACCTGCGGATCTCAAAGAGCAGTTGCAGGGCATCCTGGCTAAAATGCGGGAGGCCAGGCTGAATAAAGACATTATCCTCTTGATGAACTGCTATTCCCTGACTTATCCGGACGTGGAGAGCAAGCGCCGGGAAGCCTTGAAGGCCTGGGAAAATTACGATTACACCAATATGGTCTTCACCCTCGACGAGGTCCAGCCCCTGGACGCGGATAACGCCAACGCCAAGATTACCTGGTACGTGGACCTCAGAAACCGGCGCACCGGGGAATTGATCAGCTCGACTCAAACCTTCCAGGTGCGGTTTGCCAAGGAGTTGGGCCAATGGCGCATCCGCTCCCTGGAAGAAGCTGAATAAGGAGAAGTTATGGGCCATCGCCGTCTCGTGAGAGGACTTCTGCTGCTGGGGTTGATCATCTCCTTGCTGGCCGGGTGTGACACCGGACCACCGCGCACCTATCCCGTTGCTCCCTCATACTATTATGTGGTGCCCACCACCACTTATCTGCGTTCCTGCGCCTCCTATGCGGAGGAATGCTATATCATCGCCCAGGTCTTCAGCGGCGACCGGGTGGTGGTCCTGGACCGCAACGATTACAACTGGGCCCGGGTGTCATTGGAACGCAGCGGCGTCATCGGCTGGATTCCGGGCGACCTGATTGCGCCCAGTCCCGGCCCCACCAGCTTTTATGTGGCCTGGACCAACGTCTATTCGCGGGATTGCGCCGACTACAACTGCCGTTCCCTGGAACTGCTCTACCGGGGAGACCGGGTGGAAAAGATCGACCAGGACTACCGGGGCTGGTGGCGGGTCAGGTCCGTCAAATCCGGCATTATCGGCTGGATTCCGGCCTCGGCGACCTCACCCAGCCCGGGACCGCCTTATTTTTACGTGGCGATCCAGGGGCTTAATCTGCGGGCCGGGCCCTCCACCGGGTCCAAGGTGCTCACCACCTTGAGCCTCAACGATCAGGTGGAGATGTTGGGCGCCAACGCCGCGGGCTGGTCCCAGGTGCGCCACCTGCGCACCAACATCATCGGCTGGGTGGCCGCCCGCTACCTGGAAACCTTCCCGGTGAGCCATTCCAAGGCCGCCCCCAGGAAGCCCAAGGCCCCCGCCAAGGAAAAGGAAGTCCCGGAGGAGAAACCTGCCCCCAGGGTGATGTAGGGCCGTTCTCCGTTTTTCGTTTTTCGTAAGCACCCGGAAAAAAGGGAACCCGGAGAGCACCCCCGGGTTCCCTTTTTTAGGTTCGCCCCGACGATTTAACGCGCTTTGATGGCGCATCGGTATTAATAACGCCGGGGGTGATCGTCACGCCGCCGGGGGTATTAAAAGAGTTGAACCGCGCATCCATGCCGCCGGCGATGGCGCCCACCAATTCCTTTACCTTGGCTTCATCCGGTTGGGACGCGGCCAGGGCTTTCTGCAGTTCGCCCTGATTCTTTTTCAAAGCGGCGACAGTCTCCTGGCGCTGGGGGGTATATTTATCATCCACCGCCAACGCGGCTTTCTCCTTGTCAGGGGCAAGCTTCAAATCCCCCAAAGGCGCAAAGCAAGACGCAAGAACATACCGAACAACAGCGAATGGTGGGGCGGCCGTCTCTGGCCGCCCCACAGGTAGACGGGCGGGGACGCGCCCGCCCCACCAGCCTTTTCATGATTTATATCATTTTCACTTTCAAATGCACCAAATACCGCTTGAAACTCACCGAAATAATTAGGTCTTTTTAACGAAAAACGGAAAACGGAAAACGGTATTATAGGGACCTATGGCCCATGAGGAACCGTTACGGAAAGAGGTCAGTGGCCAGTTGTAAGTGGCCAGTAGCCAGTAAAAAAACAGTGACGCCCTGGACTTACCCCCTCTCCCCCCGCCCGGATAAGATCCTTACTACCCTGCCGCTAAATGGCGGGGGGAGAGGGCCGGAGTGAGGGGGGCAGGCTTTTCAGGTTTTACGGGTGCGCCGCAGGCCCATGAATGACTGCTCTGGAAAAACGGGCTGACTTGATGTACATTTCTAAATATAAAAATGCCTGAGAATCTTCTAGAAACCCACGACCTATCCCGCTACTTCCGCCTCTCCGGGCCCTGGGGCCGGGGGCCGGTGCTCAAGGCGGTGGAGGGAGTGAATCTTGACGTCCGGGCCGGGGAGACCCTGGGGTTGGTGGGGGAGTCCGGCTGCGGCAAGTCCACCCTGGGGCGGCTGGTGTTGGCCTTGCTGGCCCCCACCCGGGGCCGGGTCTCCTTCGGGGGCGAAGAGGTGACCGCGCTCTCCAAGGCCCGGCTCAAAGAGATGCGCCGGCAGATGCAGATCGTCTTCCAGGACCCTTACTCATCGCTCAATCCCAGGCTGACGGTGCGGCATATTCTGGAGGAGCCTTACGTGATCCACCGCCTGGGGGCCAGGGCGGAGCGCCGGGCCTGGGTTACCGAGCTGCTCCGGGAGGTGGGGTTGGGGGAAGAGCACCTGGAGCGCTACCCCCACGAATTCAGCGGCGGCCAGCGCCAGCGGTTGGGGATCGCCCGGGCTTTGGCTTTGAAGCCCAAGCTCATCGTCGCCGATGAGCCGGTTTCCGCCCTGGACGTCTCCATCCAGGCCCAGATCTTGAACCTCCTGGAGGAGTTGCAGCAGCGCCACGGGCTGACCTATCTCTTCATTTCCCACGACCTGAGCGTAATTTCCCGGATTAGCGACCGCATCGCGGTGATGTACCTGGGCCGCTTGGTGGAGCTGGCCCCCCGGGAGATTTTCGATAAGCAGAGGCTGCACCCCTACACCGAGGCGCTGCTGGCCGCGGTGCCGCTCCCTGACCCGGCGCGGCCCTTTAAGCCCCCGGAGCTGAAAGGCGACCCCCCCAGCCCCATCAATATCCCCTCGGGCTGCCCCTTCCATCCCCGCTGCCCCGAGGCCCGGTTTCCCGTGTGCCGGGACGTCTTCCCGGAATACCGGGAGACCGCGGCGGAGCATTGGGTCTCCTGCCACTTCCGGTAAGCCCGCTTGGTCTAACCGAACATTAGAAGGTCCGGCCGGAAGATCAGCAAAAACCCGAGAACCAGCATCAAAACGCCGCCGATGAGATTGGAGGCGCGTTTATATTTGGTGGAGATGCCGGTGACCTGAAGCGTGACCATGGCCGCAAAAAACACCAGGAGATCGTCCAGCATAAAGATGGTGACATAAAGCAGGATGTATAGATAATACTGCCATTTGGCCAAGGGCGTTAAACTGAGAATCTGCAGGTAGACCACCGGAAAACCCGCGGAGCAGACCAATTCCACCGCGTTGACGGCAAAGGCCAGCAGAATAATACCCCCCAGGGCCAGCCAGAGGCTTTCTTTTTTCACGAAATCCTGAAGGCCGCAAATGATTCTATGCCTCCGGCCCCCTTTGCTGACCTTGCAGACGCCGGCCAGGTTGGTGAAATATTCCCGGAGGTTATAAAAACCCGCGGCCAGGGCCACACAGGCGATGCCCAGCCTGACCCAAAACAGGAATCCCAGGAATAGAAAGAGGTTCAGCCAGGCGCACATGATGAGAAAATAAACCAATGCGGACGCGGCCACGAAAGTGGAGCCGAGAATCCATCTGCGCCTATTGTTTTCCATGCCCAGCAGGAAACCCAACAAAAGGATCAAGACCCACATGGCGCAGGGGTTGAAGCCGTCCAGGGCGCCGATGATCACGGTCAACAGGCCCAGGGACAGGGTGCGGGTATCCAACTCGCCCAGGAAGGGGACTTTGATTTTTTCCGGAATAACCTTTTTCTCATCCGCGGCCGTGACCGGGGGACGGCCCACGGCCAACTCCGCCATGACGTCCCCGACGGGACGGGCCAGGTTTTTTTGGATGGCGGCTTCCAGCGCCGGGCCGCTGGTCTCTTCCGACTGCCAGCCGATGAGATAATCCCGGCCCACCACCGTGAACGGCACCCCGGGCACCTCCGCCCGGAGGATTGCTGCCACCCGCCGGAGCAATTCCAGATTTTCCCGGTCGCCGCTGACCTCAAAGGCATGAATCCTTAAGGCGGGATATTTCTGCTTAATTTTTTCCAGGAAGGGTTTTTCCTGGAGGCAGTGGGGGCAGCCGTGGCTCCAGAAGAAATACAGGTTTAATACTTTGCCTTCACCGGCTGGAATATTGGCAGCAAGCGCGGGGGCCACATAGAGCAAAAGCAGCAAAACCAAAACTCTGGGCATGTTGACCTTCATATAAGGAATTGGTGGGCAGTGCCCACCCTACCTTATCGATTCGAAAATCCCTTCTGACGGGCAGCGCCTTTCAATTATTGATTTTTAGCGTCTTTTTTTGCGTCTTTGCGCCTTTGCGGGAGGCCTATTTTTCAAGACCAGGACATTTTCATGGCCTCATTGTTCCCAGAGAATCTTCCCGCAATCCTGCAAGTCATAGCCGCCCAGGGCTAAGGCCCCGTCCTTAAAGGCCGGGGAGCGGATCACCGCCAGCAGCGTCTGAAAGCGTTGATCCTGGAAAGTGCTCTCCGGCACCACCAGGTCGTAGCGTTCCGGCAGCAGGGGGATGAAGTCCAGCCCCAGGGCCCGGGCCGCGGCCAAAATGCCCAGCCCCGCGTCCGCGGTGCCGGAGAGCACGTTCACCGCCACCGCCATGTGGGTGTATTCTTCCCGCTCATAGCCCCGGACGGCCGCGGCCGCAAGCCCTTCCTGCTTCAGGAGGTAGTCCAGCAGGACCCGGGTGCCCGCGCCCCGCTGCCGGTTGATGAAGCGGACCCCCTCTCGCGTCAGGTCGGGGATGCTGCGGATGTTCCTGGGATTGCCCGGCAAGACCATCAACCCCTGCTGCCGCCAGGCCAGATTGATGAGTTTGAGCGGCAGGCCGGGGAGATGACGCTGGATATAAGGCACGTTGTAGGTATCGGTCGCCTCATCGAAGAGGTGGCTCCCCCCCAGGTGGGAGCGGCCCTGGCGCAAAGCCATCAGGCCGCCGAGGCTGCCCACGTGGCCGGAAGACAGCCGCAGCCGGGGATCCCGGCGGCGGAGCAGCGTGCCCAGGAGATCCAGGGTGTTGTCGTGGCTCCCCAGGACCACCAGGGTGCCCTCGATGTCCTCCAAAGGCGCCAATAGCTCCGCGGCCACGGGCCGGTCTTCCTCCAGGCCTTCGCTTAAGGACGGCACCTTAAGGATGCCGTCGGCCCGGACCAGGGAGGTGATCACCCCCGCGCCCCGGGGGAGCGGCGTGGCCATGACCTTATCCCCCACCCGGCCCAAAGTCACCCGGATATATTCGGTGAGGCCGGGCTTGGAAGGAAGATTCTGGGCCGGATGCACCATCAGGGTGGGCCGGGGAGTGGGACGCAGCCCGGCCAGTCCGGAGATCAGGGGGGCCGCGAACTCCTCGAAGGAGAGCACCGCGGACACCGGATAGCCGGGGTTGCCGATCACCGGTTTGCCGTTAACCACCCCCAGAAGCGTGGGTTTCCCGGGCATCATGCTCACCCCGTGCACCAGCACCTCGCCCAGGGAGGCCACCGCCTGGCAGGTGTAATCCTCGGTGCCCGCGGAGGAGCCGGCGTTGATGAGGACCAGGTCGGCCCCGGCCAGAGCCTCCTTGAGGGCCAGGGTCAAGGCCCCGGGGTCATCGGGGACGATGGGCCGGACTTCGGGCACCCCCCCGGCCTCCGCCACCAGACCCGCCAGGATCACGGAGTTGTACTCCGGCAGGCGTCCCGGGGGAGGCTCCGCTGATAACTCCGCCACCGGCGTCAGCTCCGAGCCGGTGGGGATGATGGCCACTTTGGGGCGGCGGCGCACCGTTATCCGGGTCACGCCTGCGGCCAGCAAGGCTCCCTGGTCCCAGGGGGTGATACGGCTGCCCTCCGGCAGCACCATCTCCCCGGCCACCAAATCTTCCCCCACCCGGCGCACGTGCTGCCAGGGGAAGGTGGGGTTCTCCACGGTGATGGGGTCGGCCGTGGGGTCCGGAATCTGCTCCACCATGATCACCGCGTCGGTGCCCGGGGGCAGGGGATGGCCGGTATTCAAGGGGAAGGCCTCTTTGCCCACCGCCAGCAGCCGGGGGGACTCGGGCGTGGCTCCGAAGGTGGCCGCGGCCAAGACCGCGAAGCCGTCCATGGCCCCCTGGTGCACCGCGGGCGAGGACCAGCGGGCCATGGCCGGCGCCGCGGTAACGCGGCCCAAGGCCGCGGCCGTGGGTATTTCCTCGGGGGGCAGCATGGCGGCTACATCAAAGCGGGACAGAAACAGCTCCCGGGCCTTTTCAGGGGACTCCATGCGTAGGTAGATATGACGTTTCATAAGATAGTCCTCAGATTAGAAGCCCCCTGTTTTTATAGGAGAATTAGGGGGATTAGCTGTCAGCTGTTAGCCGTCAGCTATCAGCTGTCAGCTTAAAAGAAAAATACTAAATGTTCGGCGTTAAAGGGAATTAATCCATTTAGTTGGCATTCGCCCCGGCCCTCGGCTTTTAAAGCTGAACGCTGACCGCTGACCGCTGAAAGCTGACAGCTATAAGTACTTGGCAATTCAACCCGAAACCCCCTTCCTCTCCTTCCAGCCGATGCTAAACGGAATGGCGAGCATCATGCTTCCCAACAGGGCCACCCCCAGCCAGCCGAGCCGCTCGTAAGCCAGGCCGCTTAGAGTAATGCCCACGGAGCCCCCCAGATAATAAAACAGGATATACAAAGAATTCCCCCGGCCCCGGCTCATGGTGAGTTTGCGGTTGAGGAGGCCCGCGGCCGCGGCGTGGATGGAGAAAAAACCGAGACAGACCCCCGCCAGGCTTGCGGCCACGGCCCAGATGGAGGGAATCAGGCTGAGGGCGATGGCCAGGGCGAAAAAGATTGTGCCCCCCGCCATGGTGGCGCCGTTGCCGAAGCGGTTGCTTAAGTTTCCCGCCACCGGCCCGATCACCACCCCCAGCAGGTAGGAGAGGTACATCAAGGTGATGATCTGGGTGGGGGCGTTAAAGGGGGGCGCGGCCAGATAAAAGGGCAGGTAGTTGAAAATGGAGGAAAAAACGAAAAAGGCCGCAAAGGGGACCAGCAGCAAGTGCCGCACGTCCCGGCGGGAAAGGAGCGAAATAAATCCCGATTCATCCTCGGGAATCTCGATCTTCCGGCTTTCCGGCGGCAGCCAGCGCAGGGCCGCCAGGGTGGCGCTGAACAGCAGAATGGAGGTGGTGACAAAGGCGTAGCGCCAATGCAAGGGGGGATGAATCCACCCCCCCAACAACCGCCCGCTTAAACCTCCAGCCACCGTGGCCGAGACGTAGGTCCCCATGACCACGTTGAGGCGCTCCAGCGGCAGGCTGCGGCCCAGATAGACCACCACACAGGTGGAAAGGGTGGGGATGAACAGGCCCTGGACGAACCGGGCCAGGATCAGGAGCCGGAGGCTGGAGGTGGCCGCGGAAAACAGGCCGCAAAGAGTAATCACCACGCCCCCCAGAAGGATGATGGGCCGCACCGGGGCCCGGTCCGCCAGGCGTCCCCAGGGCAGATTCGCCAGGGCGATCCCCAGGATCACCGCGGAGATGGACAAAGAGGCCAGAAACTCGCTGACCCCGAATTCCTCTTTCAGCACCGGCAGCACCGGCTGGGTGATGTACACGGTGCTGAACGCGGCCACCACCAGGGAAAAGACCAGGGCCTGCAGGCGGAAGGGGTGTTCGGTGTGGCGTCGTTTCATGGGAGCCTTGGGGATTAAGTGATCAGTGATCACTATCCTTCTCCTTCAAATCATCTCCTGCCAAAAATCGCGGTGCCCACCCGCACCAAAGTCGCCCCTTCCTCCACGGCCACCTCGTAGTCACCAGACATGCCCATGGAGAGTTCCGGCAGCGGCCCCAGGCCCAGTTGCTCCAGCCGGTCCCGGAACTCCCTCAAGGCCCGGAAATAGGGGCGCACGGCCTCGGGGTCGAGAAAGGGAGGCATGGTCATCAGGCCCTTTACCTTTAAACGGGGCAGAGCTGCGATTTCCCGGAGCAGGTCGGCCGCGGCCTCCGGGTTGACGCCGGACTTGCTGGCCTCCCCTGCCTGGTTTACCTGGGTAAGAATTTCCTGGACCTTATCCATTTGGGCCGCGGCCTTCTCCACGGCCCGGGCCAGCTTGAGGCTGTCCACGCCGTGGATCAGCCCGAAAAGCTCCACTGCGGCTTTGGCCTTGTTGCTTTGCAGGTGGCCGATGAAGTGCCAGGCCGGGCCCGGCCCCAGGGCCGCAATCTTCGCCTTGGCCTCCTGGAGATAGTTTTCCCCGAAGATTTGCTGCCCTGCGTCCCAGGCTTCTTTAATGCGGCCCGCAGCCACGGTCTTGCTCACCGCCACCAGCTTTACCATTGCCGGGTTCCGGCCGGCGCGAATGGCCGCGGCGGCGATACGACTTCTCACTTCCTCAAGATTTTTAGCAACTTGGTTCATGTTGGCTATCTTTTTCCGGGGATAGCGGTTGGCAGCCGGGTATCAGCCCTAAATAATAATTCAACTAGCTGCATGGTGAAAGCTTTCGGTTAAACAAAGCGGGGGACCAGCTCTTTAATTCGTATCCAAGTTGAAAAAATTTCTCGCAAAGACGCAAAGATCGCCAAGTTTTTTTTCATCTCTTTGCGTCCTTGGCGCCTTTGGGAGAAACAATAACGTCCTTTTCCTCCAGGCCGAAGGCCCGGAGGCTGTTCTCCCAGGTGGCCCGGGCCAGTTCCTCCAGACTGATTTTTTTCACTGCCGCCATCTGTTGTGCGGTGGCGGCCACGTAAGCCGGCTCATTGCGTTTGCCCCGCCAGGGCTGGGGGGTAAGATAAGGGCAGTCGGTTTCCAAAAGGATGCGGTCCAGAGGGGCTTTTTGGGCCACGTCCCGGAGTTCCCCGGCCTTGGGGTAGGTCAGCGGGCCGGCGAAGGAGAGGTAAAAACCCAGGTCCAGGAAGGCCCGGGCCTCCGGCCAGGTGCCGCCGAAGCAGTGCATCACCCCGCCGTGCAACCGCGCGCGGGAATCCCGGAGAATCTCCAGAGTGGCGGGGGTGGCTTCCCGGGTGTGGATCACCACGATTTTTTGCAACTCGTAAGCCCACGCCAGTTGCCGGCGGAACCAGTGCTTTTGCACCTCTTCCGGGGAGCGGCGGCGGTAGAAATCCAGGCCGATTTCGCCGATGGCCACCACCTGAGGGTCCCCTGCCAGGGGCGTCAGGGCCTCCAAATCGCCCTCTTTAAGGGACTGGGCCGCGTGGGGGTGGACGCCGATGGTGGCCCGGAGGCCGGGGTGTTTCCGGGCCGTGGCCAGGACCTGGCGGGAGTTTTGTAAGCCGATGCCCACGTTGATGATTAGCCTGACCCCGGCTTCCCGGGCGCGCTCCAGCACCCCGTCCTGATCGGGAAGGAGTTCCGGGAGGTCCAGGTGGGCGTGGGTGTCGGCCAGGCGGATGGTCATTTCTTATGCTTATGGACGAATCTGGGTTTGCATGGTAAAATATCCCAAATTTCGCCGGGCTGCAAGGAGAGGCGGTGGCTGCCAGGATTTTGGCCTTGTTTTTGATGTGCTGGGCGTGGCTGGGAACGCCGCTGCTGGCCGGAGAGTGGTCGCATACCACCCCGCAATGGCGAATCTTGGGAAAGGGCCTAAGTTTTGCCGAAATCCAGGTGTCCCGGCAAAATAAAGTTGTGGACACCCTGGCGGTGGTCAAGGTGGACCCGGCCAGCAACGCCTTCCGGGTCCGGCATCAACAGCCCCGGGACATTAAGGCCTGGCAGCAGGAGTTGGCCGCGCCGGTGGTCTTTAACGCCAGTTATTACGGCAAGGACTTCCTGCCCGTCGGCCTGATCTTAAGCGACGGCAATGCCATCGGCCCCTGGCGCAACCCGCAGATGCGGGGCATGTTCGTGGCCGAACCCAAGGGCCTCTCCCCGGACCTGCCCCGGGCCACCATCCTGGACCTGACCACCACCATCAGCGCCAAGAATCTGCCCTGGACCCAGGGAGTGCAATCCTATCCGCTGCTGTTGGATTACAAAGGCCGCATCCGGGTGTTCAATACCCCGAAAACCGCGCAGCGCACGGTCATCGCCATTGACCGCAGCAGCAATATCTTGATTTTTAATACCAATGAGGCTTATTTCACCTTATATGACTTCGCCCATTTTTTGAAAGCCAGCAGCCTGGAGATCGATTCGGCCCTCAACCTGGACGGCGGCACCGAGGCGCAGCTCTATATCAAGACCAAGGACTTCGAGAAGTTCTCCCCCTCCTCCTGGGAAAATCGCCTGCATAATTTCCTGGACCACCAGAAATTTTTGCTGCCCACGGTGGTGGCCGTTGTCCCCCGTCCGGATTAAGGAGAATGGCCCGTTACCTGGTTCTTGGAGCAGGAAAATTCGGGCGTTTGGCCCTGGAGCGCTTAGGAGGGAAGGACTATCAGGCGGCGTTTCTGGTGGTGGACCGCAACCCTGAAGCCCTTTCCCAAGCCCGGGGAATAACCCTGGCCCGGGTGGAAGTGGTGGTGGCGGAAGCCGGGGCCTTTTTGGCTGAGCATCTCAGAGAGGGCGCAGCCTGGGATTGGATTATTCCCGCGGTCCCCATCCACGTGGCCACTTCCTGGCTGCGGCGCGGCCCCTTAAGGGACGTGGATTGGGAGGCGGCGGAGGTTCCTTCGGAGGTGGCCGCGCTGGCGCCCGGGGCCCACCGGGGCCGGGAGGGCGAACTCTATCTGAGCCGGGCCCTCCACCTCTGTCCGGATGATTGCCCGGAGCCCGAGGCGTGCCCGGTGACCGGGGAGTCCAGGGGAGTTCCGTTGTCTGAAGAGTTGGCTGCTTTGGAAGTCCCCGGTTACGAACTCGCGGTCATCGCCAGCCACCAGTTGGCCCCGGGAGTGGGGGGCTTTACTCCGGAGCGGCTGCTGGCCCTGGCCCGGGATTTAGCCGGTCCGGAAGGAAAGATTTTGGTGGCCACCGCCTGCCGTTGCCATGGGGTGGCGCATGGTTTTCAGCGGCGAGCGAGGCGTTAAATTGGGGTTCGTCTTTCCCGGAGTTGCCGGTGTATCCGCCAGTATCCGGGAGGCGCTGCGCCTCCTGGAACTGGTGGCGTCCGCGGACACCACGGTGCTGCTGCTGGGGGAAACGGGAACCGGCAAAGAACTGGCGGCCCGGGCCATCCACGACAACAGCCCCCGCGCGAGTAAGCCCCTGGTGGTGGTCAATTGCGCGGCCCTGCCGGAGACCCTGCTGGAGAGCGAACTCTTCGGCCATGAAAAAGGGGCCTTTACCGGGGCTGCGGGCCGGAAGGAGGGGCGCTTCCTGCTGGCGGACCAGGGCACCATCTTTCTGGATGAGGTGGGGGAACTCAGCTTGCCCACCCAGGCCAAGATCCTCAGGGTCCTCCAGACCCGGGAGTTCGAGCCCCTGGGAAGCAGCCGCACCCGGAAGGTGGATGTGCGCATCATCGCCGCCACCAACCGGGATCTGGAAGCAGAGGCGTGCTCCGGGTGCTTTCGGGAAGACCTGTATTACCGCCTGAACGTCTTTCCCATCACCCTGCCGCCACTTAGGGAGAGACGGGAGGATCTGCCTCTATTGGCCGCCCACTTCCTGAAGCGCCATAGCCAAAAGCACCGCAAGGGGATCAAGGCCCTGGCCCCGGAAGTGATTGACGCCTTTCAGGGCTACGCCTGGCCCGGCAACATCCGGGAGCTGGAAAACGTCCTGGAGCGGGGGGTCATCCTCTGTCAAACGGAGACCCTGACCCTGAAGGAGTTGCCTGCGGCCCTGCAAACCTTCGCCTCCAGGCCCCGGGTCGGGGGAGAGGCGGCCGCGGCCTGGCCGGAGTTGGAAAAGGAACTGATCCGGCGGACCCTGCAAAAGGTGGCCGGGGACCGGGTCCAGGCCCGGGATATCTTAGGCATTTCCCAGGAAGAATTGGACTTGAAAATCCGGACCTACTGCCTGGATTGCTGAGAGAGGGAAACCATGTTTTTTCCACCCCTGATATTTTTGCTGATGTTCATTTTCCTGATTATTGCCCTGGTGCTGCTGCCCTTCCTGATGGTGGGGATGATGGGGACGGCCTTCATCAAACTGGGCCTGCCCCCCACCTCCATGTTTTGGCTGCTGATCCTCACCCTGGTGGGGTCCATGATCAACATTCCCATTCGCGAGATCGAGAGCCACAACCTGGTGAAAGACCAGATGGTGTCTTTTTTCGGCATGCGTTACCGGGCCCCGGTGGTCCGCACCCACAAAACGGTGTTGGCGGTCAACGTGGGCGGCGCGGTCATCCCCGCGCTCCTCTCCGTTTATCTCCTGACCAAAATGGAGATGACCGTGGGGGTGCCGCTGGTGGTGGGGCTGGTGGCATTGGTGTCCAACCGCTTGGCCCGGCCGGTGCGGGGCTTAGGGATTGCCATACCCGGACTGATTCCCCCGGTGGTTGCGGCTTTGGGGGCGTATCTCTTTTGCCCCCCGGAACTCAGGGCCCCCACCGCCTATATCGCCGGCACCATGGGCATTCTGGTGGGCGCGGATCTCCTGAAATTAAACGAGATCGGCCAACTGGGGGCCCCGGTGGCTTCCATCGGCGGCGCCGGCACTTTTGACGCCATTTTTTTAAGCGGCATTATTGCGGTTTTGCTGAGTTAGGTTTAGGAATGAAATGGGCCTGAAGATTTCATCCTGCAGGCTCTCCATGCAGGCCAGGAGGAAGAGAAATGAAGGAAAAAAGCGCGGAATTCCACGGTAGGAGAGGCAATCCCGGAAATTTTTTGCGTTCCGGAGCCGTGCTAGTCGTCCTGTTGCTGCTCCCTTTGATTATGGGGAGTTCCTGGAAGGATATGACTGGCAAAACCATCAATCCCCGCTATGTGGAGCGCATCCAAAACGGCAAGACCACCAAGCATGAAATCCTGCTCTACTTCGGCGACCCCCAGGAAACCCAGCGGACTCCGGAGGGTTTGGTCTGGGTTTACAAGAGTTTCAAGGATGCCCCGGCCATGCCCTACAAGCACGAAAAGCGGGAGATCAACCCCCAGTCGGACCAACTGATGTTCGTTAGAGATGAGGATAAGAAGATAAAAAAAGCGCCTCTCAAGACCGAGGGAAAGATCTTGCACAGCACCTTGACGGTCCGTTTTAAAGCCGATGGGGAGACGGTTATGAGCCATGAATATCAAGAGCACAAAGATACGGAAAAGTAACCGGAGAGCTTGATGACGCCTTTTACCGACCTGACCCGGGCCACGGCCTGGGTCTTTGATTTACAAAAATTCGGCATCAAGTTCGGGCTCTCTTCCACCATCAACCTCCTGGAACGCCTGAAACTGCCTTTTCAAAAGGGGCAGTACCTGCATATCGCCGGCACCAACGGCAAGGGTTCGGTGGCGGCCATGCTTTCGGCCATCCTGACCAGGGCCGGATATCCCGTGGGCCTGTATACTTCCCCCCACCTGGTCTATTTCAAGGAGCGCTACCGGCTGGGAGACCGGGAAATCTCCGAGGCCCGCCTGCTGGATGTGATCAACCAGGTGCGGGCCGCGACGGACGAGTCCGAGCCGCCCACGTTCTTCGAGTTCGCCACGGCCATGGCCTTCCTCTATTTTCTCCAGGAGGAGGCCCGCCCCATCATCCTGGAGACGGGCATGGGCGGACGGCTGGACGCCACCAATATCGTCCAGCCCCTGGCCGCGGTAATCACCAACATCTCCCTGGACCACCAGGAACATTTGGGGGAAGGCCTGAAAACCATTGCCACAGAAAAAGCCGGGATTATAAAGGCGGACGCGCCCCTGGTCACCGGCGCGCGGCAAAGAAAAGTGCTGGACCTCTTCGAGGAGCGCTGCCGGGAACTTGAGGCCCCCATGTTCTTGCGGGGCCGGGATTTTCAGGCCCGGGGCAAGGGCAAAGGCAGGTTCGACTATCAGGGGTTTTCCAGGCAATACCATGACCTCCGCCTGAACCTGGTGGGCCGGCACCAATACGGCAACGCCGCCCTGGCCCTGGCGGTGGTGGAGCTCTTGAACCGCGCGGGGATAGAGGTCCCGGAGACCGCCGTCCGGGAAGGATTGATGCGCACCCGCTGGCCGGGGCGCCTGGAGCCGGTGCCACAGGACCCCCGGGTGCTCCTGGACGGCGCGCACAACCCGGCTGCAGCCCGGATCCTGGCCGAGACCCTGAAACAATCCCGGGACAACGGCCGTCTCGTCCTGGTGCTGGGGGTCATGGCCGACAAGGACGTGGACGCCATCCTGGCCCGGCTGCTGCCCTTGGCCCGGACCGTGGTCTTCACCCGGCCCCAGTATTTCCGGGCCGCGGAGGTGGAAGACCTGGCCGACCGGGCCCGGAAATATAAGTTGGAAATTATCAAAGTCCCCCGGGTGGCGGAAGCCATCCGCCGGGCCCAGGAACTGGCCGGCCCTGAGGACCGCATCGTGGTCAGCGGGTCTTTGTATACGGTGGGGGAGGCCAAGGAGTATTTTGAAGGAATCGTGGGGGAGGGAGTCAAGGTTTGAAAAAGTAATAAGTAATAAGTAATAAGTGATAAGTGGTCAGTAATTATAAAGGTTTTTACTTATCACTTATTACTTATTACTGGCGGACTCCTCCTCAAATAACCGGAGGTAACCATGCGCATCTTTGTATCCGGGTCGCTGGCCTACGACCGGATCATGGATTTTCCCGGGCGGTTTCAGGACCATATCCTGCCGGAGAAGATTCATATTCTGAACGTCTGTTTCATGGTCAACGGCTTGATCGAGCGTTTCGGGGGCACCGCGGGCAATATCGCCTACAACCTGGCCCTGCTGGGGGAAAAGCCCGTGATCCTGGCCACCGGGGGGAAGGATTTCCGCCCCTATGAGGACTGGCTCATGCAGTTAGGGCTGCCCCTTAACGGCATCAAGCCCATTCCCCAGGAATTCACCGCGGGCGCTTATATCACCACGGATAAAATGGACAACCAGATCACCGGGTTCAACCCCGGGGCCATGAAGTATCCGTCCGAATATACTTTTGACGTCATCAATCCCCAGGAGACCATCGCCATTATTGCGCCGGGAAACCTGGAGGACATGCTGGCCTACAGCCGGGTCTATAAGAAGGCGGGCGCGCCCTACATCTTCGACCCCGGCCAATCCATCCCGGCCTGGGAAGGCCCGGACCTGAAAGAGATGGCCGACGGCGCCCTGGCCTTGATCGTAAATGATTACGAACTGGAGATGTTCCGGAAAAAGACGGGCCTGGAGGAAGCCGAGATTCTGGCATTAACCGGCGCCCTGGTGACCACCAGGGGGGAAGAGGGCTCGGTGATCTTGAACAAACAAGGGGAGGAGGCCGTCCCCGCGGCCCGGGCGCTGCAGGTGGCGGACCCCACCGGCGCGGGGGACGCGTACCGGGCCGGCTTGATCAAAGGGCTGATCCTGGGGCTGCCATGGGCCGTGGCGGCCCGCATGGGCGCGGTCCTGGCCAGCTTCTCGGTGGAGCAGCAGGGCACCCAGGAGCACCAACTGGAAGGGGCTGATTTTTGGGAGAGATACCGCGAAAACTTCGGGCCGCCGCCGGTGGTAGAACGCTATGGGTTTGTTGCAAAATGAGCTTATCTGGACTTTTTCACACTGGTTTTTTACATTGTGCTTATGGAGTTTGAATGGGATGAGGAAAAATGCAGGTCTAACCATGAAAAACACAATCTTGCTTTTGAGGATGCGCCTCAAGTCTTTGCTGGTGATACACTGACCATCCCAGACCTTCGCCGGTCCTATGGTGAAAACCAACTGATTACCATGGGTACCCTCAGTGGCCGCGTCGTTGTTGTGGTCCATGTGCTGCGGAGTGAGAATATCCGTATTATCTCGATGAGGAAAGCCAATGCCAGAGAACAAAGAATCTATCAAAAGCGATTTGGCCAAACTTGACGCTATGACTGATGCGGATATTGACTATACCGACATCCCAGATATGGGCGATGCTGAAGAGTTGTGGGCCAAGGCTTTTGTAAAAAAAGCCGGGGAACCATTTTTCCCTTTGATTATGATTGACCCTGAAGTATTGGGCTGGTTCATGTCCCAGGGAGAAGAAGCACAAGTCCGCATCAACGCCGTCTTGCGGGATTATATGCAGTCCAAGCGCAAAGACGCGGGTGCTGAAGCTAACTAGAAAATCGGTATCCAGGCAGGCCGTGGGGGAAAGGGCAAGGGGGCAGGTCCTCACCCTTATCCCCCACTCTTTCTCGCTGATACGTTGAAGGAGGCTCGACCTTCAGTATACATAGCAGGAAAGAGGTTAGGGGAAAATCCGATAATTTCTGATTTTGGCGTCCAAAATTCTCTTACAAGAATTCAAAACTCCACCAACCGGTTCTGAATGGCGAAGCGGGACAACTCGGCGTTGTTCCTTAAGTTGAGTTTTTTCAGCAGCCGGAAGCGGTAGGTGTCCACGGTCTTGACGCTGATGTTATAGGCCTCGGCGATTTCCCGGGTGGTCTTGCCCAGGGCCAGTTGCCGGAGCACCTGGATCTCCCGGTTGGATAAGGCGTCCAAAGGGGAGCGGTCATGGGCGCCGGCTGCCAGGCGGTGGGCCAGGGATTCGGCCGCGGAGTCACTGAGATAGCGCCCCCCGGCGTGCACCTTGCGGATGGCGTTCACCATCTGCTCGGGAGCGGAGCGCTTGGTGATGTAGCCCTTGGCTCCGGCGCTGATGGCCCTGAAGACGTACTGCTCCTCTTCGTGCATGGTGAGGATGAGGATGGGCATCTTGGGGTAGTAGTGGTGCAGTTGGCTGACCACCTCCAGGCCGTCCATGATGGGCATGGAGATGTCGATGACCGCCACGTCCGGCTGGGACTCGTGGGCCTTTTGCACGGCCTCGTGGCCGTCCGCGGCCTCGGCGATGACTTCGATATCGCCCGAGTCTTCGATGATGCGCCTTAAGCCCGCCCGGACAATGCTATGGTCATCCGCCAACAAGATCCTGATCATGGCCCGGCATACCTTCTATCCCGGAGAGGGAGTTTAAAACAGACCCGGGTACCTTTGTGGGGCCGGGAATTGATCTCCAGGGAGCCGCCGATGAGCGCGGCCCGCTCCCGCATGCCCGCAAGCCCCAGGCATTCCGAATCTTCGACCTTCCCGGTGTCGAAGCCGTGGCCGTTATCCACCACCTCCAGGGTCAACAGGCCCTTGGCTTCTTTTAAAGTAATCTGCGCCTGGGTGGCAAAGGAGTGCCGGGCCACGTTGGTTAAGGCCTCCTGGGCGATACGGTAGGCCGCGGTGGCCACGAAATTGTCCACCCGATTGACGTTGCTGGGCTTGAAAATAGTGGCGATGCCGGTGCGCTTCCGGAATTCCGCGGCGTACCATTCCAGGGCGTCGATGAGCCCCAGGTGATCCAGGACTCCCGGACGCAGCCGGGTGGCCAGGCCCCGGACCTCATCGATGGTGGTGTCGATGAGTTCGCACATCTTTAAGGCCCGCTCCCCGGCGTTGGCGTCCTTGCCCTTCAGCCGCTCCGCCAGCCAGACCGCGTCCATGCGCAAGGCGGTGAGGACCTGGCCCAGCTCATCATGGAGCTCCCGGGCAATGGCGGTGCGCTCTTTCTCCTGGCGGGCCATGATGCTGCCGGAGAGACGCCGCAGTTGATCCTGGGCTTTTTTGAGTTCGGTAATATCCGTGGCGATGCCGCAGAGGCCGCTGGCCGCGCCCTGATCATCATAAACGGGGAACTTCACCAATAAATAGGTATGGACCAGGCCTTCGTGGAGAATGGTCTCCTCCACCTGGCGGGAACGCCCCTCCTTCAGGACCTGGAGGTCGGAGGCCCGGAACTGGTCGGCCGTTTCCTTGGAGAAGATATCGTAGTCTGATTTTCCCTGGATATCTTCGTTTTTTATGCGGAATAATTCTTCGAAGCGGGAATTGACCAGACGATAGCAGCCGTTCTGGTCCTTAATATAAACCACGGCCGGGGTATACTTGAGGATGCCGGTGATCTCCCGGGTCTGCTGTTTGACCTGGCGCTCCAGGTCCTTGGAGTAGCGGCTCAGCTCTTCCTGGGCCCGTTTGAGCTCCGTCTCCGCCCTTTTGCGCCGGGACAGGTCCCGGGCCACGCAGACGCTGCCGATGGTGCGGCCCTTATCGTCTTTGAGCAGGCTGATGGAAATATCCATGGGCACAATGGAACCGTCCTTTTTCCTCATGCCTATTTCATATTCCCGCACCACTCCGTCTTTGCGGAGTTTCGTCAGCATCTGGTTCAATTCTTCGGGGTCGGCGTAAAGTTCGAACGCGGTCTTGCCCGCCAGTTCATCGAAACGATAGCCGTAGATGGCCTCGGCCCGCCGGTTCCACAAGAGGAAGCGGCCCCGGCGGTCGACGATGCCGATGGCGTCCACCGAGTTGTTGATGACGTTTTCCAGATATTCCTTGGTTCTTTTCAGCTCTTCTTCGGCGCGCTTGCGTTCCTCAATTTCCTGTTTTAAGAGCAGATTGGCGGTGATCAGCTCCGCGGTGCGCTCCTCGATGCGCTGCTCCAGCTCGCCGTAAGCCTGCTGCACCGCCTCGTCGGCGCGCTTGCGCTCGCTTTTGAGGATTTCCAAATCCTGGATCAATTGGCGCACTTCCAGTTGCTGATTGGCGGGGCGGGCTTTTTTTCTAATTAAACTGTCCATATAAAACGGATATCCTAAAAACTAAAGCGACAATATTAATAAGTATGAATAACTTTCTCTGCGCTCTCTGCGTCTCTGCGGTAAAAATTTTCCACCGCAGAGACGCAGAGGGGGCAGAGATCAAAATGCAGGGACGCTCTGATCGAAATGCGGTTGTGGTGCGTGATTCTATTCCTTGGAGGCCAGCGCGGCCTTAATGAATTCCCGGTTCAAACGGGCGATATTGCCGATGGTAATCCCCTTGGGGCACTCCACTTCGCACTCTTTGTGGTTGGTGCAGTTGCCGAAGCCCTGGGCGTCCATCGTCGCCACCATGTTTAGTGCCCGCCGCGCCGCTTCCGGGCGGCCCTGGGGCAGCAGCGCCAGATGCGACACCTTGGCGCTGACAAAGAGCATGGCCGAAGCGTTGGGGCAAGCCGCCACGCACGCGCCGCAGCCGATGCAGGCGGCCGCGTCCATGGATGCTTCCGCGTCGTGCCGGGGCACGGGCAGGGCGTTGGCGTCCTGGGCCTGGCCGGTGTTCGCAGAGATGAAGCCACCGGCCTGGATCACCTTGTCATAGGCGCTCCGGTCCACCACCAGGTCTTTGATCACCGGAAAGGCCCGGGCCCGGTAGGGTTCGATGACCAGGGTGTCGCCGTCGTTAAAGCGCCGCATATGGAGCTGGCACAGCGTGGTTTCCCGGTCCGGGCCGTGGGGGCGGCCGTTTACCGCGCAGCCGCACATGCCGCAAATGCCCTCCCGGCAGTCGTGATCGAAAGCAATGGGTTCCTTGCCCGATACCGCCAGTTGTTCGTTGACGACGTCCAGCATCTCCAGAAACGAGGCTTCCGTGGAGATGTCCTTGGCCGGAAATATTTCCCAACTTCCCCGGTCTTCAGGGCCGTTTTGCCGCCAGATTTTGAGAGTAAGGTTAATGTTTTTGCCGCTCATTTGTAACTCCTCACCGCCAACTTGACGTTCTCGAAGACCAGGGGTTCCTTGTGGAAAATAGGGGCCTTGCCCTCCCCGGCGTATTCCCACACCGCCGCGTGGCACATGTTGGCGTCGTCCCGCATGGGTTCGTGGTCCTCCGTCTGGAAGGCCTCGTTGAAGTGCCCGCCGCAGGACTCTCTCCGGGCCAGGGCGTCGGTGACCAGCAGTTCCGAGAATTCCAGAAAGTCGGCCACCCTCCCGGCCCGCTCCAGGCTTTGATTGAAGTCTTTATCGGTGCCGGGGAGCAACAGGTTTTGCCAAAATTCTCCCCGGAGATCCTGGATGAGCTTGATGGCCTTGGTCATACCTTCGTCGTTCCGGCCCATGCCGCAATATTCCCACATGATATGGCCCAGGTCCCGGTGGAAGCTGGCCGCGGTGCGTTTGCCCCTGATGCTCAGGAGCTTCTCCGTCCGGGCCTTGGCCGCGGCCTCGGCTTCGGCGAAGGCCGGGTGGGAGGTGTTGACCTCGATCAGGGGCGTGCCCCCCAGATAGCCGCCCATGGTGTAGGGGATGACGAAATAGCCGTCCGCCAGGCCCTGCATCAGCGCGGATGCCCCCAGGCGGTTGGCCCCGTGGTCCGAGAAGTTCGATTCTCCCAGGACAAACAGGCCCGGGATAGTGCTCATCAGGTTGTAATCCACCCATAACCCGCCCATGGTATAGTGGGACGCGGGGAAGATCATCATGGGGACCTCGTAGGGGTCCTGGTCGGTGATCTTGTGGTACATCTGAAAGAGGTTGCCGTAACGTTCTTCAATCACCTTGCGGCCCAACCGCTTGATGGCGTCGCCGAAGTCCAGATAAACCGCCAGGCCCGTGGTGCCCACGCCCTTGCCCTGGTCGCACATGAGCTTGGCGGCCCGGGAGGCGATGTCCCGGGGGGCCAGGTTCCCGAAGCTGGGGTAGATGCGCTCCAGGTAGTAATCCCTTTCCGACTCCGGGATATCCTGGGGCGGGCGTTTGTCCCCCTGCTGCTTGGGGACCCAGACCCGGCCGTCGTTGCGCAGGCTTTCACTCATCAGGGTCAGCTTCGACTGGTAGTCACCGTGCACCGGGATGCAGGTGGGGTGAATCTGGGTGTAACAGGGGTTGGCGAAGCCCGCGCCCTTTTTATAGGCCTTCCAGGCGGCGCTGACGTTGCTGCCGGCGCCGTTGGTGGACAGGTAAAAGACGTTGCCGTAGCCGCCGGTGGCCAGGACCACCGCGTGGGCCGCGTGTCTTTCTATTTCCCCGGTAATGAGGTTCCGGACCACGATGCCCCGGGCCACGCCGTTTACCACTACCAGCTCCAGCATCTCCCGGCGGGGAAACATGGTGATCTGGCCCTTGGCGATCTGGCGCATCATCCCCTGGTAGCAGCAGAGCAGCAATTGCTGACCGGTCTGGCCCCGGGCGTAAAAGGTCCGGGAGACCTGGGCGCCGCCGAAGGAGCGGTTGGCCAGCAGCCCCCCGTACTCCCGGGCGAAGGGCAGGCCCGTGGCCACGCAATGGTCGATGATGTTATTGCTTACCATCGCCAGGCGGTAGACGTTGCCTTCCCGGGCCCGGAAATCACCGCCCTTGATGGTATCGTAAAAAAGCCGCCAGATGCTGTCGCCGTCGTTGGGATAGTTCTTGGCAGCGTTGATCCCGCCCTGGGCCGCGATGCTGTGGGCCCGCCGGGGACTGTCCTGGATGCAAAAGGTCTTGACGTTGTAGCCCAACTCCGCCAGGGCCGCGGAGGCCGAACCCCCGGCCAGGCCGGTGCCCACCACGATGATCTCAAATTTCCTTTTATTCGCCGGGTTAACCAGTTTCAGATCGAAGCGGTGCCTATCCCACTTGGTTTCCAGCGGTCCCCCGGGAATTTTGCTGTCGAGTTGCATTTAAGGACCTCCCTATTTCAACGCCAGTATGGCCAGGGGCAGAGAGCCGAAACCCACCGCGACGATGATGGCAAAGATAATGCTCAGCCGTTCGATGCAGGGCATGTACTTGGGATGGTTGGCCCCGATGGTCTGAAACGCGCTCCAGAGACCGTGCCGCACATGCAGACCCACCACCACCATGGAGGCCAGATAAAAGATCAGGAAGGCTTTATTGGAAAAGACCTCGTAGGCGATTTGGAAGATGGTGCGATTGGTCTGATCAACGATATGGTGGGACAGGTTGGCCAGGTGGACCACCACGAAGAGCAGGATCAGCAAACCGGTGTACGGCATGGTTTGGGAGCTGAGGGTGCGGCCCCCGCCGCCGCTTTTGTCCATAGCGTATTTGATGGGCCGGGCCTTGCGGTTTTCAAAAAAAAGCATGATGGCCAGAATGACGTGAATTAATAAGGCCGCGACCAGCCCCACCTCCGCCACCACCAGGAGCTTCCCCAGGGCGTGGAGATTTTCGGCGTAGGCGTTGAAAGCCCCAATGCCACCGTAAATGCTCAAATTGCCTAAAAGATGGGTCGTCAGAAACACCAGAAACAGTATGCCGGTGACGGCCATCAGCTGCTTCTTGCCGATGGAAGTGCTGAGGATCCGGGCCACCCAGATCATTTCCCTCTCCCTTCTTCTTCAATTTCTTAGGGGAATTGCGCCCCGAAATGAGGCCGCTGGGGATCCGGGCGGACCCCCAAGGCCATTTGGTTAAGATAACATGTGCGTGTCAAACTGGAAACCCGGTAGCGGGCGAAGGTTTGAACTGCCTGGGTAATTATGTCGGTCGAGTCAGGAGCGTCCCACGCGGCGCAGGCAATATCTCTTTGAAATCAAGCCGTTAATGGGTAAACGCCCTGATTCGCGTCGGCGATCCCATGAGACTGTCGATCTTCTCCTGCAGCTTCTGGCGATCCGGATTTTTGAACCAATCCTGCCAGTGCTCCAGGCTCTCCCAGGTGCTGATCACCAGATAATAATTGGGATTATTCACATCGTGCAGGGTTTCTCCGGAAATGTATCCCGACTGTTGCGTGGCCAAAACCCGCAACTGCCGCATGAGGCGGATAATCTCGCCCACATGCTCGCCCTTGATTTCCCGCTCCAACAATACCTTGACCATGACTGCCTCCTTAATCGGAGCATAGCTTTCTAGTTAGCAAATTAAGAACGCAGGGGCGGTATAACACCGCCCCTACGGTCCTTTTCCTGCCGATTTCTTTACTTGCCGACCACCAGGATGATGGCGTCTTTGGCTACGGATGCTCCGGGTTCGAAGTTGATGGCTTTGACGGTGCC
>Ga0233425_10003604_pt1 | contig 27765 bp, 22 predicted proteins | sample Watercolumn_Towu_2_FD_181712 | JGI IMG/M metagenome (GOLD analysis project Ga0233425, IMG submission 181712) | Freshwater microbial communities from Lake Towuti, South Sulawesi, Indonesia - Watercolumn_Towuti2014_140_MG | ecosystem: Environmental > Aquatic > Freshwater > Lake | place...
GCCGAAGATTTTCGCGACGACGCACTCCATCTCGCCGCGATAGCCCTCGTCGAGCAACCACGCGCACCAGTTGGTGAGGGCGTCGCAGCCGACGATGAGCGCGGCCAGGCGACCGATCCGGCGCTGAACCAGTTCGCGCGTGTCGATCGGGGCGCCGTACGTTCGCCGGAACCGGCCCCACGGCAACATGCTGGCGAGCATGACTCGCATCGTTCCGGCCGCGCTGGCGCACAGGGCGACGCGGCCGCGGTTGAGTCCGTGGTAGGCGATCGTCAGGCCGTCGCCGCGAGTCGGCGTGAGCAGGTTTTCCTTCGGCAGGCGGAAGTTTTTGAAGACGAGGCCGTTGTTGTGCGTGTGTTTGAGCGCGTACAGCCCGTACCGCACGGTCTGGAACTGGTCGTTTTCGGCGTCGGGCAGATCGGCGATCAGCACGGCCGGCTTGTCGTCGATCAAGCAGACGAGGCCGATGGTTCGGCCGGCGACGGCGTTCGTGATGAACAGTTTCTCGCCGTTGACGACGAAGTGGTCTCCGTCGAGGACTGCCCGCGTACGCAAAGCCGTCAGGTCGGACCCGGCACAAGGCTCGGTAAGCGCGAACGCCGACAGTCGCCGACCGCTCGCCAGCAGCGGCAGGTGGCGGCGTTTCTGATCGTCGGTGCCGAACGCTCGCAGCGGATCGACGGCACCGATACAGCCGTGGACCGACGCCAGCCCTGCGATCGTTGGGTCGATCGTCGCCATCTGCGTGAGAAATCTCGCGAATGAAACGAACGACGCGCCGGAGCCACCAAACTCTTGGTCCACGAGCAAGCCGAAATAACCGACGGCGCACAAGGCATCGAGCGTTTCGCGCGAGGTCTTGCGTTGATCGTCCAGCAACCGGCCGTCGCGTCGCCGGTCGCGAACTAACTCCAGCGACCTCTGCATGACCTGCTGAACCGCATCCGACACCGGCGGATTCTTCGCAACGAACAGGTCGCCCGGCAGCTCGTCTCCCCACACCGCCAAATGGACCGGGCTGCCAGTGGTTTGATACTTGGCCGCGAACAACGATTCCACCTGCTCGTCCGCCCTGTCGATGGCTCCGGTCTTGCGAGCCTCCTCCGCGCTCTTGCCACCCAGTGTCAAAGCCGTCTCGACGAACGAAGACGAATCGGCGTTGACCTCCTGATCCAGCGTCGGGCGACTCATGGGAAAACCTGGCTTTCAGCGTTCGACATCGAGGACGGGTTGTTAGTAGTGTTACAGTTTGGCGAGCCGGGGCCGTGAGGCCCCCGAGGCCGAATTCTCGGAGGGCGTCAGCCCTCCGCTCGCCAAACTGTAGCACCACCGGGTCGTTGCGAGGATGGAATTGTGCGCAGATGGGTGTCTAAGATGCAAACGCTGAACGTTTCCAGATTCTGAGAGGTGACGCATGACGACCGCGAACTGCCGTTGGATGGTTGCCGTCTGGGGACTCTGCTGGGTTTGTCCGACGTTTGCGGCCGGAGACGATTCGCCGCGAACTGGTCTCGAAACGGAAAAGCGGTTCCCGCCGCTCAAGGTTTCGGAGGGCTTCAAGGCGACGCTGTTCGCGTGCGATCCGCTGATCGAATACCCATCGGCGATCGCGCTCGGCCCGCGAGCCGATTCCGTTTTCGTGGCGGCCGACTACATGACCGGCCTCGGCACGGAGATCGTCAGGCGCGACGAAATCCGATTGGTCGAGGACACCGATGGCGATGGGTACGCCGACAAGGCTCAGGTGTTTGCCGATCAGTTCAACTCGATCATGGGGCTGACGTATCACCGCGGCACGGTCTTCGTGATGCACTCGCCGTTTCTCACGGCCCTGCGTGACACCGACGGCGACGGCAAGGCCGACAAGCGGCGCGACCTGCTGAGCGGCCTCGGGCTGACTCCCGAAGACAATCCCGTGCGGCTGCACTGCGCGAACGGCCTCGTCATGGGACACGACGGCTGGCTGTATCTGGCTCTCGGCGATCACGGCTGCAAAGTGAAACGGCCGGAAGGGGACGAACTCGTGCTGAACGGCGGCGGCATCCTCCGCTGCCGGCCCGACGGTCGCGATCTGCATGTCTTCGCGACCGGCCTGCGAAACATCTACGACGTGGCCCTCGACGCCGAACTCAACGTGTTCGTCCGCGACAACGAAAACGACGGCGGCGATTACAAAATTCGCGTCTGCCACAGTTTCTTCGGAGCCGACCACGGCTACCCGTACCTGTACTACGAGCGGCCGAACGAAGCGCTACCGCCGATCGCCGACCTCGGCTTGGGGTCGTCGGCCGGCGGCGTCTGCTACCTCGAACGGCAGTTCCCAGCAGAGTACCACGGCAACCTGATCTTCTGCGAGTGGGGCCGCTCGGTCGTGCGCTACCGGCCGCAGCGAACCGGTACTGGCTTCGATCCGGTTCAGGAAATCGAATTCGCCGCCGGGGCTGAGAACGATCCGTACGGGTTCAAGCCGACCGACGTGATCGTGGAGCGGGACGGATCGCTGATGGTCGCGGATTGGGCGGACGGCCAGCGACCGAAGCGCGGCCGAGCCCGAATCTACCGCATCCGATACGTCGGCGAAGCCAACACGCCCGCGTCGCAGCCTCCGGGTTCGAAGCCGAACGGCGTCCACCCACCCGACGACGCGGACCGCTCGCTCGACTCGTGGATCATGCAACTCAACTCGCCCAGCTATTACGAGCGCGTTCACGCGCAGGACGCGATCACGAGCCTTGGTGCCGCCGGACTGGAGGCGGTGCGTGTCGCGTTAACCAACAGCGGCCGACTCACGCCGCGCGGTCGTTGGCACGGCGTGTGGATTCTGGCCAGTGACGGCAGCCAATCGGCGCGAGAGAAACTCTTCGACCTGGCACGCACTGACGCGGAATCAAGCGTGCGAGCCCAGGCCATCCGCGCACTGGCTGATCTCATGGACCCGGTCCTCGTGCGACATCGATTGGACTCGGGACCCGGTGACGCCGAGGCCGCCGCGCGACTGGCGTCACTTGCGGACGGAAAGGACCGGCGAGTGCTGTTGGAAGTTGGCGTTGCCGTAGGGCGGTTGCAGTGGGCCAACGCGCCCTACTGGCTCCGAGAACTGCTCGCTTCGCTCGATGTTGCGCCGCTTGGAGGACCTCGGCTGTCGCTTGATCCGACTCTCGCTCACGCGTTGACTCAGACTCTGCGACGCTCGGGAGATTGGCCAGCCGTCTTGAAGTGGCTGTACGACTGGAACAACCCTCAGATTCGTTCACTCGCCGTGCGGGCTGTCGCGGATCAGGCGGTGCCCAATGTGGCGGACGGACTGATGGCGCGTCTCGACGACCCTGACATGGAACATCGGATCGAATTCGGGGACGCCTTGACTCGCGTGGCACGAAAGCCGGGGCCGTGGGTTTACTGGGGATACCGACCACCGCCGCGTCCCGCCAACACAGTCGAGTGGGAAAGGACGGCCGCGATCGAGGACGCGCTCGATCGCTTGTTGGCTGACCGCGCGACGGCGGTTCGGCTGGCGGTGCTGCGACGGATGCAGCGCGAAAAAATCCCGGCGCGGCTGGCCACGCTCGACCGCTGGCTGGAGCACGAGCGAGATGCCGACAGTGTTGCAACCATTCTGGACTCGGTTCGCGAACATCCTGCCGACCGGACTTGCGATTTGCTGGGGCAAGTCGTCGCCAGCGGTGCGTACGCACCGGCGAATCGTCTGACAGCGCTCGCGCTGATGGCGGGAGGTCTCGATGAAACGAATGCTGGTCGCTTGCTGGAACTGGCTCGCGAGGTAGATGACGGTCCCGTGCTCGCGGAACTGTTCGGCCAACTGAGCCGTCTGCCGAAGCTCGACGCCGCGTCGCTCTTCATCGGCAAGTTGAATTCGCCCAGCGCCGAAGTCCGCACCGCGGCCGTGGCATCGCTGGCCGAACTGCGCGTCGTGTCCGCTGGTGAATTCATTCGGAATCTTTTGAAAGACAACGAGGTTCCCGTGCGAGCGGCCTCGGCGGCGGCGATGGGACGCTTGGAAGTGAAATCGTCGGTGGAGGCGCTGCTGCGATTGGCTGCGAACGACGATGCTTCGGTCCGCGGCGCTGCGCTCGGTTCGTTGCGGATGCTGGGCGAACGGCGAGCCGTGCCGCTCGCCGTGGCCGCGCTCTACGACCGGACAATCCAGTCCGCCGCTCTCGAATGCCTCGCCGATCTCGGCGGGCCGGATCAGGTTCCGGCGGTGATCGATGTCGCCCACCGCGACCCATCGCCGACCGTGTTGACTCTCGCCGTGCGGGCACTGACGGCGTGGAGCTGCCGTGATGGTCTGCCGGTTTCGCGACGGCGAGAGTTGGACGCTGCGATGGCCGATCTGCACGGGCGTGGCGGTTTGCTGGTCCGCTGGGAGGTGCATGGTCCGCTGCCGGAGATCGCGGCCCAGGCGAGCCTCGAAGAATTTTCGCGGATGTCTCCGACTGCGGACGGAACCAACTCGAGCCCGATGGAAGGTTCGGTTGTCCTCGCGGACGGGATCGAAGGCCGCGTCAGTCTGAAGGATGATCGGAAGTCACCAGCAACGGGCGCGGCGGTGACGGAGGCGAGTGGTCCGCGAGACGCGACGTGGTTGGCATCGGTCGATATCTCGGTTGAGGAATCGACGTCTGTCCAGTTTCTCGCGTCGAGCGGCGGGAAGTTGTCGGTGTGGATGAACGGTCGCCGGATTCATCAGCGCGAGCGGGCTCGTGCGTTTCAGGCGGACTCCGATCGGTTCGATGGGACGTTGAGCAAGGGAATGAACCGAATCGTGGTGCAGGTGGCCGCGGCGGCGAATGGGGCGGCGGAATTCCACGTGCGGTTCCGGCGAAAGAGTTCCACGGCGGAGCTCGAAGCGCTGGTGCAGGCGGCACTCACGCGGGCCGGCAACGCCGAGCGAGGCAAAACCGTGTTCTTTGACACGGCCAAGGCGCAGTGCAGCAAATGTCATCGGATCGGCGACCAGGGCGAACGGATCGGGCCGGAGTTGACGGGGGTGGGGAGTCGCTTCTCTCGCATTCACATCGTCGAATCGATTCTCGAACCGAGCCGCACGGTCACGCCGGGATATCAGACGTTCGCGGTGGCGCTTCGCGACGGGCGGGTGCTCGCGGGCATCAAGGTTTCCGAGACGGAGGCGACGCTCGTGCTCGCGGATAATCAGGGGCAAAAGCACATCCTCGCAAAAGCCGACATCGAGGAGCAGAGGGCTCAAACGCAGAGCACGATGCCGGACGGATTGACCAAGCAACTGACGGTCGATCAGTTCGTGGACTTGCTGGCGTTTTTGGTCAGCCAGAAGAAGGAATGAAACACAGGGTACGGCTGTAGGACGGCCTTTCCAGGCCGTCGTGTCGGCCCGGAAGGGCCGACCTACGGTCAGTCCTTGAGTTTCAGCAGTTCGACTTTGCGGAACTCGACCGGGTGGCTTTCGGATTGGAGGGAGATCGTGCCGGATTCGATCAGGAGTTTGCCGCCCTGTTTGGCGGCGAGTTCCTTGCCGTGGGGATCGCGCTCATCGAATTGCGGCTCGTGGTATTCGAGGACGATCTGGCCGTCGATCTTGTGGCGGATGACTTCGCTGCCGCGGACTTCGACTTCGACCGTCACCCACTGGTCGCCGTGATAGGTCTTCGATTTCGACGACGTGCAGTGCTGGGTGATGAGCTTGCCGGCCATGACGACGTTCGTCCCCGGCGTGCAGAGGTTGGCGGTAGTGCGGTCCTGCGACCCGTTGCCGCCGAGGAGTTGCACTTCGATGGACGCGGGAAACTCCTGATCCTTCCCCATCGTGTCGGCCGATTCGCCGTGAATCATGAGTCCGCTGTTGCGAATCGCCCACGACGGCCCTCCGGCCGCCTGCTGGCCGACGAATCGGTATTCGGCTCGCAGTATGTAGTGCGAGAACTTTTCGCGGTGGAACAGGTGCCCGAACCGGCCGTCGAACTTGTCGTACTTCTCGTACCTGACCTTGAGCACGCCGTTCTCGACACGGAACGTGTTCCCGAAATTTTCCCCGGCCGGATAGCCTTTGATTTTCGGCGTCCAACCGTCGAGGTTCTTGCCGTTGAAGAGTTGAATCCACTCTCCGCGTGGCGGCTCGTCGGCGGAGATTTCACAGACGCTGAGCAACAAACACAGACAGCCGGCCGCCGCGACCGATGGCAAACGAGTCATGATTCGGCTCCCAGTAGAAGATCGCGAATTCCCAATGCTCCAACCAAGAGAGATCGTAGTCGGTGCCGCTGGCAACTGCCATTCTCGGCGACCTGGCGGGTGGCAATTTGCAAGCAGTCGTCGGTATCATCGCACGGTAATGGTCGCTGTCATCGCGCCGGTTGTTTTTGAATCGCGAAGACCATCGACAGGCGATCCACGACGGCTAGTATTTGTCCTGAGTTGCGATGTTCGACAAACGATCCAAAAACCCGACGTACTATTTCATCGACATACATTTGAAGTTTCGCCAGATCATTGGTTGGGGCACCGAGACAAAGGACAAGGTCGAGGTGCGATTGACACCCGGTTACCACCGGGTGTTCCTGTCGAAGGGGCAATTCAACAAACTGAATCACCAACTGCGAGGGTTTTGAACCGGCGTTTTCGACCGTCGTGGGAGATTGAAACGGTCGTTCCTTTTTTCGGAGATGCCATGAGAATCTCGCGCGGATCGAAAACAGGTTCCAATGGCCTTCGCGGCGACAATCCAATCGCCGCGTACTCGGCAGCCCAGTCGCTTGCGAATCGGACAATGTGTGATGTGCTCCGGAAACTGATCGACGCGGCCATTCCGAATGCGTCGTCCCGGGTCTGGCACGGGAGCCCCGTTTGGTTCGTCGATGACAACCCGGTTGTCGGTTACAACGCGACGGCAAAGGGTGTCAACATGTTGTTTTGGAACGGGCAGGCATTCGACGAGGCGGACCTCCAACCGGTGGGCAAGTACGGAGCAGCGCAGGCCGTGTTCGGTCGCGCCGACGACATCAAGTCGGCGGTCGTACGGCGCTGGTTGAATTAGGCCAGGACCAACGTGTTCGATTCGACGACGTTCTTCAAGAGACTTGGGGAGGCCAGAAAGAAGTGACGCAGACGACGTGGCACTATTGGGCGATACGTAAGGTGGTGCGCCACTGATCTTGTTCCCAAGCCGGAGCTTTGGAACAAGGATAATCGTAGGGTGGGACCAGCGGTGCGCCCGCCCACCATGCCATTCAATTCCCGAAGAACGGGAACAGATCGCGAATCTCGGCCGCGGACGGTTGGCGGCCGTACTCGCAAATCTCGAAAGCTTCCGCGAAACGCACGGCCTTGCCGCGATCGTCGCCGTAGAGTCGGACCAGCGCATCGCGGAACCGGTCGGCTTCGCGGCTCTGACGTTGCGACCAGCGGTCCTTTAGCCATTTCTTCCGTGCGGCCGGATCGCTCTCGGGCGGAACCTGAGTTCGCACGAATTCCTCGCTGCCACTGGCTCCTCCTTCGTACGCCTGTGAAACCAGCGCGTCGATCGCATCGAGCTTCTGGTCGAAGACGTCATCCACCGCAACCGCGATGTCGGCTCGGAACGGATACGATCGCTGGAAGCCGTCGCTGGAGAACAGAAACACGGGGTTCTTTTCGAGCCACGGCGTGTCCGGGCAGAAGTACGGAACCGTCACCATGAATGCGGCGTCTTGCACGAGGACGCCGACGTACCGGTGATCGGGATGGTAGTCCCACGGCCGATGTGCGATGACGATGTCCGTCCGCCACTCGCGAATCACGCGCGTGATGATCCGGCGATTCTCCAGCGTCGGCAACAGTTCGCCGTCGTGGATGTCGAGCACCTGTGAAGTGACCCCCAGCCGCCTGGCCGCTTCGCGCGCCTCGGCCGTACGCCGCTGAGCCAACGGGCCGCCCGCCATGTTCCAGTGACCGATATCGCCGTTCGTGACCGAAACGAGTTTGACGTGATGCCCCGCCCTCGCCCACTTCGCCGCCGTGCCGCCTCCCTTGTACTCCGCATCGTCCGGGTGTGCGCCGAAGATGATGATCCGCAACTTGCCGTCGTCCGGCTTTGGGGCGGGTTTGGCCGCGGGAGACTGAGACGCCTTCGGCGCGCTGACCTGGGCCAGAAACTTCGCGGACGTCCGTCGCGCGGCCTCCCGCTGAACATCTGCAACGTTGGACCGAATTGCCACGAAGACCAAAGCCGCGCCACCGCACAACAACAGTCCCAGCCAGATTCGTCGAGGCATTGGAGTCTCCCGGATGAAAGTGCGTTTGATGTGAGCTGTGAACTCGTAGTACCGGCTCCCGTGGCCGGAATGATGTGATGACAGAGCGGCCGGCACAAGTCCGGCGGTTACTGGATCGGTTGCGATTCCATCAAACGACGGAGTCACATCACAGCAATTCCGCGATCGGCTTGCCGCTGTCGAGAATCGGCACCGGGCGACCGAGCGGGTCGTGGAACACCTGTTCGGTCGGCACTCCGAGTTGCCGGTAGATCGTGGCGAGGATTTCGTTGAAATGAACCGGACGATCGTGCGGGTTTTCGCCGTTCGCGGTACTCGTGCCGATGACCTGCCCGCGGTTCAGTCCGCCACCGGTAATCATCACCGAAAAGACGTTCGACCAGTGATCGCGGCCGGCGGTGTTGTTGATTTTTGGCGTGCGACCGAACTCGCCGAACAGCGCCACCAGCGTCGTGTCCAATTGTCCGCGAGATTCCAGATCGTCGAGCAGCGCAGACACGGCTTGATCGAGTTGCGGCAGTCGCGACTGCTTGAGCGTCGTGAAGCCGTTGGCGTGCGTATCCCATTCCTGATTGTTCGAAAAGTTCGCGAGCGTGAACGGCACGCCCGCTTCGGCCAGGCGGCGAGCCAACACCAGCCGCTGCGCAAACGTGTTGTTTCCGTACCGCAGCCGCGTCGCCTCCGATTCCTGCGACATGTCGAACGCCTTGCGAGTCGCATCGTGCGACAAGAGTTCGACCGCCTGCTGATTGAACACGTCGCGACCTTGCAGCCCGCCGTTCGTGTCGACGATTCGCGTGAGCTGATCCAGGTCGCGGAGCAAGCCGAGCCGATCGTCCAGCCGCCGCAAGTCGATTCCCTGCGCGAGGCTCAGGTTCGGCGGTGCCGGAAACGGCGCGGTGGCGCTGTCCGGCGGTTTCCCCGACTCGAACGGATCGTGAGCCATGCCGAGGTACGTCGCCGAAGCGTATCGAACGCGGTCGCCCAGTTGTCCCCGGTCTGGAACGCACACGTAGGCTGGCAACCCGCGACGATTGTGTCCGAGTGTTTTCGAAACGATCGATCCCATCGCCGGCTTGATGTTGCGGTTCTTCGTCGTCGTGTTGGCTCCGGGGTAATCGTAGCCGGTCAGCGTCCAGTGTATCGCCGCTTCGTGGCTGGGCGTGCCGTGATACGCACTGCGGATGACGTTGTATCGATGTGCCCGCTCGGCCAACCGCGGCAGATGCTCGCAAACGAAGTAGCCGGGGACGCTGGTCGCGATCGGACGAAACTCGCCTCGAAATTCGGCGGGCGCTTCCGGCTTGAGGTCCCACGAATCCAGATGCGACTGCCCTCCCTGCAAAAAAATGACGATGACCTGCTTCGCCGCAGCCGCCGTCGCCGCCTGAGATCGGGCAGCCATCAGTCCCGGCAACGCAAACGCACCGACCGCGATCCCGCTTTGCCGCAGGAACAATCGCCGGTCGAGCAGCGGAATCGAGAGAACTTCGATCGTTGGTTTCATGGATGCCCTTCGGGGGATGTCCGGTCACGCCACCGCACGCATCGGCAAGAGCCTATTCGTTTTTTCGGTCGCTGGTCAACCACAATCGATGAAATCCTGCTGGTGGTCAAGAAATTCGGGGCGGGTCGCATCGCGGCCGGATTCTCAGGACACGGTGCAACTCGTCCACATTCGAAGCCGATTGCTCGCCGTGAGTAATCGACTCTGGTAGTCTCGTGGCCGTTTCAATTCCGGAGGTGTTGCCATCATGCCCGTCCATCGTCGCGAATTCCTCGCAGCCGGTTTGGGCACCGGTTTGCTGACCAACTTGGAGAGTCCTGTGACTGCCCGCGAACAGTTTGATGCCATCGACGCGACCAATCTCACGAAGGCCAACCTGCCAACGCCCGCGCTCGTGCTCGACCTCGAGTTGTTCGAGGCCAACGTGAAGGCGATGGCCGACCACTGCGGCGCAGCCGGATGCGGTTTCCGGCCGCATGCGAAGACGCACAAATGTCCGGAGATCGCTCGGCGGCAGGTCGCGTCCGGAGCGCTCGGAATTTGCGTGGCGACAGTGCCCGAGGCTGAGGCGATGGGCGCGGCTGGAATCAAGGGTGTGCTGCTGACCTCGCCGATTGTGGAACCGGCGAAGATCGGACGCATGGTGTCGCTGATCAGCGGCGGCGGACAGGTCATGCTGTCGGTCGGGCATCCGCTCGAGGTCGAACTCCTCGCCGAAGCGGTCGGTGCGGCGGATGTCGAGGTCAGCGTCCTCATCGACGTCGATGTCGGTGATCGACGCACGGGCGTGTTGCCGGGGCAGCCCGCGCTCGAACTGGCGCAGTTCATTGCCAAACACAAGCGGTTGCATGTGCGCGGAGTCCAATCGTACGCTGGGCTGGCTTCGCACGTGGTCGGCTTCGAAGCGCGGGACAAAACCTCGCGAGAGGTCATGGCCAAGGCGGTGGAGACTCGCGACCTGCTCGCGAAGTTGGGCTTCGACGCCGCGATCCTCTCCGGCGGCAGCACGGGGACCTACAACATCGACAGCACGATCCGCGGCGTGACCGAACTTCAAGTGGGATCGTACGTGTTCATGGATGTCGATTACCGTCGGATCGGCGGCAAAACGAGCGGCAACGACTACACCGACTTTCATCAGAGCCTGACCGTCCTCACGACCGTGGTGAATGCCACGCATGCCGACCGAGTCTCCGTCGATGCCGGAACCAAGGCGCTCGACACCACCACGCCTCATCGACCGCAGGCCAAGGGCTGGGACGGCCTGATCTACAACCGCGGCGGAGATGAGTTCGGCATCGTGTCGGTCGAAGAGGGAGGCCGACTGCCGAAGATCGGCGATCGGATCGAATTCGTCATCCCACACTGCGACCCGTCGGCGAATCTGTACGATCGAATCTACGCCTGCCGCGGCGACAAAGTCGAATCCATCTGGCCCATCGCCGCGCGACGCGAGTCACTTTCAAGGCGAATTTGATAGGTAGACCAAGAAGGCCCAGCCGATGGCTGGCAGGAAGGAGGGCAGGCGATGCCGCCTGAGATTCTCCCGCTTTTGGTTCAATGGATGCCGTGGGTTCTCTTGGTCGTTGGCACCATCTGTCTCCCCTTATCCACGGTCCTCTACTCGCATTATCTGAGATTCATGAAGTGGCTGTGGTCGTCACACGGAGCATTTGGAAAATTGGGCGGCGCAATGTTCGGGTCTGACTGGCTTCGCCAAATCCAAGTCGGGCTAACCAGAGTCGAGGAGGCACCTGCGCGATACAAACGCGGTTCCGTCATCGTCTCCTTGATGATGATCGCCGTTGGAGGGTTTTGGTTGTGGCAGCGAAAATAGCGATTCAATCGTCATGTAATGCCGATTCCCGCAGGACTGGGATCGTGCAGTCGATCGTCAGCCACGACAGAGCACACAGCGCGTACGTGACGCCGACGGTGACGAACACGATCCGCCAGCCAAACTGATCGGCCAGCATGCCGAAAGCCAGCGGGGCCGCGATCTGGCCGAGAGAGGCCACGGCGTTGTTGATGCCAAACACCGACGCGGTGGCTCGCCCGCCGATGTCGGTCACCACGCCCCACGACGTCGTCAGGCTCCAGTCTCCGAAAAACTTGATGAAGAACAGCAACGAGCAGAACACGTACGGTTCGTCATAGAACGCGAGAGCCACGAACATCAGCACCGACGCCATTCCCTTGCCCGCGAACGCCACGCCGACTCGCGACCAGCGGCGGTTGCCCGTGCGCGAAATGAAATAGTCGTTGAGCACGCCTCCAACCAGCCCCGCGATCGCACCTCCGAGCAGAGGCAGCGAAGCGAAGACGCCCATCGTCTTGAATTCCAGCCGATGCACCTGCGACAGGAACAGGGGTATCCAGTTCGAATAAATATTGTCGGCGAACGTGCTGAGGATCGACTGTACGGCCAGGCAGGCGAGGTTCAATCCGGACCGAGGCGTGACCGTATTCAAAGTCTCGCCGATGCTGAGACGACTTGCGGCCGGAGATGCCGCGTCGGCTGCGGAGGTTCCATCGCCTTCAATCATCCGGGCCTCCGCGTCGTTGACGGAGGGGTGGCTGCGCGGCGAGTTGCGGAACACGGAGGCGAACAGCACGGCGTGCGCGATGCCGACTCCCACGAGGAGCCACGTCGCCGTCCGCCAGTCGAATCCGAACACGCCGAGCAGCAGCGTGCTGAACACGAGCGAAGAACCGAGCGCACCCAAGCGTCCGGCCAGAACGCCCACGCTTCCCTGCAATGTCGTGCGGACGGCGGGTGGAAACCACGTGCTCCCGATCCGGCTCAGACACGCATACACGGCCGACTGCCCGGTGCCGATCGTGGCCTGTGCGAACCACATCCATTTTGCCGACGGAGCCCACGCCATCGTCGCCAGCCCACCGCACCAAAGCAGGATCAACGCCGTCAGCACCAGATGCACACCGACCAAATCCGCCCCAACCGCGATCGGAAACTGGAACAGCGTGTAGCAGACCGAGAACGCGCTGTCTATCCGCCCCAGTTCCGTGTTGCTCAACTCCCATTCCTTTGCCAGCGTCGGCTTGATGAACGCAAAGACATACCGATGCAGGTACAGCAGCATCGACGTTGCAAACGCCAGCGAGAACACGCCCCAGCGCACGTTGGTGGGCCGATCACCGATCGTTAGAGCTTGAAGATTGGTCATTCAACACTCGACACGGTACTTCTGCAGCTTGTTGGGATCGACGACGATGCCCAAGCCGGGCGAAGTAGGTACCGCAATCGTGCCCGCTTGAATCTGAAACGGCTCTGTGATGATGTCGTCTTCGAGGCCGTAGTAGGTCGTGTCGTTCGCCAGCGAGTACGCCGGAGACGAAGCGGCAACGTGCAGCATCGCGGCTGTCTTCGGGCCGAGGTCGTGTCCGCAGTGCATGATGCAGGGCAAGCCGGCCGCTTCGCAGACGTGGCCAATCTTCACACACGGCAGGATGCCGCCGGCGGTGTGCGTGTCGGGGAGGATGAACGCGGCCGCGTCGGCGCGGAGGATGTCCATGACGCTCGCCGGATCGGTCACACTTTCGTTGAGCGCGATCGGCACGCGAGTCTGTCGCCGCAACCACGTTGCGTCGGTCAACGGTTCAGCGGGGATCGGTTGTTCGAGGTATTCGAGGTGGTACTGTTCGAGATGCCGGCAGAGATCAGCGGCCTGCTGCGGCGAGTAGGCCCGGTTGGGGTCGATTCGCAGCTTGAGCCGATCGCCGACCGCGTCGCGGATGCCGCGGACCATTTCCAAATCCTCGTGCATTTCCGCGCCGGCCTTTGTTTTCAGGGTGCCGAAGCCCATCTCGACGTACCACCGAGCAAATTCGCCAGCGCGCTCGTAAGTTTGAATTCCCATGCACGCAGCCACTTCGACGCGCGGCCGGATCACGCCGCCAAGCAACTCCGCCACCGATCGACCGACTGCCTTGCCGCAGATGTCCCACAGTGCCAACTCGATTCCCGACTTCAATCGCGTTTCGAGCGAACAGTCGCGGTGGAACGCCGCGAGGTTCTGCGGGTCACGTCCGATCAACCAGCCGCGAGCCTCGTGTTCCATCCGTCGCGCACTGAGGTTCGGCAGGAAGTTGACGTTGTGCTCACCCCAGCCGACGATTCCGTCGTCGGTCGCCACACGAACGATCGCGCTTTGCGTGGTCGAACTGCTGCGGATGTGCGACCGATACGGAGCCAGCGGCGCCGTCTGGGGCACTTCGACGATGGTAACGGACACTGCGGTCACGCGCATGCAAATCTCCTCGATCAAGGGAGATAGTCTACGAGCCTGCCGTCACCGACGCCAATTCAAGCGGTTCAATAAGCTGACCGGCACGAATCGTGGCGGCGATGTGCCAACGGCCGCCGGAGCGCGTGTTCCCGTCCGTGTCCGCCAGCGGCTCAGTGCTGTCGGTCCAGTTGAGCAGCGTGAGATCGGCCAGCGAGCCGGTCTTCAACGTGCCAAATTGCTCGCTGCGGCGAAGGACGTTCGCGGGTCGAGTGGTCACCGCGGCGAAGATGTCGCGCTCCGACATGCCGGCGGCGCTCAGCTTCGACATCACCAGAGGGAGGTCGTGTATTGGTTGGTACCCGATGTGACCGCGTTGCACGTCTGTCGAAACCGTGTCGGGAAGAAACTCGTCCTGAATGGCCGCCGCGGCCGTTTCGAAATGGAACGAACTTCGGCCGTGGCCAATGTCGAACAGGATTCCGCGTTCGCGGGCCTCGCGGAATTCCGGCCTCACGTGACCGCCGTTCATGAGGCAATGCGGTCGAGATCGAAAGCAGTACGTCACGACGTCGCCGGGGCGGAGGCAACGCAACTGCTCGTCCAGCGGCCAGTCCTCGGTGCGACGCATGCCGTACAAGATCGGGAGGCCCGTCTGCTCGGCGGCGGCGAGACCCTGGCGCAGGACCTCGCGCGGGTCCGTGCGACCACAGGCGTGATGGCTTGCATTAACCGCGATCCCCCACACCTGCGGGCGATTTCGTTCGACGGCCGCGACACAGGCGGCGACGTCGATCGAGTGCGGCAGTTCAAAGCAGCCGCCCGGTCCTTGCTCGCCGAGCGACGACAGATTGATCGCGAGGACGACGTGCATTTGTGAACTCTCTATGGTATCGCGCACGAATGCGTCGACGTTGGCCGCGCCGGCATCTCCCTGCGACAGCGCGGTCGTGGTTCCGCGCGCGAGCAGCTGCGAATCGGGATCGACGCCGAATTGCGATCCAGCCCGGCAGGGGTGCGCATGGAGATCGATCAGACCCGGCAAGAGCACGTCGTCGGGAAAATGCAGCACACGCCGCGCTGTCACCGTCGCGTCGGCGACGACGGCCGCAATGCGATCGCCGCGGATGGCGATCGCACCGGTCGTGTCGAGTCGCGACGCCGGGCACACAATGCGTCCCGCATGAATCAGCAAATCGAAGTCGGCGGACATGTCCGGATGATATCCGGGACATCACTGTTGCGCCAGCAAGGCGATGGGAAACGTGCGGAGGGCCGACGCAACGCGCAGGCCGGTTGCGGAACCAAGGTCATCGGTCGTCACGAGTTCGCCCGTGAGGAGATTGCAAAAATGGCGAGCCTCGACGTCCGGTGGGAGTGACAAGAATGTGCCGCCCCAAACGTCGCCGCCGATCGGCACTCGGCGTTGGCAATCAGACGTGTGAAGAACCGCGGAGCCACGACGACGATGGTGTCGTGATTGGCAGAGCGAGCGAACGCGCAGAGGTGTTCCTTCCGTGTGCCAGTCGTTTTAACAGGAAGGTAGCTTCCAGTCGCGTACAGATCCGGGTTTAAACGCCTGCTCCACGATGTGCCGCACCGCTCGATCGTCATCAATGACTACCAATGTCGGCATGAGTTATTGCTCCTTCGCTCGATCGGTCCCCGCTCGCGCCGCGGTCAAGGGTTGAATGACACCAAGTGTGCAGATTCTATCGAAGTCATCGAAGGGCCACAGCCACAGCCCGTCGTGGAAAAGAAAGATGTCGTCATTAACCCGGCCAAACAACGCTGTTTGACGCCGACAACCATCCGCGGGCGATGACCAACTGGTTTCGCGACGGATAGCCTTCCGAGCGATCTCGACCCACGATACTGGAAAAATGCAGAACAGGAGGAGCGATACACCGATATCCGTTGGGGAAACTCGATCATGGTCACGTTCATCGCGGCGTATCGCAGGGTCGCTCGCGGGCACATGCCCCGGTTTACAACGTGGCGGCTGCACTTCTCCGAGAATCATTTCCCGATCGGCCGCCGTTTCGCGTCGTCGAGCTCGCTTTGACCGGGTCGAATGAAGGCCGGCTAACCGCCACGTAGTCCGCTGGCAGAAATCAGGCCGCGCATGCCGATCGTGCATCAACAGCCAACGCGTAGCGCCACGAGTTGCTGAGCCCGCATTTGGAGCGAAATGTTTGCCGCCACGCTACGTTACGCAGCTTTTTCCGAGCCGAACAAACGGGGGCATGGCAGTTGCGTCCACAAGATGACGGGCTGGCCGTGCTCGCGCAATCAACTGTTTGTGCAGCTTCTGAAATGGAAAGGAGACCGACATGGCAACGACGAAACGAGTGATCCTGCGCTGACGAAAGCTTGGCTCAAATTCCAGTCACCTGAACGGCGCCCGGCGCGTGGGGGCCGATGCCCGCAGGATCAGTCATGACATCCTCAATCTGGGGGGCTCCCTAAGAAACCTGACTCAGGAACAGATCGACCTCCTGAGGCACAGTGTCGTGGAATTGTTGACCAACGGTGAGGGCAGAGTCAGGCAAGCACAACTTCGTCTGGGTGCCCTCATTCAGGAAAATCCGTGGCAGGCCGTCTTGAGTTCGGCCGGACTGGGCCTACTCTTGGGGGCTTTGTCGATGCAGAGATAGGCTGCTCGATCCCAATTCGGTACTTGGGCATTCTCAGGACGTGTTTCAGCAGATGAAACCTGAATCTCGAATCGATCACGGGCGCGAGGCAGCGAAGTCTGGACACGACCGTCGGAAGGCAAACGGGAATTCACATCTTCAATCCGTACAATCGGATCGAGGGCCGCAGCTGGTCAGTTTGTGTCGAGAGTTCATCGAGTATCTGGCGTATTACTTTCGATCCAAACGTGACGGTGCGTGGGCTTCCGCAAGAAAGTCCGCCGTGATCGTTTGGGTGTCGGCTTTGGCAGCATTTGCCGTCGCGGTCTTGGTCGTCACTGGCATGGCGCTGGTTGTTCGCGGCCTCGTTGGTGGTGGAACTGAACTGCTGGAAGGCCGACTCTGGCTGAGCGAGCTTGTGGTGGGGTCCCTTGCATTGGCGGGTGCGGCGATGGCAATCAAGTGCGGCGTGACGCGCCTGCTTGAGCGGCAGGCGGAAAGGACGATCAGACAATATGAAGAACGGCAAGCCAACGAGCGGAGCAAGTTCGGCCACTCGGTCGAAGAGCAGGCAGGGTTTGAAACGCATCCCATGTGAGCGCGATTACCGGGAGGCTCAGTCCCGAACCGCGCGACGAGCGATGGCTCAAACATTACGCGACATGGCGCACACTGTTCGAAGGGCAGCGAACGTCTCGGTTTGGACACGGCGGAACCCTTGGGCAGTCATTGGCACTGCGCTCGCAACCGGTTTCGTCTGCGGAGCCTGGACGTTGCGCGAATCGACTCGGCCCGCCGCAGAATCTTCGCGGTCGCTTCGACAAACGTCGTTGGTAGGGATCGTCGCATCGGGCATTCAGTCGGCCATGCAATCGCTGCTGCAGACCACTGTCGCGGCAGCCATCTTCGGGCTGGCAGCATCCAAACGCAAATCACAATCGGACGGCGAATCATCCACCGCTAACTCCAAGCCGTTTCAAGCGTCGGACAGCGGTTGACGGGAAACGTACACTGAGTCGGAGGACATAACATGATTAATCTGGCCATCTTTTTCCTGGTCATTGCATTGGTCGCGGCAGTGCTGGGTTTCACCAGTGTCGCCGGTACAGCGATCACGGCAGCGAAGATCGTGTTCTTTGTGTTCCTGATCCTGTTTGCAATGTCGCTGATCGCCGGACGAAGACCGCCGCGAGGCGCCGCGTGAATCAGCCTCGGGAGACGGACGAGGTCTTGATCGCGCGCTCGGACTCATTGCGAAACAGGTCAGTCGCCCCGCGCCTGTCACCTCTTCGCTTTCTTTTTTTCCGGAGTTGCATCGTGCGACGTTGGTTCGAGCTCCGCCGGGCGGGCATCGGCAAGCTGATCCAGGGCTCGTTGAAGCAACTTCGCTGCGGTGGCGGCTTCGCCCTGCAGCGCAGCGACCGCCAGCGGCTGCTTCTCCGCAACGTCCTTTCGCAGGTCGAAGAATTCCCCGCTGCGATACAACTTGAAATTGTGGTTGAACGCGAATTCGCGGACACTACGATCGGCTCCCTGACGCGGCGAATACCAGGAGTAAACCAAATCGCGAGGCTGACCGCGTTCACCGCGAGTTTGCGGCAGGAAACTGCGACCGTCGACCTTCAAGCCGGCCGGCGGCCCGACATCCGCGGCATCGAGGAGTGTCGGCAGGAAGTCTGTGCTGTCCACGAGGTCGCGATGCACCTTGCCGGACGACACCTTGCCCGGCCAGTTCGCGATCAGCGGCACATGCATGCCGGCCGCGGTGGTGGTTCCCTTTCCGCCGATGACGACATGGTCGCCCATCATCGACCGCGTCCCTCGACCAGTTCCGTTGTCGCCGACGAACAGAATCAACGTGTTGTCACGGACACCAACGGCGTCGAGCTTCGCGACCAGCTTCCCGATCAGCTTGTCCATGTACTCGACCATGTCGCCAAAGTGCTTTTCGTCCCGATTGACGGATTCGCCTTGGGCCTTCGGGTCCCACGATTTGCTGTCGGGCGTGGGCTGGTACGGCCCGTGGGTCAGCATCATCGGGTAGTACAGGAAGAACGGTTCGCCTTTCTTCCGTGAGATGAAATCGATCGCGTAGTCGTTTACCAGGTCCGGCCCGTACTCGCCATTTGAGAAGTCTTTTTCGACACCGTTGAATTCGAGACCGGGATTGGCATACCGCGGCGGGCGACGAGTGTGCTGCCAAAGGCAACTTTCGTCGAAGCCAAACTTCTTCGGCAGATCGACATCTCGGCCAAGTTGCCACTTGCCCGCAATGCACGTGGCGTAGCCGGCTGACTTTAGCAGTTGGGCGAAGGTCACAGCTCGCGGGTTCAGCGTGCCAAAGTTGATGTAGTTCCGGATGTTGTACTGGCCGGTCATCAACTGCACCCGCGTCGGCGTGCAGAGCGGCTGGACGAAGCAGTGTGTAAATCGCGCCCCCGTCGCGGCCAGTTTGTCGAGGTGCGGAGTTCGGTAGCTCGTGCCGCCATTCGCTCCGATCGTTTCGTAGCCGAGGTCGTCCGCCATGACGAGTACGAGGTTTGGCCGAGCGTCCTTCGCCGCGGCCGCTTCTCCAAGGAAGCAGACAATCGCCCCGAGCTGCATGAAATGTCGCATGACGACCCTCGATGTGAATCTCAACGACCACGGATTCCGCGCGACAACGCAGGTCTCACTATACCCGCTCCAACGCCGCGCTTGAATCAACTTGAACGGTCCTGCCATTCTCAGTGCGACCAGGTTGGAATTCGGACTCCTCACCCACCTGGTGCGGCGGTCGCTGACAAGATCGGACGACCAGCCGTAGGTCACTGACTCTTCTGTGACAATCGACAGAGCTCGACACCAGCGGACTGTACAGCCTCGCCGCCGTGGAACACGCGCCGAGCACTCGCGCTCCTTCAATTGAATTGCGAATCAGCGTGTTCAACCGACTTGCAAGTCATCGCCCCGGTCGAGATACTGCCGCATCGCAATGCCGAGCGATCTCAAGGAATGTTGCATCGTCGACGGACGTAATTTGATGTTGTCCGAACATGCCTGTCGCCGGTCAAGCGGGCGAGGTCGCGACTTGCTGTTTCGACTTCGCCGACGAAAGCACAAGTTGAACCGATTTGCGGTTCGGCCATTGCTTGCAGACTGGCCAAACGACAGTCGCCACGGCCGCCGAACCGCAGCAGCGTTTCGTGGTCGATCGTTCACGCATCGAGGCTGTAGCTCAGCTGGTAGAGCAACGGACTTTTAATCCGTAGGTCTTGGGTTCGAGTCCCAACAGCCTCAGTTTGTTTGTGACGCAGGTTGCGAACGAGGTCCGAGCGCGATGAATCGATGAACGCGATCGGGCTCATGACTGGATGGTGTTCTCGCGTCATTTCGGAGCCGACGTGATCCAGGCCTCATTCAACGCTGCGTGTTTCATGCTCTTTCCGCCTGAGACGAAGTAGCTGTACACGGCGTGAATTGTACCGTCGCGGCCCTGAATGACCGCCGGATAATGGAAGGAGCCTGCGGTCTCGTTCTCGAGGTGGCGTGTCCACTTCCAGGTTCGACCCTCATCGACGGACACCGAAACGGCAAGGCGGTTTCGACCTTGCGTGGTGTCGTTGTAGATGAGCAACCAGTGGCCGTTCGCCAAGCGGATGCCGTCCAAGCCCGAGCCGGGATTCGGAAGCTCGGCGACGCCGACCGCTGCCCACGTCAGGCCGTCGTCGCGCGATTCGGAAACGCGAACTCGATCCAGCGGTCCATTCTCTCGCATGTAGGCTACCAACTCACCGTCATTCCGCCGAAGCACGGTCGGCTGGATGTTGCCGACGCCGATGAGCGGCTTGCTCGCAAACCACGATTCACCTCCATCGTCGCTGATCGCCATGATGGACATGGAGAAAGTGTCCGTGTAAAGCGGCAGCAGGATGCGACCGTTGGGCAACACCGTCGGCTTGCAGCGCGGCTGCCAGCCCAGTCGTTGATATAGCTTGTCGCCCAAGCGGTGTCTCGTTTCGTCCAGCTTCGCTTGCGTCGCGGCCGGCAAGGGGATGTTGAATCGTGTCAGCCATTCGTCCAACCGTTGAACTGCCGTGTCGCGGAAGTCGTCGGGCTTGAGGAGCACCAGCCCCTCGCGCTCCCAGCGTGGAGCTCCGTCGTCGGTGTACCGCGAGGCGACTCGGAAGTTGGTCAAGCACGATTCCCAAGAGTTCGCGAGGATCGTCGGCCAGAACAACCACAATCGGTCTCGCGAATCGATCATCAGACAGGTGTTGCAATCGGGGAAGCCCGGCCGATCGGCGAGCAGAAACGCCTCGCTCCACGTTGCGGAACCGGCGCGGCGGCGTGCGCCGTACACTGCCACATCGTCCGCGCTTCGCTCTCCAGAACCGCGATACCACGACACCAGCAGGTCGCCGTTCGGGCATTCGACGATGCCGGGTGCGTGGTTGTGCTGCGCGTGCAGGGGAAAGACGAGTTCGGCCGCGTGGCGTGGCGGTTCGGTCACTGCCGTGTCGCTGGCAACTTCGACCGGCGTCGCGTTGGGTGCCGGCCTTGCTGGCAACCCGGTTCGCGGCTGGCGACCGATCCGGTCCGGCTTCGGGCAGTCATCGACGAAGGACAACGACTGCTCGATCAGGATCTCGCCGGTCATTTCTCCCAGCGAAGTGCGGCTGACGTACGTGTAGCGCGGGAAGCTCTGAAAATCGACCTTCGTCAAGATGTAGCCAAACGCATCGTTGGTCAGGCCGAACAGCAGGTTGTGCTCGCCGTGCATTTTTCGTTTGAGGTAGAACCCGATGTTCGGCAGCGCCTCGCCGGGGATCGTCAGAATTTGAGCATTGCCGAGGTTCACGACGTTGATCCGCGTGCTGATGCTGCGGTCGGGATTGCGCGGGTATTTCAAGGGCGAACCGAGAATGACATTCCAGAGCACGTCGTTATCGACCGGAAACTTGACATCGATCGACCCGCAGAAAACGGTCGGCTGATCCTGCACGGGCGCGTCGCGAACAATGCGGAGCGCTTCGTCGGCCATCGTGTAACCGATCCGGAGGCACTCGTCCCACGTGCGGCTGTCGTGCCAGTATCCTCGCTGCGGGTCCTTCGGCTTGTCGAGGTCGCGATTGTCGGCAGTGATCATGCCTCCCTGCGCACTGTTCATGAAAATACCCATCCCGCCGGCCTGCGCTTCGATGCGATCGCACAACGGCCCCACGAGATCGGGGCTGAGAAGGCCGACACCCGGTCCGAGCACTTCGGGGTGAACCGCGTAGTTGACGAGGGTCGCGATCGTGTCGCCGTTCGGACTTAGCGCCTGGATCACGCTCATGCGCCGATCGTACAGGTCGGGGGCGTAGTAGTTGTACGCGATCTTGCCTCGCGCCTCGTCGGTCGCGACTTTCAAACGCCCGGGACGGAGCTGATCGAACGCCGCGTTGAGGGCCTCGGCGGTTTGCTTGCAGACGAAGTCCATGTAGGCGAGGTCTCCCGTGTGGCCGCCTCGTCCGTCCGGAAACGCGTAGCAATCGGGAGCGCTGTGCGCGTGGGTTGAGCCGATGAGAATGTTCCTCGCCGGGATCCGCGGCACGCGCGAGCGAACCCGGTCGCAGAGCACGGACGGAAAGCCCAGCAGGTCGAGACTGACCACGGCAACCGTCGTGTCGGCCTGTTGAAACACGATGGCCCGCGCGGTCAGGTCGCCCCGCTTCTCGCGAACCGGCGCCGTCGGCCCAAGGCCACCCGACACGGGGAGCAGCGGATCGGGAGTGATCACGCGCCGCGCAACGCCGACTTTCAACTCAGCGCGCGCGTGGCCGTCGTTGAAGATCGCTACCAATGATATGGTTGCGACGAGACGCAGGCGATTTGTCATGAGATTCTCTCTGAACGGGTCGCCTCGGTCCTCGTGGCCGGGACGAGGGACGAAAGCTGGGATGAGATGTGAATGAAATCCACCGAGCCACAAGGGATCGGACTACGGTTGCTCGATTCCGCGGAGCGCCAGCATCGTGTTTCGAACGACGAGACCGATCGCAATCGTACCGGCAGGAATCGTGATCGCCCATTCACGGCCGGGTTCGAGCAGCACCATCCCGGCGAAGAACGGGATGAGCAACCCCATCAGTCGTTCGCGATCCGTGTCCGACAGACATCCGAGCAGAAGTGCCAACGCGGCGATTCCGGCCACGAACAGCCCCAGTATTTGACGCAGCCAACCGATCGCAAGTTGACGCATTGGCAGCGTCTCGTAGTGGCCCCCGACAATCACGACCAGCGAACAAAGAGCCACGATCACCAACAATCCAATCACCAATCCGACAACGACTCCCGAGCGCATGGTCTGGCCTCCGATGCAAAAGACAGCGAGAGACGCAACTACGCCAGCAACTCGGGCACTATGTCGTTCCCTTCCGGCACAAGCGGGATGAGTTGGCCGGCTCGGTCGCGCAGCGTGGTGTGCGGGTCGATGCCCAGCAGATGGTACATCGTTGCCAGCAGATCCTTCGGCGAGACGGGGCGGTCAGTGGGCGTAGAGGCCGTCTTGTCAGACGCGCCGATCACCTTGCCGCGTGGCACGCCGCCACCGGCGAAGACCAGCGAGTAAACCTGGGACCAATGGTCGCGCCCGCCGCCAGCCGCGTTGTTCAGCTTTGGTGTGCGACCGTGATCGCTGAGCAAACAGACGAGCGTGTCATTCAGCATTCCGCGGTCATCGAGGTCGCGGATCAAGCCCGAGAAGCCCCGGTCGAAACTCGGCAGAAGCTGGTCGGTCATGCGCGGGAAGTGATTCCAGTGCGTGTCCCAGGCGTCGCCGGCCAATCCGTACTCGTCCCAGAACACACTGACCAACCGCGTACCCGCTTCGATCATGCGCCGCGCCGCGAGACACGACTGGCCGAAAAGCGACAGGCCGTACAGTTCGCGAGTCGCCTGCGATTCCCGCCGCACGTCGAGCGCTTCCGCAACCTTCGATGACGTGATCAGCGAGAACGCAAGCTCTTGATTGCGGCTCAGCGCGAGAGATTCCGCTCCGGCAGTGACCTCGCGCCGCACGTCGTCGAACTGGCCGAGCAGTGAGCGCCGGCGGCTGAGCCGGTCCATCGTCATTTCCGGAAGCTGCCGCGCGGCCGAGAGCTGGAAGTGGCTGTCCTCGTCGCAAGCGACGTACGGGTCCCAACAATCGATTTTCATGTCGCGAAGCGTTTTCTCGACCGAGCGCGTCGCCTTGCCAAGGTACTCGGTGAACGTCGGGTTGTACTGCGAACCCAAGTATGACGCGTACGGACCCGCGCGATACACTTCACCGACTCGCTGACTGCTGAACGGGAACGGCAACGCGACGTTTTGTGGGATGAGCGACTCGCCACGTCCGCGCTGTTTCTGCCGGTCGAGGTACTGCACGACCGAACCGAAATACGGATGGTGCCGCGGATCGTGCGGACTGAGTTCCATGTTCACGTCGGTCGCCGGGCTGCCCGTCGTCGCGAAGGCGACGCCGTGGATCGGATGCGGATGCGTGACCGACCGCACGACCGTCACGCGATCCATGATCTTCGCCGTTTCCGGCAGCAACTCGCAGACATCCAGCCCGGGCAACACCGACGGAATCGGCTTCATCGTCCCGCGGATTTCGACCGGGGCGTCCGGCTTCATGTCGAATGTTTCGAGCTGGCTGTGGGCACCATACAGGTAAACGATGATGCATTGCCTGGCTCGGCCAAAGCCCGCCACATCGCCTCCTCCCGAGGCCTGCGCTTCTCGCGCGGCCAAGAAGTCGCTCAACCCCAGCCCGGCCAGACTCAGACCGCCCGCCTGAAGCATATCGCGGCGCGTCAGCCCGTCGCACAATCGTCTGGGGGAACCCAGAATCCGCAGCATTGGCAGTCTCCGCTCGTTTGTGTTGGCAACATCCTAGGTTCTCAAATCGGCATCCGCAAGGTGTTTCGTGCGATGAAGAGGTGCAGTGGTCTCACTTTGCCGGCGAGCTCTCCCCGAGGTGGTTGGATTCGCGGGGTCACATTGACCGACCTACGTTTGGCGCCACAGTTTGGGATGCCAGTACCGCAGATGCCCTACCATCGCCATCAGCCCGGCCGTCAGGATGCTGATGAACGCCCCCCACCGCACCGATGCCGGTCGGTATCGCCAGGCGATCGTGTGCCGGCCCGGAGGCACATTCACCCCGCGGAACATTTCATCAACGATCAAGCTCTCGACGACCTGTCCGTCCACGAGGACGGTCCAGCCCGGATACGCGAGGTCTGTGAGGACGACGCGAGCTGGGGCCGAGCTGTCCTGTGGCACGTTGACCTCGGAGTCAATTTCATGTCGCTTGTAATTCTTGATCTCGATGCGACACGCCGTGGACGCTTCGCACGCCAACCGACCCCGAATCTCAGCCAGTCCGTACAGAAACAGCGCCTGCCGAGGCCGACCCCAGACGGCATTCAAGAACGGATCCTCGCCCAGCCATGCCAGCCGCGCTGGCCACGACGGGTCAAGAGGCGTGAAACTCAGAACATGAGTCACTCCGGCGCGATGCAGCCATTCCGTTTGCTCCGGCGTGACCGGCCCGGTCGTTTGCGGGTCGGAAAACGGATGCGGCTCGGGCATCTTCAAGCGGGGATCGAAATACGCCGCCGGTCCCAAACCGAGGTATGTCGGTGTCGCGGCGGCTCCGAGCAGGGTCGGTGCTCCGCCGCCGCGACAGAGCACGCGCGGAGGCGTCGGCCACTGCAGCAGATACTCTCGCATGGGACTGGATTCGATCAATCGGATCGGCGGCTCCCATGACAAAAATGCGGTCGTCACCAGGCGACTCACCACCCACAGGTCGGCCACCGTCAGCGCCGCCAGCAGGCATCCGACCAGCAGACGCCAGTGGCCTCGCCAGTTGCGCGACACGACATCCCAACTCGACCCTGCGACGAGAGCAAACGCCAACGTTGTGATCAGTCCGTAGCGGCCCGGCCCTTCGAAATACCCGAACCCGGGCAGATGCCTCGTCACCGGGAGGAACCATCCAGGCGTGTAGGCGAGCGCCGCCAGACCAATCGCCAGCCAGACCACGATCGGGCGGCGAAGCACATCACGCCGCGACCGGGAGCAAATCCCCCACACGATCAGCGCGAACGGCAGCAAACCCACGTACAGATGTGCCTCCACCTTGTTCGTCAGCGCCGAACCGCTGGGCAGCGCCCGATTCAAATCGAAATCGTCAAAATACCACAGCCAGGGCGCGGCGAGTTGCGTCCAGTACCAAACGGGAATGTGCCCCTGACCCAGATGCAGGTCCGGCCCTTCGACCGCACGCTGGCTGAGTTGCTTCAATTCCCAAGTCGGCACAAGCTGCGCCGCGGTCAGCGGGAACGCCGTGGCGATGGCCACCGCGACTGCGGCCAGGGCGCATCCGCGGCCAGTCTCGTTCGACAAGCGAACCGGTACGTACGCCGCCAGCGTGAGCTGCGTCAGGAATGCGATGACAAAGTGCCCAGCGAACATTTGCAGGGCGAGCACGATCGTCAGTAGAAAAAGATGTCGCCAGTATCGTGTGCGGCGATAGTTCTCCACGCACAACAATGCCGCGGGCATCCAGGCACCTCCAAGGATCGACCATTCGAGGCAGATTCGTGACGGGAACCAACCGTACACGAACACCAGCGCGGTCAACGCGGCCGCCAGCGGCGACAGTTCCAACCGCCGTGCCAACAGCCACGTGAACCAGAACGCCAGCGCATAATGCGCGATCACGTTGACGTTGTACGCCCAGTTCAAGCTCAGCCAGCGATACAGCACGAGGTTCGGAGGGTACAGGACACCCGTCTGGCTTTCGGCGAGCTGCGGGTACCCAAACCCGACGCGGTTGTTCCACAGTGGCAGTTCGCCGGCCGCGAGCGCTTCCGCGTAGAACTGTTTCTGCGGCAGAACGTACGAGTACACATCGCCGCCGACGAGGCCGCCGCCCATCCATAGCGGGAACCAGAAGACGAACGTCAGGGCGACGGCCGCCACGCCAACCTTCCCACGCCGCGACCACGTGTCGCGACCGGACACGGAGCCCGTGCCCGATTCGATGCCGATTCCGCTGCCACGCGATGTTGCTTCGAACTTCACAACGGGTCCCTGGGTGAGATGCCTGCGGCCGCAATGGGCCGGCAGAGCTGACAGGGCACGCTGGCCGACGCAGAGTCTACATCACCGCCGACCTGCGCCATAGCCTTCGCGGCCTTCGATACGACAGGACGCGAGCCGCTGCTTTGCCTTTGAGAACACGTCGTCGAGCATCGCTTCGGTCAAGCGTCCGGTGAACGTGTTCTGTTGGCTGGGATGGTAGCTCCCAATCAGCCACCGGGCGCCAGCCAGTTCGACTTCGGTACCGTGGCCAAATTTTGGCAACGGTCCGGTGAGCCAGCCGCAAGCGCGAGCTTCATCAATGACGGATCGCCAGCCGATCTGACCCAGCGCGACAAACACGCGCACGGGGAGCAGGTCGATCGTCTGCGTGAGCCATCCCCGACAGTTCGCGATCTCGGCCGGAGTCGGCTTGTTGTCCGGCGGAGCACAGTGGCACGTGGCCGTGATGGCGGCGTCTCGCAGTTGCAACCCATCATTGACGTCCGTCGCTTGCGGTTGGTTGGCGAAGCCCGCGCGATGCAAGGCTCGGTAGAGCCAGTCGCCGCTGCGGTCGCCGGTGAACATTCGCCCCGTCCGATTGCCACCGTGCGCCGCCGGGGCTAGCCCGACGATCAGCATCCGCGCCCGAGCGTCTCCAAAATTCGGAAGCGGTCGCCCCCAGTATGTCCACTCCCGGTAAGCCAACTTCTTATCTGTCGCGATTTGTCGACAGTGCGTTCTCAGTCGCGGACAGCGATCACAGGCGATGATGGAGCGGTTGATGGAGTTCCACGTGGGCATGGTTGGGAGTGGATAGTGGGTGGTTAGTGGATAGTGGGTAGTGGATAGTGGGTAGTGGATAGTGGATAGTGGATAGTGGATAGAGAAGGCGGTGCCGACCACAGCACTGTTCACTATCCACTGTCCGCTGTCCACTCTCACATCGTCCTTCCCACGACCAACCACGGGCGTTACAGTAAGGCCGCCGTTTCCGGAAGCCGAATACTCTTGATAGCTCGAACACG
>Ga0233425_10003605_pt1 | contig 27752 bp, 24 predicted proteins | sample Watercolumn_Towu_2_FD_181712 | JGI IMG/M metagenome (GOLD analysis project Ga0233425, IMG submission 181712) | Freshwater microbial communities from Lake Towuti, South Sulawesi, Indonesia - Watercolumn_Towuti2014_140_MG | ecosystem: Environmental > Aquatic > Freshwater > Lake | place...
TAATTTAAAATTAAAAAAATTATTTTTTTTTTTTTTTTTGATATCAGTTTTTGTGGCTTAATCAAATAGTGTTTGGAACTTCTAGAATTTAGCAGTTGTCTAGAATTTTGAATCGTTGATAAAAATCCCATTGAGTATCCTTCCTGATTGAATACCCAGTTTTCGAGCCGAGAAATAGTTCTCATTATCGGTAAATGTGCAAATATTCGAACAATGGATCTTGTCTCTATCAATACCCATTTTTAAAATCACTTGTATATTTGCCTCCCATAGATTTAATAAATATTTTTCCTTATTTGGAACGCAAATCTCTGATAACAAAAAGCCATTATTCTTAAAAGCTGTTATTACATCATTTCCCACTTCATATACAGAGGGAGAAATTGATGGACCAATGTATACTTGAATATTCTCTGGATTGCAATTATAATTGGATTGCATTTTTTGAATCGTATTTTTAGCAATTTGCATACATGTTCCTCGCCATCCTGCGTGTGCCACAGCGACTACCTGCTTTGTTTCATCCCAAAATAATAATGGAACACAATCAGCTGTTGTTACTGCAATGCAGGTGTTAGGTAAAGAAGTTACTAAAGCATCAACCCCATTAAGCAACTGTTTTTGATCATTTGCATTCAAATACATAAATGCTTTATTTATGTCCAACACCTTCGTCTCATGTGTTTGGTGGGGTACGATATAATTCAGATTCATTTTACCTAATCTTTTTGATAGGTAATCAAAGTTGTTTTTCAGGTTGTGTAGATCATCTCCTGTATACTCGCTCAAATTTAAAGTGGAATAATTTCCTGAACTGGTTCCTCCATGTCTATCTGTACAGAAGAAAGTAATGTTGTTATAGTTTTCTAATATCATCCTACAAAAATAGCATTTTCCAAATGTAAGCTCATTAAATTTTAAAAGAATAACTACTTGTTTTTTTGATTTTCAAACTGTATGAAAACGATTTATATCATAAGATGGAGCTAAAAAATGAGTAAAACTTTATATAAGCACTCATGCATCAAGAATTGCAATGTGATTTTTTTGTTTAGAACTGTCATTTAAATCCCCAATTATTTTGAAAGATGATTGATAATATAGCTGTTTTTTAGTTTTTTTAATAACCTATTACTTTTCACTTTGGATGTATAGCAGTGGTAGTTATAAAAAAATAGCTATATTTGCACCTCGTTTAAAAAAGGACAGAAATAATTAATGTTTTATTATAAATAATTTTTCCATGCAAAACAAAGGTCTTGTTAGAATTTTTGCAGTATTACTTACCTTAGTGTGTTTGTTTTACCTATCTTTTAGTGTTGTTACCAATACCTACAACAATAAAGCTAAAGAATATGCAGCTGGTGACAAAATCAAAGAATTTAATTATCTAGATTCAATATCAAGTGAAAAAGTTTGGCTTGGTTATACTCTAAAAGAATGTAGAGAAAAAGAAATTAATTTAGGTCTAGACTTAAAAGGGGGAATGAACGTAACACTTGAAATTTCAGTAGTTGATATTCTTCGCTCTTTGTCTGGATTCAACAACTCTGATAATTTTAACAAAGCGCTTGCCATAGCAACCGAACGTCAGAAGACCAATAGTAATGTTCAATACATTGATTTGTTTGTTCAAGCATACTCAGAAATCGATCCTCAAGCAAAACTGTCTACTATTTTCAGTACTTTTGAGTTGAAAGATAAAATTTCTCTTACTTCTTCAAATGATGAAGTGGTCAAAGTATTGAAATCGGAAATTGAAGGTGCTATTTCAAATTCTTTCAATGTGTTACGTACTCGTATCGACCGTTTTGGTGTGGTACAGCCTAATATCCAAAAATTGGGAAGTACAGGTAGAATTTTAATTGAATTACCAGGTATTAAAGAACCAGAACGTGTTCGAAAATTATTACAGGGTTCTGCTAACCTCGAATTTTGGGAAACCTATGAGTCTAGTGATATTTTTAATAATCTATTAGAAGCTAACAAGGTAATATATGCTTTACAATCTTCCTCTACTGCTAAGGATACTGTAAATCAATCGAAAGTGGAAGTTGCCTCTAATGCATCAGTGAAGAAGAACAGTGGCATTGATAGTTTGAAAGCTGTATTGAACAAAAAAGAACTTGTAACTAACGATTCGTCCAAATTGCAAGAAAAAGCAAGAAAAGAAAATCCTTTATTCTCATTACTTCAAGTAAATGGTAGAGGACAAGGGCCAGTTGTAGGTATGGCTTTGAGTCGTGATACTGCCAAGATAAATCAGTACTTGAGCTTAAAGCAAGTAAAGGAGCTTTTACCTCGTGATTTGGGCTTGAGATGGACAGTGAAAGCAATAGACAAGAAAGGTGAAATATTCCAATTGATAGCTATAAAAATTACAAACCGTGATGGTCGTGCTCCTCTTGCTGGTGATGTGATAACTAAAGCACGAGCTGATTTTAGTCAAACTTCGGCCTATGCTAATGTAAGTATGACCATGAACACCGAAGGGACAAAAACTTGGGCACGCTTAACAAAAGATAATATTGGCAAATGTATTGCTATTGCCTTGGATGGATACATTTATTCCTTCCCTAGAGTTAATACCGAAATTTCGGGAGGAGAGTCTCAAATTACTGGTAACTTTACTGTAGAAGAAGCAAAGGACCTTGCAAATACTTTAAACTCGGGTAAAATGCCTGCACCTGCACGTATAGTTCAAGAGGACGTAGTTGGGCCATCTCTTGGTCAAGAAGCAATTGATCATGGATTTATGTCCTTCATTATTGCATTTGTTTTGATTTTGGTGTATATGGTTGTTTATTATGGCACCATACCAGGATTGATTGCTGACTCCGCATTGTTTATAAATGTGTTTTTCTTACTCGGAATCTTAGCCTCATTTGGATCTGTTCTAACTCTTCCTGGTATTGCAGGTATTGTACTTACTTTGGCAACGGCTGTAGATGCCAATGTGGTTATTTACGAACGTATCCGTGAAGAAATGCGTTCAGGAAAAACGATGAAAAGGGCAATTGAAGACGGTTTCAAACATGCAGTTACAGCTATTGTTGATGCCAATGTTACTGCTGTGATTACAGGTATTATTTTGATGAAGTTCGGTACAGGTCCTATTCGTGGTTTTGCTACTACTTTGATTATTGGTACTATCACTTCATTCTTAACTGCTGTATTCCTCACACGTTTGATGTTGGAGTCTTATGCCAAACGTGAGAATGCAAAGGAATTGCCATTTATTAGCAATGTGACTAAAAATTGGTTTCAGAACATTAATATACAATTTATTGGAAATAGAAAGTTTGCTTATATCTTCTCTGGTTCGCTCATTGTAATAAGTCTTATTTCATTTGCAGTAAGAGGGTTTAGTTTAGGTGTTGACTTTAGTGGAGGACGTAATTATGTGGTTGCTTTTGATCATCCAGTGAAAACTGATGAAGTTCGTCAATTACTTACTAATTGCTTTCCTGATGCTAGTCCTCAGGTAATAACTATTGGATCTGATAATCAAGTTCGTATATCTACAAAGTATAAAATCGATGACAATTCTACTTCAATTGATAACGAAATTGAAGTAAAACTATATAATGGATTGAAACCATTATTGAAGCCAACTGTTTCAAAGGAAGATTTCGTAAAAAATTACATTAAGAACTCCCAAAAAGTAGGTCCTACTATTGCCGATGATATTAAAACTTCAGCAATATGGTCAATTATAATAGCGATTCTCCTTATTGGTGTCTATATTTATTTCAGATTCCGTGAGTTTGGATATGCACTTGGAGCAACCATCGCTCTTGCTCATGATGCTATAATTGTGTTGGGAAGTTTCTCTTTGTTATTTAGTATTATGCCATTCTCTATGGAAATTGATCAGGCATTTATTGCTGCTATACTTACAGTGGTTGCTTATTCAGTATACGATACAGTAATTATTTTTGACCGTATTCGTGAGTATGTTGGATTGTACCCTAAACGTGATAGAGCAGAATCTATGAATGATGCTATTAATCATACTTTAGGACGTACATTTAGTACCTCATTGACAGTTATAATGGTGCTTTTATCTATGTTTGTTTTTGGTGGTGAAACTATTCGTGGGTTTATCTTTGCGATGTTATTCGGTATGATTATTGGTACTTATTCTTCAATTTTTAATGCCTCTCCTATTACTTATGAGGTGTATTTAGCCAAATTAAGAAAAGAAGAGAAAAAAAAGCTAGCAGCTAAATAATTTGCTTTCATAGAATTCATTAGAAATGACCTTGCTCCTCAAAGTAAGGTCATTTTTCATTTATGGATAATTTTGTCCAATCATGAAAATTCGAGTAACTTTGTATTCGAATACGAAAAAAAACGAAAATTATGTATGATTTACTTATAATTGGTGGTGGTCCTGCTGGATATGTTGCCGCTGAACGTGCAGGAAGAAATGGCCTGTCTGTTGCTTTGTTTGAAAAATCGAATTTAGGAGGTGTCTGTCTTAACGAAGGTTGTATTCCAACAAAAACCTTATTGTATAGTGCCAAAATATATGAAAATGCTTTATCTGCTTCTAAATACGGAATATATGCAGATGGTCTAAAAGTAGATTATGGAAAAGTTGTAGCTCGAAAAAATAAGGTAGTAAAAAAACTTATTGCTGGTGTAGTAGCTAAAATGCAACATTTTCATATTGAAGTTATTAAAGGTGATGCAATGATTCTGTGTAAAGAAAATGATGAAGTTGTAGTGCAATGTAATATGACTGAGTATAAAGGTAAAAACCTATTGATTTGCACAGGTTCTGAGGCCTTTATTCCATCTATTTCTGGTCTAGGAAATGTAAAAGATGGCATGGTGCTGACAAACAAAGAAATATTAGCTTTAAAGGAACTTCCATCTACATTAATTGTGATTGGTGGAGGTGTTATAGGGATGGAATTTGCTAGTCTATTTAATAGTTTTGGAACGAAAGTAACCGTTGTTGAATTGAGCCCCGAAATATTAGGTGGCGTTGATGCTGAATTAAGCTTTATGCTTAGAGAAATTTATAACAAAAAGGGGATTGAATTTTATCTCAACACCAAAGTTGTTGAAATCGATGATTCTGGTATTCGGATTGAAAAGGATGGAGAATGTATAAATCTAACTGCAGAAAAAATTTTATTAAGTACAGGAAGAAAAGCGATAGTAAATGGTTTTGGTCTTGAAAATATCGGGGTTGAAATTAATGAAAAGGGAATAATTGTTGACGAGCAGATGCGTACCAATATTCCCAATGTTTATGCTGCTGGAGATGTTACTGGGTTTTCATTATTAGCTCATACCGCTATTAGAGAAGGGGAAGTAGCAGTGAATAATATCTGTGGTTTAAATGATACAATGCGGTATAATGCAATACCTGGTGTGGTTTATACAAATCCAGAAATAGCTAGTGTAGGTGAAACCGAAGCTTCTGCATTATCAAAAGGGATTTCGTTTAAAGTAACAAAACTACCAATGACTTATGCAGGTAGATTTGTTGCCGAAAATGAAGGAGTCAATGGCTTCTCGAAGGTGATTGTAAATGATGATAATAAACAAATCATTGGCGTACACCTTTTAGGTAATCCAAGTAGCGAAATTATTATTGGGGCTTGCATGGCTATAGAACAGGGTTTGACGCTTGAGCAACTGGAAAAAGTAGTGTTTCCTCATCCTACAGTGGGAGAAATTATTAAAGAAAATATATTCTCTATTTAGTATTTATTTTTACAACTACACGTATTAAAATGGTCGTTGACCATACCACATGCTTGCATGAAAGAATAGCAAATGGTGGAACCTACAAATTTAAAGCCTTTTTTAAGTAAATCTTTACTCATTTTATCTGATAAGTCTGTCTTTACAGGTATGTCTGTTGTAGAATTGATAGAGTTAATTATAGTTTTTCCTTCTGTGAAACTCCATATATAGGCATCAAAACTACCATAATGGTCTTGAATTGCTAAATATGCTTTGGCATTACCTATAGTAGCTCTAATTTTTGATTGATTACGAATTATTGATGCGTCTTGCATCAGTTTGTGTATTTTGTTTTCTGAGTAATGCTGGATGATTTGTGCATCAAAGTTGTCAAATGCTTTTCGAAAGTTTTCACGTTTGTGCAGTACAGTTTTCCAACTTAAACCAGCTTGAAATCCTTCGAGTATCAGTAATTCGAACAGCTGTTGATCGTCATGAACTGGTTTTCCCCACTCTTCATTGTGGTATTGTATCATAAGCTTGTCATCAGCAGGCCAACTGCAATCGAGCATCAGTTCCATCTATATATAATAATTATTTGTGATGAGTGTCGTTAGTAAATACCGAATTAATCATTGGAAGTTTTGAAAAAACGCACGCGTGATTCCATGAGGGTAAACCCCGCTATCAATTAGTCCAAGGGTTTTGAAAAATGCCTTGGTAACTAATAAGATAGCATTTGAGCATTTTCAAATTCTTTTTATGTGTTTGTTGTTTTGAAATATACAAAATTAATTAAAGTAATTTTTATTGTAAAACATTTTAAAATAAGGAATGTTTTACTCATTGATGGGAATTCCATATCAGTCAATGAATTACATTTGTGTAATCCCATTCCAGTTATTTAATTTTAATTCTGGTTTTGTAAGTTTTTTATTTTGAATTAGTTGCTGTCTCTTTATTACGAAATTGAAATGTTATTTTAGATATGATTGACCCACTGGAAATTATCCAAAAATATTATGAAAAGGACTCTGAATTGTATCAAATTTACATCAGTCATGCTCATAGTGTAACAAATTTGGCAATGGAATTGATAGATAAGAATCCTCATCTAGAAGTAGATAAGCAATTCGTATATGAAGCCGCCATGCTACACGATATTGGAATTTTTATGTGTGATGCTCCTGAAATAAAATGTTTTGGTAAACATCAGTATGTCGAACATGGTTATTTGGGTTCGGACTTGTTAAAAAGTGAAGGTCTACCTTTACATGCATTGGTCTGTGAACGACATACGGGAGCTGGAATTAGCAAAAGTAAAATATTGAAAAAGAAGTTGCCATTGCCAGTAAGGGATATGCGCCCAGTATCACAGGAAGAAAAATTGATATGCTATGCTGATAAATTTTACTCTAAGACAAAGTTGGAACAACGTTTTACGGTAGACCATATTCGAAAAAAACTTCAAAAACATGGCAAGGCAAGTGTCAATAGATTTGAAAAATGGCATGAAATGTTCGGATATCAAGAGTAATCTTTATTATTGACGTCATAAAATCTACTATCATAGTGTTCTTCCTGTGAATGGAATTTATTTGAATGGTTCTATACCGTTGTTGGTGGGTGTTTTTTTGAAAACACAATAGTACACACAGGTGAACAAATATTCCGGTTTATTTTTTATGAATTTCAATCTTGGGACAATTAGAAATTAAACAGCTTTTTTAACTTCTAATGTTTAATTCGGGTTTAATTTCAGACGTTGGTTTCACCCACCTATTTCGTAATAGAACCATTAGAATTTATGTAAGAAGCCTACACTCATCAATCCTTTGAATTGTAATTCGGCATTTTCTCCATCTTTAGTGATTATGGTATTGTCGAATCGTGGATTAAGCATAATTCTAGTTGATATAAATCGGTTTAAAATCAAATTACATACCAGTTCCCAGTCTATTTCTACCCGTTTGTAATTGGTGTAAAACGAAAATTTTGACTCGATTTGAATTTCTTTAACTGGAGAATAATAATTGGTGATTCGAACAGTACTACCAAACTCACTTAATCTATTTTGTCCTTTTGCAATACCAAATTGATTAGGATCTACACGAGGGTCATTAATGGCAATAAACTTATAAGCTATTGGTGAAACAAGCAATGAAATCAATTTCTTATACTTATAATCCAAACCTATTGCCATATTGTATCTAAAAGGTGATAAAAAAGCTGTTTTCTTTTCAGTGTTTTTACTGTCCTTATAAATGTCAAAAAATTGTGTTGATAGATCCATTGAGCCTGTTAAATAGTAGTCCTTTCTTATTTTTACCCCAAATTTACTATTTAGCTTTACCACGTCATCATTCACTTTTCCAGTCTGAAGATCCGTCCAGTTAAATCCCATTCGCCATTCTCCTGTGTTTTCCCATTGTATTAATTTTTTGTCATCATAATTTAGTTTCCCATTAATCATTGAAAGTAATGCCAAAGCACTGTTACCTCCTTGATGCCAATTGTCAGATATCATCGTTCCCGAAAATTGAGACATTGCAGATGCTTTGTGATTCCATAATGGATATTTGATACCATTCAAGTCAAGACTTGTTGCTTTGTGATAAATTAAGTCATCGTCTTCAAACGATATTTTTTTAGTTAACCTTCCAGTTAATGTGTTTTGATGTAAATCTTTTGAGTCGTGCAGCTGGTCGTTATGGAAAGCAATGAGGTGTGTGGCATATTGAATTATTTTTCTTTTTGTTTTTTTTCTTAACTCAATTACTATTTCATTAGGAATATGTGTTGTTTTTAGGGGTTTGTAGGGTGGCAAAGCAGTACTTTTGCCGTAAATGATGTAATGGTAGTTTAAAATAGTATTCCAATCGAATTTGTCATATTCGTTTTTATAGACGAGGTCTATTAAAAGTGGATTCCCTTCAAGTATTAAGGAATCTATTAAATTTTCTTTCAATGTTTGTCCTTGGATGACTATATCTTCAATTATTGATATGCTATCCTTCCAATTTGAATTTCCAAGAGTGTCCGTAGCTTGAATCCCAATTGATGTGTTCAGTGAATTGTTAGCTGGTGCATCGGTATTGTTCTCTGGTGCGTAATTTGTGGTTGAATTTTCGATTGACGGTGTTGACTTAATAGGAAACTGTAGTTGTTCCAAAACGGAGTCGGGATCGATAACAGATACTGTGTCGTCTGTCATTTTATTTGTTGTATTCCCAATGCAGACATTGGGAATACAACATCCTAATACTAGAAGTGTGGCAAAAAAGAACTGTAACTTTAGATTATTCTTCATTCTCAATTTCAAATCCTGTAGGAATTGATTTATTATTTGTTTTAGCGCCAAGTTCCTTTATTTTCATAGCCGTTCGAATCATGTTGCCATTTCCATCTTTTAGCTTTTTAATGGCGTCGTCATAAGTGTTTGCGCATTTATCTAAGTTGAGCTTTATTTTGTTTAAATCTTCTAGGAAATTTATAAATTTATCATATAAAGTACCACTTAATCTGGCAATCTCTTGTGCATTTTTTGTTTGCATTTCTTGTTTCCAAATTGAACTTATGGTTCTTAGGGTAGCAAGTAATGTAGTAGGACTTACTATCACAATTTTTTTCTCCCAAGCAAAGCTGAATAATTCATCATTATCTTGCACTGCTATTGAAAACGATGCTTCGATGGGAATAAACATTAAAACAAAATCAGGTGTGTTTATATTGTGTGCATTTTGATAATTTTTTTCACTCAATAATTTTACATGATTTTTAAGTGAGTTAATATGCTCTTTCAGAAATACAGCTCGGGATTCTTCTGTTTCAGAGGTGCTGAGTTTTTCATATGCTACGAGTGATACCTTTGAATCGATTATAATATGTTTGTTGTCAGGTAAATGGATGATAACATCAGGGCGTTGTACACTTCGGTCTGCACCTGTTATTACTTCTTCTCGTTCATATTCTTGTCCTTTGGTTAGCCCTGAACGCTCAAGTACACGTTCTAGAATTACTTCCCCCCAATTGCCTTGTTTTTTTATATCACCTTTTAAGGCCTTTGTCAAATTTGCTGCATCTTCACTTACTTTTGAATTCAGTTCACTCAATTTTCGAACTTCTTCCCTAAGACTAATTTTGTCACGTAACTCCTTGTCGTATGTTTCGTCTACTTTTTTTTCAAAGTGTTGAATGCGCTCTTTCAAGGGATTGAGAATTTCGCTCAGGTTTTTAGTGTTTGATAGTGTAAATTCTTCTGCTCTTTCTTTAAGAATTTTACTTGCTATGTTTTCAAATTCAGACGTGAGCCGTTTCTGAAGTGTTTCAATTTCAGATTTTTGACTTGTTAGTTTCTCATTTAAGTGTTCAATCTTTGATGTTAGTATTGCTATTTCTACTGATTTTTCGTTTGAGATGGACAATTGGGTAGTTAATTCTTGTTGTGTTTTTAATAAATTCTCTTCCTTTAATCGAGCATTTTCAAATGAGATGGTACGTTCATTTTCAGCTTTTTTAAGTGCTTCAGTTATTTCTAATTCTTTACTTAGATAGCCAGATAGTAACTTTTTGTGTCTATTATTTGAAACTATCCAGGATAGCGTACTGCCTGTAATCAATGCAAAAATTAAGTATAGAATTTCCATATTGTAGCGTAAATGAGATGTTTGTAGATAAAATTTATTAGGATAATTATCGTTCGACGATTAGTCAAACAATCTAGGGTAATCTTCCTCCATTTTTTTGATGATGGTTGTCATCAAAGTTTCACGAATAAATTTTGATTTGTTCTGTATTTTGTATTTTGCAATAAAACGATTCAATGCTTTATTCTCTTCATCATTGAGAGTGAAAATCTGTCTGTGTGTTCTTAATGTAGTCCTTGTAGATACAGGTCTTGTTATATTTTTCGCCATAGTATAAATAAATTCTTACAAAAGTAGTATTATCCACTTAACAAATAAGAGATTTTTGTATTTTTGACATGGATTTTATGAATATCTAATTAAAATGAATAAATTCTAATTCCAATTCGATGGCTAATCATAATGTGCTAGGCAACGAAGGCGAATCCTATGCTCAACAATATCTTATTAGAAATGGATATAAATTGCTTCATACCAATTGGAAATGTGGTAGTTATGAGCTTGATATTGTTGCTGTTAAGGATGGGTGCTTGGTAGTTGTGGAGGTTAAGACTAGATCAACAGATAATTTTGAACATCCTCAAGAGGCAATAACTAATCGAAAAATCAGGAACATTATTAATGCCACTCACGAATATATTTTACAATTTAACTGGAATGGTGAAACAAGATTTGATGTTGTATCAGTTATTCCAGTTGGTGATTCATACCGTTTAGAACATATAGAGGATGCATTTTTATCACCAATAAATTGATTTTTGCTTAGAATAATCTAAATTAAGAATAAAGAGTTTAGATTTTCAAATTGTTTCAGTATTTTTGTGTTCCATTTCTTTGGACTTGGTCGTTACTGTAAGATGTACTAAAATATTTATACTAAATACTACTCAATGAAGTTGTTAGAAAAACAAGTGGCTGATAAGCTATTGAAAATAAAAGCTGTAAAACTACAACCCAAAAATCCCTTTGTTTGGGCGTCAGGTTGGAACTCTCCAATATATTGTGACAATCGCAAAACTTTATCATATCCTAAGGTCAGAAACTATATCAAGCTTGAAATAGCTCGCACCATTCAGGAGATGTATCCAGAGGTAGAAGTGATAGCAGGTGTAGCCACTGGTGCTATAGCAATGGGAGCTATAGTTGCTGATACCCTAGGCGTTCCTTTTATTTATGTGCGTCCTAAACCTAAAGATCATGGATTGGAAAATCTCATTGAAGGTGATTTAAAACCACATCAAAAGGTGGTTGTTGTTGAAGATTTAGTATCAACAGGTGGTAGTAGTCTTAAAGCTGTTGATGCTCTTCGTAATGACGGAGCCGATGTGTTGGGAATGGTAGCTATTTTTACATACGGTTTCCCAATGGCAGATCAAAAGTTTAAGCTAGCAAAGGTAAAGCTTACAACTTTGTGCAACTACGAAGCGATATTGGCAGAGGCAGTTTCTACAAATTACATCAGTTCAAGCGATTTAGAAGCACTTCAGGAGTGGAGGAAAAACCCATCGGAGTGGAAACCAGAGTAAATTACTAAAAATTAAAGGATGACAACATACGAAAGTGAAGTGAAAACCATTTCTTCAAACGAGGAAGTGGTTTTTGGTATATTAAGTGATTTAAATAATCTAACTGCGTTTAAAAATAATCAAGCATTAACAGAAAAAGTCAAGGAACTTCATTTTGATACTGATAGTTGTTCTTTTGTTGTTGAAGGCTTTGGTAGAATTGGTCTTAGAATAATAGAACGTGAGCCTTTCAAAACTATTAAATTCTCGTCCGAAAATGCACCTGTTCAAGCTAATTTTTGGATTCAATTAAAGCATTCGTCTCAAAGCGAAACACTAATGAAGCTGACACTGAAGGCAGATATCCCAATGATGATAAAAATGATGGTAGATAAAAAACTTCAAACTGGAATTAATGAAATAGCTAATGTTTTGGCTAATGCATTGAGCAAGTAATAATAAAATTTGTTTTTTGATAAATTGGAATAGAAATAGCATGGCGAAACTTTGGGAAAAATCGACAAAAGTAAATGAACGGATAGAATCATTCACTATAGGTAAGGATAGAGATATGGATGTGTTTTTGGCTAAGTACGATGTGCTTGGATCTTTGGCTCATATTCAAATGCTCGAATCTATCGGTTTGTTACAAACTCACGAATTCGAATTGCTTTCTCAAGAGCTAAAAAAGGTCTATCGTTTAGCTGAATCAGACAATTTTTCAATTGCAGAGGGTGTTGAAGATGTTCATTCGCAGGTTGAAATGTTGCTTACTGAAAGTCTTGGTGATTTAGGTAAAAAAATTCACAGTGGTAGATCTAGGAATGATCAAGTTTTGCTGGATTTGAAGTTGTTTGCTCGTTCCGAAATACGTGCTGTAGTGAATTCGGTAGTGGAGCTGTTTGAAAATCTAATCAATCAAAGCAATAAATATAAAGATGTGCTTCTCCCAGGATATACTCATCTTCAAGTGGCAATGCCATCATCTTTTGGGCTGTGGTTTGGAGCCTATGCCGAGAGTTTGGCCGATGATATGCAGCTTCTATTAGCTGCATGGAAAATTTCAAATCGCAATCCATTGGGGTCGGCTGCTGGATATGGCTCTTCCTTTCCGCTCGATAGACAAATGACGACCGATCTACTTGGTTTTGATACTATGAATTTTAATGTAGTATATGCACAGATGGGTAGAGGCAAAATGGAGCGAACAGTTGCAAATGCCTTAGCAAGCGTTGCTGCAACCATTTCAAAATTAGCCTTTGATGCATGTATGTTTACTTCCCAAAACTTTGGATTTGTCAAATTGCCAGATGAATTTACTACTGGCTCCAGCATAATGCCTCATAAGAAAAATCCTGATGTGTTTGAACTTACAAGAGCAAAATGCAATAAAATTCAATCTATACCTCAGCAAATTCTTCTTATTACAAATAATTTGCCTTCTGGCTATTTCAGAGACCTGCAAATAATTAAGGAGATTTTTATTCCTGCATTTGCCGAAATACGTGATTGTATTGAAATGACAAGCATGATGATGGCTAAAGTGGAGGTTAACATGCATATTCTTGATGATTCTAAATATGATTATCTTTTTAGTGTTGAGGAAGTAAACAGGCTTACTTTAGCTGGAATTCCTTTTAGAGATGCGTATAAGCAGGTTGGAACAGATATTGAATCCGGAAAATTTCATGCAAATAAATCAATTAACCATACTCATCAAGGTAGTATTGGTAATCTTTGCAATGAACAGATCAAAGAATATATGGATGGAATAGTTTCTCAGTTTGATTTTCAAAAGGTTACTATTGCTCAATCCAAGTTGGTAGATTAAAGCAATTTTCTAATACTCCAAATGGGATGGCGATGCTTTTGAATTTGCAAAATTTATTGTACTTAATGCTATTTAATTGTATGATAATTAGTGTAGTAATGAAAATGCAGAGTTTGTATTTTTCTTGTTAATAATTATAATTTAAACCCTTAAAATAAAAACAAACCTATGAATTATTCAGATCAGAACTTTTGGTTAAACTTCATTTTGACAAATGTAATTGCCATCATCACAGTATTAATTTGTACAGTTATTATAATTAATATGGTGAAAAGATTAAACTCAACAGACCAAGATTTGGAAGAGATTAAAAATATAGCATTGAAAAACAAAGAACGATCTTTAGCTAACGAAGAACGATCTTTGAAAAATCAAGAAATTATTGATATACTGAATGCAAAAATCAAAGAATCTCAAGATTTGATTGATGAGTTGAAAAGTCAAAAGTAGAGTTCTGATAGTATACTGTCAATCGGCAATAGCTAAAGTAAAAAAACTGATTCGAACACCTGGAATGTTTTTGAAAAGTTCCGAACATGCTATTAATGTAGAGCCTGTGGTCATAATATCATCTACTAACAATACATGTTTTCTCTCAAACAAGTTTATGTCATTAATACTGAATATGCCATCTGTATTGGTGTGCCTATCGTATCTGCTTTTCTTGGTCTGACTCACGTTATCCACATTTCTAATCAGCGAGTTGGTGTTCAGCTCTACTTTAAGTATACTAGCAATTCCTTTAGCTATCCACTCGCTTTGATTGTACCCTCGGCTTTTCATTCTATTAGGATGGAGAGGTACAGGAATTATTAAATCTATAGAGGCAAAATCATTAGATTCAATCACTTCTGTTGCAGCAATTTTTCCTAGCATTTTTCCTAGTTCTTTATTGCCATTATACTTTAATTCATGAAGAATTTTTTGTAAAATCGAACCCTTATGGAAATAATAAAATGCTGTAGATCTGAAGATATTGGATTTTCCCCACAAGCGCTGTTCCATCATATTGTCTTTTAGGTGATGAAAATTTGTTTTAGGGAGGGAATGTAAGCAATAGGTACAAAGGTGCTGTTCTTGAAGATTTAGATTTTCATTACAAGCTATACATATATTGGGATATAGAATGTCGATGAAACTCTGCAACAACCTTTCTATCATCTAAATCTCTAAGTTGAAATATACTAAAAGTTTAGGAATAAAAATTATCAATCCTATTATTGCAGCAATTATTGAGCATATAAGCACACCGCCAGCAGCAATATCTTTGGCACTCCCAGCTAATGGGTGTAGATTTGGTGAGGCTAAATCGACTGTCTTCTCTATAGCAGTATTTGCCATCTCAAGCCCAATTACCATTCCAATGCAAAGCAGGCACATCATCCATTCCAAACTGGATATGCCGAAAAAAACACCCGCTATTATTACTAGTAAGCTGATGATGATGTGAATTTGAAGATTGGTCTCTGATATGATAGCTTTTCTTATGCCACGTCCTGCATATTGAAAACTTCTAATTCGTTTGCCCATATTCGATAATTTCTTATACTGAACAACGCATAGAGTTCCTAAGATTCTCTATGCGTTGAATGCTGTTTTAAACTACTTTAACACGCTCGATATAGCTTCCTTCACGTGTGTCCACTTTTATTGTTTCACCTTCGTTGATGAATAGAGGTACACGTACTGTGGCTCCAGTCTCAACGGTAGCTGGTTTCGATGCATTGGTTGCAGTGTCTCCTTTTAAACCTGGTTCGGTATATGTTACTAGTAGTGCTACTTGTATAGGTAAATCAACAAACAAAATGGTTTCTGATTCAGCATGTGTTACTACTTCACATACCATTCCTTCTTTCAAAAAATCAACCCCATTGATGATATCTTTATTTACAGAAACTTGTTCAAAAGTCTCATTGTTCATGAAGTTATATCCCATATCATCTTGATAAAGATACTGATATTCGCGACGCTCGATTCGTACCTCTTCAATTCTTACTCCAGCGTTGAACGTTCTTTCCAATGTGCGCCCTGTAACCACGTTCTTCATCTTTGTACGTACAAAAGCAGCGCCTTTGCCTGGTTTTACGTGTAAAAATTCTGTAATGAAAAAGTATTGACCATCAATATCTAAACACATTCCATTCTTAATGTCTGCTGTAGTAGCCATAAATTTATTTTGCGATTTTACAATTATTAAATAAACTGAAAATTAATATTCCACATTTATTACAAAAGTACAATTTTTATTTTTTAATTCCAAATTCAGATAGTAGGTATAGCTTTTTAGAAATATTGACATGTGATTTCAATCTAAAGTCTTTGCTTTTTTGTTTTGCTATTTTATTAATAACTAAATGTTTTCTGGAATTGTATAATGATTGAGTACTATCTTATTTGTTGCGGTTTTGTACGTTATAGAATATTTTCATTTGATTGCCAAGTATTTTTGTAAATCCTTTTACATCGTCGGCACTCCAGGCGCGGTTTACTTCTCCATATTCGCCAAAGTCAGTTTTCATAAGGTCGTAATTGCTTTCTACACCAACTAATGTATAGGAGTAGGGGCGAAGTTTGATGATAACTTTACCAGTTACATTTTGCTGAGAACTTTCAAGGAATTGTTCTATGTCACGCATCACAGGCTCCATGTACTGTGCCTCATGTAGAAACATTCCGTACCAATTCCCCAACTGGTCTTTCCAGTATTGTTGCCACTTAGTAAGGGTGTGTTTTTCCAACATCTTGTGCGCATTGATGATAAGTATAGGTGCAGCCGCTTCAAATCCTACGCGACCTTTGATGCCGATTATTGTATCGCCTATATGCATGTCTCTACCTATTCCGTACTTGTTTGCAATAGCCTCAAGTTGGTTTATTAATGCTACTTTGTTGGTGTTTTTAATACCATTGATGGCTGATATTTCACCTTTTTCAAAATCGATGGTAACTGTTTCTTCTGCCGTAGTTGTGATTTGACTAGGGTATGCTTCGTCAGGGAGAGTTTGATCTGATTTTAAAGTCTCTTTGCCACCTATACTGGTGCCCCATAGCCCTTTGTTGATGGAATATTCCATTTTTTTAAAATCAGCCTCAAAGCCATGTTCTTTCAGATAATTGATTTCGTATTCGCGAGTCAGCACCATGTCACGTGTAGGTGTTAGAATCTTAATGTTTGGTGCTAATACATCAAATGTGAGGTCAAATCTCACTTGGTCATTGCCAGCACCTGTGCTGCCATGTGCTACATAGTCAGCACCTATTTGTTTCGCGTATTCAATAATAGCTATTGCTTGAAATATACGCTCCGAACTAACAGATATTGGATAGGTTCCGTTGCGAAGTACATTTCCATATACCATGTATTTTATGCTCTTGTTGTAATACTCCTGAGTTACATCAAGAGTTGCATGTGTTTTAGCTCCTAGTCTATAAGCTTTGTCTTCAATTAGCTTTAATTCGGATTCTTCAAATCCTCCAGTATTAGCTACGGCTGTATGTACCTCATAGCCTTTTTCTTCGGCAAGGTATTTTGCACAAAATGAGGTGTCTAATCCTCCACTAAATGCTAAAAGAACTTTTTCTTTCATTGTTGAGTTAATTATTAATCTTAAAAATTTCAAGTTGTAAACTTATTCACTTGAAGTTAAGAAGTTAGTTTTAATGTGTTGATAAAAGTATTTAGAAATTCTAAATATAGATGTAAGCTGTTTTAGTATGTGTAAACTATTGGATTGTACTAAATTGAAATACCAAAAAAGTATAGGAACTTTACTCTCTTTAAAGAATATTAGACTTCGTTGGGGTCAAATAGCATACCTGTGCACAAGCAGTGTTTTCTGCTGGTACGCTGTAGAATGTCATAGTTAACGCAACTTTGGCATCCTTTCCAAAACGATTCGTCATCAGTAAGTTCAGAAAAAGTGACAGGTTTATATCCTAACTCGGAATTAATTTTCATGACAGCCAATCCAGTAGTTAGTCCAAATATTTTTGCATCAGGATAGCGTGAACGTGATAATTCGAATGCTTTCTTTTTTATTCGCTTTGCTAGTCCATGGCCTCTAAAAGTATCAACAACAATTAGACCCGAATTTGCAACAAACTTTTTATTTCCCCATGATTCTATATAGCAAAAGCCAGCAAATTCTTCACCAGCTAATGCAATTATTGCCTTCCCTTCTTTAATTTTAAGTTTTACGTATTCCGGAGAGCGTTTGGCTATTCCTGTACCTCTCACTTTAGCTGCTGCTTCAATAGTGCTTAAAATGGTATCGACATATGAAATGTGATGTTCTTCAGCAACTTGTACAACAATTTCGTCTACGTATTTATCGTCATCCATGAGTGTCTGTTGATAGTGATGAATTGATTTTTTAGTTGAATTGTTTTAGTCTCTTTTGATCATAGAGCTTTTAGTTATTAGAAAAAATGATGTTCAAACCATTTATTACTTCGTTGCGACTAACACCTTCTCTGGGTATAACCAATATTGTGTCATCTCCTGCAATAGTTCCTAATATTTGTTCAGTAGCTTTATTGTCTATTATCCAAGCTACGGCACTTGCATATCCAGGCTTTGTCTTGATTACTCCTAGCTGACCTGAAAAATCGATACTCAATAACTCAGTGTGCTCACCAAAAGTGCTAAAATTATTTTCGGCTGTTGTTGGTTTATTGTATGAAGGTAATACATATTTATAGGTGCCGTTGGATAATGGAGTTTTAGCTACTTTCAGTAACTTCAAATCTCTTGACAATGTTGCTTGAGTTACTTCACATTGTTTGTCGATTAAGATTTTCAATAGTTCTTCTTGGCTTCCCACAACCGAAGTCCGTAGTATTTCAGAGATAATTTGTAATCTATTTCGCTTATTTTTCATCCTTATTTAATTGTTTCGTACTTCGTTGAATTTCAATATGTTAATTATCTTTTATTGTATAATTGTATATTTATTGAAAATTAAAGCAAAAGTACAATTATTAATTGTATAATCAGGCTTTCTGACAGTAAAAAATTTATAATTATTCCTTATTTTGTTAGTTAAATAACAATTTTAATCATTGATTGTTTATTCTTAGTTGTATTTCTCTTGATTTTAATATTCTAATTTTATTCATTTTTGAATCTAATATTCACTTATCCTTTTTACTACTTGTTCTATGGTTCTACTTTTAGATAGCGATTAAGTAATTTCAAATGTGTAATTTGGGTTCAAAATAGCATATTTTATGTGATGTCTTGATTTATAAAGAATTCTGTAATCGAAACAAAACTGTCAATCTATAAATTCCCCTTGTAGATTGGCCTTTATTAGAGCCATTTGGAGTATATTTGCAAGGAAATTGTTTTGCTGTTTTGGGAAATAATTTTATGTGTAGAAATAAAGTATATCAAATATAAAACTTGTTCATGTCCATCAAAGGAAGTATTGTAGTAAAAGGTGCCAGAGTGCATAATCTCAAAAATATAGATGTTGAAATACCACGTAATCAGTTAGTTGTGGTGACAGGATTGTCAGGCTCAGGTAAGTCATCACTCGCATTTGATACCATTTATGCTGAAGGTCAACGCAGGTATGTAGAGAGCTTATCAGCTTACGCTCGACAGTTTTTAGGACGTATGAGTAAACCTGAAGTAGATTTTATTCAAGGTATTCCACCAGCTATCGCTATCGAGCAAAAAGTAAATACCCGTAATCCTCGTTCCACAGTAGGTACTTCGACCGAAATCTATGAGTATCTCAAATTATTATATGCTCGAATAGGAGTGACATATTCGCCAAAGTCAGGCAAAGTGGTAAAAAAGCATGAAACTCAAGATGTAGTGAATGCTGCATTTGAATACCCAATTGGTACTAAATTGATGGTGCTTGCACCCATTATTTTTGAAAAGGAAAGAACTAATGTCGAGCAACTTACTTATTTTTTGCAACAGGGTTTCAGTCGTGTTGAATTAAATGGCGAGATCTTACAACTAAAGGATTTGATTCAGGATATGCCAAAGCAATTTGAAAAGCGAGATGTATATTTGTTAATCGATAGACTCGTAATTGAATCCAGTCAAGAGATAGTTAGTAGAATGACTGATTCGGTTGAAACTGCTTTTTTTGAAGGTAAAGGTAACTGTGTTTTAAAAGTATTACCTCTGGTATCAACTGATTCGGAAGGAAAATTAAATAATAAAGCCAAGTACATACAATTCTCTAATTCGTTTGATGCCGATGGTATTCAATTTGAAATCCCCAATGTTCATACTTTTAGCTTTAATAGTCCATTAGGAGCTTGTCCTGCATGTGAAGGGTATGGGAAGGTAATTGGAATTGATGAGGATCTAGTAGTACCTAATAAAACTTTATCGGTTTATGAAGATGCAATAGTTTGTTGGCGAAGCGAATCAATGAGTGAGTGGAAAAAACAACTTATTTATCATGCTGATAAATTTCAATTCCCCATTCATAAGCCTTATTATCAACTTTCTCAATCTCAAAGGGAATTGTTATGGACAGGGAATAAGTATTTTGAAGGGCTAAATAGTTTTTTTAAGTTCTTGGAGAATAAGCAAGGTGCAATTCAATATAGGGTAATGTTAGCTCGTTATCGAGGTAAAACAGTATGTCCCGAATGTAAAGGGAGTAGATTGAAAAAGGAAGCATCCTATGTGAAAGTTGGTAATAAAGCAATTAGTGAATTGGTTTTACTTCCAATTAAACAACTACAGCAGTTTTTCGAAGACCTTAATTTGGAGACTCATGATGCTGTTGTTGCTAAACGCATTTTGATTGAAATTCGTAGTCGAATACAATTTCTAATGGATGTCGGATTGGAATATTTGACACTGAATAGACTTTCCAACTCCTTGTCAGGAGGTGAAAGTCAACGTATCAATTTAGCTACTTCTTTAGGAAGTAGCCTTGTTGGTTCGCTTTATATTCTTGATGAACCTAGTATTGGTCTTCATTCTAGAGATACGCACTTGTTGATAAAAGTTTTAAAACAATTACGTGATTTAGGAAATACAGTTGTTGTGGTTGAGCACGATGAAGAAATTATGAAAGCTGCCGATTATTTAATCGATATTGGTCCTTTGGCTGGTAGTCATGGTGGAAAACTTGTATTTCAGGGGAAACCTCTACAGTCAATAGCTAGTGAAAAAATTCAAAATTCGCTAACATTGAAATTTATTCATGGGTTAGAAAAAATCGATATCCCCAAACAGCGTAGAAAATGGAATAATTACATTGAAGTTGTAGGTGCAAGTGAAAATAATCTGAAAGGAATCAATGTGAAATTTCCTCTAAATGTTATGACAGTAGTTACTGGTGTAAGTGGTTCGGGCAAGTCATCATTGGTTAAAAATGTATTTTACACTGCTTTGAAAAAGTGTTACGGGGGGGTGGCAGATAAAGCAGGGAAATTTGCGGATTTACAAGGTAGTATTCGATTGGCCAAAGATGTTGAGTTCGTAGATCAAAATCCTATAGGACGATCGTCACGATCAAATCCTGTTACATACATCAAAGCTTATGACGAAATTCGTAAACTGTATTCAGATCAACAGTTTTCTAAACAAATGAGTTTCACACCTTCCCATTTTTCATTTAATACAGATGGGGGACGATGCGAAGAATGTCAGGGTGAAGGAACTGTTACTGTTGAAATGCAGTTTATGGCTGATTTAATCCTCGAATGTGAGCATTGTCAAGGTCAGAGATTCAAACAAGATATACTCGATGTGAGGTATCAAGGAATTAATATATATGAAATGTTGGAGATGACAGTTAGTCAAGCTATTGATTTCTTTATTGCACAATCAGGAAATTTAGAAAAAAAGATAGCCAAACGACTTAAACCGCTTCAAGATGTTGGATTGGGTTATGTAAAACTGGGTCAGGCTTCATCTACTTTATCAGGAGGCGAAAGTCAACGTGTCAAATTAGCATCATTCCTAGCTAACGAAAAGCCAGAGCCAACTATATTCGTATTTGATGAACCCACCACAGGATTGCATCTCCACGACATCAAAACATTATTAAAAGCATTCGATGAACTAATAGCCAAAGGTCATACCGTGATTATTATTGAGCATAATATGGATGTTGTCAAATGTGCTGATCATCTTATTGATATAGGTCCCGAAGGAGGAGACAAAGGGGGAAATCTCGTTTTTGAAGGTACTCCAGAGCAAATACTTACATGCAAAGCATCGTATACTGGTAAGTATTTGAAGGAGAAAATGTAATAAAAAAAAGTGCGGTACTATCACCACACTTTCTTTATAGTTTCGTTGCTATTCCTGTTTGTCGTAAAGACCTCGCTAGGTCGTGTTAAAGGACTTGTTCTCCCACTGGCGGAAAGGCTGTGTCTTGCAAAATGAATTGCTCAATCCAAACATAAGCTCCATAAATTCCGAGCAAATATGCTCTTTCTCCACCATTCTTCGAGAGGATAATTATTCCTAGCAGCCAACCCATCTGCATTGGCTGAAAGCCAAAGATATTCTAGCCCAATGGCTAAGCTTTGGGTATAAGATGACATTATAAAAATGTGCTAAAGTCCGTAGAAAGCAAGAATGGCTGAAATTATTCAGAGAAGCCCCCTTCGACTCGCCCAAAGGGGAGAGAAAGACAATATTAACTAATTGGACAAATTTCACCCCATTCGGGGTTCAGGTTGTAAATGTGATATAAATGCTTCAATAATTACATCCCTTCGGGATTGGAGGATTTATAAACCATATAGAGACATGAGAATAGAAGAAAAGCCAGAATGGCTGAAATTATTGTAGGATAAAGATAGGAGATAATCAGAAACCCCGAATGGGTGATATTCCCACGTTCCTCGTAGAGGATAAATATTCATAGAAACCAATATCATATATGCTACAATAATTACATCCCTTCGGGATTGTGGGATTTATAAACTATATATAGACATGGGAATAGAAGAAAAGCCAGAATGGCTGAAATTATTGTAGGATAAAGATAGGAGATAATCAGAAACCCCGAAGGTGGTGGCATACCACACCATTCCTCGTAGAGGATAAATATTCATAGAAACCAATATCATGCATCACATTCCCCAGCGGGGATTAACAATCATTTACAAAGAGTCAATCTCCTACGGAGAATCATTCCATACTCGACATTCCTGTTCTATGAACATTCATTCCCTACGGGAAAGAACTCTTTTCCACCTCGTTTGTAACAATGTGATAGTGGTTACTTGTTTGCCACCTACAAGCAGCCTATCCTTTTCTCTTACTGCCACAGATTACAATTCTGCGGTAGCGAAAGCTGGTGTGGTGTCACCCCTTTCGGGGTTCAGTTTGTAAATGTGATATAAATGCTACAATAATTACATCCCTTCGGGATTGTGGGATTTATAAACCATATAGAGACATGGGAATAGAAGAAAAGCCAGAATGGCTGAAATTATTGTAGGATAAAGATAGGAGATAATCAGAAACCCCGAATGGGTGATATTCCCACGTTCCTCGTAGAGGATAAATATTCATAGAGACCAATATCACACATCACATTCCCCAGCGGGGATTAACAATCATTTACAAAGAGTCAATCTCCTACGGAGAATCATCCCATACCTGACATTCCTGTTCTATGAACATTCATTCCCGACGGGAAAGAACTCTTTTCCACCTCGTTTGTAACGAGGTGATAGTGGTTACTTGTTTGCCACCCACAAGCAGCCTATCCTTTTCTCTTACTGCCACAGATTACAATTCTGCGGTAGCGAAAGCGGGTGTGGTGTCACCCCATTCGGGGTTCAGCTTGTAAACGTGATAAATATGCTACAATAATTACATCCCTTCGGGATTGTGGGATTTATAAACCATATAGAGACATGGGAATAGAAGAAAAGCCAGAATGGCTGAAATTATTGTAGGATAAAGATAGGTGATAATCAGAAACCCCGAAGGGGTGATAATCCCACATTCCTCGTAGAGGATAAATATTCATAGAAACCAATATCATACATCACATTCCCCAGCGGGGATTAACAATCAATTTCAAGGAGTCAATCTCCTACGGAGAATCATCCCAAACCGACATTTCGGTTCTATGAACATTTATTCCCTACGGGAAATAAACGACCGTAACACTATTTTCATTTTCCATAAACACAAGGCTATGCAATTGGGCTAGGGTATATTACCACTTCGTGGCGAGGATACTGAACTCCAATACAATCCTTTATGCCAGAAAAGAGAAACTCTTTCGAATTTCTCTTTTCTTATATTGCAAGGCAGGAGCCTTGCTTTTAGCACATCGTAGGCGGAGCCTACGATGAACAAAGGATGATTACTTTTTATAGTGAATCATGACAGTATCCTGATTTGTTGAAGATTTCATTGTATACGTAATTTTTGTTTTATCAATATTGCCATCAAAATGGTCTTGAGATGATGGACTTGGATAAAATGATATTTTATTACCTGAAATAGTGTAAGTGGCGGTAGCATTTTTAAACTCTGGTTTGTTTTTAGGCTTAAGCCAAGTTTCTAAGGCAGTCGTCGAAGTAAACTTGAGGGCAGCATACTCGTAACTTCCATAATTGGATGCGACCCATGTGGTGCCAACCAAATCTGCTGGATTGGTGTAGTCATCCGCACATGCAACAGTAACAAGCGAAAAAACAGCAAGACATACTAAAATTTTAATTGCTTTCATAATGTTCATTTTATTTGTGAATTATTGTTATTTATTGTAAATAAGATGCTTGTATTTGATTTTACGTTTTATCCTAAAGCCCTATTATTCTTCTATTATCTGCACTTCTAACCGTTTGCTTTTTTCATCAATAAAGAAAATAAACATTGTGTCTTTGGTTGTCTTTTGTGGAATAGTTAATTGATATCCCTTTTCTATCTTTTCCCAACCACCATGTTTTACACTTCCGTGAACTAGCTTTATTACTTTATTATAATCTTCACTATTAAGCCCTAATTCATAGGTCTCAGCAAAATCAGATATTGCAGTCGTATTTTCATATTTAAGTATATTGACTTTGTTTTTTAACTCCAGTCCAGTCTTTTCTTTAATCATCTGTCTAAGTACTCCTTCATATCAGGTCGAGAGCAAAAACAAAAAAATACAGAAAGAAAGATAACAGCTATAATTAATCTGAAAATGCTAATTGATATTATTTTATTGTGTCTCATTTTTGTTTTTTCTAAGTTCACCATTTCTGTTGGAACGGGACTTTGGCTTACTTATGTCTTAGAATGCTCGACTTAGATTTTTATTGCTCTTGCCGAGCAAACCACAAATTACGAATCTGCGGTAGCGAGGGGTATTTCTCCTGGTACAATATAAAATCTATCACATCTAAGCTTTTACCGTGAGTTGAACAATTGGAACTAAAGCAATATGCGGTGTGTGTTTTGTAGTACACTTGCATACTTGGGGTCTTATCTTCATGGAAGGGGCAACATAGGCGTAAATGTTTATCGGGTTTCAGGTTGAAGTGGCTTAATACCATTGCCATAGTAAGACGTTGCTTTATCTCTTGTATTTCCATACGTGCTGTATTGAATATTTTGCAATAGACATTTTCATTTTATTGCAAGCAAAGATAAATTAAAGTTTCATATATTTGCAATACAGTTTCAAGATTATATTATTTATGTATCAAAACTTGTATATTATGGTAACTTTGGAGCAAATATCATTGATAAACATGAAGTTTCAGGATAAAATAAAGGCTTTGCGTAAGGCTGCCGATATGAACCAGCAAGAGTTGGCTGATAAAATACATATACATGTTACCCATCTTTCCAAAATGGAAAACGGGCATCTCTTGCCATCTATTGATATTGTACAGCGATTAATGAAAGTGTTTGCCGTAAGTGCTGATAATCTTTTAAACGACAATGAAAACTCTGTGGTGGAATTACAAAACCACGAACTTAACGAGCAACTTATGATGATTAACCAACTCGATGATGACGAGAAAAACGCCCTGATTAAGATTATTAATTCAATGCTTACAAAAAAACGGATGAAGGATCTGCTTGATGGTAAAATAAAACTGGCAGTATAATCAAAAAGCCCCGGCACCCCGAGGCTTTTTCATTTTATTTAATAAAGTTGTTTGTACTATCAGGTTTTGGGGTGTATCCTTTAAATTTAAATATCGCCTCTATATTCTTTTCTTGTTTTGTGCGACCTTCGACAGAATGTCTCCAATAAGTTATTTTAAATGTTGTGTCATTTAATATTTTTCCACTTTCATACAGAAGTCCAACACCACCACATGACCTTGATACCCAGTATTCAATCTCAATATTGTTGCCGTCTATTTTATAAACACCCCAATCTCCTTTATGCTGATATTTCAACTCGGGGAAATTTAATGTGACATTCCCAGCTTCTGCATCTGATAAGCTATATGAATTTGCATTTGAAAATATTCCATTTTGATAAAACAGATAGATGTTAGGATATTCTGCATTTACGCCTGATATGTCTCCATAATAATAACCATCAAGCCTTAATTTACCACTGTTATTATCAACTCTTGCTATAGTTAAAGCATCATCTTTGCATGTCATTTTCTCACAAGATTGGGTTAATAAAACTGCTTGTATAAAGAATAATATTTTAATCATTTTTTGAATGTTATTTTTCATAGTTTAAAAATTACCAAATTGAAATACAAACCTCGAACTTCTATCTAACATCAGAACCCAAGGATATCGCCAGCCATATTGAGGCTGACCACTTAAACCATCATGAGCAAGCCTATTTTGTAATGCATTTCGATTTTTCTCACTGTCCCAACCCATTTTAAATGGTCCAAAACCAAAATAAATGATACCATTACTTCTATCTGGGTCATCTATGTTGCCTCCTGCAAAATGTCTTGTCCCATCTGTTACGGATATTCTCGTCCCTTCTCCAGTATGTAAAAAGAACCCTAATTCAAACAATCCTACCCTAAGCCTACCAGATGCTGTTCTGTATCTATCACTATCTAAACGTGGAATCTGTCCATCTTTTAGTTTTGGAATTAAAGGAACATATTTTGCCCAAGGAAATGAATCCTCAGTGTCATTAGAATACGAAGCATTGATTAAAGGAGTCCCAATTTGAGCTGTATGCACTACCTGGTCAGCTTGTAAACCATCACTATTCCAATCCCTGTATCGCATCCCACCATATTGGAAGAAACCAAAGCCTAATCCCCATTCTGCACCGTTTCTCACTTGCCAACCAGAACCATAACCACCAGGTCGATTAAAATAATACGTTGCTCCTACATCATATCGGTAGCTTATAGGTGCTAATTGAGGAATACCGACTGAAACATCCAGTCCAATTCCATTAGAATGACTGCCAAAGCTTAAATCGATATGTACTGCGACAGGAGAAAAAGCTTTTTGAATATCATAGCCCACATCAGTAAATAACAAAATGGCGGCCGGGATTAACCAAATCAATTCCCCACTCGGATCAGTATACTTCAACGGGTTATTCAGGCAGTAGGTGTACCTGTTGTAGTTCATCCAGTCACCTGCCGATTGCACGAATGGGTCAGGAGAGAAGAAGATGGCAGTCATGGGGTCATACACACGGCCATTCATATTGATGACGCCGAATACATCTATATGTTCATGCCCAGTGTAGCCACGGTGCGTAATCCATGAGGTACGGCTGTCGGTCTGTGTCCAGTCGTCGGGGTTGCGTCTGGCTCCCCATGGGTCGAATGCATAGCGCTCTGCAACAGCTCCCTGCTCATCTACTAATGCTATCAAAGAACCCTGAAAATCGGATACGGTGCTGTAATACTGCTCGCTTGTGAGCGTAGTTCCATCAGCAGCATAGTTTTGTATCAATATTGCGCCATGAAGATAGTGAGTTTTTTTGTAAGTTTTGTTTACGGCGTCATATTCTTCTTCAAAATTTCCAAGATAAGTGGTTTTTACCTGTGAGGCGAAATTGATGGAATAGCTACTAGTGATGCGTTGGTCGTCCACTCCGTAGGTGATGTCATAAGTTTTGTATGTGTCTGATGCACCTTTGGGGTTTTGCTGTATTTTGGTTA
>Ga0233425_10003606_pt1 | contig 27747 bp, 38 predicted proteins | sample Watercolumn_Towu_2_FD_181712 | JGI IMG/M metagenome (GOLD analysis project Ga0233425, IMG submission 181712) | Freshwater microbial communities from Lake Towuti, South Sulawesi, Indonesia - Watercolumn_Towuti2014_140_MG | ecosystem: Environmental > Aquatic > Freshwater > Lake | place...
TGAGACTATTTCTGCAAAAGCTGAAATTATTGATTTTGGTTTCAATAGGAAAGTGTATGTGTTCGGGTTATGGGGTTTACCCTAGTGGCTTGAAATGCCCTGGTTGCAAAGATTGCCGTAACGACGAATGGAAAGACAGGTGGAGGTCAAACTAACGTGTTGTGACAACTGTTAGACTACAACAAATAGTGTATAACAAGCGGAAACCACTATATTATGTGGCTTGACATTCATCAGGAGGTGAGGTATGTTAAACAACATTCGAAAATTACTAATTATCGCCGTATTTATCGCCGTATTTATTGCCGTGATGTACCGGATTGACGCCTTGGAGAACCGGGTATCGTCATTAACCACGGAAATAACAACGGCATTAGATCGTCAAAACAACATCAATGAGGCCGTTTTGATTGACCTGGGGCAAAGGAGGGTTAAGAGATGAAATCAAACTCCACCTATATTCCTCAAGAGGCCACGTGTCCACATTGTGGGGAACCCGGAACCGTAACACTATATGATACCTCATTCGGCCATGCCTTCGGGAGGGAAAGACGCAGTACATGGCTAATGGACTGTTGCAATGTGCCACCCCCCCGGTACTGGGAACCCGATGAATATGGTAACGACCCAGACGCCGCTTGGCAAGAAAGGGTCGGTATATGACACCACTAAAGGCTATTCGGCAACACTGCTCCTGGTGCTGCAGTTGGAATAACACGCTGATAGCGGATTGTTCCTCTACCAAATGCCCAATCCACCCTTACCGATCGGGTAAGGGCAAGGGGTCGAAGGTTACGGCAATCCGGGCCAAGTGTTTGGATTGTTCCGGGGGGTCGTTTATTGAAGTCAAATATTGCCCCTTTATGGACGACCCGCTATGGCCGTTCCGCTTTGGTAAAAACCCCAATCGGGAGGGAAAGGGGGGAAAAGGGTTCAAGTAGGGTCATAGAAGGGCCATCCTTGCTAACAAATGGCCACTCACGGGCCGTTTTGGAGACGATCGGGGGTTGGGTGGTATGGTAGTGAGGGGTCGCCAACGGGTAATAATGGAGGATTTAACACTAAGTATTCAATATCAATAACAAAAGGAGGATTGCAACAATGATTAGCGAGGAAATAGCCAAACGGCTAATGATCGAGGGGGCCGGGAACCGTATTCCGGGTTCGGAATTGGCAACGGATTTGGGTATTGTCGAGATCGGGCAACGACTCTACGGGGGGAAAATGGTTCCAACCCTCAACTTCCGGGAGATTGACGAGTTGTGGGTTATTATCGACAGCAACATATTGGCAGCAGTAAAAGACGACCCAACGGCAAAACAACACCCGCAAAATCGCCCACAAAGCCAAGAAAGGGAAAACTGCAAAGACCAGATAGCGGATTTGGAGATGAGGGTCTCCGCCTTGGAAACCCAAATAATGGCACTGCTAGTTGACCCGCCGAAGAGGACCAAACGTCCATTACCAACACGTGCCATTGATAACCCAAAGACGAAAATCGGCAAGGCCGCCGCTATCGGTGCCGAGATCCCAGACCAACCACCAACAACAAAAGCCTACCTCAGTGAACGCCACGCCAAGCGTGATATCGGCGTTGATACCAAAAAGCCCAAGACCTCTAAAGCGCCTGATGGCAAGCTATCGATTGCAGTACCGGCACCACAAGGGAAACGGGTGTACCATAAGCCCCCGGTGGCCGGTAAAGCCGGGAAGCGGAAACAGGTCTGGGAGCGGCAATTGGGGTATGATAGGCGACCGGAGAGGGTAGACATCGCTAAGTACAGCGCCAAGATCAAATGCAAATGCGGCCAAGTGAGGTGGACAATGCCCCACAACGCCACCCACCCGACGAAACCCGTTACCCAATGTAAGCCGTGTGAAATGCGGCAACGAATGGCCAGGAGCAACAAGTCAAGGAAGGCCAGACGTGAAAAGCAGAAAGAGGGCGTGTAATGGTGTTAGTTAACCAATCCGATACCGTTATTGAAATCGACGGTCAGTTGCCGGAACCCCGATACTATGACATTGACGGTGTCAAGTACCCCTCGGTGACTTCGGTAACGGGTATATTGGCTAACCCGTACTTGGAGCAGTGGAGGGGAAACATCGGCAACGAAATGGCAAACGCTGTAATGAAAGAAACGGCAGCATTTGGCGACACCATCCACGAGTTGACAGCGGTTATTGATATCACCGGGGTAGAATCAATAGAGGTACCCGGAAATGTCGTCAAGCATATTACCAACTATGTAAAGTGGAGGCAAAAAGGAATCGCTGAGGTTATTGAAGTTGAAAGGTTGGTTGTCAGTAAGCGTTACCAATATGCCGGGAGGTTAGACCGTGTTGTGAGGATAGTAGGGGACGAGTATTTGGGGTTGTTGGATATCAAGACCGGATCGGTGTCACCACGCCAAGGGCTACAGACAGCGGCCTACGCCGAAGCATACCAAGAGATGACCAACGTCAAAATTGAGCGCCGGGGAGTGGTACGCATTGCCAGAATATCGGGGAATGTATCACCATATTGGCACCTCAATGCCGGGGACCTGGGGGCGTTCCTCAAATTGCGGGAGGTATTTGAGTATTTACGATCAATAGGGGAGGTGAGTTGATGGGGGCGCATCACGAATTGAAACTTATCATTGCACTATGCAAACTGGTTGTGGAAATTGTAAATAGAATATTCAACAGGAGGAGGTAACAATGGGTAAGCAAGTAGTGAAAACTATCGAATACAAAATGCCGGTTATGGACCAGGACGTCATCGAGAGCAAAGACTTGCTCCGTAAGGCGGAGAAATTGACAATCAAGACCCAGAAGGGGGCCGACCAGACGGTAGAGATGCTTGTTGATATCAAACTGAGAATCAAAGCCGTCAAGGAGAAGCAAGCGGAAACCATTAAACCAATCAAAGATGCTATTAAACCGCTGGAGAAGTTTTTCAAGGACATTTTGGAACCCCTGGAAAGGGCGGAGAAGATGTTCAAGAACGCCGTGGGGATGTGGAATTATGAACAACAACGGGCCGCCAAGGAAGTCGAAAAGGCGTTTGCGGCGGAGGGGAAAGTGATGCCCGCTATTGATCGTGACGCCGGGCGTCGTAATGATACCGACAAGGGGAGGGTCGTTACCGTCACCAAGTGGGATTTTGCAATAACAGATATCAATGCCCTATCGGTGGACATTTTGCGAGCGGTTGTCGGTACCAAGAGGGGAAAAGAGGGCCTTGAGGAGGTACTCAGGGGGCTGATCAATGCCGGTATCAGGACCATCGCCGGGGTTAATATCTTTGAAACAACGTCGGTTAGTGTGACGGTGACAGGGGAATAATTGGAGCGACAGATGCTTATTACAGAACGCTTCTGGGAGTCCAACGAAGTCGGAGAGGCGGAATTGTTACTGTCGAAAATGGCCGGTAAGTGCCTCTTCGACAAAAATGAAAGACAGTGGTATGAGTGGTGCGGAAATCGGTGGTCAAAGACGGACTCCGGGGTGGTGGAACCGTTGTTTAAGGAGGTCGTTGCAGATATCAAGAGGCAAGGGGAATTGTTGATAACGGCGGCGGAACCAACGACATTTAAGTTGCTGAAAAAGGAACTCCACAAGCGGGTAAAGGCACTGAACAGCTACTACCGGCGCAAAGCATTAATCGGGTTAGCGGAGTCAATGAGTCGTTCAGTTGTGATACCGTGGGATAATAGCCAAATGAAGTTACCATGTGCCAATGGTGTCATTGACCTCGAAACCGGGAAGTTGATACCGCCGTCGCCGAAACAATTCTACCGCATCATCTCCCCCATCCATTACCGAACATCAGCAATGACGTGCCCAATGTGGGAGAAGTTTGTCCTCGTTGTCATGGACGGTGACCAGGAATTGGCGTCCTTTCTCCAGAGGTTGATTGGGTATGTGGTGAGTGGGACGCAACAGGAACACATATTCCCGATATTCTACGGGCGGGGGCGTAATGGGAAATCATTGTTTATCGAGACGATGAAAAAGGTATTGGGTGATATGGCCTCACCGGTATCGCCGTCGTTGTTGTTGGAATCAAGTTATCAACGTGATGCCGCCGCACCGTCACCGCACATACTCAAGTTGCGTGGATTGAAATTAGCATGGAGTGAGGAAACCGATGAGGGGAGGAAGTTATCAACTGGAACGGTCAAGTTGATATGCGGCGGGGGAACATTATCGGGCCGGGGATTACACGAGCGTTATGAAACAACTTTCCAATCAACTCATACACTGTTTTTATTAACCAACCATAAACCAGTTGCGGCACCTGATGACTATGCATTGTGGGAGAGGGTGTTGCTAATACCTTTCCTATTGTCCTTTGTTGAACACCCAGTAAAGAAGTTTGAGCGGGAACGATCACTAACACTCCCCAAGTGGTTCGAAACGGAAGCACCTGGGATATTGTCATGGATCGTCAAGGGGTGCTTGGAATGGCAACGTCATGGTTTACAAGTTCCGTCCAGTATCAAAGCGCAAGTATTGTCATACATCAAGGAAATTGACATTGTCGGAATGTTCGTTTCCGAGTATTTAGAAATCACTAATAGGGAGTCGGATAGAATACCAGCAAAAGACCTCTATGAGGGGTTCAAATATTGGTGCCGGAGAACGGGAAATCCGGTGTACAATATCACCAAATTCGGGAAGCATTTGACTACCAAGATTAGTAAGCAGCGAAAAGGGACCGGGATTCAGTATTTGGGCGTTAGACGCCGGGGGGTGTCGTTTAACCCTGCCGACATGAGTTGAGGGTGGTTTTGGGGTATTTTGGAGGCGTGTACACTTTGCCCCATATATATCTCCTATATATATTTTTTTTACTATATTTTACTCCTTATACTATATACTATTATATACTATACATACTATTCATTGAATAATAATATATAATATATAATAGTAATAGTAGATGGTAGTTGGAGGGAGGTGAGGCCGTGTAGTGAAATATTAATAATTGGTGGGTGGGAATGGTACATAAAATCGAAATTTAACCTCAATACATAAGGAGAAGTTATGAATCAAGAAAAAAAGTACGTAAGTATGAACCCTCGTGATATGTCCCAAGGGGGTGGTTTATGGGACAACATTGACGCCATTTTGACCTCGGCGACGTTCTTTAACTGGGATAAAGCGGCCGGGGCGGTCTATGCGAAGGTCGTTGTAAAGGACGATGACGGGGTCGAATATGAGCAAAATATTTCATGCGGAAAAGGGGATTTTGGGCCGTCCAACGACGGGTCGAGATTGGAGTTGACCAAGGACAATGCGACGCTCAATTCCGGGTCCAATTTTGGTATCTTTTTAACGTCGATGATCAACGCCGGGTTCCCCGAAGATAAGGTCACGGACGACATCACGGTGTTTGTCGGAGGTAAGTATCACTTTGATCGGATTGCCGCACCGAAGCGGTCCATTGAGGGTCGTAAAGAGTCCAAGTACGAGGATAAGGTGTTGGTAGTCACTAAGGTGCTGGCCTTGCCGGGAGAGAAGAAAGCGGCGAAGGGGGCGGCGAAAGGGCCTCAGAAGTCGGTGCCGAAAGCCAAACCCGGTGATGACGATGGCGGTAATGAAATTGCCACCCTTGCCAAAGAAACGGTGATGTCGGTGTTGTTGGAGGCCGGAGAACCCCTCGGTAAAGCGGCGCTGGCTAAGGCGGTTGGGGCGCAACTCGACGGGCATCCGTTGAAGAGTAAAGTGGTGGTGATGGTGTTCCAGGAAGCGTTCCTCGGTGGGGATACTGTTGATTGGACATATGAGGGGGGTATGGTGTCGCTCGGTTAGTGACAATCAACGATCAATAATTAACAATCAACAAACCCCTGCGGTGTGGAGTAGGAAGTACCGAAATGTGGGAGTTGTACCACTACTTCCAAAGAAAAGGACACACAGCGGAACCCTAATGAGATCTAACTAGTCGATCGGGCTGAGGCGAACGGCAAGGTCTTTCATGACTCAGTACAGGAGGGTGTCAAATGGCAGTGCATTGCCAGCCAAACGAAGAGAGAGGATTATAGCAGGTTTCGAGTCCTGCCAGGGGTTAAGATACAACAAAGGGAGATAAAAGTGGAGAACACACAAACTGATTTTACCGAAGGGTTAGTCCGTACCCTTGGCTGGATTCCACGTTGCGAGTTCTGCGGAGCATTATCAACGCATGAACAAACCTGGAGCGATAGGGGACCAGCTTATTACTGCGATAAGCCTGAATGTGATAAGTGTGTAAAGGAATGGTATAGCAATGATCATGAATACGATCAAATAGACCTTCGGCGTGGCGAATGTCTATGGGCAGAGACATCACGGTTCCTGACGAACAATACTCGGCATCAGCCACGGGTATAACGAGAAAGAGAAGGAGGTAGATAGATGGACGCCGGATCAAAGGAGAGAAAAGAAGAACCTGAATTTTTATTCAGGGGTAGACCTATTAAAATTGGGGATATCTTATTTTTCAACCGAAAAGGGTTGGGTAAGGTAGAATCAGCCTATACTAACAAATATGATAAATACCCTATTATTTGCTTTGCAAGTTCCTTTACCCGTGATGGCTTCTTTGTAGAGGAAGATGTATTTCCAAGCTTAGTATGGCCTGACGAGGTAAGGGATTTGCTCTCTTTATTTTCGCAAAATATAAAAATTAAGATTAAGAGATCAAAAACAGTATATTTAAACAAATATACAACGGGGATATTTGCTCATGACACACCAGGACAAGCCGTTGATGCTGCAAAGAAAGAAGATATGTTAGTAATAGCAGAGCCATATACTTACGAGTGGGAAGAGGAAGTGAACATCTAACCATCAAAAGGAGGGAGAGACATGGAGCATGTTGTAAGGTTTGAACGAGGGTTTGACTGTATTAAATTCGAGTGTGTATTTGGTAGCGATAAATGCAAACCCGGAACAGGCGGCTCACATGGTCGTCACGGTATGAATATCCGATTTGTAGTCAAGGGTGAAGATGGTGCAGTGCAGTTCCTTCTCCACACAGGGTGGATTCCGCAATATGCTACCCCATCTCTGATTGGCGCACGTGACTGTACATGGTCGGGAGCAACGCAACCCTCAGATTTGGGCTACCATTCCAAGACGCCGCATTTCGAAGGACATGAGCCAAGTATAGAATCTTGTGAGTTTTGTGATGGGAAACCGTGTTACTACGATGGGAGTAGTCTAAATGCGAATGATGCGATGTATGCACTCGTGAACGGCGGGGAAGATGCTTTGTGGGAGTTTCTTGATGCCTACTATGCAACCGTGTTCAATAGAGCGACCTACCCGAAACTGGCAGAGTATAAGATGCCACCGAGGAAAGGAGAATAAAATGGAACTTTGTTCCAACTACCCAACAGCTGAGGACATTGAAAATTATGGTGTGATCTGTTGGGCAGGATCTGAGATAAGTGCCAATCCATGTACAAGAGAATATTCTTTAACCTGTCCGCATAAGAAGGAGTCGGATGAGTTGTACTCAAATATTGAAATAGTAGTACATTCAACCTGTGATGAACGAGATAACTGTTAGCCAACGATCGAGAGAGGAACTATAATGAAATACCAATTAGAAGGCAGTAGAAGAGTGGCACTCGCCAGATACCGGGTGCCGAGACATGAAGTAGGGAAGGGTGATTGTGCGACAAGTACAGTGCGTATTATTGATCCCAAGACCGGGACAACGATCGACGAGATTCCGATGGGAATGAAACCTCAACCATTTAGGGATAGAGTATTGATAGAAAGGTGGTAATAATGATAGCAATACCAGAAGGATTTGAATTGGTGGTCGATGTCAAACCTATACGGCGCATGGTGGTGGGCCTCACAGCAGGGCCGGGGTGTGGCAAGACTAATTTCTTGCTAACGGCACCAGACCCGATTGCGCTATACGACATGGATACCGGAACACGGGGAGTCATTGAGAAATTTGTAGCATCTGGAAAGAAGATATACAGGAGCAAGTTTGACTACCGGACGGTTGATAAGGGTATTGATATTAACGCCGCTGTAGAGATGTGGGACCGCTACCGAAAGACGTGGAAAGACTGGATTCAACGCTCCGATACCAAAACTATAGCATGCGATACTGGAACGGAAATGTGGGAATTGGCAAGGTTAGCACGTCTTGGTAAATTGAGCAACGTGATGCCCCACAATTACGGACCGGTCAATGCCGAGTTTTATGATCTGATCCGGCTCTCGGATATCTATCATAAGAACTTCATCTTCACCCACAAAGTCAAAGAGCAATATGTCAACGACAAATTCACCGGGAAATATGTCAGGGCCGGGTTTAAGGATATGGATTTCATCATCGAGGTTGGGTTGGATTTGTGGAAACAGGATGGGGTATTCTACGCTACAATCAACAAGTGTCGGCCACGACCTGAACTTGAAGGGGAGGTATTGGAAGGTGATGCGGTGTGTTGGGATGTCTTGGAAATGATGGTGTTCGATTAATGGTGAGCGTCGATTACCGAACAGGGAGTAAGGAGTTGTTACCTCTTTTCCCCAACAACACGGCGCAAATAGCGACATTGCCATTTGGGGATTTTTCGTTCATCGGTAATGGCCCCAACGATACCCCGATGAATATCGGCATTGAGCGAAAACGCATTGCCGAGATTGCCGCCGACATTGGCAATGGTCGCTTTATTAGTCACCAGTTGCCGGGGCTGATCAACGAGTATAGCGTGTCATACCTCATTGTTGAAGGTTTGTGGCGGGCTGATGCCAATGACTACCTCCAGGAATGGACCAAGGGGCGGTGGTTTAACATCTCCCACGGGAGGAAACAATATTTGGCATCGAGTATTCGCAAGTTTCTTAGTACAGTGGAGAATATTGGAGGTCTACGTCTGAGGTTGACACGGGACCAGCGTGATACTGTTGCCGAGGTAGTGGCACTATACCAGTGGTGGACATCGAAAGAATGGACCGAACACCGTAGCCATATCAAATGTAGATACCCGGAAGTGGATGCGGTACTGTTCCGCAAACCGTCGTTGTTGCAACGATGGGCGGCGGAATTGCCGGGGGTAGGGTGGAAACGGTCAAAGGCGGCAGAGAGGTATTTCAATTCTCCACTAGAACTGGCACTTGGCACTGTTGACGATTGGCGACGAGTGGAGGGTGTTGGTAAGGGTACTGCTCAACGAGTGGTGGATGAGATACAGAAAGGCAGACAGTGATTAAACAGCAACAATCAATCTGCAACGGCTGTACCTTAAAGGGGCGTGGTTTCGTCCCCGGTGAAGGTCCTGTACCGTGCCGGGTAATGTTCATTGCCGAAGCCCCCGGCGCTGACGAAGCCTTCCGTAGTCACCGCCCCATGACGGGCAAGGCGGGGAGGTTATTTGATTTCTTACTCAATGAAAACGGCCTTGAGCGTGACTCAGTGTATGTCACCAATACCGTCAAGTGCAACCCACCCGACAACAGAGACCCCACTACTGACGAGGTAATGAGGTGTAGTCACTACCTGATAGACGAGATAGGTGATGTAAAGCCAGAAATTATTATAGCTGTTGGAGCAGTGGCGCTCAAGAATCTCCGCCCAACTACCAATATTGAATATCAATGGGGAATACCCATTATCGGTAAGTACGAAACGGTCATCCCCATTTACCACCCGGCACTCGGATACCACATGCCGAGAATGTTACCCATGATCTTTGCCGGATTCAAAATGGCGGCGGAGTATATCAAAAATGGGTACAGTAGGTGGGAACAGGATACGGTAATTACCAACTATAAAAGGAAAGGGAGGAACTAAATAATGAACTGGGAAGAGTTTTTCGAGCAATATAAGGATTCTCTTATTCACAACCATAGTGATATGCTGGATTTTACCGTGGAGGAACTTTATCAGGCAATTAAGAGACGTCTTTGTGCTGAGATAAAGGTTATGCTTCCGAATACAGGGTTCATTGGTTGGTTGTGGGTAGAGGAGGAATGAAATGATTAAGTCAATCTGTTACCTACTCGATACATTCTACAAGTGGTTTTTTGTTGATCGTTTTAAACCTAGATTAATATTACGCAAGGGATTCTGGATACTGATAGGCCAAGGCATCAAAGCACATTTCGGGAAGCCAACGGTGGTGATAGTGGACAACAATGCATATTCGGTTGGGTTGGTATCACCAGATAAAGAGTTGCGGAGTAATAGTTGGAGTGTCCGATATGTCGGGCGGGTGGTTGGTAAGGTTGTATTATTTTATGAACGTACTTAACTACTATATGGAAAAGGGTAATAAAAAAATGTTCAACTATTTATCTTTTGGTGGAGGTGTTAATTCAACGGCAATGTACCTTGTCCTTCTTGGTGAGGGGGTAATTCCGGGAGATCCACAAGATGGATTTGAGGCTATTTATGTGGATCATGGGTGTGATTGGCCGGAAACAAGGGAATATGTAAAAAGGTTTGCTGAAAACTTTCCATTAACAATATTGACCCCTCAAGTAGAAGGATTCTCAAATCTATACGAATATTCCAGTAAATATAACATGTTTCCATCTAGGATAAAACGCTGGTGTACGGATAAATTTAAGGTACGAGTAATTCTTAAATATACATCGAAACCCTGTTTTCAGATGATCGGGTTCTCCTCAGACGAGGCGCACCGAGCCAAATTATCCGTAGTAAAAGGAGTAGAAAATAGATTTCCTCTTTTGGAAAGAGAGATAGACCGGGATGGATGTATAAAGATCATAAAAGACCACGGCCTTGATGTTCCCATTAAAAGTGGTTGCTATTTTTGCCCTTTTCAAAGGGTAGGTCAATGGAGGCAACTAAGGAAAGTTCACCCCGAGTTGTTTTGTAAGGCTAAAAAACTTGAAGATAATTGTGCCAAGTCGAGAGAAAAAAGAGGGAAGAAACCGATATATTTAGTAAGAGACAAACCACTCGAAACAGTCCTAGACAGGAACTTATCATTATTTGATGAGCAAGATCCGCCGTGTAACTGTGGGTTATAAAATACAATGATACTAGGCGTCGATACCGAATCTACATTCGACAATAAACCACTATACCTACAAATCTCCTCAAGGGACGGGGTGGCGGTATTGATATCCGATCCCGATACCGCTACCCGTTCGCTGTTAGAGTCCTCGGATACCCTTGTTGTCCTCCACAACTCCATGCACGACCTAGAAACACTCCACAAGTGGGGTATCCACCCCCGCAACTTCACCGACACTATGATCATGGCCTACCTACTTGGTGATCTACCCCAGGGGTTGAAACCATTAGCCTACCGCCTCTGCGGGATGAAAACGGACTCCTATGAGGCAATTGTCGGTCCGGCAATGCAAGATGCCGCTCGTCAATACCTGGAAGTGGCGGCAATAGTGGACTGGCCAACCCCGGAACCAGTCATTGAGTTCCCCGGTGGAGAGTTGAAAATACGCAAACCGCAGAATATTGGTCGTAAAATCAAGTCCTTGTTGAAGCGCAGCGCTGATAAAGACATCGATTACCGTGCCAAATGGTCCAAAATGGAGGGGACCGATGTCGTCGAGCGGCAATTGGGACCAATGACCGGCGCTGATTTGCGTCATGTTGACGATAAAACGGCACTCACGTACGCTTGTAGAGACGCCGATGCTACCCTGCGGTGTTACCATGTCTTGAGAAAAAGAATCGCCAAAGAGGGCCTTGAGTCGGCTTTAAATATCGACACGGCCATAATACCAATGGTACTAGAGATGCAAAGGAACGGGGTATTGGTTGATTTGGGGGCGTTGGAGCCGTTGGGGGAGGAATTGGGCCGGAAAATGGACTCCATCTCTGCCGGGTTGGAGTCGTTGTTGGGGTACTATATTAACCCTGGGTCACCGGACCAAGTTGCTGAAATGGTGATCAAAGAGCGGTTACCTATAAAGGTCAAACTCGGCAAAAGAGGGAAACAGTCAACGGCGGCGGAGTACCTAAAGCCATTACGTGGTATACCAATTATCGACAAAATTGTCGAATGGAGGGAGGTGGAGACGTTAAAGTCTATGTTTGTTGACTCGTTGCCGCCCCTGATTGCCGGGGATGGCTACCTACGCCCAACTATAAACACTACCCGTACCGCTACCGGTCGCTTATCGGTGAAAAACCCCAACCTGCAGAATATTCCAGTAAGATCCGAACAGGGGAGGATAATACGGGATACCTTCATTACCGAACCCGGATGGACGTTCATGAGTGCCGATTTTTCGCAGATCGAACTCCGGGTATTGGCCCACGAGTCCAAGGACCAGGGAATGATCAACGCCTTCTTGAGCGGGGCCGATCTCCACACGACAACCGCCTCAGAGATGTTTGGGGTACCAATGGACAAAGTTGACGAGATGAAGCACAGGAGACCGGCAAAGACTGTCAACTTTGGTATCCCCTACGGCATCACGGCAAGTGGACTATTCAATACGATGGAAAAGGAGGGGGCTAAGGGGTGGAGTGAGGCGAGTTGTCAGGGCCTCATTGATCGCTGGTTCAGCATCCGCCCAGGGGTTAAGCGGTATATGGACAACATCAAAACTATCGCTATGGCCCGGGGCGAGGTACGGGACATGTTTGGTAGGCGAAGGTGGGTTTATGAAGCGTTGGTACCGGATAGGAAATTGCGGGAGGAAGGGTTGCGAGAGGCGATGAATATGCCAATACAGTCCGGGGCGCAGGGGATAATAAAGGTGGCAATGGCAAAGATATGGTCATGGCTTGTTGATAATGACTTGCTGGCAATGATCAAACCGTGGATGCAAATTCATGACTCGTTGGAGTTTGTTATCCGAGATGACGATATTGGGTGGGCCGCTCCGGTGATACTCAACATAATGGAAACAGCAGTTCAACTAGCAATCCCCACCCCGGTTGACGCTAAATATGGGAAGCGGTGGGGGTCGATGAAGAAGGGGGATAAATGAGTAGCAAATGCCTGGATTGCATGAACCTACGTACCAAAGTTGTCGATGAATCGGGATACTTGGCATTTATTAACGAAATGCAGTACCAGGGATCAATTCGGGCTGCCAAATGGCTCAACAAGAAGGGGAAGGTACGTTTGGTGTGGTGTCGTGTTGACAACCTCCCCAAGCGTTATTACATCAATAGTTTAGAATTGTCTATAGGTCGCATCGAACGGATCAAGTCACGGAATTGTAAAATTATAGAATAGGGGGTATGGAAAATGACTACGGAGTTATCTCGACCCGATTGTTATAATACGGACGTAAACTTTCAGACGCCATTATGGGTTTGTGAGTATATGGCGTCGTTACTTCCCTGTTGGGTAAAAACCGTGCTTGAACCAACCAAAGGTCAAGGGAATCTTGTTTCCGTGCTTGGTAAATATAATGTCACCGCCCCTGATGACTTCTTTTTGATGCCCGTTGGGGAATTTGATGCTGTGGTGATGAACCCGCCCTTTACCCCCATGAAGAAGGGTTACGATATTCTGTATTCTTGTATGGGGATGGCGGATGTCATTATAGCTTTGATGCCTTGGTTATCAATTATCAATTCATCCAAAAGGACAAATGACTTGCAAATATTTGGGCTAAAAAGTGTGACGCATCTCCCACGCAAGGTCTTTTATGGTTCACGGGTACAGACCTGTATACTTGAATTGAATCGTGGGTATAGGTGGCGGACGGAGTTCGTAGTATTATAACAACGGTGGAGTAGGAGGAGAAAATGACTATCGAAGAATTGTTACCGAAATTGGAAAAGGCTATTGTTATTCAACGTCGTATCGTTAAGTCCTGTACTAACAACGCTAAATTATACTTCGAGATGAACGAATTGGATAATCTTCTTGGGGCACGTCTGGTGATGAAAAGGTATCTGAGAATTGAGAGGGGGTCAAAGAGTGGCAAAGTCAAAACTAGTAACAGTTGAAATCAACAAAGTTGAAAGGGCGACGGACCTAGCAATGCTGGTTAAGGATCAAGACGGTAATAAGGTATGGATACCATATTCACTAATCACTGAGGTAAAAGATATGTCACTAGCCGAGATTGAATCGGTGATTGGCGATTTGGAAGAAATAACGATACCGGAGTGGGTTGCATTGCAACGAGGATTGATTTAACACTACCCCTCGAAATGACCAAGATCCCAATCGATCATGGGTTTACCGCCAAGTTGCTCCCACAAGTGGTGGTAATGAGCGGCCTTTTCCTTGGTCCACTCAATGGAGCCGTCGCTATTCAATAAGTAGATATCGGCGGCGGTTCCACGTTGGTGGGCGGATATTTTGTTGACACCGTCAAGTTTTGATAACTTTAGCCCAAACAGTCGTTGTTGTTCCTCCGTACTGCGTTTAACGTAATCCAATATTGGTTGTTCCCCATCCAACTCCATCTGGGTCAGGAGTCTTGCTAAAGCCTTGGTAAATTCCGTTCTAGTCATCAACACTCTCCCTTAGTAAAGGTCGTTACACACTTTTGCAGTTCATTGTGGTGTTCTGTAAGCTCAACTTGCTTATCTTTCAACTCGGTTATGGTCGCCAAACAACCTTCTGCTCTCAATGCGGCCAACTTGTCCCTGTGTTGAGTACAGGTAGTCGCCTTCTCATTACAGCGTTCCTTAGTCTGCATGTTGTCTAAGCGCCTATCAACGCCGTCCATCCATCGTTTAGCCATAGACCACACAATGCTTCCGCCGAGAATGTTTCCAATAACTCCACTTCCGATACTGACCCAAATGCCATCCATTGTTAGTCTCCGTTTCTATTTAAATGGCCAAGACAATTAGTCAGGCTTTTTGCCGCAGTTTTTCCTTACATATTCTATAATGTTAATCAAGTCCCTTTCCCTGCTTTTTAACATCTCTACGTTCTTGAGAATGTTTTGGGCCTGACCGAATGTCAGGGTATATACAGAACTAGGATCACCCGATGCAGTCCAATTAACGTCATAATAGATGATATTCTCCGGGATATGCGGAACTGTGCAATATACAAACTCAGTCCTGACAATCTGCCTACTTCCACATCCCGTTAAGCTCAGTAAGCATAGGATCGCTATCACTAGGCTGATTATTACTCGGCACATTCCCACTATCCCCCTTTTGCTTGATGCCATCTATTTCCCGCAATCTACTTATCACGTTGTCCTTTGTAGCCAGGCGATTTTTACACAAAGAGTCAACGTTACCGACCTCAACGGATAATTGTTTAATGGTATTTTGATTAGCACTATTGACATTCTGGCATATTGTTAATTGAGTTTTTACCTTGTCTATTCTATACCCCTGAACCTTGAATACGGTAAAAGAACAGACAACGGCAATCACTACATGTAACCAGAATTTAGATAGTATTGAAATTAACGGATGCACTACTTTCCCCCGGTCACATTATAGGACTTGGTGTTAATGGCAAATATAAGGGCGGCAACCAAACTGATGAGGTTAAGAACTGATTCAGAAACCTTCATGGTAACCAAATAGTCTTGGATGGGCTTCATGACTTGGGGAAGTATAGCAATTATCCCCCAGAACGTGGTTGTCCAACTCTTGCCAAACAACTTCGACATGATGCTATCTATATAGTTATAGATTATTCCCTTATCTTCATCCATCGGCTTTTATCCTTTCATCTACTGTTTCAGTACCTTCTTTAGTATTACGTTTAATTGCGTCAAATACAGCCTCTGCAACAGCCTCCTTGACAGGAGAGGGGAGTTCAGATATCCCTTGAACTATTTTTTCGAGTGGAACTTTAATATCAATAGCAGACATCTGAACTCCTTACACCGAAGTTAAGGTTGTAACTGACTCCTCAACTCTATAGCTTGATCTTCGTATTGCTTAATATAGTCAGTCTCCTTGGCCCTAAGCGCCCTAATGCATTTCAGGTCAACTTCCGCCAAGGCCGCACAAACCTTAGCGTTATGCTGTTGGCGCAAAAACCCCAACAATTCGGGGTTATCGTCCTCTATGTAGTCATACCCAGTTTCTTGAGTATCGCTGACAGCGATAATCTGTAATCCTGATGGTGATTTTTTGACGTAGGCCATTTCATTCTCCTAATTGGTAGTTATAAAGGTTAAAAGCAAATCTGTTTCTTTACTGGAAGTAATTGTTGTTAAATCCACAGCTCCTCCGGAAGAGTTAACAAATTGAAGAACTATTTTTCCGGTTGAGTTGGAAGGGGTAATCCCTGTATAGGATAACCCAGACGAATCATATATCGTTGACCACGATAAAATAGTCCCGGAAACAGTTTTACTTGGTACAGTAACGGTCAAGGTTGATCCATCCGCTGATAACGAAAAGTTGGTTGTTGACCCACTTTTTCCAAGATTATCTTCGAAACTTAAACCAAGACCAGAGTTATTGTATCCATAGTCAACTGATAGTCTACATTTTATTGTATCAGCATTAGTCCCATCGGCGATGTAAAGAGCTAGTGATCTGAGTTGGTGACTAGATGAAGAGCCGAGAATAGCATTACCCGCTGAGACGTTAGTCAGTTGACTACCATCAACAGCAGGCAACTTTGCCGAACCATCCAACTGTACAAGGTTGTTAGCCGATGTACCAACAGTATATGAAGTACCCCAGGCAGATCCGGTTGAGTTGGGAACTCCCGCACCCGGATAACCACCTGACGCCATTGCCCCTAGCGTGGGCTTATTAGCGATGCTGTTTCCACCAGATCCTGAACTCCAATCTATGTACTGAGCCGTTAACCCGGCAGCTGTTCCGGTAGTGTTCTGGTTGAATGTAGGCCAAGTTTGTCCGCTGTCAAAAGTTATTGCCCCACTCATTGTCCCACCGGCTAATGGAAGTTTCAACGTATCTAACTGGTTCAATGCCGTCTGGACATTAGTAGCAGTTATTGTCCCTGCCGGAGTATTACTAATGGCAGAGGCAATAGATGGACTGCCACCACCTTGACCACCATCAACAAGAGCAACATAGTCAAATCTTATTAAATGACTTGCATTTCCACTAGATGTATGTATGAATTGGAGAATAACTTTCCCAGAATTCCCACCAGTACCGATATAAGCAGTACTGTTAAATACAGCTAGTGATCTCTGTACATAGCCAGATTCCCCGGAAAACGTTGCATAGGTATCCCATGCTGATGTTCCCCAATTCCATAGCTGAATAGCCATATTGTGACTAGCAGATCCAATATAATACGATCGGGTAGCAATCGTACTAAAGTCGGTAATGCTGGTAAAAATAAATTGAACACTTAGAGGATTTGTCGCAGAAGCTGATCCACTCAACTCCTGGACCTCAAGATAGGTATTATCAAAAGTAGTGTTTGTTGCGGATAAACAATTAGCCAATGTATGCCCGGATGAACCATCATCTGGAATACCCGGTGTTGCCCCACCCCACTGGCCGTTTCCGTTAGCACTCCCTTGGGTAACAGAGGAAACATACGTATTTCCACTCACGTCATATTGCTGGGTTGTGGTTCCACCGAATTCGATATAGGTAGGGTACTTGGTAATAGTAGGGATAACAGTTAGTGTTAAGGTGTTTGCAGCATCGTTATAAGTATAAGTCAGATGCCCATCACTTGACCGAAGGAATCCATCTCCACCAGTTGTTCCTCCGAGATTGTCTTGCATAGCCTCAGCCGTTAAATATGTGCTACTATCTAACGATCCATCACCCTTAACAAACTGTGAGCTTAGACCGGAAATAGACGATCCCCAACCTGATCCGGTTGATAACGGTATCCCACTTGAAGGATACGCACCAGTTGACATAGCCCCAAGGCCTATAAGCGAGCGAAAATTTGTCGCACTCAATGTCTCCAATTGCTTAGAGGCGTTGGTGGATATGGGTAATGACGCTGTTAGACCTGTGAATGTCACGGTACCACTGGCGGTCAATGACGTTACTGCTGCGGAAAAAGCCCCGCTGTTCAGCGCTTTCCGCCAATTATCCCATCCACCTACCGGAGTCCACGCCATTACTGGGGTTATGATAATGGCAGCAAGGGCTATAACAATACCCCATTGCAAGAATTTTTTCCTCATAGCGAACCTCCTTACTGAGTATTAAGGCTCAAATCAATACTCGTCACGTTGGCGACGTTCAACTCCGTGACCTTGATTTGGATAAATGGTGTCAATTCAGGGCTGAAAGATACCAAATCCTCAACAGTGGTAGCCGCCGAGGAAACGATTGCCGTTGATGCTGTTGGGGCAATGGCCGTTGCCGAAGAAGTTTGGGCGGTCAAGTATTCGATCTTAATCGTCCCCCCGGTGTGTTTGTGGTAAAGGGAGAATGTCCCTCCTTGAGCGATACCACGGAGATCGATTTTTTGGGACAAAGCACTGGCATTTTTTGTTATCGTCCCGGCTTTCCATAATACATGAGTGGTGACTGGTGATAAATTTTGCATTGGTGTTACTCCTTTATTGTCGATTGTTAATCACAAAGCATCTCGTGGATCAGTAACAAACGTTTCCTTGGTTTTCCCTGGTTTAGCATACCCAGAATTGGTTATATCTTTCAACTTTATACCTTTGGCTTTCAATTCCTTGAGACCCATAGTGTGGTTGGGGGCATCCACGGTGACGATCCCTTTCCCCTTGACCTCATAAGCCATTTTATAACCCTCGGCAACAATTTCCTTACCGGCTGCGGCCCTGGTTAACCGTTCTTGGGTCTGGGGTGGTAATGACTCCGTTGCTTTTGTTCCACCGGACAGAGGTTGGGAGGTGGCAACTTGTCCGGTGGTGGGGGAGGTACCCTTGGCAGGTAGGGGACCTCTAGTTGGACCTGGACCTGGGGGTGGTTGATACCCGCCCTCAAAAGGCGGCCTCCCTGCTTGAGGGTCAATCTTCAATTCCTGTGCAGGGGGCCTAATTCCTCCTCTTGGTGACGATATCGATTCTTGTACCAACGGTTGGTTAATGTCTACTACGGGCCGAGCTTGCTGTACCGGCACCCCCGGTTCCAACCCCCAGTTGCCGAGAGGTGGTTCTATAACCCCACGCCTGGCTGCCGCTTCTGCATTTGTTCCTGGGATATTTTCAAATGGCGGTTTCCCTGCCCCAGGGTTAGCTTTCAACTCTTGCGTAGATGGTCCAACACCTCCCCTCGGGGCTGATCTTAACTCTTGTACTAACGGTTTATTGATATCTACTACGGGTGGGGCCTGTTGTATCGGTACCCCTGGCCCCATACCCCAATCACCAAGAGGCGGCTCGACAAAACCACGCCTAGCCACTACCTCCGTACTGGTTCCTGGAATACCTCCAGGGGGTCTCCCTGCCGTAGGATCAACGGTCAGTTCCTGTATGGGCGATCTAATTCCACCCCTCGGCGACTGTATCGGTTCCTGTACTAGCGGTTTAGTGACAGTACCGAGGGGTGGTTCCACAAATCCCCTCCTAGCCGCCGCCTCTGGATTGGTCCCTGGGATGCCCTCGTAGTACGGTGGACGGCCACTCACAGACGTTTCTGGGGACTTTCCCCATAGGGTTGCCCTATCAGCAAGGGGCTTTGCCGATAAGTGGTAAATGACCCTCTGAGTCGCTTCCTTTTCTGCTGGAGTGAGGGATTTTTCCATAGCTTTCAATCCCCGAATAAGTTGACCCCTGACAGCTTCCGAGGTCACTATGGATTTGCCTAAATTGTAGGTCCCATAACCAGCTAATAGGGAGAATATAACAGGACTCTTTAAAACAGCCGCTAACTTACTACCAGATACAGTAGCGCCCATAAATAATACCGGGTGATGTTCAATCCACCCTTTTACAGTATCAATAGAGCTTCTGAGAGACTTGTTTCTGATATTGGCCTCTATCATTTCCCTGGCACTGATGAGCAGCGCTTCACTGGTGCGCATTCTAAGATAAGCGTCTTTCCATTCCCCCAAGGAATCAGCCACAATACCACGTGTGGAGTCGGTGAGGCGGTCCAGAGCAACCCTAGCCGGGTTATACTGATCCTTCATGTTGTAGATCTTTTCCAATTCCTTCCGTACCTGAACCAAGGCATTGTCAACACCATAGTTATCAAGGGTTCTCGTTGTCCCCTTGAGGCCCTTTTCCACTACGGTATTCTGGTCTAGGTACTTGCCGAATACCTTTATCGCTTTATCGTAGGCGGCGAGGTTAGCCGTCTCAGTGCCGTACAACTCTGGAGCGCTTTTCCTGATATTTTCCATTGCAGTATCAATCATAGAACGATCAACCGGCGCTCGATGCTCATTGAGAAGTTGCAACCTGTTTTTATGAACAGCACTACGTGCCTCTTCGACGGACTCCTTGGCTGTCGGGGATGAACTCCATCTGGGAAATTTGCCTTTCAGTTCGGCTATAATCTCGGAGTCCATTTTACTGGGTGCGGCGCTCCAACCTCCCCAAAAGTCCTGCTCCCTGACACGGCTACCAATGTCCATACCTTGCTTAGGAAGGATGTATTCCCCTCGTTCCTTGGCAAGCATAGCCTCCGTTGATTTCTCCAAATCCTTGGCTAGGGTGCCAGCAGTCTCCCCGATAGCAGTACCTGCTTTTGTCCCCGCTAACTTTTCAGTAGCCGCAGTCGCTACTTTACCAACACCCTTGGCCGCCCCTTTATACAACGCTACAGCCCCGGGTATTGCTAGTATATCGAAAGACCGTTCAGCGGCGTCAACAAGTCCGGGAACGTTACTCTTGGCCCAACTTGCGGCGTCCCGTAACGATTGTGGTATATTGCGTGCTATAAACTCTCCAGTACCTTCCGGGAGGACGGAGGATATAGCGGCGGTAACCGGGGCCTGAACAATACGACCAATATATTGACCCGTACTGGTAGCCACATCTGCAAGTGCGGGGGCTTTATAGGACTCGTAGTCTAGGGGACTATATTTACTAATATCCCCTGAATATTTGCTATAGGCTTCGCCAATCTGCTCCCCAAGAATATCAAAATACCCTTTGGACTTCTTCTCAGTAGTGGTGGTGGCGGGTTTCTCCGCCATAGACGGTTCAGGGATAAACCCTAGTGAGTCATGGTAATACCCTTTGACGCCATTAGGATCAGTGACTTTCTGCATAGAACTCGCCGGGACAAACCCAGTTGACTCGTCCCAAAAACCTCTTTCGCCGTTAGGATCAGTTACAGGTTCCATTTACTACCACCCTTTCTTGAAACCTTGGGGTAAAGACCCGCTTTGTTGTTGCGGGGACCGCATCTGTCCCCCGAATGTCAGAGGTTCTATTTGACTGTATCGAGCGGCGGTATTGCGTATTGATTCTTTGTGCATATTTAACAATGCCGCAAAAGCCGGTTTCGCCAAAGCCGCATCCAATAAACTAGCGGCAAGTTCCATTTTCTTATCCGAAGTTACAGTACCGCCACCGGCGTAGACAGCACCAAGGCGTTCGACATTGGCAATAATGGCCGATTTTAATTTAGCCATTTTTTCATTACTGAACTGATAGGCGAAGAACTGATCCCACGAATTAAATGCCCTAAATTTATTATTCATACTACTGAAGGTACTATCCGGGAGATCATTTCGCAACCGGATGAGTTTATCAATTTCCGATTCTCCTTGTTTTCCGGTTACTGGGTCGATAGTGGGTTCAGTGAGTAGTTGAGCATTTTTTATCATTCTCTGGAAGGTTGGGCTATTGGCAGTCTGTACTGCTTTCTGTTCCCCGGCGACTTGCAATTTGAGTTGCTTTACCTCATCAGTGGAGAGCGTTCTTTTGGTACCATCATCATTTGTGGTATTGTACGTGCCATCCGTACGGTTAAAGTAGATACCGGGAATGTTGGTAGGTATCTTCCCAAATACCTCGGCCCGTGCAGAAGATGCGGAGTTTTTATAAGCCAAAAATGCTTTAGCATAGTCCTCTGTACCTACCCGTCCCCGATACTGAGGATACAACGACTCAAACGATACCCGCCTTTTGTAATCTTCATCATTGAGTCGGGCTTTTTGCTGCTCCGCCCACGTTGTCTGAGCATGGTTCAGCATATTGGTGGCGTTGCTTTTCATCATCATTGCATTGTGTTCTGCCAACGTCCGCTTCTCTTTAATCTGGGCCATCATTTGTTTATATTGCTCTGGGGTCATTGGCGAGAACCCTAGTGCAGACGCCCATTGGCTACGTACCTCATCTTCCGCCTTCTGGACCATTGCCACCATATTGATCTCATCCGGCAACTTGATACCGTTACTTGATGCAAATTTTTTATACTCAGTGAGAAAATTCTGGTATGCAAGTTGCGGTTCTGTTGGTTTAGCACCAGGTGGCCGAAGATACGACGGTGCCGGTAATGGAGTGGTCATAGCGGTATTAGGGTCAATGCCGGGGGCTGACCATACTCCACGGCCTTCTTCATCTCTAGTGAAGTTCAAATCAGCAAATGGGTCTTTGCCGCCTCTTTTGTACTGGTCGTAGGATTGTTCATAATCCTCCGCCAATTTCTGTTCAGCGGCGGCAATATCTAACCCAATGGTCTCCGGGGGTCTCTGCGGAGGGATTACAGTATTTTGATTCTCGTCAATGAATACGGCCATATATCTACCTCATACTTTGTAAATATTGGTTCCACAGGTTTTGGTAATGTGTTAACCGACTCTGATTAATTTGGCTAGTGTGTTGTGCTTGTTGTTGCAAATTCTTTGCTTGGGCGTCATATTCACTTTGGTACATCGCTTGGCCCTGGCGTTGAGCGCCCGCCATTACTGATTCCAACCCTTGCCCATATCCACTGAGGGCATCCCGTAACGTTACCCGTTTCACATTCGGGTTTTGAAAGCTTTGATTGGCAACTTGATTTAACTTGTTACGTAAGGCCCGGATACCAGGAGCGGCAACTTGTTGTCCGAGAACGTGAACCCGTTGTTCGTCATACGTTGGGGCCGCTGGGGGTGGTAGCATTACCGGCAGTTCTGGTTGGGGTAGTGGTGCGGGTAGCCTAGTAGTAGCCCGTGGATAACGAAAAGCCGTGTCCGCAGAAGAGAGACCGCTACCGGAAAGCGCCCTTGCAGATCTCAATGTAGGGACATTACCAGCAACAGAACCGGCACCTTTACCGGTACCAGGGGGAGCAGTCCAATAGCCATAATTATAAGACGGGTCGTAAGGCTCGTCGGGTCGTAGAGGTTCATTCGACGGAGGTACATACCCTCTAACATACGGAACAGAAACCTGTTGATCCTGTATGGGAACATCGTAGTATTCGTAATTTCTTTGAGAGATAGGGAAATATTGTTCCCCATCCTCCCCTGCGTAATAAGTATCCCGATCTTCCAACATCGCTACATCTCCTTGTAAAACTCACTTGGTTTCTGTTGAAAATCACATTTCGTACATTCAATCCATCCTTCCGGCGCTCCGCAACATTTTTCCATCTCGTAAATCCGACTATGACATACCGGACAAGGAATGTCAAGATAGCGGTAATGGGTGCCGGGTTTGGGTAATGATTCCCCATTTGCCGTTGTTAACCGCAGAGTACGGTCCTGTTCCGCCAACAATTCTTGATAAGCGGAAAAAGCCTTACTAATATTATTCGTGAGACCGGACTCAATAAATATCTTTCTGGCTCGTTGGTGAGCCATTATCAGGTCAATAAATTCAGCTTGAGTCATCGATTTCATAATAGTGACGACGGACAACACCCTCCGTTCTTCATTGATGTAGTCCGGAGGTCAATAGGTGTTATCGACTCCAAATAATCCATCGGTCCATTACCGGAGAAACATGCCGGGCTAGGGATTATCATTCCTGTGCATTGGTCGCATGTGGCGTTGTTAGGATAATTATTGTATTGGGCAACTACTTCACAGGGACCGAAATCAATTGTCCCATCACAATGATAAGTAATATTGGTAAGCCCACAGTTTATTAACGATCCTGGAGTACCACCGGGGAACCAACACCGTTTCCCGCTCCATGTCCTGACGGCGGGGTCGCCACCGACATAGGTGTTGACAGCAATAGGCAACGTCCCAACAGAAACACCTTTACATTTAAGAGAAACAACAGGGTTATTTGCACAGTCCGGGTTGGATACCGGAGCGGTATAAGTTGTTGACGCCCCAGAGCTCGGGAAAACAGAACCTCCCCCGGATAATGACCACGTAAACGAACACCCTGAGCCACCGCCAACCGCCGTCAATGACTGTTCCTCGCCGCCGTTCATTTGGTTTGTTGTATAACCAATGGAAACACTCCCGCAGTCGCAACTTTCACAGTCAGTATTTGGGTGCAATGTTGAAGAACAGTGTGAACCACTCTTCGTAGTTGCTTCAATGACAATACTGAACTTGTTATCCCTGGAACTGGATTGATAAACAAAGTTTGGTCCTTTCCACGTGAGACTGCCATACCCCCCGTTGACAACCATACTTGTTATCTTATCGGAGGCACATGGTTGCACCATCTCCCCACGAACGGTTTCCCCGGGGCAAAAGTCTATATCTGGCCCATTCCAACACCCTAGACAGTTATTTATGCTTGAGTCCGTATCAGGTTGGGTAGGCAAGTCATCAGGTTTGAACGTATCAATCGGTTTGTTTGTCCCTGTCAAATGATATTCCATTGATTGATAGTCGTCCTCGGTATAGGGTTTTTTATACTCCGACTGCCTTTTGGGTAACGTTGTACTACCTTGTTGTGACCGTTCGGCGGCAAAGGCTCTATCCAATTCACCCTTATTGGTCTTACGGGATACGGCATCGACATAGGGAATAGCATCGGTACCATCGACGTACAACCGTGTGCCACGTTCAAAGTTACTCGGTTTTTTGTTCTGGCTCATTGGTCGTCAACTCTTGCTGTTCAACCTTTTTCCACGGAGGTTGGGTCATGGCCGGTTCCGGGCCAATAATTTTCACCTCGAAGAACTTCTTTTTCCAATCAACAATAACTGGTTTACTGTGCGTCATACGACACCAACTTTAAACCCACATCGAGTAGTCTTAATTGTTCATCGACAACATTGTTGCGGAACTTTAATGAGAAATGATCCCCAACTAAATTCCACGGATAGCTAGTACCCCATGTTTCTGGATATGGAATCAACGATAACCACAAATCGGCAAGGCTCAATGGGTAATTTAATAACTCATGACTAAACGTCAACGATAAATGTTGCCCAGTAATATTCCACGGTACTCGCCGTCTAACAATCTCGTGGCCGACTTTCTTTGCAGACCATTCATCGACAATAGTTGCAGAGTTACTAACACTCTGCGGTAAATAGGTTGCAGTAGCGGTTACTGACCCTGTAACAACTGCTGATTCTGACATTCCTTTAGATAGTGATACCGCCCATGAATCAGTAATAGTTGCACTTTCCGATTCCGTGGCTGTTGGTGACGGTGGCGCATACTCGGAAGTCGGAGGAGTAAAACCAGATGTGTGCCTAGAAACACCTTTTGTAAATCGAAACTCGTCAATCCACCCATTGAAATAGCTACCACTTCCCCAGCGCCCAACATCGGCTGTTGTACCGGAACCATACGTTGTCTGATTGACGGAAGTTTCAGTACCAGTACCCGCCGATACACCATCCAAGAACAAATAATGCTCCCCGCTCGCCCTATCCCACTCGACATGGTACCAAGTGTTGGTAGCAAGCGTTACCGCTCCAGTAACCTTGATCTGCGGCGTGGCACTATCCTGCCTGATTTCACCAGTCAAATAGTAAGTACCGCCACTATTTTCAATATAGAACCCGACGAAATTGGAGTTGTCGTAGAAATAGGTATACATTGCCATTTTATTACCACTCGATGGCAACGCATTAAACCGTATCCAACAATCAATAGCGCCGTCCCCCGTACCCCACCGGAAGTCGGCAACGTAGGCGGAAGTATGGATATAGTCCCCAGTACCGTCCAACAAAAGCGAAGCTGTCCCAAACTTTTGTTGAGCAGTATCTAACTGTGCGTCAGCTTCGCCCGTCCAAGTCTTACCAGACTCGTCAGTAAACGTAGTTGATCCATCAGTTCCATTGAGGTGGAGTAGGACCTTAGTGTAGCTATCGTCTACCGCCATTGTCTATACCTTTAAGCACTTGCCATTGATACGGTAACGGTAACATCGAGATATTCCCCGTTACTCATTACTTTCTCCGAAGCGTATTTTGCCGCACAAGCCATTACCCCACCACCGGCAGTATCGCCCTTAGTACCAGCGGCAGTACCACCTCCAACCAACGCCCCGCCATAGACAGTCACCGAATCATTAAACGTAAACCGTGCAGGGTTGGCTGAATTGGTAATTGATTTCCCGCTGGCGGCGGCAAACGTCGCCGCTGGTCGTGACGCCTCGGTGTACTTGGTAGTAACCTCCGTAAATACCGGCGTTGCATAGGTTGTTGACCCACTCGGTGTGGTATTGGTACTGTATATCAATACTTTCCATGCCGTTTTCTGCGTGCCGCTATGGAACAGAACATTGAGCATGTCATTGATACCCTCGTCAGTAACCGTATTGCGGTCGATGGTTTCCGCTAACAGCGAGCCGTCTGCACGATAATGCTTGATATTCCACTCTGACCAAATAACAAAACTCTGCTTCATGTTAGCACCTTTTCACCTTTCAGTATTCCGTTGACATAAGCACTGACAGTACAACTGCCGAAATCGTCCTTGAACCTCAACACCATTTCCCGCAAATTCACTACTAGACCCTTGGCATCAATCTCCATCGTCGCAAATGAATCGACGGCAGTGTCAACATCGTTGGTTCCACTGTTCAATATATAGACAGTACCATCACCCGTACCACCGCCGATCTGGACAACGGGATCTTGTCCACTCCCTGCCCCACATTCGCTAACAGTTGACAAGGTCTGTCCCAGGACATCAAAGCTCCAGGATTTGTCAACAAGATCAAAGACTGGGAATACATTTGGTACCGTAGCACTATTCCCACTCACCAATCCAACACGTATTACCCGGTAGGCACTGTCATAGGCCAACCACATCTGGTTCTCGTACCCGGACCTGATGGATTCCGATTTAGTGGGGTCGAAGTAGTTGCTGATGTCATGGTCGATCATCCAACAAGATTTGCCATCGGTGCAGTAGATACCATACCGACTCAGGGCGAAGGCCAACGTCTTGATCACCTCTTGTGTCGCCGTACTGACCGTCACCCCATCAACAATTGCAACACATTTGTTGTTCATTGCTCCAAGGCGAGATGATAATAGCAATTTCCCGTAAGTGACCGGGGAATAACCCTCAATGAGAGTCAAGCAACCTCCCGCCTCACCACGCTCCTGCTGCCATACCAGGAGTTCATTGTAGAATGAACGGGTGGCGACAACAGCATTACCACGACCATCCCCCGCTTGGATAATACCATATTCACTACCGTTGAACCCTTGTGGATCATTTTCACGGGTAATGTAGAGATAGTCGCTAAAGCGGTCAAAGGTAAATACCCCACGTTGTTTCCACGTCCCGACTGTTTTTGATTTCCCAAGTTCGGTAATATCGTAAACGGGAATATATTGCACACCGATATTGATATCGTCCGACAACGTCTTATCCACCACTATCTTGTAGATATAGGCATAGTATTGGGAATTATTAAACTCCATTGGCTTGGCGGCATTACGAGGTATAACAACCCATCCCGACTTCGACAACCCGGCAGTATTGTCGGTATAGCTGCCAACACTTGTGAATGTGGTACCAGTTCCATAACTGATACCACTAATTGTTGTTGACGCCGTAGTGTTGGGCGTGGACCCGACATCAAAGTAGAACGCCTCAACTGGATCGGCGCAGAATA
>Ga0233425_10003607_pt1 | contig 27744 bp, 20 predicted proteins | sample Watercolumn_Towu_2_FD_181712 | JGI IMG/M metagenome (GOLD analysis project Ga0233425, IMG submission 181712) | Freshwater microbial communities from Lake Towuti, South Sulawesi, Indonesia - Watercolumn_Towuti2014_140_MG | ecosystem: Environmental > Aquatic > Freshwater > Lake | place...
CAAACCGTACCCCTTGTCGTGCATCCAGACCACCACCCCATTCTCGTCAAGAAGCAGAACCCTGCAGTTTCTGGGGCCTTCGGTTCCCGTCCACTCCGCAATTCTGCCCCCATCGCTTCCGTAGACGGTGACCACATCCTTCCACGATTCAGCCGGAATTCCGCTTCGCATTCCTCTGTCGATTGACTCCTTGAACAGCGACGGAAGCAACCCGGGAATTGTCGGAACCTCGTAAACCGGCGGAAGGTCCAGCTTCGCCGTGAAGAATCCAATCCCCCATCGATCAATGTCGAATTGCGTTTCCTGAACGTAACCGACGACGATAATGACCTTCTTCCCTTTGAACTGGTCGGGCAATGTCATCTCCTCGCCGCTCAGAGATTTGCCGCGCACAGACGGGAAACGCTCACCGACAACGCTCCTGTTCGGGTAGGTCGTACCGCAGCCCGACAACAAGAGACCGGTGATGACAACCAATGTTATCCGAATGAGATTTTTTGATGACATGATGGCTCCCTCTTACGTCAACTGTGGCGAATCGACATGATATCACCGTCCTCGACAATGTACTCCTTCCCTTCCAGCCTCCAATGCCCGCTTTCTTTCACTTTGGAGAACGAGCCTCCCGCCTCGATGAAGTGGTTGTAATGGACCACCTCCGACCTGATGAATTTCGTCACGAAGTCCGAGTGAATCACCCCCGCCGCCTCCTGCGCCGTCATGCCGCTTTTGATTGTCCATGCCCGGCATTCATCCTCGCCCACCGTGAAGAATGATTGAAGGCCGAGGAGAGAATACGATTCTCTGATGATTGTGCCGAGGGCGGACTCGGTAATGCCGTACTCCTGCATGAACATGCCGGCTTCCTCTTCCGGAAGCTCGGACATCTCCATTTCAATCTTGCCGAAGAACGAAACGACCTTCGTCTGCCTCCCTTCTTTTACCTTGGCAATGCGCTTGACAACCTCGGCCGCTTCTGCGCGCTGCGATTCATCGAAGTTCAATGCCACCAGCATGGGCTTGATCGAGAGAAGCTGATACGTGCGGAGGATCTGCATCTCATCCTTTGTAAATTCGACTTCCCTCAGGGGTTTTTCTGACTCGAGTGCCTTGTGGCCCTTCTCAAGAACGGGAATCTCGCGCTTCTGGATGTCATCCCCGGTTTTCATGATCTGCTTCTTGATCCTGTCGATCCGCGTTTCGATGAGCGCCATATCGGAGAGTATAAACTCCGTTTCAATCGAGGCGAGATCGCGCTCGGCGTTGATCGACCCGTCCGGATGGGGAACCGTGTCGTTCTCAAAAAGGCGCACCACCTGCACCAGGGCATCGTTCGTCTTCACGTTCGCGAGGAAGTTCGTCGTGAACTGAGTCGAGCCTGATTCCCCTTTCTTCAGTCCGACGACATCGACAAAATCGATCGTCGCGTTGACCGTGCTTTTCGGCGAGAAGATCGCGGTGAGCCTGTCGAGGCGCGCATCCGGAACTTTCACGATCGCATGATGGGCTTCCGATTTGGCAAGCACCGATGGATCAAGATGCGTTTTCGTGATGGTCTGGAAGAGCGTGGATTTTCCCGAAAACGGGAGCCCAACAATACCGATTTGCATAGCGTTCTTTTCCTATGAATGATGGTCCGTCCGTGCCTGCGAAGCCCGAGTTCAATTCGCAGTGCGGTCTGCTAAACTGCGGGATGTATGATCCGACGGGGAGTGAAATATACGAGAAATTGTGCACTTCCACTGTACGGGAAGAAGAGAAATCATCCCGGTGCCCTCCGGCAATAACCTGGCAGGAGTGAAACGACCGCCGCCGGGAGATTGTGACTACTCGTATCGGATAGCGTCCGTGGGAGACAAGCGAGCGGCCCGCAGTGCGGGGTACAGTCCGAAGACGATACCGACAACGAATGCCGCAGAGAATGCCACGACGATCGATCCCAGACTGGTGGCGGCATCAATCGGAGCGCTCGTTGTGCTTCGGATAATGGCGAGAGCGATCACGGTCACAAGATATCCGAGGAGCACGCCGAAGCAACCGCCGAGACCCGAGATGGAGACGGACTCAATCAGGAACTGAATCAGCACATCACGTTTTCGGGCGCCGGCGGCGCGTCGAATACCGATCTCCCTCGTTCGCTCGCTCACTGATGCAAGCAGGACATTCATGATGCCGATGCCGCCAACAACCAGCGAGATTCCGGTAATGCAGCCCATGATGAGCTTGAATACGAGCATGGCCTGCCTGATCTGTTCGTGCCGCTGCTTGGGATTGGTGATGGTGAATTGGCCGTCGACAGCACCATAACGCTGCTCAAGCCACGCCCTGACTTGTTGGTAAACCTGATCGAAGTCCTCCACGCTGGAAACCTTGACGAGCATTCTCGGAAACTTCAGCCCCTCTTTTATCATGATCGTTGCCGTGCCGGAGGTGAACGGAACGTAGGCCAGCGAGGATTGCTCATCTTTGGTACCCTCCAGGAGGCCGACAATCCGCATCCGATGGGCACCGACGAGTACCTCCTTCCCCACGACGGTGCCCGCATCCGATCCGCGGGCGAGTTTCTCTCCGAGTCTGTTGGAAACGACCACGATCTCACTCGTTTCCGCTTTGTCTTCAGCATCGAGAAACCTGCCGGTTTTGACGGTACGCAGGAACACTTCCTTCGCGTTCGGCAGCGTTCCCATGACGAGCGAAGGGAACTTCGCTGTATCGTTCTCAAATGCTATCCACTGAGAACCAAGTACAGACAGCGTCACGAGTGCTTTGTCGTTCAACCGGGCAGCCAGAGCTTCGACATCCTGCAGGGTCAGGACGACAGCGTTCGGTTTTGCGATCAGGATTCCATCGACGCGGTCGTTCGTCTGCGGCGCGACATCAATCAGCTGAAGATCGGTGGTGCGCTCTATCTGGTCACGGGAGTACTTCTCGAGGCTGTCCCCGAGGTTGAGAATCGCCATCAAAGATCCGACTCCGATGATAACTCCGAGCGCAGAAAGGAAGGTTCTCATTGGATTCCGGCGAAGCATCTGCATGCCGATAAAGACAGAACTGAATGTTGTTGGAGGCATGATTTCCCGTCTCAGTGTTGGTGAGTCATAAAGTACGTGCCTGCGCATTCAAATGAAAGATCCGTCCGGATGGCCGCCGCGCTCCGTCAACGATTTCCGCATTCTGTTTTTCATCGTTCCAAAATATTTCTATATTCCGCCTGACAGCGATTCATCAATCTTGCTCACTGCAGCACACCCCAGAAGGAGTTTCATGCCGGAGAACATTGGTGTAGGACTTGCCGCGTTCGGAATGTCGGGTAGAGTATTCCATGGTCCGCTCATCACCCACCACGAACATTTCCGTCTTGCCAGGATCGTCGAACGCTCCACCAATGAAGCACAGGCAACCTACCCGGATGTGCCCCTTTCACGTTCCATTGACGACCTGCTTGCCGATCGCGCCGTTGATGTGGTCGTCGTAAACACGCCGGACCGGGAACATTACCAACATGCAAAACGGTGCCTGGAGGCCGGGAAGCACGTGATAGTCGAGAAGCCGTTTACGCAGAGCGTGGAGCAGGGCGACGAGCTCATCCAGTTGGCAGGGAAATACGGAAAGGTGTTGACGGTGTTTCAAAACAGGCGCTGGGACGGGGACTTCATCACCGTCCGCCAGGTGGTGGAGCGAAAGCTCCTCGGCCGCCTCGTGGAATTCGAGTCACATTACGACCGGTACAGGAACTTCATTCAGAGCGGCACATGGAAGGAACGGGTCGACTCCGGCGCGGGACTGCTGTATAACCTCGGTTCACATATGATCGATCAGGCGCTTGTGCTTTTCGGAGTGCCGGTCGCGGTGACGGCACACATCAAGACGATGCGGACCGGAGGAGAGGTCGACGATTGGTACGACGTGCGGCTTCACTATGATGAAGTGAATGTAGCCGTGAAGTCGAGCTACCTCGTGCGCGAGCCGGGTCCCCGATATGTTCTTCATGGCACGCTCGGGTCCTTTGTCAAGTACGGCCTCGATCCCCAGGAAGAAGCGTTGAAACAAGGTCTTGCGCCAGGAGGGCCGAATTGGGGGAAGGAACCGCAGGAGTGGTGGGGATTGATCAACACGGAAGTGGATGGAGTCCCGAAGAAGGCCACCGTTGAAACAAGGCCGGGCAACTACAGCGCCTTCTATGACAGCGTTTACAACAAGATCACGGCAGGTGCACCGCTCGCAGTGACGCCGCAGGAAGCTCTCAACGTTATCAGGGTGATCGAGGCAGCGAAGCGAAGCGATCAGACGAAGCAGACGGTGTTTTTGGGAAGGTTCTAGGAAGCGGTCAGCGATCAGCTATTAGCGGTTGGCTGTTAACTGATTGAGCTCTATCTTGCATTTCCCGACTTTCGGGTAATCACCCAACAATTTCATCTGTGAGCATCCGTAACATCAGTGTGCTCAGTGTTCCGATCAAAGGACGATCAAGGCTATTTCTTTTCGTACTTTTTGACCACGAGGTACTTCGCCTCTGTATCTCCGGCATTCCGCAGACCGTGTTCGACATTTGGCGGACAGTAGAGACTCGCATTCGGTCCCACCACCTTACGTTCTCCGTTAAGATAGAACTCGATCTTGCCCTCCAGCACAAAAAAGAACTCATCTTCCGGATGTGAATGCGGCGCGTGGGTTGTTGCGTGGGGCTTCACGACGCTCATCTTGAGCGTCTTGCCGTCCGCTAACGCCTTGTCGACGAACCAGTACTGATACCCGGCTGCGGTTTTCTCGATCTTCTCCATCGAGAATTCATTGAGGCAGTTCTTCAGTGAGTACCGGATCGTGTCGCTCCCTGTCCTGCTTCCCTGGGCAAAAGCACTCCCAATGGCCATGGAAAGCAGCATCACCACCGGCACAAGTATACTCGTCATTTTCATCGTCTCTCCTTCTGAACTGTCTGCTCACAGGCGCCGCAGGACTCCAACGGCCTCTTTTGACTTCAAGATACAGCTTTCACCATGCAATCACTATACTCACCGCACGATGGCAAGCCTGCTTACGGTCGCAAACGATTGGATTTGTCCATCGACATTCGCGAACGCACGGACACGGAAGAAATACAAACCGGACGGGACGGCCATCCCGGATTCTGCTGTTCCACGCCATGCGACTATCAGCTTGCCCGCCGGAAGCAGCCCATCCACGAGCGTGCAGACACGCCGCCCCAGGATGTCGAACAGATCCACCGTCGCCCGCGACGAGTGCGGGAGTTCGAGTACGATCCAGGTGGCCCCTTTGCTCGGCTCCGGGTAGTGCGAGAATTGAAATCGCGCGGGGGCGGACGACGATCCGCTGACAGGGGTAACGTCCTCCAGAGCGCTTCTGCCAAACACCTCAATATATTCCGGCAAGGAGTATTGGGAAGTTGGACCGTAGAACGATTGCACGCCGTATGCTACGACTTCGTTTGTGAAACTCGCCGTGGCGGTAAAGGTCTCATCGATCCAGGACGTCGCAGGCCGATCGAGGACTGCTACGTTTTCTGCGATCGCCGGCATCCCATTCCGCCTTTTCGTCCGTCGTGTGATTTTATACCTGGTCACGTCGGGGTGAGGATGCGATTGCCACTCGATGCGGATATTTTCTCCTGCCGGTCCTGTGGCACGAACATCCGGCGGGGCCAAGGGGGCAACAACCTCATATCGGGCCTGCAACGCCAGGTGGTCTTCAAGAGCCAGAAGCCGGGGATTGGTCGTTGAGCCATCCGACCACAAGGAAAATCGGTACTGTAGAAAACTGTCGGGCTGGTCAGGGGCTTCCAGAAGGACGGGCCTTCCCTGCATTACCTCAACGGGAGGGCCCGGCAATGCGATCACGTTATTGTTCACCTTGAGGAACCCGTGCCCCTTCGCTCCAGTGTACTCGTTTTCAAGAAGAAGATTGTAGACGTTCCTGAACCTCGCTTCATACCTGGCGTTGTTGACCGTATCGATCGACAGAGACACACACTGTCCAGTCCCGCTCCCGCCCCAGCAATCGAATTCCTGAGCGTACTTCCCTGAAGTCTGGCGGTTGAGGGCGGTCAAGGTATGAGGGAACGTGGAGGCTCTTGCGGTGTCTATCTCAATCACACCCGGATCGGCAGGTACAACCCATTCGACCGAATCAATCAGCACGCGTCCTCCAAACCGTCCATTCCCGAACACGTTGGAGACGGAAAACCTCACTCTCGGATTGTAGAGTTCGAGGACCCAGCGGCGCTCAGTTGGGGAGAGCCGGGTTTGCACATAAGACGGATGTCCCGATCCTATGAGCTGGGACATGACGCCGTCACCTGCATGGCCGTTCCCGAGGACAATATGGCCCATTTCATGCAGGATGGTGGTCTCGAGACGTGGAGGCCACGCATGCCCTGAGTCGGCGATTTGAATCAAGTCGCCGACCGTTATTCCAAGCACACCGTTGTACGGAACGAAAGCGATCTTGATTTCCGCCTGATCATATCCGCTGGCTTCGGTGAATCGGAGTCGAATCCCTTCCTGATTTGCAGCCTCGGACCACTGTTCCACCGCGCTCGCAACAAAGTACCGCACGTCGTCGGCTGTCACGGGCGCTCCATCTTTGTACTTCACACCACTCACATTCCCTTTGAACGCCCATGTATGGTCAACACCCCTGAGCTGACGGTTGTAGGAGCCAGGGACCAACACCCCTTGCCGTCCCAGCGAGAGCGCAGGAAATGTCATCAGCACGAGAAGAACAGTGCACAGGCAATCCTTCATTGCCTCCTCTCCATCGCTGAGCAATCAGGAATCTCGCGAGGCACGCTGATTAGCGGAGCACCTCAGCACAACGTCAGCCAGTTCCTACCGCGGTTTCCGGAGTCGATACGCTTTGATCTTGCGCATGACGCGTTGAACGTCAACGCTGAGGATTTTCGCCGCCCGCCGTTCATCCCACATCGCCTCTTGCAGTACTTTCTTTAGGCGGTCTTTCGTCAGCGCGTGCGGCGAGGGGATCCCCTTGGTCCGCGCCTTCGGGCGTCGTTGAGGGGTGCGGGCTTTGCGCTGAACCCGGGAGCGATGGTCAATAGCGAGATGTTCGACACCAATCATATCGCCATCTGAGAGAATAGCAGCCCGCTGGATCACGTTTTCCAGTTCGCGGACGTTGCCCGGCCAGTCATATGCCATGAGGACTTCAAGAGCCTTCTCGTCAAGCTGCTTTGGCTGTCTGGTGCCGGCCTGGTCCTTCAGGAACTGTTCCACGAGAACGGGGATATCCTGCTTCCGGTCTCTGAGACTCGGGACATCGAGCGCGATCTGATTCAGGCGCAAGAGTAGTTCTTCGAGGAATCTTCCTGCAGCGACCTCGCGCTGGAGGTCCCTCGTTGTTGCGGAGATGATGCGTACATCCGATTTCAGGACTTTGGATCCTCCAACGCGGCAGAATTCTCCGGTCTGAAGGAAACGGAGCAGTCTCGGCTGAAGTGTCAACGGCATGTCGCCGACCTGATCGAGAAGTAAAGTCCCCCCGTTCGCCATCTCGAGCAGGCCCTGCCTTCCCTTGCCTGCATCTGCGAATGCATCCTTCTCATATCCGAACAGCTCACGCTCAAGAGGGATTTCAGCATGGGAGGAAGAGTCAAGAGCGAGGAACGGCATTTCGTTCCGGAGGCTGTTGATGTGAACGAAATTCGCCACGACTTCTTTCCCCGTTCCGCTGGCCCCATGGATCAATACAGGCGAATCAGTCGGTGCAGCCCGCAGCGCGAGGTCGAGCATCTCGAGGAGCTTCTTATTGCTCCCTCCCATACTCGCCGGCAGCGCGAGGTGGGCAATCTGTCGTTTCAGCGCCCGATTCTGGTTCAGAAGGCGCTTTCGCTCCCATGCCCGCTCGATCAACGCCAGCAGTTCAGCTGCGATATACGGCTTGGTGATGTAGTAGAACGCACCGAGACTCATGCATTCGACGGCGGTGTGTACATCCTGCACAGCGGTCACCATGATGACTTCGGCATCCAGATGTTGATCCTTTATGAACTTTAGCACGTCGATACCGGTTGCGTTCGGCATCATGACGTCCAGCAGGACGATATCAAACGGAAGTGTCTCCAGCATTGACATCGCCACACGTCCATCCTCAGCTGTATTCACATAGAAACCATTCTGCTGGAGGATATGCGTCAGTGTGTGGAGGAGGGTTTCTTCGTCATCAACGGCGAGTACAGCGATAGGTTGTTTCGTCATCGTGAATCTCCGTAATCGGACCACGGAAGCTCGCGTGGATCCATTGAACCGGCTGCAGGAAATCGGGAGGGATCGTCACTTGTACCTACACAATCGGAAGGGAAAAGTCAAGACGCCGAGAAGAATCCTTGATGGGGATAGTGGAACAGCGGAATGCTGGAACGGTGGAATAATGGCACGGAGCAGCGGAGGTCCGCCTCTCTGCAAAAGGAGGAATCGCTGCCAGTATGCACGAGCGAAGATTCGAATTGCCAGAGTTCAGAATCAGCCGTCTGAAAGATCAACGCTCCAGCGCCGCCCTCACCTCTTTGAGGAAAGCCGGGACCTTCTGCATCGGGTCGCCTGCTCCCAGCGTCTCTATCGGAAGATAGCCGCGGTAGCCCGAACCTCGGATGATCTCCATCAGTTTGGCGAGGTCAATCTTCGTCTGTTCGTTTCCGGTGAAGATATTCTCCTTGACCTGCCAGTTCACTGCATAGGGCGCAGCCTTGGCAATTTCCGCATAGGGATCGGGACCCCTGAAACTCCCAGTATCCACAATCAATCCGCACCACTCCGAGTTAACCAGTTTGAGGATTTTCAGGGCATCATCGGCTGTCTTGATGAAGTCGTTGTGGTTCTGGATGCCGATCATCACTCCATGCGCTTTTCCGTACGCTATGCACTCGTTGATGTTCTCGACCATCCACGCCGCGACCTGGTCCCACGTGAACCCGTCCGTGTTCTGCTTTCCGGCAAAGATCCGGATGACCGGTGCACCAAGCTTCTGCGCGACCTCTATCCATTTTTTCACTAACACCACATCGTCGTTCCTTTTCCGCGCGTCGGTGTAGGTAAAGTCATTCCTGACTCCGGTTCCGCTGATTTCGATCCCCAGCAAGAAGGCCGCCCGCTTCACCGCGAAAACTGTTTCGTCTGATGGCGGCTGAGGGTATCCGGCAAAATAGTACCCGGTCAGATCGACGGCGTCAAGATTTTGTGCCGCGCAGAACGCAAGGAGTTCCTCGAGCTTCATCGCCCCTTTCAACAGCGGCTCATTGAACGAGTAGGCATTGAGACCGACCTTCAGTTTGGAACTGCCGGTTCTCGCGGGCTTCGATTGCGCCAGAAGGCTGACTCCCTCCGGCACGAGTCCAAGCGCAGCAAGCGCCGGCACCGAAGCGATTTGTTTCAGGAATTGTCTGCGCATGAGGATGGTTCCCCCTTATTCCAGGCGTACGCTGCGACTGCGCTGCTACAAAGAGAGTATTTCCCCCCAGATCGACGCGTCAACCGGAATGCCGTGGAGTAGATTCTCGGCTCTCGTCCGCAGGACGCGTTCACCGGGGTAGAGGACCTCTCCGTTGCCATCGGGAATTGACCGGTGAAGGTCTTCGATCACCGAGCTGACAAGGTTCGCGATCCGATCCTGCTCTGCCAGTTTCGACAGATCGAATGCAATGAAGACCTGAGAAAGACCGTATTCGTCTTTTTGCTTGCTGATCTCAGCGGTCGGGAGTCCGGCGGAGAGTCCGGCTGCGAGGAGATCGAGAAGGAGGGCAAGCCCCGAGCCCTTCCAGTAACCCATGGGGAGGAGGCGTCTTGAGTCCAGAATCGCGGATGGTTCCGTCGTGAGGGTGCCCCGAACATCGAAACCGCCGGGCATCGGAAGCGGCTGCTCCCTCCTGTCATAGAGCTCAACGGTGCCGTATGAGAACTGCGACATCGCCATATCGAGCACCACCGGTGCATTGCCGCCGGGAAATCCCAGAACGAGGGGGTTGTTCCCGACACGCGCATCTGTCGCACCCCAGGCCGGCATGTTGGACGTGGTATTCGTCCAACCGACGAATGCGAATCCCCCCGTTGCCGCCTTCCACCCATAGTAGCCGCCGCGCATCCAGTGGTTTGTGTTGGAAACTGCGGCACATCCCATTCCCATTTCGCGGGCGAGCGCCATTGCCCGTTCCGTGCAATGAAGCGCGATGATTGGACCCGGGCCAAGGCAGCCATCCCACTGCTCAATTGCTCCGGTCCGGCGTTTCAAGACAGGATTCGCATCTGCGCGGATAATACCGTCTTTCACGTACCGAATGAACCGCGGAAATCGATTCACACCGTGCGTCACGATTCCGTCGAGGCTGTTTTCGGCAAAGACGCGCGCACATTCTTCGGCCCGGGATTCGCCGAATCCGTGCTGCACAAGGATTCGACGGAATTCGCGTTCCATGTCATCGAGCGGAATCAGAACAAGGTCGGGCATTGCGATCGAGTGATTCTGAGAAACACGGAAAGCGCCTGAGGTGGAGTCCTAGACCCTGGGCTCCCACCCTTTTTCGTACTCGCGGCTCCAGAGCCTGACCGCGCCCGGATCATTCAGAATGTGACCGTTCTGCCTGTCAAGGTGAAGGGTTCGCTTCACTTTCCAGGCGATGTTGGAGAGCTGGAGAATCGCAACACTGGCGTTGACTTCGGCGATCGGCGAGCGGAGTTTTTCTCCGTCGCGGATCCCGTTGATCAGGTTTCCAAAGTGGCTGGTCGTCATGGTGTCGATGCTGCGGACATCCTGCGTCGTGCTGGCCCGCGAGGCCTTCCGCTCCTCCAGCATCTTGTCTTTGAGGTCGTAAATCTCATACCCTCTGCGATCGACGAGCACAGTACCCTCAGTTCCGTGAATTGTCACTCCGCGGTCACGGTTATGATGGCTTTTGCCCTGACAGCTGAGGCATTCCCAAGTGATCATAGCATCGTCGTACTCGTAGCTGGTGACGAGCGTATCATAGAATTCCCAGTCGTCTCTGTAGTGGAATTTTCCGCCGGAGGCACTTACGGTATTCGGATAGCCCAATCCGAGCGCCCATCTGCAAATGTCGACTTCGTGCGTGCCGTTGTTCAACGTTTCGCCGGTTCCCCAATGCCAGAACCAATGCCAATTATACGGATGGATATTGTCTTTGTATGGCCTTCTCGGCGCCGGGCCCTGCCAGAGATTCCAGTCCAGGTAGTCCGGCACCGGGACTTCCTTTCCAACACCGATCGATTTTCTTGTGTTGATGTACCATCCTTTTCCGAAGTATGGCCTCCCGATCACGCCTTCTTTGATTCTCTTGATGATCTCAATGGTATGCTCGGAGGAACGCTGCTGATTCCCCAACTGGACCAACTTTCCGTACTTCTTTTGGGCAGCGACAAGGAGCTCGCCTTCGTGAGGATCGTGGCTTGACGGTTTCTCGACGTATACGTGTTTGCCGGCTTGAAGGGCTTTGATGGCTACGTGGGCCTGCCAGTGTTCCGGAGTTGCGATCGTGATGACATCAACATCCTTTGATTCCAGGATTCTCCTGAAATCCTTTTCCTTCACGGGCGCCTGTCCAAACCGGGCCTGCGCAGCGTCCGCAAATTTGTCGAGTTCCCTCCTGTCAACGTCACACACATGCGTCATCATCGTATTCTTGTTCTGCGCAATGCACTCCAAGTGTGCAATGCCTCGCCCATGGAGTCCGACAGTTGCGAAATTCAGCCGATCGTTGGCACCGAGAATGCGTGCATAGCTGCGAGCGTTCCAAGTCACCGCCAGTCCTGCAGTTCCGAGTGCAACTTCTCTTATGAATGTGCGACGGGTTTTCATTGCATTTCCTTCATTAGGCGGGGAAGTCTGGCGTATCGAGTTTCAAGTTCCAGGTTTCAAGTTTCAGGTTTGTTTCGGGCTTCGAAATTCGAAGTTGTTTCGTACTTCGAGTTTCGCGTTTCGAAATTCCAACAACGACTTCGATGAGCCTCTACATTGAGCCCAACGCTCCGCGCAGGTAGCCGATAGAGTAGATGACACCCGGCATCGGGTCATCAGGATCCTTCTCATATTCCAGGTGCAAAGTCCTATTATACTTCAAATCGACAAGGGTCCGCAACAGTTTTGCTGTGTTGATGACACCTTTCCCGATTTCAACCGTACTTCCTTTCGCGTCGGCGGAGCTGACGTCCTTGATATGGACATCGAGCAGCCGGTCGAAATACTTCTTCACTTGTTCGGCCGGGTCAAGCCCCAAACGCTGAGTATGACCGACATCGATACAGAGCCCCATCCGCTTGTCCATGTTCTTGATAAGCGAATACGCGCTCTCAGGACTCGGGAACCGCTGATCTGTGGGCCCGTGATTATGAATCGCGAGGGAGATGTCAGTCTCTTTGACTTTCTGTTCGGCGAGTCTCAGCAACGATTGCTCCGGTACCCCGACCATCATCTTTATACCGGCAAGCTTGGCGTAGGCAAATCCCTTGTGAATTTCCTCCTCATTCTTCATATAGACCACGCCGCACGATGAGAGTTCGATGCCGGCTTCCTTCATTTTTTTGTGGACAACAGCCATCCCTTCCGGAGTAATGTTCATCGGAAGGTGCATGTCTTTGAGAGTGATTTTCTTGAGGCCAAGCTGTCCTGTCCGTTCAAGAGCCTGGTCAAGCGTGAATTTCCTGAAAGTGTACGAGGCCATTCCCAGATCGAATGCCACCTCGGCCTTCCGGGGGAAGCCGGCTGTCAGCGCTTCAGAGAGCGGTAGAGATCCCAGAGCTGTGAACGCTCCGGCTTTCTTCAGGAATTCACGACGTGAATTGTCAGACATAATGGTTCTCCATATGGTAGCCCAGTTGGAAAATCCTCCGCCGGAGGCGGATCCCAGCCTGCCGGCAGGCACGGCGCCTTTGGCGGAGAGATCCTAAAATCGAAATCCCCGCCTGACCTTGGGGAACATCTGAGGCGGGCGAAGGAAGCACGAAATTCGAATCGGGCAGCTTACTAGTGCTAGTTCTAGAAAGTACTCTTGTGTTTCTGTTATTGGTTATCACCGCAGAGCCGCAGAGGACGCGGAGCAACGCGGAGAACATTTCTAATTGTCCTCCGCGATCCTCTGCGGACTCAGCGTCTCCGCGATGGAAACTACAACATGGCCTAATTGAAACGGCACTAGAACGTTCTCACCTTGATGTTTCGATAGTACACCGTATTACCGTGGTCCTGCAGAAGGATCCGCCCTTTCGGATATTCGCCAAACTGCGGCATATCTTTGAACTTGCTCTCCGCCTTGTGTGCCATGAATTCTTTTCCGCCTCTCTCAAACTCAAGCACTTTGACTCCGTTTAGCCAGTGCTCAACGTGTTTCCCTTTCACGAGTATGCGGGCGTGGTTCCATTCACCGATGGGATTGACCTTCTTGTTCGTAGCCGGCATGATGTCATACAGCGAAGCGAGCGTACGGTTGCCGTTGATGCCAAGCTTGGCGTCGGGATGTTTCGCATCGTCGAGGACCTGATACTCCAGCCCCCTGGCCGATCCCGGAGTCTTCGGCAGCTGCTCGATGACGAAGTACTTGATGCCGCTGTTCGCGCCCTCTGTGAGCTTGAAATCGAGCGTCAGCTCGAAGCTGCTATATTCTTTCAGCGTCACGATGTCGCCGCCAAAAGCGGCTTCCCCCCCTCCGGATTCCTGCACAATCAACATCCCATCCTTCACATCCCATCCCTTTTTCGGCAGTCCTTCCATATAAGCGCCGCGCCAACCCTTCATGGACTTACCGTCGAAAAGGAGCCGCCAGCCTTCTTTCGTTTCCTTGTCGGTCAGTGTGTTGGGGTTGGATTGCCGGGCGATCAACAGAACGGGGACGAGCATCGCAGCGACAAGAATGAAGCAGATAACAGGAGATTGTTTGCTTTGCAGCATCATTGCGGTACCTTCAATTGGTCGGTGCGTCTGGCTGGCGTCGGGGAGTAGATTCCGGTTCCCTTCAAACATCTAAAGAAAAGCGAAAAGGGTTGCTTTGTCAAGTCCAAATCGGTACCGGGAACTGAATAATCACACTGATCGTTTTGGCAATATCAGAAACAACGTCACAACCACTCACTAAGGAGGTATCCATGGTTCCCATTCTCTCGCTCTGGCTCCCCATCCTTCTTTCAGCTGTCTTCGTCTTTATCCTCAGTTCTCTCGTCCACATGTTCTTCAGCTATCATGCCAACGACTTTCGCAAGTTCCCGGATGAGGAATCAGGTGCGGATGCTCTTCGGAAGCTCAATCTTCCTGCCGGACGATATATGTATCCGATGGCGGCTTCAACGAAAGACATGAGCTCACCAGAATTCCAGGCAAAATGCGAAAAAGGCCCCGGGATCATACTGACCATCTGGCCGGGGGCACGACCGTCGATGACAGGCAATCTGATCCAATGGTTCATCTATTCCATCGTCGTGGGAATTTTCGCTGCGTACGTAGCCGGACGGGCCCTCGAGGTCGGCGCACATTATCTCGCGGTATTTCGCTTTGCCGGTGTCACGGCATTCGCCGCCTACACGCTTGCCGGATTCCATGAATCGATATGGTTCAAGCGGCCATGGTCAGTGACACTAAAGCACACCTTTGACGGCCTGCTGTATGCGCTGGTAACGGCCGGGACATTCGGCTGGTTGTGGCCGAGGTGATTTAAGGGTTGGGAGTTTCAAGTTTCGAGTTCAAAGTTTGAGGTTGGAGTCTGGGAATGAAAAATCCCTGTCGGCGATGAACCGGCAGGGATTTTCTTTGTGCGTTCGACTCGACGCCTGGATCTCCATCAATCAAGGATTTCTTTCAATCCAAGGTCAGCGACCCTCCGCTCAGTTGGGATGCCATGTTCGTCCCAGCCCATGAGGTGATAGTATTCCGTCCTGAGCTTCTCGAGCTCCATGACGTGACCTTTGGCGGGGCCGGACGGGAGGGGCTCAGCGAGTGCGCGTTTCGGAAGAGTGTCATCCTTCACCGTGAAACCCTCGCGTGTACTGAACAATCGGGCAAGAACCGTGATGCGCTCTCCCACGCGTTCCAGGTCTCGCGGATTCTTGTACTCAAATCCGGTGCAAGGATTCACCATCTGGAACACCTCTTTCAGAGTGATGCCAAACTTGACGAAGTAGCACATGATCGTCGCATCGATGATCGCAGTGTCGAACTGGTTCGTTTGGAAAAGCTCGGCCTTCCCCTCCGTCGCCAGCGGGTCCGCGCCTCCGAGAATTTCACTGAGCGGTGAACCCCGCAAGTGACAGCCGCCGCGATCGGAAACTGCGTAACTCAGGCCTATTCCTTTGGCAGCGTTCGGATGATATGCCGGCATTTCCAGGCCTTTTACCTGCATCGCAAAGTCCTCGCTGCCGGGATAATGCCTGCTGATTTCCTTGACGCCCTTCTGTAGCAGCGCTCCGATTCCCTCCCCTTTCGCAATCTTCTCGGTCAGTGCCACGAGCGCGTCGCCGCTCCCCCATTCGGCTCTGACACCATCCAACTCGCTGGGACCAATCATTTTCTTCTGATACAATTCCATCACGAACCCGACGATGTTGCCGACGCTGATCGTGTCGACCCCGTAAAGGTCGCAAAGGTAGTTCGAATAGATGATCGCTTCTTTGTCCGTGAGGCCGCAATTCACGCCCATTGCCCAGATCGTCTCGAAATCGGGTCCGTCGATGGCAATGTCACGGGTCTTCGCATACGCGATCTTCGAGCAATAGATCGTGCATCCGTAGCAGCCGATCGAGCGTTTCCAGTACTCCTTCCTCCACGCCTCGCCTGTCATCGCGTTGCTGTGTTCGAATTGTCCCTCCTGGTAGTTTCTGGTGGGAAGGGCGCCTGCAGCATTCACGAGTCCGAGGATATTGGCCGTGCCGTCGTCATTCATTCGCTTGATCTGGTTCGACATGCGCAGCATGCGGTATGCAACCCAGACCGCTTCGTCGAATTCCCCGGGATTGTGGACCTTCACCGAGCCAGTGCCGCGAATCGCGATGCCTTTGAGCTTTTTCGAACCAAGCACAGCTCCGGCCCCACCTCTTCCTGCCGTGCGTTCGTCGCTGAAGAGCCCCGAAATCGGTGCTAACCGTTCACCGCCCGGACCAATCACGGCCGTCTGGAATCCCAAGCCATGCTTCTCCTTCAGCTTCGTTGTTGCTTCAGTGGTTGTCGTCCCCCAAAGATCGGTTGCATCTTCCAACCGTACCGCGTCGTTATCGAGGACAAGGGTGACGGGGGTTCGGGCCGCACCCTGAACGATGATCGCATCATAGCCGGCGAATTTCATCGTCTGCCCCAAGAATCCGCCGCAGTAGGAGTCGAGGAAAGTTCGTGTCGCCGGGCTTTTCGTCACGATCCCGAAACGCCCTGCCGTCGGCGCGGTTGTTCCCGTGAGGGGACCCACGACAAAGATGAATGGATTCTCCGGCGAAAGCGGATCCACCAACGGCTCGGAGTTCTTATAGAGGTAGTAGGCTCCAATCCCCTTGCCTCCCAAGAGCAGCCTCGCCACCGCCGGATCGAGCCGTTCGTTTGACCATGTTCCTTCCGTGAGATTGACACGAAGGACATTATCAGCGTAGCCTCCGTCCCTAAGCGACATGACGATCAGATCCTTTCCGCCCGGTCAAAACGATGGCGTTCTTTTGACACCAGAGAATACACTGCGGATTCCCTTCACACAAGTCGCAGAAGAGCGGTGTGCCATCGTCCTGCAGGACCATCAGATGGAGCGGACATGCCTCCACGCAATCTCCGCAGCCATCACACAACGATTTGTCGAGCACCAGGTAGCCGTCCGATCCAATCTTCAAGGCGCCGTCCGCACACGCCTCGACGCACTTGTTGCAGAGAGGACAGACGACCGGCTTCGAGAGGTGCGGTTCGGTTGCCCTGTATTTGAACTCGATTCTGAGCCTGCTCATCTCCTGGTTGAACTCGGTCGAGTGAAAGTGAACGCAGGCCGCTTCGCACACTCTGCATCCCGTGCAATTCATGGCAATGGGACGGAGCCTTCCATGCTTCTTCACGCCGACACCGAGGATCTCATCGATGGTTTGCCGGCCGTGGACGAGCGAGCAGATGTCCGCCACCATCTTGCGAGGGTCACGGGCTTTCGTAACGTTTCTTCCGAAAACGACGCCGCTTGCACCTGCCTGCAACGCTTCATCGACAAGCTCAAGCGCATCACGCGGTTCATCGGACTTCGCACCGCCCAGCACCAGGACCGGGACACGGGCTTCATTGACAAGTTTCCTGAAACTTCTGACGTCATTCGTGTAAGGGATCTTCAGTGCATCCGCCCCTATTTCAACGGCGATTCGCGCCGATGCCACAAGAATCTCCGTGACATTGACACCGGTGACGATTCCGCCCACTGCCATCGGCTCGATAATGAGCGGGAGTCCGATTTTTCGGCACTCGATCGCAAATGTGGCAGCTTGTTCAATGTTGACCGCTTCGAATGCATCGCTGTAACCGATGAAATAGTAGATCGTTATCGCCGAAGCACCCATCTGAAGAGCATCATGGGCGAACGAGGTCGCCTTCTTCCTGAAGTTCACGGCTGGAAGGATGTTGCTGACGTTCGATCCACCCAGCCGCGGCATGTTCATCCAGTCGGCGCGAAGTAGCAGCGCAGGCGCGTCCTTTCCCAGAAAGAAATTCCCCATGCGCAGTGCGGTGCCGTAACTGACGAGAACACCATCCGCTCCACCGCGGGCAACCTCACCGAGGATTCTTTTCAGTTCGAGCACATTGGGAGTGGGATCCGACATCCAGCCATGGTCGGCTGCGACACACACAGCTCTTCCATCCCTGGGATTGAAGAGCCGGTTCAGGCGAACAGTTTTTCCCGGTGAAACAGCCATCGTCACTCTCTTACTTGTGGATGCAATGAAGCAATGAGTGAATCTTGTCGCCCATCTCCGAAGCATTGAGAATGTTCTCCGAAAGGACGATTCCCGAAATTCCTCCCGAGAACAGCTCCTCTGCTCGTTCCGGTGAAGGAAGGTGGTCGCAACGAATCAGCACGGGGACTGTCGCCCAGCTGCCGATGAGGCGAACGGTATCCGGGTCACACTCCGGAATCACAAGCACGTCGGCACCGGCTTCCATCATGAATGACGTGCCGAGTTTTATCGACCCGGCGAAGTTGTCCTGTGTGACAGTTCCTCCGATGGGGCGGATATCAACGACAAGGGGAAGAGAAAGGCGATAGCACTCACGGGCAAGCAGAGAGATGGATTGAATATTCTCCGACTCGAGATCTTCTCCGAAGCCGAGCAGAAGTGTCGCCACCGCGGCCGTTGCCCCGAGACGCAGTGCATCCTCCCCGTTCGAGAGAAGAATTCTGGAGACACCGGATGCCGGGAGGCAAAAGTCCTTGTCACGATATGCGTTAGTCCAGTCGACGCGTACGAGCGGAGCAGCCCGGAGCTTCCCTCCAAGGAGTTGGGCATGATGCTCCAACTGACCGGGATTCACAATAATACCGTCGAACAAGGAATTGACACGCTGGAGCGTGCCGGCAATGTCCTCAAGTCCGGCCGGTGCACCGGTCGACGATGCTGTTGTAAGGTCGAGAAGAAGTGTGTGACGATCCCTCGAGTCGATGAAATCGCTCATCCGGATCTCTTTGCCGACGTTGATGTTCACGGTGCACTCCCTGAGTCTTAAGCGGAAATGAACTTACGTTCCCGGTTTCTCCTCTGACGATTCGCTGTTCTTCTCCGGCTGCGAGTGAAGGGCTCTGCTGAGCGCCATCGCAGGCCCCCAGTGCCCCTTCCTTTGCAGCCACGCGAGCAGTTTCCGGGGATCAAAGAGCCGGGCAACTGAGAACAAGACCCACCCGACGGTTACGGCGCGCACGACAATCCACATCGCCTGCTCCAAGGTTGACCCGGTCATCACGACTACGACCGCAACCAGAATGACCGGCGCCCAGAACAAGGGTCGAAGCAGGTCATGCAGGCCCCGACGGACAGCTGCACCCAGTGACGGAGCCGTTGCATTTCGCGTGACCCCTCTGGCGCCTTTCGAGAGCATCGAAGTAAGTCTCGCGGGGAGCCTGTGACGGCGAATCCATGCAACTAACGTGATGAACGCGGAAAGGGAGCCGCAGAGCAGCATCCAGAGCAACACCAGCACGACGACACCCGGCGGGTTCAGATGGAACAGGCCGGCGACCCATCGAATGACGATGTCGATCGCCGGGAAGAGATTATCGCCGATTATGATGTATTGAAGCACCACCCCCTGCAACGCAGCCCAGGCACCGATAAACCAGCCGCCCACCAGGATCCCGACCACATTCCATCCAAGAACTGTTGTGGCAATTGTGAAAAGAAAACCCTGCACAGTAATGGCGAGCATGGGGCGAAGACGTCCGCCATACGGAGCAAGCGCCTTCAATCCTGCCGATATGAATGGCACCCACATGAGTCGGCTGCGGTCAGAAAGCCGGTCACCCGCGTACATCATCACGAGCGACTGGATGATGGAGAGGAAGAGGCCTGTGAACGGGATGCGAGTCTCATGGAGAGCGGCGCCCACGGTTGCCTCGAATCCGCCGGCGGCGGCTCCGAACTGTCCAACGCGTGTCCAATCGGAATGATGAAGGAGAAGAGACTGGAGCTTCGGGAGTGCGTCTGCTGCGGTGGCATCGACAACGACATCGAAGACGATTCCAACCCTTTGCTCGATCTCGCGGATGGAATTGTCGCGGACCGCTATCACCACAACCTCCGGATTTGAATTCCGGAGAGTCTCCCAGTATTGCATATGCCCCTGGCCACGTGCTTCCAGGGGACCAAACTCATCGAGGACCAGGAGCGAGAGGGGTGGATGCTGCGACAGAGATGTTGCCCACGCGGAAAGCTCGCTGATTGCCCCGTCGTCGATTTGGTACGGCGGCGTGAAGGACTCATCCCGGCGAGCGAACGGAACGATCCTGCCGGATGCAGCCATTTGCAGAGAGTATTGCTGTGCACCTTTCCGGGGCGCCACGCGGTCCTGCGGGAGCGCCAGAAAACCGTCCACGGATTTGAGATGTCTCTTCCCCCACTCGACAAGCGACGAGAGAACGGTTGTCTTCCCGGAACCGACCGGGCCGGTGACAGCGACGAGGACCATAGATGGTTATGGCAATTGGAACTCAACAAGAATCGGATGATCTGGTCATCGATCCATTGATTCATTAGAGAATCGTGTGCATGAGCAATTGCAGCCCCGATCAGAGGAGACTCTATCCCCTGACTATTTCAGAGCGGCTTTGATCTTAGGGACGACGTCCTTCGTGTAGTAGCTGCAGACCCCTTTTTTCGCGGCCGGCTTTATTTTCAGGTCCGTGATCGCTTTTTTGACTTTTGCAGGCGGGGCCGACAATGCAGACGCAATTGCCCCTGCTGTCAAGAGATCGGATTTCTCAGCCATGATTTGTTACTCCCGGGATTGTATGGTAGTGATCCGCAAACCTCAGGATTGCGGAAATCTATTTGACGGCCTGGGCCGTCTTCGGTGCGACAATCTGGAATGTCTGCGCGCTTTCATTTCCCAGACGATCGACGGCAGACACAGCGATGTTCACGAGGGCATCTGTCCGCGTCTGGTAGTTCGTATCCCCCTGTCGAAGGCGCGGTCTGTCGCGAATTGTTCGCGCCGTCGGCACAACCAGCGTGCGCTCATGACTGCCGAGAATCGCGTAATCCCACGTTCTGCCGTACTGATAGTACACCACCCATCGGAACACATCTGACGGATTCTGGTGTGTCCACGAGATGGTGAGCAGGGAATCATTCGTCACGGTGGCGGTCACGCCAGGCGCGGCCGGCGCCACGTCGTCGATCCACGGGGCGGGCGGGACGAGTGCCATCTTTTGGTACGGACCGTTGATGAGCGCCGAGTTGAGGAACGTGGAGTCTCGCATGAACGCCTTCATGCTGAAATGCACATGCCCGGGCGCATCAGGCACAAATCCCCGTTCGATCATGATCTGATTGACGATCTCGTCAGCCCCTTTTTCGCTCGTCATACGGCCGATGATCATCCCGGGCCAGAGATGCAGATTGTTGACGTTCTCGCGCGTCCACCAACCGAGGAGGACAGGGAAGCTCTGAGGGGTCTGGTTGATGGGCCAGTAGAGCTGCGGCGTCCAATAGTCGACCCAGCCTTTCGTGAACCACAACCGGGCATCCGCATAGAGTCCGTTCTTTTGATCGAAACCCTGAATCGAAGGGGGATCTCCGGGTTTTCCGATGCCGAACGGGCTGATGCCAAACTTCACATGCGATTTCTCTTTCTTTATCCCCTTATGGACACGCTCGATCAGAGCATTGACAGCCGCACGCCGCCAGTCATCGCGCGCCATCGATCCGCCTGACTTTGTGTATTCGGCCCAGGAGTCATCATCCGGGAAACTGCTTTCCCCGGATGGGTATGGGTAGAAGTAGTCGTCAAAATGAATACCGTCGACGTCATAGCGCTTTACGACATCCATAATGACGTTGAAAGAAATGTCCTGTACTTCCTTTTTTGCCGGATCGAGCCAATAGGTGCCATTGCTCAGTTTCTTCGCGAGATCCGGCCGCGTCTTCACGATGGATTTTTCAGAAACTTCGCCGCCGCGTGGCATGAACGCACGATAGGGATTGAACCAGGCATGGAGCTCCAATCCCCGCTTGTGCGATTCCTCGACCCAGAATGTCAACGGATCGTAGTACGGGTCCGGCGCTTTACCCTGCAATCCTGTCAGATAGTACGACCACGGTTCGAGTTTGCTGTCGTACATCGCGTCGCAATGTGGTCGCACCTGAAATACAACGGCATTCATATGGAGGGCTGCGACAGTATCGAGAATGGCGAGCGCTTCTGCTTTCTGCTGTTCTGTTGTGAGTCCCGGTTTGCTGGGCCAATCGATATTGGCGACGGTGGCGACCCAGACGCCGCGGAACTCCCGTTCCGCGTTCGGGACTTTGAATGTGCGTTCAGTATAGGAACCGGGCTTGAAGATGGAACAACCGGAGATGAGCAGCAACGCGCTGGCAATCACAAGCAAAGTCATTGGTCTCTGTCGCATCGTCTATGCCTCCGCTGGAACGGGTTGGAAACTACGTGGTGGGGATGAGATAATTCCGTGTTTCAGAAGAGTTCGGTGCAATTCTCCCGACTGAAATGAAGTTACAAAAGGGACAATTCAATTGCGAGGAATTAGATAGCCGTGGTTGACCTATTGAGGCTTCCGCTCAGCCGGTTTGACGGATCCCACGAATTTCATTTTTCCCCAGGTCAGGTCATCATCCCCGTTACCGTAGATGAGAAAATGTCCGCCGTAGTCGCCACCGTCTGGATCCGTGTGGACAATTTCCAGGCCGTATTCGTCTCCCATTCGCGGAACGCGCCATGCACCATCGCCCACTCCAAACGTCGCTGCCATGCGGATACGGGCCTCAAGAATGAAATCGCCGCGACTTCTCCCCCACGGGTTCATCCGCAGCGCGTAGGTTACGGCATCGGCCGGTAACGGCGTTTCTATGTAGGCCTCACGTGCCGTCCCGTGCCGCCACCACGCACCCCAGGCCGGCTTCGACGTGTCGATGACGAAACAGAAAGCGTGATCACCTTCTCCGAATGATTCCGAGCGATTATCCCTCGGAGCTTCAATAAACCAGCACACTGCGTCTTTGAAGTACCATCGTTTCGGTTCATGACTCGGGTCGGTGACATCGTTGACGTTGTCGTGGACCTCAGCCCCGAGATACAGATACTCCTCATCCCAGGCGATGTAGTAACGGGCGCTGAGATCTTCCTCGGGCGAAGGCTCGTTACCGTGATCTGTAAGTCGATTGACGGCCGGATCATACCAGGGTGAGTGCCGGAGTCTCCCGATATCCCAGACACCATCATTGAATGCCGCCTGTTTCCAATCGGCCAGATCGCCGTCGATGCGCGGAGCCTGGTCGAGCCGCGGGATTTCAATCGGATACGTCTCAATCCAACTCTTGCCCGGCCCGCATTGACAGAGCACAAGGAGAACCAGCGACGTGACAGTCGTACGGAGCATGCCTGTTCGCGTACTGCTCAGAGCTGACAACCCGTTTTCTTTCATTTTGCAAGGCGGTCCAACAGTGACTTTTTGCCTGTAAAATACAGTGATGTAGAGGCGGGCGGAAGAGAGACTTCGAACTCATTCGCTGCCGTCGCCACCACTTTCCGGTCAAACAGATCAAAGACAACCTCAGCCGTCGCCGGCAACCTGAATGTCCGTTTGCCGCCCGACATTGTGTGCACGGAGAGGAGGTTCCGGCTTACCGCCAGGACATCTCCCTCTTCATTGTAGAGATGGACGTTGGCGAAGCGGGCGATTTCCCTCAGGACGCGTGCAGGAATGTTAGGTACGGCAACATAGATCGACTTCCACGCCGGGAACTCCTTTATCACGAATCCGGGCTGACACGTCCCCTGCGCAAACACCGCCTCTCCCAGAACGCGCGCCTCCTTGTCTGCCACGTGAAATTGCGGCCCGACGTGGCTCTGGTTGTCCCAGAACAGATCCTGAGGCAGCCGACTGGTGATGGGATGCCGAAAGTCAGTGATATGAAGGAAGCTTGGCCACGGGTGCTCATTCCTGACGAAGCTGATGCCGGTCAACTCCCTCATATTCTCCACTGACGCATCATCCTTGATGTAGCCAGGAGCGTAGATCCAGAGTGCGGTTCTGCCATCTTTGCACAATTCCTTCTTCAATGCCGCTCTTCTGGTTTCATCGAGCCTGAATGCATTGAGGAAGACGTACAGCTTGTACGGAGGCAGGCTCCCCTTGAGGAAGTCGTTCAGCAGATAGAGATCAAACGGAGCACCGAGTCGTGGGAGACCGACGAGCCGCTGGTGGAAGATGAGCGGGACGTCGAGCTCGTTCTTCACTGTCTCGTAGAAAAAGCTCTCGTCATCGAGGAACACGGCGATCTCGGCACCCGGCGTCCGGTCTGTCTCGAGCGCGAAGGCACCCAGTTTCGCAAATTCCTTGAGCATCGGCTTGAATGCAGGCTCGAGATTCGGTTCGATGTGTCCTTTGTGAGCGAGCCACCAGATTCCCTGTCCGTGCGTCGCTATCGTTCCGAAATTGCGCCGCAAAAGAGCTGTGGCTTCGTCCAGATTGCGCGCACGACCGTAGGCGGGATCAGCATCCGTGTGCGTACGCGAGTCATCTTCCATCAGGTACATCTTGTTATGGAGCCGGACTGACTCCGTGGGGAGCATGCTGACGCCTTCGCCCCCCATTCCGCGAAAACCGTAGCTGTACGGGCTGACAAGGAAATTGACCTGAGGAGATTCGAGGACTCTGCCAACTCCAAGATGGCCGCTTCGTTGGTAGGTTGAGTACGGACTGCCCGGGCCCTCCGCGAAGAAACCTGCGTTCCACGCAAGTTCCATCAGATATCCATAGAAAGCTCCGGCCAGCGCTTTGCCGGCTGTCGCTTCCTTGACGGTCGTGCAAAAGTCGACAACAAGATCTCCGCAGAGCTCGGCGAGGCATTGGTAGTAGTCGATCACATTCTGTTCCGTCTGCGGATCGCGAAAGGTCATGTGCTTCGCCTCGAACTGCTCAGCCGCCGTAGGGACCTCGGCATTTTCAAAGCTTGTCCCCTGCTTGTTCCACGCTCGTTGAAACACCGCAGGATCGTTGTTGTACTTCTGCCGCAACCAGGAACGGAAATGTTGCGCCATCGGCTTGCTGTAGTCCCCGGTCAGGAAGAACATCGAGAGTTTCCCCTTGACCCACTCTCCCGTATGGCCCGTTCCCACCTGATAGGAAACCACCCGCTTGAAGAGATCAACCTGCTTCAGATATGCGACAAACGCTCGCAGGAAAGCCTTTGCCTGTTCCCGCCAGAGCTTCGAGGCGTACGATTGCCGATGAGGAGTACCGTCGGAGACGATTTCCCGCTCTTCAGGGTACATGTCGTGCCACCACTGGGACTGCCCTTCGGCCATCTCGAGGTAGATGCGAAGGTGGAAAAGTGCATTCGGATCGGCTGCAAGAACCTGGTTGAAGCGGGCCTTGACAGTCGAGAAGTCGTAATGGCTCGGCCTCCCCGGGCCGGGACCGCACCATTCTGTCGATCCAATATCGAAGGCATAGATGTGGATCCCGGTTTCGGCGGCATTCTTCTTTGCAACGTCAGCAGCCGTCCAACCGTCCACCGTTGGTGGAGAAGTCCACCAGGTACCATAGAACGCCGGCTTTCCATTGAGAAACAACGTCGGCGCCCCGTTGTACGGCTTGATCTCGGCGGTGGTAAACCCGTTCCTGAAAGGATCCTGACCTCCCTCCTGACGAGGAAGTGAAATGAGGCCTTCGGTACCCAGCAGGCCCAATGACAGAAGGAGGAGGACGAAGCGCAGGTTCAGAGTCTTCTTCATATTACTGCTCCTAAGGAACTTGGAATTGGTCAATTGGTGAGTAGTTAATTGAACTGAATATTCACGAATCAACAAATCAACCAATCAACTAATTAACCAGTTAACCAACTAACCAGTTAACCTCTTTTCCTACCCGTCAATTCCTCATGCCTCCCCAATGAATTGCATTGAACAGCAGCTTGAACGTCGCTTCCATTTGCGCCCGCTGCTGGACCCGGAAGCCGAAGAGTACGATCTTGCCCTTGCCGTAGGTCATCGCCACGGCAGCGGCCCTGCGTTGCAGTTTCTCCGCGCCGAGAATCCAGCCCGACATCAGGATATCCTCGGTATCGTTCGGATACCACGCCAGCACACGACGGGTCACTTCCTGGGCCGGCGGTGTCGTCTGGAACGCGATCCGCTGATTCACAAATCCCGGGACTTCGGCGGGCATCCCGTACGTTACCGGATGCTTCGGATCGACGTTCAGACGCAGCAACGAGCCAGGACAGTTGAATTCGTCGCTCCTGGTGCGGGCAAGCACGTTCACGACAGGGACATTGAACTCATCAAGAACCAGATCGCACGCTGACGCCATCGCCACCAGCGTTCCACCCTGTTCGACAAATTCCTTCAGTTTCTTCACTCCATCTTTCCCGATTCCTCCGGAGAACTCCGGCGGGAAGTCGACGAAGTACTTCATATCGCCCTCTTCCGTCTTCCGCTTTCCTTCGATGATGACTTCTTTGCTCATGTCCGGAATGACAATCACATCGTACTCGCTGCCAAGCACCTGCTCCTTCATGTCCTTGGTGCTGATGCTCCTGAGGGGGAACTCATACTGTTCGAGCACCCAGCGTGTCCACCCTTCATCCATCGAGGCAACCCATGGTTTATACATTCCAAGTCTGAACGCACCCACCTTCTCCATCCGGACATCCGGCTTCGACTTCAGACCGTAGAGATCAAGGGAGTATTTCTCCGCCAACTCCTTCGCATCCTTCACACCCTCGACAATGACGGATCCCTGCGGAAACTCCTTTCCGCCGGCCCTCACGCTCTCCCCGGCGAGACTGACTGATCCTTTCTGTTTCAGCACAGCATTGATCAGCTTCGAAACGCTGTTGCTCTCGTGGGAAACAATGAAGGCAGAGGCTGCACCGTCGCTGACACCGCCGCGGGGCCAGTCCGCGTCCCTCAGTTCGAGCAAACTGCGCTGTTGATCACTGGAGAGCTTCACTTTCTCAGCCGACACCCCCATCATCAGCGGAAGCGACCATGCGGTCATGTCGTACGGCGGAACAATCGGCGCCCCGGCCACGAGCCTGATTTTGGGATAGCGCTGGATGCCCATCATTTCCTTCACAAAGCGGCCGTACGGTTGGCCTGTAGGAATGTAGTATGCTTTCTCGGCGGGGGAATAGAGAACCTCAACGCCGTTTTCCTTCATCACAAAAGCCAGACGCGCAGCGGAGACCGGGTCGCGCTGGCTCGCCGGGATCCGATAGCACTCACCCGGAGCTCCCATCGCCGTGGCGTCCATCGCCATCGTGGCAACGCCCTTCAGCAGATCCTCACGATAGTTCGCGCACACCTCGAGGAGGGCATCGGAGGCAATCCGCTCATAGTCCATGATGTCCCGCACCCGCCAGATCCCGCCCGGCCAGGGATTCGGGAAATTGATCTGCTGTTTGTACTCCACAAGGCCTTTCGTACTGCCGCTCAGTTCTATATGGCTGACTTCCACAGGGGTCCCCATACGAGTCGAAGCGACCTCTGTCAGAATCCCGACGATGTTTTTCCACATCGCCGTTTGCTCCGTTGCTCCGGGCCAGTAGGTGTCGTACATAGCACCATAGATGACCCCGGACTTTTTCTGTTCCTCAAGCCTCCACGCCATCATCGTGCCGATATGATCGACGATGCGCCAGATGAGGGGATGCACATTCTCCGCAACGGGGTTCGTGTAGGGCGGCGTGAAAATGCGCGGACCGGTCGATCCCATCTGATGCTCGTCGAGCCAGACCTGCGGATACCATTCGTGGAAGACCGCTTTGGTGACCACCTTTGTCTCCTTCTGCGTGAGCATGTACCAGTCGCGGTTGTCGTCGTGGCCGGTATAGGGATGATAGAGGAAAGGCGACCGCCCGCCTTCATATTTGGTTCCAACCCACTTGCGGTACCACTCGACTTCCATGAGCTGGCCGTCGGGATTCAGGGACGGCATAATCAGGAGGATGACATTGTCGAGACGCCGTTTGGTTTCAGCGTCCCGTGCCGTCACAAGGGCATGAGCCCACTCGAGAATCATCTGCGTTGATCCGATCTCCGTTG
>Ga0233425_10003608_pt1 | contig 27741 bp, 24 predicted proteins | sample Watercolumn_Towu_2_FD_181712 | JGI IMG/M metagenome (GOLD analysis project Ga0233425, IMG submission 181712) | Freshwater microbial communities from Lake Towuti, South Sulawesi, Indonesia - Watercolumn_Towuti2014_140_MG | ecosystem: Environmental > Aquatic > Freshwater > Lake | place...
CGCGGCTGGCGAGACCGTGACTACCCCACCGGGCGAGACGACCACTCCGCCCGGTGAGACGACTCCGCCTCCCGGCGAGACCACGACGCCTCCGGGTGAGACCACGACGCCTCCGGGTGAGACGACCACACCTCCGGGTGAGACGACCACGCCGCCCGGTGAGACGGCCACGCCACCGGGTCCGGCTGTGGTTGGGGCTCCGAGCCAGCTGACCCTGACGGTCATCTGTCCGACCTGTGGGGAGAAGATCACGGTTCAGGTCGATGTCAGCGCGAAGGGCGGCAAGTAGATGCCGCGGGTCGATGACGAGCTGAAGCTGTTCCTGGATGGGACCATCCAGGTCGAGTCGCTGCCGGAGCTGCGGGTGAAGCTGGAGCGCGGGAAGCCGCTGCGGATCAAGCTGGGCTGCGATCCGAGCGCGCCGGACCTGCACGTGGGTCACGGGACCGTGCTGCGGAAGCTCCGGCGCCTGCAGGACGCCGGGCATGTCATCGTGTTCATCGTCGGCGACTTCACGGGCATGATCGGCGACCCGTCCGGGAAGTCCAAGACGCGCCCGATGCTCAGCGAGGAGCAAGTCAGGCAGAATGCGCAGACATACGTCGAGCAGGTCGGCCTGATCCTCGACACCTCCCGCATCGAGCTCCGGTTCAACAGCGAGTGGTTCGGGGAGATGGGCGCCGCGGGGCTGCTGCAGCTGGCCTCGCACTACACCCTCGCCCGGATGCTCGAGCGCGAGGATTTCGCCAACCGCATGGCGACGAACTCGCCGCTGTCGATCCGCGAGCTGCTCTACCCGCTCGTGCAGGGCTACGACTCCGTCGCGATCGAGTCCGACATCGAGGTCGGCGGCACCGATCAGACCTTCAACCTCCTCGTCGGACGCGACGTCCAGCGGGCCTACGGTCTGGAGCCGCAGGTCGTGGTGACCTACCCGCTGCTGGTCGGGCTCGACGGCAAGGAGAAGATGAGCAAGTCGCTGGGCAACGCGGTGGGGATCACCGACGAGCCGAACGACATGTTCGGCAAGCTGATGAGCATCCCCGACGGCGTGCCCGACGACCTGGGGGAGCTCACCCACCCCTTCGGTGTCATCTGCCACTACTACCAGGCGCTGCTGGAGTGGCCGCTGGCTCAGTGTGAGGCGCTGGAGGGCGACCTGGGGGCCGGACGCGTGCACCCGAAGGCCGCCAAGGCGCAGATGGCGCGGGCGGTCGTGGCGCAGTACCACTCCGACACGGCCGCCGATGAGGCGGCGGCGGAGTTCGAGCGCGTGTTCGCCGCCCGCGAGCTACCCAGCGAGATGCCGGAGATCACGCTGCCGGGGGGGTTGGTGATCGAGGGACGGGTCGAGCTGGTGAAGCTCCTCCGGCACTGCGACCTCGCGCCCAGCAACAGCGAGGCGCGCCGGCTGATCGAGCAGGGGGGCGTGCGGCTCAACGACGAGGTGCTGGCGGACTTCTCGCAGCATGCGCCCGTGTCCGAAGGCGACGTGCTCCGCGTGGGCAAGCGCCGATTCGTTCGGTTGCGGCTGGGCGAGTAGCGGAGAGGATCATCGGCGGCGCGTGGAGCGTTTCGAGAGGTAGGGACGGGGAGGGGATTTCGCGACGGGAGGTGTCTGTGATGGCGGACCAGGGACACGGCGGCGAGTGCGGCGGCGCGGAGGTCGCCCGGATGTTGGTGGCCGGGCTGATCGGGGCGGTCATCGGCGCCGGCCTGGGGCTGCTGCTGGCCCCGAAGGCAGGCTCCGAGCTGCGGCACGACCTCCGGGAGAAAGCCGGAACCGCGGCCGAGAAGGCCCACGTGGTGCAGGAGAAGGCGAAGGATCTGGTGGAAGCGGCGCGGCACAAGATCGAGGAGCGGCGCGCGGCCCAGGCTGCCGAGGCGCCGGCCGAGCCCGCCGAATCGTCGGCAACCGCCTGAGCGACGGCACCGCCGCGGCAACGTGGGGATCACACGCAGACGGCAGGCCGCGCTCGCCTGCCGTCTGCGCCTTCTGACCGGGGGCCGGAGGAGAGTTTCGCCATGCGTGTGATCGTCACCGGCGGGTCGGGCAATGTCGGGCGGACGGTAGTGCAGCGGCTGCGGGACGATGGGCACGAGGTAGCGGTCTACGACCGGCAGCCGCCGCCCGCGGACGTGCGCCATGCCATCGGCGACATCCTGGACCTCCCCGCATTGCACGCGGCCTTCGCGGGGGCGGAGGCCGTGGTCCACCTCGCGGCGGTGCCGGCCCTCGGCCGGGCTCCCGACGACGAGTTGATGGAGATCAACGTGATGGGCACGGAGCGCGTCGCGGCGGCGGCCGTCGCCGCGGGCGTGCGGCGGCTCGTCATGGCCAGTTCGGACTCCACCCTCGGCTTCGTCTTCGGCGAAGGGCGCATCGTCCCCGACTACGTCCCGTGCGATGAGGCGCATCCGCTGCGTCCGCTGGATGCCTATGGGCTCAGCAAGGTGCTCGGCGAGGAGATCTGCCGCCGGTACACGCGCGCGGCCGGGATCGAGACCGTCTGCCTGCGCTATTGCTGGGTCTTTGGCCCGGGGGAGTACGCGGCAGTGGAGAGCTTCCAGGCGCAGCCCGCGGACTTCGTCGGGCAGCTCTGGGGCTACGTGGACGCGCGGGATGTGGCCCAAGCGGTTACGAAGTCGCTCGCCGCGCCGGGGCTGACCCACGAGACGCTCCTCATCGCCGCGCGGCGGACGTTCATGCGCCGCCCGACGCTGGACCTCGTGGCCGAGCACCTCCCGGCCACGGTCGAGGTGCGCGGCCAGGAGCGCTTCGTCGAGGAGCCGAACCTCTGCCTGCTGGATTGCTCGCGGGCCGAGGAGAAGATCGGCTACCGACCCGAGTTCGAGTGGGCGGGGCGATAGCAGGGAGGGTCCGCGCCGAACGTCGTGGAAACCCCGACCGCTCCGGCCGCGCGGCCAAGCGAGTAGCGGCCGGTGGCGCACCATACCGATGAAGGGGATGTCAGCCGATGTCATCTCAGATGCCGTTGATCGCTCCACAGGTCGCGCCGCCCCTGGACCCCGACTTCCGGCCGGGAGTGCTGGCCAACCGGGCCTTCCGGGAGGCCGTGCGCGCCTCCGGACGCGCCACGCCGCTGGTAATCGCGCTCGAGCGGGGAGGCGGCCTGGTCTCCGTGTTCCGCACCGAGGTCTTCGAGGTCGGGGCGCCGGGGGCCGAGGCGAACCTGCCGTACGTCGAGCGCCTCGTGAAGTCGCTGCTCTGGGCGCGCGGCGGCTGGAAGGTGACGGTGGGCGGGCCACGCGAGGTCGGTGAGTACGTGCAGCAGGCCTACGCGCCCGGCGGAATCCGGGCCTTCGACGCGCCCTTCATGGGCGGGGTGTATGAGCATGACTTTACGGTCGAGGTGTGTGAGGCCGACAGCGCCCCCGCCGCGAGGGAGCAATCGGTCGCCGTCGGCCGGCACCTGGACGGCTGCCGCATCGGCTTTGACGCGGGGGCCAGCGACCGGAAGGTCTCGGCGGTGATCGAGGGGGAGAGCGTCTTCGAGGAGGAGGTTGTCTGGAACCCCAAGACGCAGTCGGACCCGAACTATCACTACCACCACATCCAGTCCGCCCTCCACATGGCCGCGGCGCACATGCCTCGGGTCGACGCGATCGGCGTCAGCTCCGCAGGCATCTACATCGACAATCGCATTCGCGTCGCGTCACTCTTCCGGGGCATCCCCAAGGACCGCTTCGAGGCGGAAATCGCCGGCCTCTTCCTGCGCCTCGGGAACGAGTGGGGCGTGCCGATCGAAGTGGCGAACGATGGCGATGTGACCGCCCTGGCGGGATCGATGAACCTGGACACAAACGCCGTGCTGGGCATCGCGCTGGGCTCCAGCGAGGCGGGCGGCTATGTCACCCCGGAGGGGAACATCACCGGGTGGCTGAACGAGCTGGCCTTCGTGCCCGTCGATTTCAGCCCGACGGCGCCGGTGGATGAGTGGTCCGGCGACTTGGGCTGTGGCGTGCAGTACTTCAGCCAGGAGGCGGTCATCCGCCTCGCGCCCCAGGCCGGGATCGAGATCGACCCCAGCCTGCCGACCCCGGCCGAGAAGCTCAAGGTGGTCCAGGAGCTGCACGCGCAGGGCGACGAGCGCGCGCGCCGGATCTTCGAGACCATCGGCGTGTACCTGGGCTACGGAGTGGCCTACTACGCCGACCTCTACGACATCAGCCAACTGCTGATCCTGGGACGCGTGACCTCCGGGGAGGGCGGACCGATCCTGCTGGAACGTGCGCAGGCGGTTCTGCAGGCCGAGTTCCCCGAGCTGGCTGCGCAGGTGAAGATGGACCTGCCCGATGAGATGGCGCGCCGCGTGGGTCAGGCCGTAGCCGCCGCAAGCCTGCCGGAGATCCGCTGACAAGGCAGCCCGGCGCGCGTTCCGCAGGAGGGAGATGCAGTGATGGAGCTGACCCGAGCCGACGCCGAGATCTTCGTGCCGGACGGCAGGCCGGTCGACGAGGCGCTGTCCCGCACGACTCACATGGGCATCGGGGCACACCAGGACGACTTGGAGATCATGGCCTTCGACGGGATTCTGAAGTGCTTTCACGTCGAGGGGAACTCGTTCACCGGTGTGACAGTTACCGACGGAAGCGGCTCGCCCCGAGCCGACCTGTACCTGCAGTACACCGACGACATGATGGCCGGCATCCGCTGCGCGGAGCAGAAGAAGGCGGCCGTCGTCGGCGACTACGGCGCGCAGGCGCTGCTGAAGTTCCCCAGCAAGGAGGTCAAGGACCCGGCCTGCCCCGGGCCGCTGGCGGACCTCAAGGGCTTGCTGGAGGCCGCGCGGCCGAAGGTCGTCTACACCCACAACCTCGCCGACAAGCACGACACCCACGTCGCCGTCGCCCTGCGCGTGATCCAGGCGGTGCGGGAGTTGCCCGCGGGGGCGCGACCTGAGGCGCTCTACGGCTGCGAGGTCTGGCGCGGGCTCGACTGGATGACCGATTCGGACAAGGTCCTCTTCGACGTCGCCCCGCACCAGAACCTGGGCGCCGCGCTCATGGGCGTGTTCGATTCACAGGTCTGCGGCGGCAAGCGCTACGACCTCGCGACGATGGGTCGCCGGCAGGCCAACGCGACCTTCCTGGAGTCGCACGGCGTAGACGATACGGCATACATGGCCTACGCCATGGACCTTTCGGCATTGATCCACGACACCGCTCGCGACCCCCTGGCGCTGCTCGAGGAGCACCTCGACCGTTTCCGCGCCGAGGTCAGCGACCGCGTGCGGAAGATGGCCGGATAGCGCCGCCCGCCGCGACGCGGACCCCCGCCGGGACGCCCCCGGCGACTCGGAGGACTGAACGCATGTCTGACGCCGCGCTGAGGGAGCGAGTCAAGGAACTCGTGGTCGAGTGCCTGTTCCTGGACGTCGAGCCCTCCTCGATCAACGACGCCGACAACCTGATGGCAGTGCATGGCGTTGACTCGGTGAACCTGTTCGAGATCGTCGTGGCCCTGGAAGAGGACTACGGGATCTCGTTTGAGGACGAGGACTTCGACGTGGAGACCTTCTCGACCGTCGCCTCCATCGCCGACCTCGTGGAGCGCAAGCGGGCGGAGGGCTGAGTCCCGTGGCACGCGAGACGGAGACGGCGTCGCCCGCCGCGACCGAGACCTCGGTGGAGATCCACTCCGGGGGGCGTCTGCTGCGCGGAGTGCTGCATCAGCCCGCCCAGGCCCCCCCGGCGGCAGGGCTGGTGTTCGTGCACCCCTTCGCCGAGGAGAAGAAGTGCTCGCATCGAGTCTTCGTAGAGATGGCCCGGGCCGCGGCGGCGAGGGGCTGCGCCGTGCTGCGCTTCGACTTCAGCGGGTGTGGCGATTCGGCGGGCGCCTTCGAGGACGTCGACCTCAACGCGTGGCGAGCCGATCTGCGGGCCGCCTTCGGGTACGCTCGGGAGCATCTACAGCCGAAGCGGATGGGGCTGCTCGGGCTGCGGTTGGGGGCGGCGTTGGCGGCGGAGTTGGCGGAGGAGGAGCTGGAGCTCGCGTGCTTGGTTCTCTGGGAGCCCGTCGGCGATGGCGAACGGTACCTGGAACTCACCATGCGCCGCTCGACGCTGCGCAAGCGCCTGACGGCTCACGAAGGCGGCTCAGAACTCGAGGAGGAGGCCGAGGTCGACGAGGCGGGGGAGGTCGATTTCGACGGCTACCTCGTCTCGGCGGCCCTGCAGGACCAGATTGCTGAGGTGGGGCTCCTGGAAGAGGCGAAAGCGTACCCGGGCCCGACGCTCGTCCTGAACCTCTCCGGCCGTGCCAAGGTCGCCTCGGCCCACGAGCAACTCGCCTCGCTGTACGTCTCCGGGGAAGCGCAAGCGGTCCGCCAGGAGCCGATCTGGAGCACGGTGGGGCTCATCGACTCGGCCCCCACCGTCCAAGCGACGATGGACTGGCTGACCCCGGTCCTGCGGCTGCCGACCTACTGACCCCGGTAGTACGCCGAGGCGACGAAGAGCATCGAGAGGACCCACACCACGGCGGCGACCTTGCAGACCTTCTCCAGCATCTCGTCGCGGCTCCCCTTCTGGAAGCGCGAGGTCTCCTGCCCGCCCAGCGACGCGGAGAAGCTCTCCGCGGTGGTCGTCTGCAGCAGCACGGAGGCGATCAAGGCGACTCCGCTCAGTAGTGCAATCACGATCCCTGCCGTAAGCATCCCAGCCTCCGAAGCAGCACCTCGGGCTCCCGCCCGGGCGCGTGAGAACGCCCGTCAGTATATGCGCCGCAGCGGCCCCCGTCAAGCCATGCGGGCGGCCGGTACGGCACGATCTCACTGAACGGGGCCGACCCAGACCGCGAGGCGGTTGTCGCCGAGGACCAAGCCGATCGGCTCGAGCACACACCAGTCGTTGTAGGCCCGCGCGCACGTCTGCTCGTGCCCGTTGGCCCAGATGCGCACCGTCGCCCGCTCGGGCTGGCGCAGCTGAGCGATCAGTAACGGCCTCTTCGGCAGCCGGTCGAGCCGCACACTGGCCTCCAGCCGCCAGCCCCGGCCGCTCGGGGAGTCCGGCGGGCGGGAGTGCTGCGGCCCATGCGGGCCGACCGCTTGCGGCCGCAAACCGGCCGGGTCGATCACGACCCGGTCCAGCAGCGGGTCCGCCGCGAGGTCCCAAAGCACTACACCCGCCTCGTCGCGGAGAGAGAAGTCGGCGCCGGACGGGCCCTCGCCAGCGGTCCAGTCGAGGATCTCGAGTCGCGGGCTGGTCCCCGGGACGACGCCGGCCCCGGCCGTGAGCTGCCTCGGTCTGGCGGGGTCGCGGACGTCGTACAGCGCCCATTCTACCGCCTCGCCCGGGGCCGCCCGCAGATCGCCGCCCGGCGTCCTCTCCACGCCGAAGAGGACCTCTCGGCGCCTCTGCCAGGCCTCCTGCGCCGGCAGCACCCGGAGCAGCATCACCGTGTACCCGGGGACCTCCAACGTCAGGTTCTCACCGCCGGAGACGGTCGGCCGGCCCCTCGTCAGGACCCAACGTGTCGCCGGGGTGACCTCCTGCACCGCGTAGGTCTCCCGCGGGTCGAAGCCGGTGGCCGGCCCGACGGGGAAGGTGGCTCGGGCCGACAGGAAGCTCGGGTTGACGAGGAAGACCCATCCGCCCCCGCGCCGGCCATAGGAGTAGACCTCGACCGTTCCGTACCGGGGCTCACCCGCCGCGACCCACGGACGATGGGATAGCTCGCGGGCATGCTCCTGTGCGAACCGGAACCAGCGGCGGGCAAAGGCCGCTTCGTGCTGTCCGAACGACCCCCGCGTGACCATCGTGTCGAGGCCCCAAAGCACCGCGTTCGGGTGCAGCGCCAGATTCTGGAGCAACAGGTAGCGGAAGTGCTGGGCAGGCGGCTCCCCGGTGGGCTCAGATGCCTCGTGAGTACCGATCTGGAAGTTCACGTTCCCCGCCATCAGGCGGTAGGGCACGAAACGCTCCCGCTGGAACCAGAACTGCTCGCGCCGGTAGCCGTCCGCCACGGCCTTCATGGCCGAGAGGGCCGGGTGACGGTCGGGGAGGCTGCGGTACTCCCGCTCCGTGTCATGCGGCTCACACCAGTAGTGCAGCGTGTTCATCCCGGCGAACAGGGGAGCCTGGTTGTTGCCGAAGTGCCCCAGCCCCCACTGCAGGTCGGGTCGCATCGCGCGCAGCTCGCGCAGTATGCGGTCCCACGCGCGGTACTCCCGGTAGAGCGAAGGGCTCAACGGGAGCGCGCCGGGGTACCCGAGCGCTTGGTCGAAGGCCGGATCGACGGCAATGGCGGCTTGGTCGGGGTAGACGCCGCTGAGCTGGTGGCGGATGAGCAGGTCTCGCAGCGTGTCGATCAACCAGTCCTGGGTCTCGCGGTCGCGGTAGGTCGTCAGGGGCTTCCCGTCCCGAAGGCCCACGCCGCTGTACCAGCTCGAGCCGTACGCCGAAAACCAGAGGCTGAGGCCCATGCCGCGGCCCCGAAGGTGGGGCCGAACGTGCCGGGCGAGCACCTCCTCCGCGGCTGGGACGCCGCGCCACGCGCCGAGGTCAGGGTACAGCAGGTAGGAGGTCGTACCGTGCCGGAGGCTGCGGTCCAGCCACGGCCGCAGCCCCTCCCACCCGCCGCCCGGTCCCTGCACATAGGGCAGGAAGTCGGTGGGGCCGAGCGTGGCGTAGTCGTGGTAGCTCGCGTGCAGCACATGGCTCTGCCGCACCTGGCTCCCGTGGGCATCGATGAAGTCCAGGCACGAGTCGATCTCACTCGCCTCCAGGGGCTCTTGAGGGTCCTGAAATGGCCCGTAGGAGGAGATCTGGTGGTGCATCCCGCGCGGGAGGCACTGCGCGCCGGTGAGCCGGACGGCCGTGAGGTAGGACCGCTCCGACTCATAGGTCGAGCCGGCCGGGAGCGGCTCACACGGTGGATAGGCGACGCCGATCCAGCGCGCTGCGGCGTCGGCCGAAGGCACGCTGTAGGGCAGGTCCTGGCACAGCCAAAGGCCGCCATCCTGTGCCCGCGCGAACGCGGCGAAGACGGTGTACGGGACCACCGACACCGTCTCTGAGAAGCGCAGAGCGTCGATCCAGACCTCCCGGAGAAAGAGCTCGCCGCCGCTGAGGTTGGTCACGCGCAGCGACTTGCTCAGTTCGGGGCGCGCGTCGGCTCGGTACACGACCTCGACACGCAGGGCGGGCGCCGACCACCGCTCCAGCGCCACTGTCACGGTGTGCTGCCCCCCGTTGCGCGCCGGCTTCGGCGGTCCCTTTGCGCGGAAGTCGGCAGGTCCCAGACACAGCTCCTCTCGCTCGCGGCCGAACGCCAACCGGAACTCCGCCGACCCCAAGGGGATCGCCTCCGCCGCGAGCCGATTCCACACGGAAGTTGTGCAAAGCAAGGGCGCCGACTCGACGCGCCGCTCGATGGTCGCGTTCCCGATGACGAACCCCTCGTTTGTGAGGCGGGCGTACGGCCCCTCCGCCGTGAGGACGCCGGGAATCGCCGCCGCCGGCGGCTCCGTCAGGCGGAGGGCTTCTACACGGCGCTGCGCCTGCGCACGTTGCTCCGCCTCGGCTGCGGCAAGGGCTTGTCGGGCGAGGTCGGGATCTGGGCTGACCCCGGCGGCGGCCAGGAGCGCATGGGTCAGCCGCTCGGCGCCCTCCAGGCGGGGGTTGGCCGGCGCGAGCCAGGGCAAACTGTCCAGGGCGTAGACCCGGCCCTGACCTGCGCGCCAGCGGACGGCCTGAATGTACTGAGGCTCCAGCCAGTGGCGGGCCAGTACCTCGCCCTGCTGCGGAACGCGCAGGTGGTACCGCATCCAGCGGCGGGGGTGTGCGCCTTCTCCGGTGAGGAGAGGCGAGGCCAGGGCCGCGAGCCCGCCGGACGCTTCCCACCGGTACCCGACCGTCGCCGCGCCGTCGAACTGCCCCCACTCGTCGGGTGCGGCGTCCTCGATGCCCAGGTCGGCCGGCAGCCGGAAGGCCATCGTCGAGACGACGAGGGCGCCGCCGCCGCGCACGTAGCCCAGGAGGGCCTCGCGGCAGGGGGCCTCCAGCCACGTCTCCAAGAGCGCTCGCGGGTCGGCAGCGGGCGCCGGCTGGTCGCTGACGTCCAGCCAGAGGAGGCGGTACGCCCCGAGGTCAGCCCAGGCATCGCGTCCCTCGGCCTTGAACCGACCGCCCGGCCACGGGTGCACGGACTCGACAGCGTAGCCTTGCGTGCGCGACCATCGCAGCAAGGTCTCAAGGTCCCCCGCCGGCGGCCCGGTGGTCAGCAAGCCGGCGAGGCCGTCTGCTCGCACCGAGACCGCGAGCAGCGCGCAACTGACGACGACGATCCCGCGACCCATTGCTGACCCCCGCGGCCGGTCGTCCCGGCACGGCAACGGTTCGGACAACTTCGAGACGTGCGGCGGGCCCTGGAAAAGCTGAGCGCGCCACATGCTTTCCGGGGGCCGTGGCGCGCTCAGTGCGTCAAAGGGAGGGTTACTGATTGTGGTATACCCATACCACTTGCGCGCCAAACCTCGCCCCGCGGGCTCGCGACTGTGATGTTGGTCACACTCCCGTTCAGGGCGGGCACTCGGCGCAGACGGACCGGAAGAGCACCGTGGAGAGGTACCGCTCGCCCCGGTCGGGGAAGATCGTGACAACCGTGCCCGACTCCAAGCGCTCCGCGACCCGCAGCGCGCCCGCGAGCGCCGCCCCGCTCGACATCCCGACGAAGAGCCCCTCCTTCACCGAGAGCTCGCGTGCCGCGGCGAAGGCCTCGTTGTCCGTGACGGTGACCTTGTCGTCGAGCACCGCTGGGCAGTAGATGCCCGGGACGATCGACTCGGTCATGTTCTTCAGACCCTGGATGCGATGCCCCAGAGGCGGCTCGACACCAATGAGCAGCGTGGCGGCATTCGCTTCCTTGAGCCGGCGTCCGGCCCCCATCAGGGTGCCGGAGGTCCCGAGGCCCGCTACGAACGCGCTCACTTCGCCCCGCGTGTCGCGCAGGATCTCCGGCCCGGTGCCCTCGTAGTGGGCCTGGACATTCGCCGGGTTGTCGAACTGGTTCGGCATGTAGTAGCGGTCCGGGTCCTCGGCCAGCAGGCGATGAGCGGCGCGGATCGCCCCGTCGGTGCCCTCGCCGGCCGGCGTCAGGACGATCTCGGCGCCGAAGGCCTCCAGAATGCGCCGGCGCTCGACGCTGACACACTCGGGCATCGTCAGCAGCGTCCGGTAGCCCTTCGCCGCAGCCACCATTGCCAGCCCGATCCCCGTGTTCCCGGAGGTGGCCTCGAGGATCACCTTGTCCGGAGTCAGCTCCCCCGACGCTTCGGCGGCCAGGACCATCTGTCGCGCCGGACGGTCCTTGACCGAGCCGCCGGGGTTGTGGCCCTCCAGCTTGGCCAAGATCCGCACCTTGCCGTTGGTCAGGCGGGTCAGCTCGACCAGCGGCGTGTTCCCGATGGACTCCAGCAGGGTCATGGAGCAGGTCTCGCAAGTCGCAGGATGGTCTTGCCGCGAGCATTCCGTGCCGCTGCAGAAGGGGCGTCAAGCGCGCGGCTACGGAGCCGGCAGGTGCTGCAGCAGGAGGGCGGCGATCTCATCGGAAGCGTTCGGGCGGGCCAGCGCCTGGGCCGCACGCGCCATCGCCGCCAGCCGGTGCGGATCGGCGAGCAGCTGGCTGACGATCCCCGCCAGCGTGGCGCCCGAGAGGTGCTCGTTGTCGAGGCGGACCGCGGCGCCCTCGTCCAGCCAGGGCTCGAGGTTGTAGCGCTGGTGCCCCCCCGCGATGGACAAGGGCACGCCGATCAGCGGCAGACCGAAGTGAGCGAACTCGGCGAGGCTGCTGGATCCGCAGCGCGCCATGACCAGATCGCCGGCCGCGTAGAGGTCGCCCGGGGAGTCGACATAGCCGTGACAGCGGTACGCGGACCCCTCGGCGGGCCGCAGGCCGGCCGCCGCGTCGCGGACGGCCGCCTCGTGCGCGGTTCCGGTGAGGTGGACCACCTGTAGGCGGGGAATCGCCAGGAGGTGGGGGAGAGCCTCCAGCACGGCTCGGTTGATGCTGTCCGCGCCCTGACTCCCGCCCAGGACAAGGAGCACCGTGGCGCCGGGCGGCGCGTCCAGGGCCGCCCGACCGCGCTCCCGCGAGGCCTGCAGGATGTTCCGCCGCAGCGGCTGTCCGGTCACGACGACCTTGGCCCTACCGAGCCGCTCGACCGCGGCCTCGTACGCGACGGTGACCGTGGCGGCGTACCTGGCCAGGTAGACGTTCGCCCGCCCCGGCCGGGCGTCGGACGCGTGCAGCACCACCGGGACCCGTGCGCGGGCGGCGGCCTGCACGACCGGCGCGCTGACGTAGCCGCCTGTGCTGAACACCGCGTCCGGATGGAACTCCGCGATGATCTCCGCAGCCCGGCGGCGTGTCCGGCGCAGAGCCAGGTATGCGCGTACGAGCGCCGGCGATGGACGGTAGGGGAAGGGCTGGGCGTCGAGGAGGACATGCTGCAGGCCGAACCGCTCAAACACGGCCCGGTCGACGGGCCGCGTCGACCCGATGAACAGGCACTCACACCCGGGCCGCTGCGCGGCAAGGGCCTCGGAGACCGCGACGCACGGGAGGCTGTGGCCGGCCGAGCCGCCGCCGACGAGGATCACGCGGCCTGTTGGCACTCGGACTGCGCCTCCTTGCTCCGCGCGCGGGCCTGCCGCGAGAGGCTCAGGATGATCCCGGAGGCCGCGAGGGTCATCAGGAGACTGCTGCCGCCGGCTGAGATGAACGGGAGAGTGATCCCCGTGCAGGGGAGAACTCCGGTCGCCACCCCCATGTTGATGAACGCCTGCAGCGCGATGCAGGAGGCCAGCGAGGCGACCAGGATCGACGAGAACCCGTCCGGTTGCAGTCGGGCCAGGGCCACGCCGCGGTACATGAACACGAGGAACACGAGCACGAGCGTCGCGGCGCCGATGAAGCCCAGCTCCGACGCGATCACACAGAAGATCGCGTCCGTGTGCCGCGCCGGCAAGCCGAGCCACTTCTCGCGGCTGAGCCCGAGGCCCGGGCCGATGAGTCCACCCCGGGCGCAGGCGATGAGCATCCGGATGATTTGGTAGGCCGTGTCATCCGTGTCGTGGGTGGGATGCAAGAAGGCCGTGATCCTCCGCCAGCGGTACGGCTCCACCCATGCCAGCCCGAGCCCCAGCACGCTCGCGAGACCCCACGTCAGCGCGACCGCCCACCACCGCAGCCCGGCGAAGAAGATCGCGGTCAGCCCGAAGCAGAACATGACGGCTGCCGAGCCCAGGTCGTTCTGCACCAGGCAGATCCCGCACATCAGCCCGGTCGTGCCCATCGCCGCCGCGTAGGTGTAGACCTGCCGCGTCGGCCACTCCTTGGCCGCGCTGATGCAGCGGGCGAGGAAGACGATGAGCGCGATCTTGGCGAACTCGCAGGGCTGGAACATCACCGGCCCGAGCCGCAGCCACCCGCGCGTTCCGCCCATCTCGACGCCCAGGGGAGTGAACACCAGGAGCATCAGGAACACGGCCGCGATCAGCCCGCGCAGCGCCCAGTCGTGGAAGCGGCGCGGGTGGATGTACGAGCACAGCAGGCACAGCAAAGCGCCCAGCGCCGCATGGAGGCTCTGCGTGACGAGCAGCCGGTACGCGTTGCCCGGCGTCCCGTCCTCCAGCGGCCGGCTGGTGCTGGGGTAGCTGGCCGAGAAGACGGCCACGATCCCCGCGACGGTCAGCGCGGCGATGATGAGCAGCATCGTCGTGTCGACCGGCGACTTGTGCGACCACTCCGTCGGTGTGCCCGGCCTGGCTCTCGCCACGGGATCGCTCCCTTCAGTGCTCCACGCCGCAGAGCCGGCGCACGGTCCGGCGGAAGACCTCGCCGCGCACCTTGTAGTCCCGGAACATGTCCCAGCTCGCGCAGGCCGGCGCCAGCAGCACCGCGTCGCCCGGCGCCGCCGCCGCGTGAGCCTGCTCCACGGCCTCCTCCAGCGAAGCGCAGCGAACGGCCTGGACGCCTGCGGCCCCGGCGATCCGCTCGGCGCACTGCCCGATGAGGAACAGGCCCTTGGCCCGTTGCCGGATGACCTCGCCGAACTGGGTGAAGTCCGAGCCGCGTTCGAGGCCCCCGGCGATCAGCTGCAGCGGCCCGCTGACCGACTCGATGTCGGCGATGGCCGCGGCGGGGTTGGTGGCCTTGCTCGAGTTGATGTACCGCACCCGTCCGGCCTCACAGACCAGCTCCAACACTTCCGCCGGCAGAGCGTGCCTGTGAATGGCCTCCAGGATCCCCTCGGACCGGGCTCCGGCGAGCAACGCGCCACAGGCCGAGGCCAGCACGGTCTCGATGTACGGCGCACCCGCGCGGATGAGGTCTGCCTGCCGACACACCTCCTGCGGGCCCTCGCCCAAGTCGACCACCAGCCGGTCGCCCTCCAACCGCGCCTCGGTCGCGGCTCCGCGCCCGGAGAAGCGCAGCACCCGCGACCTGGCCCCCCGCGCCGCCTCCCGCACGTTGCCGTCCTCCGCGTTGACGACCGCCCAGTCCTCCGGCGTCTGGTTCTCGAAGAGCCGCCCCTTGGCGACGGTGTAGGCCCCGAGTGAACCGTGTCGGTCAAGGTGGTCATCGGTGACGTTCAGCAGGCACCCCACCGCGGCGCGGAAGTGCTCGATCGTCTCCAGCTGAAAGCTGCTGATCTCCAGCACATACACGTCGGGCGGCCCCTCAAGCGCCAGAGCCCCGGTGAACGGGTCGCCGATGTTCCCGCAGACGCGCGCTTGAATGCCGCCCGCGTTCAGCATCGCCCCGGTAAGGGTGCAGGTCGAACCCTTGGCGTTCGTGCCGCTGATCGCGATGAGCGGTCGCCGACAGAAGCGGTAGCCCAGCTCGATCTCTCCGGTCACCGGCACGCCCGCGGTCCGCGCTTCCTCCACGACGGGCGCGTCGAAGGGCACTCCGGGGCTGATGACCAGCAGGTCGAGGGCTCCGAGCGCCTCGACCGTCTCCACCTCGAACCGGAGCTGCGCGCCGGTCTCCTCGATGCGGGCCAGGGCTTGCGCGTCGAGGGCTTCGGCCGGCTTGCCGTCGCCCACGATGACGGAGGCTCCGGCGTGCGTGAGCAGCCGCGCGCAGCCGACCCCCGACCGTGCCGCGCCCAGCACGGCCACGCGCCGCCCGCGCAGCTCCAAGGGCGGCGGCTCCGGGCAGACGAGGCGACCGACGTTGCGCGGCGATGACGGCTGCGGCATCAGCTCGGCCCCCTGAAGCCCGGGGCCAGCCACGCGACGACGCCGAGGGCCACCAGCGCCGTCAGCAGCCAGGCCCGGACGACGATCCGTTGCTCCGGCCAGCCGCACTTCTCCAGATGATGGTGGAAGGGCGCCATCCGGAAGATGCGCTTGCCGGTGAGCTGGAAGGACGCCACCTGCAGTATGACCGACAGGGCCTCCGCCACGAACACGAAGCCCAGGACCCCGAAGATGACCTCCATGCGCATCGCCACCGCCAGGCCGCTGAGGGCCGCGCCGAGGGTCATCGAGCCCACATCGCCCATGAACGCCTGCGCCGGCGGGCCGTTGATCCACAGGAACCCAGCCGCCGCCCCGGCGACGATCACGGAGAGGGCGATCAGGTCCGCGCTCTTGCCCAGCGCTACCGCGCAGATTGCGAGCGCCGCCCCCACGATCGCCACCAGCCCGGCGCAGAGGCCGTCCAGGCCGTCCGCGAAGTTCACCGCATTCGCCCCGCCCACGACGCAGAAGACCGCCAGCAGGTAGGCGCCGAAGGGATGCGGCCCGAGCGCCTCCGGCATCGTCATCTGGGCCAGCCCGACGAACAGCGCGCCGCCGATCACCTGCGCCGGAAGCCGGTACCGCGCGTTCCAGCCGTACGGACTGCGCCTCGCGTACTTGAGGTAGTCGTCGATGAAGCCGATCAGGCCAAACACGAACGTCACCGCCAGCACCAGGGCGGCCCGCGGCGACCCAAGCAGCCCGCACACCGCCGCCGTGACCAAGATCGCCGTGGCGAAGCCGACTCCCGCCATCTGCGGCGTGCCCTGCTTCGCGAGGTGGGTCTCCGGGCCATCGAGCCGCACGTGCTGGCGCACGCCCATCCGCCGGATCAGCCACGCCGCCGCGGCCGAAAGCGCGGCGCTCAGCACGAGCGCCGTGAGCCCGGCCGGCAAGGCGGTCGAGGCGGCACTATGGAGCATCCGTGGTCAGCCCTTCCACGACGTCTTCCAGGTGCATGACGCGCGACCCCTTCACCAGCACCACATCCCCCGGCCGCAGCTTCGCCCTCAGGACCTCGATCGCCTCGGCGGTAGACGCCACGTGCGTCGCTCGGACCCCTTGGGCGGCCGCCGTCTCGCCCGCCAGCGCCGCGAGGTCGCCCACCGTCACCATCCACGCGACCTCGGACTCGGCGGCTTGGAGCCCGACCCGCCGGTGGGCGTCCGGGCCCAACTCCCCCAGTTCGGCCATGTCGCCGAACACGAACACCCGGCGCCCTTCCGTCGAGGCCAGCAGCTGCAGCGCCGCCCCAACCGACGCTGGGGACGCGTTGTAGCAGTCCGAGATAACGGTGAAGCCGCGGGGAGACTCGATCACGAGCCCGCGCATCTCCGCGCCCCGGTAGGCCAACAGTCCCTCGGCGATGTCGGGAAGGCCCACCCCCAGCGCACTCGCCGCCGCGGTCGCGGCCAGGGCGTTGAGCACGAAGTGCGCCCCGGGAATGGCGAGCTGCACCTTGGCCCGATCCCCGAACAGACAACAACGGAAGGCCGTCCCGCGGAGCCCTTGGAGCTCAATGTCTTCGGCGCGCACGTCGGCCTCCGGCCCAAGCCCGAAGCTGACGACGCGGCACGTCGCTCGGCTGCGTAGCCCCTCGTAGAACGGGTCGTCGCGGTTCAGCACCGCCGTGCCCGTGCGGGGCAGGAGCGGCAGCACCTCACCCTTCGCCGCGGCGATCGCCTCGAGCGACCCCAAGCGCCCGATGTGCGAAGGGCCGATGTTTGTGATCACCGCGACCTCGGGCTGTGCAATCCGCGCGAGGTACTCGATTTCTCCCGGTCCGCGCATCGCGAACTCGAGGACGCCGAACTCGTGGGAGCGGTCGAGCCCGAACAGGGTCAGCGGCACCCCGATCTCGTTGTTGTAGCTGCGTTCTGAGGCGACCGTGCGGGCGAGAGGGGAGAGGACTGCCCCCAGCATCGACCGGGTGCTCGTCTTGCCCACACTCCCGGTCACGGCCGCGATGCGCGCCGGCATCCGTCGGCGCCACATGGCCGCCAGCCGCCCCAGCGCGAGCAGCGAGTCGTCCACCCGGACGATCCCCAGCCCCGGCGGCGACTCGCCGATCTCGCGGCAGATCACCGCCGCGGCGGCTCCGCGCTGCGCGGCATTCCCCACGTACGCGTGGCCGTCGGCGCCCTCGCCTTCGCGCGGCAGCAGCGCGAAGAACGCGGCCCCAGTCCGAAGGGTGCGGGTGTCGGTGCTAACCCCGCCGATCACCGGGCCCCACGCCCGCAACGTCCCGCCGACCGCGTGGGCCAGCTCCTGGGTGGTGAGGTTCACGGGCGCTCCCGGTCTAGCCGCTGCCGTAGCGCGGCCCGCGCCTCTTCGCGGTCATCGAAGTGGATCGTCTCATGTGAGAAAATCTGGTAGTTTTCATGTCCTTTCCCGGCTATTACCAGCATATCGCCAGTCTGACACAAAGACACGCCCAGCCCGATGGCTCGCCGACGGTCGGGCTCGACGTGGATTTCAGCCGGCTCGCCCTGGATCCCGCCCAAGATGTCGTCGAGGATGGACTCAACCGTCTCCGACCTGGAGTTGTCGGCGGTCACGATCACCACATCCGCCAGCTCCGCGGCAATGGAGCCCATGATCGGCCTCTTGGTCCGATCCCGGTCTCCTCCGCATCCGAAGAGACAGATGAGTCTGGTTTGGGTCAGTTCTCGGGCTGAAACCAGGATGTTGCTCAGGCCGTCCGGGGTGTGCGCGTAGTCCACCGCGACCCCGAAGTCCTGTCCCTCGTCGACGCGCTCGAAGCGGCCCGGCACCGGGGGCGCCGTCGCGAGGGCCTCTGCGATCCCTGCGAGCTCGAAGCCCAACGCGAGACCGCATGTCGCCGCACACAGGGCGTTCATCACGTTGAAGCCCCCCAGCAACTGCAGGCGCACCGGGATGCTCTCGCCGCGCGCGCACAGCCGGAAGCTCGCGCCTTGGGCCGAGTATGCAACATCCGCCGCTGTGACCTCGGGCTCGCCGTGCAGGCCGTAGGTGAGGACCGGACACGCCGCCTGCTTCACGAGTTCACGGCCGGCGGGGTCATCGGTGTTGATGGCCGCCCGCATCTGCTTCTCCGGGGCCGCCAGCGCAGCATACTCGGTGAACAGCAGCGTCTTCGCGGCCATGTACTCGGCCATGGAGGGGTAGAAGTCGAGGTGGTCTTGCGAGAGGTTCCCGAAGGCCACGACATCGTACTTCACGCCCCAGACCCGGTGCAGCGAGAGCGCGTGCGACGAGACCTCCATCGCGACGTGGGTGACGCTCTGGTCTCGTAGCGCCGCCAACTCGGCCTGCAACTCGACCGAGTCAAGCGTCGTGTGCGCCGTCGGCTCAGTGACCCCCCCGACGGTGCGGCCCAGCGTCCCCAACGTCGCCGAGGCGAGGCCGAAGTGTCGGCAGATCGTGTCGATGAGGGTCACGGTGGTCGTCTTGCCGTTGGTGGAGGTCACACCCGTGACCACGAGGCTGCTCGACGGTGAGTCCCACAGCACCGTCGACATCACCGCACACGCCTTGCGGGAGTCCCGGACCAAGGCCGCCGGCAGCCCGGGCGGCAGGCTTTCGGTGAAGGCCGCGTCATCGTAGACCACGGCCGCCGCTCCGGCCGCAAGCGCCCGGTCGATGTACCGATGCCCGTCGGTCGCGTAGCCCTTGACCGCGACGAAGCACGCCCCCGATGACACCTTCCGGGAGTCGCTGACAACGGTCGCGACGGGCGTCTCGGCCCCGCGGAGCGAGAGGAGTTCGACTCCCGGTCCGTTGAGCAGCTCAACTAGGGTCTTGGGCATCGGGTGCCGTCCTACCGGCGACCTCCACGGTCGGTTGCTCCCCTGCCAGCTCCGCCGCGCTCAGGTTGATCGCCGCCTCCAGCACGCGCTTGGCGACCGGAGCCGCCGTATCCGAGCCGTGCTCACCCACCTTCGGCCGCACCACGCGTACGAAGACCACGAAGCGTGGGGCCTCGATGGGCGCGACGGCGATGAAGCTCATGATGTACTCGTCGAGATGCTGTCCCGTCGCGGGATCGTAGATCTGGGCCGTCCCGGTCTTGCCGCCGACGCGCACGCCCTCGATCTTCGCGGTGGCGCCCGTGCCGTTTTCGACAGCGTGCTCGAGGAAGCGCAACGCCAACCGCGCCGACTTGGGCTTGTAGAGCTGCCCGAGCAGCGTCGGTTCACGACGACCCACCAGCCGCCCGTCGGCCCGACGCACCTCCCGCACGATGTTCGGCCGGTACATCCGCCCCTCGTTCGCCAGCGCCCCGTACCACGCCAGCATGTGCAGATCGGTTACATCGATCCCCTGACCGAAACCGATGTTCGCGATGCCCCGGATCCGCTGCTCCGACTTGGGCAGCACGATCCCGGCCCGTTCGCCATCAAGCCCCGAACACAGCGTCTCCTGCAGCTGCATCCGGTCCAGGAACCTGTAGAGCCGGTCCGCGCCCAGTCGCATCGCGATCTCCGCCGCGCACACGTTGCAGCTCTTGGCGATCACGTCATCGGGCGTCAGCCAGCCGTGGCCCTTGGTGCGCCATTCGCCCCAGCAGCCGAGCGGTTTCTTGCCGACCTCAACCGTGCCGGGGCAGTAGAAGCGTGAGCTCTCGGTGATGACCCCGGCATCGAGTGCGGCCGCCACGATCACCGTCTTGAGGGTGCTCCCCGGCGGGTAGACATCGAACGACTGGCGGCACTTCCGCTCCTCCGGCATCGCCTGGCGCAGGTTGGCCGGATCGAAGTTCGGTCGCACGCTCAGCGCGAGGATGTCCCCGGTCCGCGGATCCAGCACGGTACACGTCGCCGACTCCGGCTGGTTCTTCGTCCATAGATCGTCCATGGCCGCCTCGACGACGCGCTGCAAGGGCAAACGCAGGGTCAGGATGAGCCGATCCCCGGGCTCCGGAGGCGCGCCGCGCTCGGGGATGCCTAGAATCCGGCGGCCCGAGTAATCGCGGTCCACGGGCCGGCTCCCCGCGTAACCGTCCAGCGCGAAAGCCCAGAGGGCCTCGACTCCCTCCAGCCCCTCGTTCTCCACGCCCCGGCAGCCCAGCGCGTTGGCGGCGAGACGGGCGAACGGATAGGTGCGTCCGATCTCCTCCTTGATATGCACCCCGGGGAGGTCGAGGTTGGCGACGCGCTCCGCGGTGGCGCGGTCCGCCCGACGCGCAATGTGCCGGAAGCGGGAGTTCGGCCGCGAGACCTCCGCCAGGACCCGACCGCAGGTCACTCCCGTCGCCGGCGCCAGCTTGCTCGCGACCCGCTCCCGGTCTTCGTCGCTGCTGTAGGCCGCCGGATCGACCCACACCGTGTAGCGGACCACGCTATCGGCCAGGTGTTCGCCGCCCGAGGCGCAGATCGGCCCGGGCCCAGGGTCGAAGGCGCGCGGCGAGGGGATGATCCTCTTCGCCAGCTCGAGCCGCCCGTTGCGCAGCACGGTCTGCTCCAGGCCCAGCTTCAGCAGAATCGCGGCGCAGAACAGCCCGGCAATCGCGCGCCCCGCGCGTGCCCGGCGTTCCGTGACGACTCCCGAGTCCCCGTTCATGACCTGCTGCCCCCCGGTTGCGCCCCTCCCGGCGCTGTCGTCAGTACGTCCCGAGGCCCGCCGCCAGGGCTGGCGAGTCCACGGCCGGCGCCTCGCCTCCCGGGTCGAACCCGCCCTCCGCGCCGCTGCACAACTCGCGGCTGACCGCCACTTGGTCGCGCTCCTCGGCCTCGCAGAGATGGTTGGCCCCGGCGCGGTCGAGGTTGAGCGCGGTGTCGCTCAGCCCGCTCAACGTCGTCATGTCGGTCGCGATGACCGTCCGGTACTCCTCGCGCAGCGTCTCGCGGGAGAGGCACGCCACATCGACGGCCGAGATGCGCACCTGCAAGCAGAGATACAGCACCGCCCCTCCCCCCAGGAGCGCGATGATCGCCAGACCGCGTGCCGGGGTCAGCCCGGCCGGGTGGGGGAACGGGCGCTCACCCGACATGAACCGCATGTCCGGGCCGGGCGCGGGGACGACGGGTGTTTCGGGCCGTGGCTGTAGCATGGTCGGTCTCCCTGAACCGGGCTGTGAGACGGCAAGCGCGCGACCGGCGACGTCGTGGCCGAACGACCAGGCGGAAGGGAGGTGCCCGCGAACCCTGACGCGGCGATGGAGTGCTGTGGGTGTAGTGCGATGAGAGCTGCGAAGAGTGCGTTGTCCTGCTGCGTGTAGCGGCGATGTCGCGGTGTCGGGTTCAGTGGCCCGGGCTGCGGACTACGGGCTCGCGGGCGCCTCCCTCCTGGCCGGGCCGGGTGGCCCTGTCCTGTACGGGACTCCGGCCCCGAGTGTGTTTGGGTGTGCAGGGAGGGCGCGCGCCGGCGGCCTGACCACGGACAGTGCGATGAAGTTGCCGCGATGTAGGGCTGCGATGTTGGCGTCGTGCGCTGCTGCGATGGGTGCGATGGCTGGTCTCCGCCGGAGACGCGACTTGTCCTGTGTTTCGTCCGTCTCGGCTGGACCGGCTGCGCGCCCTCCCTCGGCTACGGCGGGTCGAGGCTCCCCCGGTCGCGGGGAGGTCGAGGCGCCTACGGGTCCCGGGCTACGGCGGGCGGTGCGTCGGTTCGGTGCTGCGATGCAGGCTGCGTTCGTTGCGGTCGCCCGAGGGCCCGGTCGCCTGGCTGGAGAGGCTGTGTGGAGAGTCGACGGGGCTGTCGGTGGGTGCTCCTGTCCCGTTGCGCCCCGTTCCCCCTCCCGTGGGAAGCCTCGCCGCCGCGGGGTGGGTCCGGTTGGTACGCGCCGATGCTCCTACATCGGCGCCGCGGTTCGCTCGACACAGTGGAGTCGAGCGCTGCGTGCCGAGTCATTGGCGCGAACTTCCCGCGTCGAAGGCGGCAGGGGATCGCGCACAAGACGGCGAATTAGCGAGCGGTGACCGCAGCCGCACACCGGCAAGTCCGGCGGGCAGGTGCAGCCTCGCTCCAGCGAGCGGAAGGCCTGGCGTACGAGCGCGTGCTCCGTACCGTAGTACGTCAGCACGCACAGGCGCCCGCCCGGCGCCAGGGCCGAGATCGCGGCCTCCAGACCTTGCGCAAGGACCGGCAACTCGCGGTTCACTGCGCTCCGCAGAGCGAGGAAGGCCCGGGTGGCGGGATGACGCTCGCCCCGCCGAACGCGCGCCGCATCGACCGCCTGCTCGATCACCTGCGCCAGCTGCACCGTGCGGGTGAGGGGCTCGCGGGTCCGCGCGCGCTCGATCGCGGAGGCCAGCAGTCGCGCCGTGCGCGGCGATTCGCCCGCCTCCCGGAACAGGGCGGCCATCTCGCGCGCGGTGAGCGTGGCGACCAGCTCCCGGGCCGTGGGGCCGGGGGTCTCGGGGCTCACCTTCATGTTGAGCTCACCGTCGACGGTGAAGCTCAGGCCCAGGTCCGGGCTCATCAGCTCTTCTCTCGAGATGCATCCGGCATCGATGACGATGCCCTGGAATGGGCCCAGGCCGACGTCGGCCGCCAGTGCCGGCAGGTCGACGTACGAGCCTCGCACGACGACGCACCGCTCGCCGAAGCGGGCCAGGCGACGCGCCGTTGCCGCGACGGCTGCCTCATTGACATCGATGCACAGCAGCCGGCCCTCCGCCGGGAGGCTTGCAGCCAGCCGCGCGGCGAAGTGGCCGTGGCCGCAGGTGCAGTCCGCGTAGTGGCCTCCGGGCCTCGGCGCAAGGTACGAGAGCTGCTCCGCGACGAAGACCGGCCGGTGTGCGGTGTCACTGGAGTCCATCGCCTCACGTCGCCGTCGCCGGGGCGGCCGGCGTGGCGCGCATCAGGGTCGAGACGTCATTCCAGACCGTCTTGAGCCGCGACTGCAGCTCGCGTTCGTGTTCGGCCAGGTTCGCTGGGTTCCAGATCTCGACGCAGATACCGGTGCCCACCACCATCACTTCCCGCGACTCCGAGTCCGGGTCGGGGGAGAGGTCGGCGAGCTCCAGCAGGTCACGGGGGATCAGCAGGCGATGCTGTGGGTCGATCTTGGTCTCGACGGCGTTGCCCAGCACCCGGCGCAGGGAGTCCAGGGACTCCACTGGGCCCCACTCCAGCACAGCCGCCAGCCGCGCGGCGTAGGCGTCCCACCGGTCTCGCGGGCGCGCTTGCAGGTAGGGGCCGAACCCGGGGCTGAGGTAGACCGTCTCGCCCAGAGCGAAAGTCTGAGCGGCCGGCAACTGCACCCGGCCTCGGGGATCGATCGTCTTCTTAGCGCGGCCGACGGGGAGAGTAGCTGCCCCCACTGCTCCTCACATCCCGCTTTGCCTGGTTTCCAGTCACTGCGTCGACCCCTACGCTTTCCGTATACCACAGGATCATGGGATGAGTCAACCCATTTCTTCCAGGTATGCGGTCCCAGATGCCTTGGAGTATGGGATCGATATGGGGTAGATCCTGAAACGGGTTTGGGTAGACGCCCCTCCCTCCTGCCTTCGCCAGGCCCTTGACCCGCGGAGGTCGCCGTGAACCGCCTGGATCCCGTTCGCGTCCTGTTGGTCGATGACGATGAGGAAGACTACCTGATCGCGCGTGACCTGCTGCTGGAAGCGGAAGGCGGAGTGCGCTTCCACGTCGATTGGGTCGCGGCCTATGATGAGGCCCTCGCCGCCCTGGCCCGGGGCGAGCACGAGGTCTGCCTCCTGGACTACCGGCTCGGGCCGCGCGATGGCCTGGAGCTCCTCCGGGAAGCCCGCGCCCGGGGCTGCACGCTGCCGGTCATCCTGCTCACCGGACAGGGCGACCGGGACGTCGACGTGCAGGCGATGGAGGCCGGCGCGACCGACTACCTGGTCAAGGGCGAGCTCAACCCGCGGCTGCTGGAGCGCGCGGTGCGCTACGCCATCGAGCGCGCCCGGGTGGAGCAGCTCCGGCAGAGCCTGACCGCCCTCGCCTCCCGTGAGTTGCGGGCGCCCATCGCGGCAATTCGGGACCAGGCGATCCGCTTGCTCCTGGAGGACCAGGGCGAACTCGCCGAGCGTGCGGTGGATGTGACCGGGCACATCATCCAGGCGGCGGATCACTGCACGCGGCTGCTGGACGGGTTCGTGGAGCTCTCCGGGCTGGACGCCGTGCGGGCCTGGGGCGCGCAGCAGCCGCGCTTCAGCGTGCACGCGCTCGTGGACGAGGCCATCGAGGCGGTCCAACTGGCCGGCCGCCGCTGCCCCTGTGAAGTACAGGTTGGCGACGCCCTCGCTGAGATGGAGGGTGATCGTTACGAACTTCTCCTGGTCCTCGCTCACCTGCTGGCCAACGCCGCCGAGCACTCGCCGGAGGGGGCGCTGATCCGGGTGAGCGCTGCGCGGGCCGGCGGGATGGTGCGCTTCTCGGTGGCGGACCAGGGCCCCGGCATCCCGGAGGAGGCGCGCGATGACCTCTTCACTCCCTTCTACTTACTGCGGGATCCCGCCCGACGGGGCGCGCGCGGCACCGGGCTGGGTCTGTGCCACGGCAAGCAGGTCGTCGAGGCCCACGGTGGGCGGATGTGGGTCGAGTCGACCGCCGGGTCGGGGGCGACGTTCTGCTTCGAGGTGCCGGTGTCACCGGCGGACCGCCACGGCGGCCGCCTGAACGGAGGGGCGCGCGATGGCTGAGGCTCCGATCCGAGTCCTCCTGCTGGAGGACGACCCCGACGATGCGTTCCTCCTGCGGGAGAGTCTCGAAGACGCCGCGCCGGGACAGTTCGCGCTCGAGCACGTCCGCCGGGCCGCCGATGCCGTGGCGCGCCTGGGCGAGGATCGTCCGGACGTGGTGCTCTCGGACCTGGGGGTCCCCGACAGCCAGGGCCTCGACACCTTCCGCCTCTTGCGGAATGCCGCGCCCAACACGGCCGTCGTCGTGCTCACCGGCCTCGACGATGAGGGCCTTGCCGTGCGCGCCGTTCAGGAGGGCGCGCAGGACTACCTGACCAAGGGGCGGCTCGACGGCCCGGTGCTCGTGCGGTCGCTCCGCTACGCGATCGAGCGCCAGCGGGTCAGCCATTACCGCGCGGTCCTGCTGGAGCGCGAGCGCTTCGACTCCGCGATCTCTCACATGACCGATGGCATCGTGGTGACCGATGGGAGCTGGCACATCACCACGGCGAACCGGGCCGCGTGCCTGCTGCTCCATGTGCCGCCCGGGGAGGCGGAGGGTCGCGGCCTCGGGGAGGTCCTCGCGCCCTTCACGCTCTCCATCCCCTGGGAGCGTCTGGCGGCCTCTCGCGCCCACACGGAGGCCTTCTCCGTCGAACGGGCCGACACCCATCCCCCGCTGTACCTCAGCGCCCGGCTGACCCGTCTCATGGACGAGGACCGCCTCGCGGGCACCGTTCTGGCCCTGCGGGACGTCACCGAGGAGCGGCGTCAGCAGGAGCTGCAGGCCAGCTTCTTCATGATGGTCTCTCACAAGCTGCGGACGCCCCTGACGGTTCTGATGGCGTGTCTGGACCTCTGCCGGCGTGTCCCGGCCGAGGAGGGGGCCGGTCACTTGGCGGACGTCCTGGGCGTGTGCGACCTGGAGGTGCACCGGCTGGGGGAGATCGTACACAAGCTCCTGGAGTTCAAGGCGGTCAGCGCGCAGGACGTGTCCGCCGGCGGCGAGACCACCGTCGTGGCGGCCGCTCTGACCGAGGCCGTGGAGGCGGTGCAACGCCGACACAGCGGCCGGCACATCGCCTTGACCTGCGCCGTGTCACCTGCGCTCGGGGCGCTCGCCTGCGGGCCGGAGCACCTCGAGCTCGTCCTCGATAAGCTCCTGGACAACGCGGTGAAGTTCACGACGGCCGATCCGGTGGAGGTCACGGTGACCGCTGAGCCGGAGGGGTCCGGATGGGTTCGCCTGTCGGTCACGGACAACGGAGTGGGGATCCCGCACGAGTACTTCGACCGCATCTTCGAGCCGTTCGTGCAGGTGGAGGACCTGCCGACGGGTCAGGTCCCCGGGGTGGGCGTGGGGCTCTCAATCGCGCGGCAGGTGGTCGAGGCCCTGGGCGGGTCGATCGCCGTCGCCTCGCGCCTGGGGGAGGGCAGCACGTTCACCTTCACCATCCCCACCAACGGCGAGGACCAGGGCCAGGCCCCCTCTACCGCCGCATGCCCCGGGCCAGGATGACAACGCCCAGCAGCACGATGATCGCCGAGAGGATCAGGACGTTTGCCGCGAGGTCCCCTGGCAGCGCCCCCATCTTGTGAGCGTAGATCAGCGCGCTCGCGCCCAGGGCGCACGCCGCCAACAGGGCGGCGATCCACGTCAGCATCCACCGCAGCAGCGACGCCGCGCTCTCCATGTCGAAGGCGCTCGCGCCGCGACGACGCGTCGCGTCCGGCGCCTCCTCCAGCCGGCTCTCGTAGTGGGTCGCGAGCTCTGCGCAGATCGTGTCCAGCCCACCCTCCAGCTCCCCCTGCCGGATCATGCTGACGAAGAAGGGGCTGAAGGTCTGAGGGTACCGGCTAAAGGCCGTCGCCAGCATCCGCCCCATCTCCAGGTCCTCACGCACGCTCTCCAGGATCTCCCGCAGCTGGGCGTTGGAGGTCTGCGCGCGCAGCGCCTCCAGGATGTCGAGGATGTTCACCTCGGCGTGCAGCAGGCTGGAGAACTGCCGGCACAGCGCCGCGATCTCGGCGTTGGTCACGGTGGAGCTTGGGTCAGCCATCCGGACAGCCCCCTGCCTTTGAGGTTCGGTCGCAGCCTGCGGCGCCGGCTACTCCTTGGACTGCTCGTGCAGCAGCGCCGCCTTCAGCGCCGTCGCGAACTCGCGCGCCTGCTTGTGGTTCGGATTGAGCGCCAGCTCCATCTCGAGCTCCGCCATCGCCGCCAGCGGGCGGCCCTTCTTCTGCTGCGCCACGGCCAAGTTGAAGTGGCAGTCGCGGTGGTTCGGGTCCAGCTCCAGGGCCTTCAACAGGGCCTCGATGGCCTTGTCCACATGGCCCAGAGCGTTCCGCGCCGCCCCGATGTTCAGCCAGATGGTGGGGCTGTCGGGCTGGATGCGAAGCGCGGCCTCGAACTGCGCGATGGCGGGGGTGAACTTCCCGGCACTGTAGTACGCGGCCCCGAGGTTGACGACCGCCGCGTAGTCGTCGGGGTGGTCCTTGCAGTAGCCCTCCAGGAGCTCGATCGCTTCCTCCAGCCGCCCGCGCCGCGCCAGAGCCTGGGCGCGCGCCAGCACCTTGCCGCGGGACGGGCTCTCTTCGCGCCGAAACGGCCACATGCGCCGACTCCCCAGGGGTCTGCCGCCATGATAGCAGAGCCCCCAAACCGGTGTCAACGCAGCCGTAGACGGCGGACCACAGACCACAGACCGCCGACTGCGGACCTTCCGTACCGGAGGAGCGAGGCCGAGGGATGACGAACCGACCTCGGGCTCTCGAACAGGCCGGCTGACAGGAGGCGTGGGACCATGGCGGGCGATGCTGCGCGCGATCGCGCGCTGGCGGACAGCTTGGTGCGACAGGGCATCATTACCGGCGAGCAGTTGGCTGCTGCGGA